>Ga0102929_1001148_pt1 | contig 15819 bp, 11 predicted proteins | sample SalPonR1_B_D2_MG_FD_78510 | JGI IMG/M metagenome (GOLD analysis project Ga0102929, IMG submission 78510) | Salt pond soil microbial communities from South San Francisco under conditions of wetland restoration - Salt Pond MetaG R1_B_D2_MG | ecosystem: Environmental > Aquatic > Marine > Intertidal... | reverse complement strand
TGTCCTGCCAGCGGATGCGTACGCCGTACTCCGAGGCCAGCTCGTTCGCGATGCGGTTCACGGCCGCGACGGCCTCGTCGTGGTCGAGCCGGTGACGGCGTCGTATCCGGATGCCGGGCATGTGCGGGTGTGGGTCAGGCGCCGGTCTTCGCGGCGCTCTCCAACTCGTCGAAGGCCGCCGCGATGCCCGCCGCGATGCGTTCCGGGTCGGGGATGGCCCGGCGCCCGGTCAGAACGCCGAAATGGAGATTGCCGGCGTAGGTGTAGATGGTCACGTTCATGGACATGCCGGGCGGGATCGTGGAGATCGGGTAGCTCGCTTCGAGCCGCGCTCCGCGGATGTAGCGCGGCCGGTTGCCGCCGATGACGTTGGATACGAGCACGTTGCCGAGCGGCGGGAAATGGCGCGAAAGGTGCGCGAGGTCGCCGATCTGCATCAGCGTCTGCACCAGGATGGTGTAGGCTTCGGCCGCCTCCATACCCATCTCGGCGTACTCGTGCTTGACCGTGCCCGCATGCTTGTGGATCTCCTGCAGCCGCGCCAGCGGATCGGCCTCGTCGCGCGCCAGCTCGAGCAGCGCGATGGTCACCTGGTTGCCGGTATTGCCTCCGTCCCTGCGCACCGAGATCGGCATCTGCGCCACCAGCGGCTTGTCCGGATGCTCGTCCCGCTCGTCCAGGTAGCGCCTGAGAGACGTGTCCACCAGGGCCAGGATGACGTCGTTGACCGTCACCGCCTGGCGCTTCGCCAGCTTCTTGGTGCGCTCGAGCGGCACGCTGCACACGCCGAATGCACGGGCGGCGGTGAGCGGCTGGTTGAACGCCGTGCGCGGCGCGGTGAAAGGCACCGGCAGGTCGTCTCCGCCGCCGATCAGGCGCCAGCCGTGACGCAGGGCGAGCTGGCTCAGCTGCGGCCCCACCATCGCCAGCCGGCCGAAGGTCTTCGCCGAGCCGAACAGTGTCTCGACGATGCCCTTGCGCACCGCTTCGTGTTCGCGGCGGCAGGCGTCGTTGGCCCATAGCGGCGGCACGTCGTCGTCGGGGGTCGTCGCAAGGCTCGCCATGGAGCGCCGCGACATGCTGATGCCGTCCATGTAGGCGTGGTGGATCTTCGCATAGACGCCGAAGCGTCCGCCCTCCAGCCCCTCGATCACGTAGACTTCCCACAGCGGGGCGTTGCGATCGAGCAACCGGGCATGCAGCTGAGCCACCCGGTCCAGCAGGTCCTGCATGCCGCAGGGTGAAGGCAGCGCCTCGTGGAAGATGTGATCGGCCAGGTCCATCTCCGGCGCGTCCACCCAGCGCGGGCGCCCCGCCAGCGGCATTTTCAGCTTCTGGTTGAAGGGCTCCACCGGCTCGGAGGCCTGCATGTCCGTCACCAGGGTGCGAAGAAAATCCCCGGGCGCATCCGGCGGCAGCTCGAAGACCTGCAGCCCGCCCACGTGACGGGGGCTGTCCTTGGTCTCGAGCAGGAGCAACATGTAGTCGAGAAGTGACAGCTCGGACATGGCCCACCTCGTCGCCGGATCGCTGTTCAACCGGCGTCGAGCATAACCCGGCAGCCCCGCTCCGTCACGTTGCCGTCACGGGAGCCGGGCGGGCCCGGCCCGGCACCTTCGAGTAGACTCGTTGACTCGGTCACCGACGCTGCCACGGCCTCTGGCACGGACACTGGCACTGACCCCGGGAGGACAATCCATGACGACCGCGCAACGCATGATGTGGCTCGCCTGCACCCTGGCCCTCGCGCTCGGGGCAGCCGCCGCCGCTGCGGCTCCCCAGCCCTGGATGCGCAGCGACAATCCGCAGGGCCTGTACGTGCTGCTCTCGGTGGGCGAGGAGTGCGCCATCCGCCGTACCGAGGCCGACCTGGCCGTGCAGGCGGCTTTCACCCGCCTGGACCTGCCCCGCGCCGCGGGTTGGGCACCGGGCGAGCTGTTCCTGACCGCGGAGGTGGACTGCACCCAGACCACGAACTACCCGGACATCTATCTCTACGTCACGCGGGTGGGTTTCGCGGTCAACTACCAGGAGCAGCCGGCCTACATGATGCAGTACGTCCGGGGCCGCTACGAGAGCTTCGGCATCGACAGCCTCGGCAATATCGACCGGATCCTGACGGAAAGCGTCGCGGCGGCGCTCACCGACTACAAGGCCGCGAACGCCGATCCCGCCGGCGCAAACGGCGCCGAAGCCGCGGCCGGCGACGAGGCTCAGTAGCGCCCGTGCTGCTTGAAGATGTAGTTGCTGAGCTCGATGAACTCGTAGTTCATGCGGCTGAGGGTCTTGTGGGCCGAACGCACGATGGCGCGCATGACCTTGTAGACGATGGCGGGGTGCTCATCCACCAGGCCCTCGAAAGCATCCCGCTGCAGGCTGAAGACACGGCTCTCGCACAGCGCTCGCAGGCCCACGGTATGCGGTGCGCCGTCGATGAAGCTGAGCTCGCCGGCCAGCTCGCCGTCGCGCAGGATGCCGAGGGTGGCCGTCTCGTCTGCGCCGGCCATCTTCACCACCTCGAGCTTGCCCTCGAGCAGGACGTGCAACGAGTCGTCGGTGGCACCCTCCTCGGTCAGAAAGTCGCCGTCCGCGAGACTGCGCATCTCCATCAGTGAAGACAGGGTATTGGCCTCCTCGTCCGTCAGTTCGGCCCCCAGCGACGAGTCGAGGACCAGTTTCGCTGCGTTCTCCATCATGATTCCTTGCTTGTCCGGTGCGCTTCGGGATGATACGTAAGGCGTCGGCGTCTGCGCAGCCCCCGTCCGCCGCGTAGGCATGCAATCACAGATCCGGCCGGGTGCCTATCCGCGTAAACCGCGACCGGCCGCCGGGAGGAAGCCCGCAACATGGAATCCCTGTTCGACCCCGTCGAGGCCCGCGTGATCGGCGCCCTGATGGAGAAAGAGATCACGACCCCCGATCACTATCCCCTGTCCCTGAACGCGCTGACGAACGCCTGCAACCAGAAAAGCAACCGGGACCCGGTGATGAGCCTCAGCGAAGCCGAGGTGCAGGAGGCACTGGATTCCCTGCATCGCAAGCACCTGGTGCTCGACCGCAGCGGCTTCGGCAGCCGGGTCGTCAAGTTCAAGCAGCGCTTCTGCAACACCGAATTCAGCAACCTGCACTTTACGCCCGGCGAAACCGCCATCGTCTCTCTGCTGCTGCTGCGCGGACCACAGACGCCCGGCGAGCTGCGCTCGCGCAGCGGCCGACTGCATGCGTTCGGGAGTCTGGACGAGGTTCAGCGCTGCCTGGAGGCCCTGGCGGGAAGCGAAGAGGGTCCGCTGGTCGCCGCCCTGCCCCGGGAACCGGGCCGCCGTGAGATTCGCTGGGCGCATCGGTTCGGCGGGGAGCCAGCGGCCCCGGTCGGCGGCGCTGCGCCGGCCGTCGAACCGGCGGCGGTCGAGCCGGACCCGGCCCTGGAGAGGATCGAGGCCCTGGAGGCGCGCGTGGCGGACCTGGTGGAGCGGCTCGCACGGCTGGAAAGGGGGCAGGACGCTGACGGATAACCGGCGGACCGCGCCGCCGATGCTCATACGAAACCGAGAAAAGTATTATAACTATCTGATATTGGTGCCCGGGGCGAGACTCGAACTCGCACGACCGAAGTCAGCGGATTTTAAGTCCGCAGCGTCTACCAATTCCGCCACCCGGGCGTGTCGCGCGCCCCGTCGAGGGATCGACGAGTTCCCTTCCGGGGACCGGTTCGATGCAATGCCGCCGTCGGGGGCATGCTAGCCGAGCCACCCAACCGAGGCAAACGGGCGCCGGTCACCCGGCTCGGTCCGTCTGACGGAAGCGCAACGACGGGGCTCGTCTCAGGAGCAGCTTCCGCACTTCGTCGAGGACGAGCACGCTCGATGCCACCAGGGCGGCCAGCAGCCAATCCCCGGCGTGCAGGTCCGTGGTCCGGAACACCGCCTGCGCCGGCGCCCAGTGCACCACAACCGCCTGCAGGGAGAGCACCGCCGCCAGGGAGAGCCAGAGGTAACGGTTGCGGAAGAAGTGGGCATTCAGTGCCGATCGGTGCTCGGCGCGGGCATTGAAGATATTGAAGAACTGGAACAGCACGAAGGTGGTGAACGCCAGGGTCATCGCATAAAGCTCGCCGTGGGTCTGCCCGTAGCGGTAAAGCAGCAGTGTGCCGACAGCCATCGTGAGGCCGTAGAAAAACAGCCTGGCGAGCCGCGGCCAGGTCAGTATGGGCCGGCCGGAGTTCCGCGGCGGTTCGCGCATGCTGCCCGGTCGCACGGGCTCGACGCCCAGGCTCATCGCCGGCGGGCCGTCCATGATGATGTTGACCCAGAGTATCTGAATGGCCGTGAAGGGCGTCGGCCAGCCCAGCAGGCTCGAACCGAGCACGGTCTGGATGGCGCCCATGTTCGTCGACAGCTGGAAGCGCACGAACTTGACGATATTGTCGAAGATGGCGCGCCCTTCCCGTACCGCACGCACGATCGTCGCGAAATTGTCGTCGGTGAGTACCATCGTCGCGGCCTCGCGGGCCACGGCGGTGCCGCTCGCGCCCATGGCGATGCCGATATCCGCCTGTTTCAGTGCCGGTGCGTCATTGACGCCGTCACCGGTCATCGCCACGACGTTGTCGCGGGCCTTCAGCAGCCGGACGATGCGCACCTTGTCTTCCGGGGTCACGCGCGCGAAGACGGCTGCGCCGTCCAGGCGGCTCGCGAGTCCGCCCTCGTCGAGCGCCCCGAGTTCGTCGGCCTCGATGACCTCCCCTTCGAGCCCGAGCTCCCGGGCGATGGCGGAAGCGGTGCTGCGATGATCCCCGGTGATCATCTTCACACCGATGCCGGCCTGGCGGCAGAGCGCAATGGAGTCGCGCACACCCGGACGCGGCGGATCGATCAGGCCGAGCAGCCCGACGAGGGTCAGCTCGTCCACCTGGTCCGCGAGTTCGCCCGCCGGGTCGAACCGGTCGGCCGGTATCTCGCGAGTCGCCAGGGCCAGCACCCGCATCGCTTCCCCGGCCAGCCGCTCGCTTTCCGCCGCCCAGGCAGCTCGCGCGGACTCGTCCATCGGCTCCTCCCTGCCATCCGGTCCCAGCATCCGGCTGCAGCGGCCGAGCAGCGCATCCGGCGCACCCTTGACGCAGACGCGCACAACGTCGCCCTGGCGGTGGAAGGTAGCCATGAACTTGTGCGCCGATGCGAAGGGCACCTCGTCCAGACGGGGGCTGGCGCGCCGCATGGCTTCGGCGTCGAGGCCGGCCCGGGCGGCGAGCACGAGCAGTGCACCCTCCATGGGATCGCCGAGCACGCGCGCACCGTCCAGTCGGCCGTCGTTGGCCAGCACGGCGGGCCGGAGCACGGTTTCGGGCAGCGCTGTGCCGGAGCCGTCCTCCGCCTCTACGGCGCCTTCCCCGCCGTGTTCGGCGCCGCTCACGCGGAACCGCCGCCCGGCGGCGTAAACGGCGCGGACCGTCATCCGGTTCATGGTGAGCGTGCCGGTCTTGTCGGCGCAGATGACCGTCGTGCAGCCGAGCGTCTCCACGGCGGCGAGCCGCTTCACCAGCGCACGCCGGCGGGCCATCCGGTGCATGCCGATGGCCAGCGTCACGGTGACCACGGCAGGCAGACCTTCGGGGATGGCGGCGACGGCCAGCGCGATGGAGGTGATCAGCGTCTCGACCAGCGGGTCACCGCGTCCGAGGCCGAACGCGAAAATGATGCCTATCACGATAGCCGCGATCAGCGTGAGCTTGCGACCGAGCACGTCGAGCTGGCGCTGCAGCGGCGTCGGGTCGGTCTCCGTGTCTGCCAGCAGGCCCGAGACGCGGCCCATCTCCGTGGCCATACCGATGGCGGTGACGGCCATCTCGGCACGGCCGCGGGTGACCACGGTATTCATGAACGCCATATTCGGCCGTTCTCCCAGCGCCGCGCCTTCCCCCGCGATGCTCTCCGCTTCCTTGGCCACGGGCTGGGACTCCCCGGTGAGCGCCGACTCGTCGACCTCTACGCCGCCGTGGGTCTCGATCAGGCGCCCGTCCGCCGGCACGCGGTCCCCCGCCGCGAGCAGAACGATGTCGCCGGGCACCAGTCCCGCCGCCGATACCTCGCGCAGCTCGCCGTCCCGCCGCACCCGGGCCACCGGGGCCAGCATCTGTTTCAGCTCGGCCAGGGTGGCCTCGGCACGATGCTCCTGCCAGAAGCCGAGCGCCGCATTGAGAAACACGACGACCAGGATGACGATGGCCTCGACGTAGTCGCCGACGGCGGCGGCCAGCACGGCCGCGCCAAGCAGTACCAGGATGAGGAGGCTGGCGAACTGATCCGCGAACGAGCGCCAGACGGCACGCGGCGGTGCCTCGGCGAGACGATTCTCGCCGCACTGACGCCTGCGGGCCGCCACCTCTCCGCCACCGAGGCCGGTACCGGCAGCGACGGCCAGAGCCGACAGCGAATCCGCTACGCCCGTACTGTGCCAGGCGCGCTGCGGCTCCGATGCCCGCGCTCGCTTCGTTTCCACGGTAGGGCTACCCCGGATCGGGGAAAGGGGTGGAGGCTAGGGTCGGAATCGAACCGGCGTACACGGCTTTGCAGGCCGCTGCATAACCACTCTGCCACCTAGCCACCGGATTACACACTGACCTGGCCGTGCCAGGCAGAGCCGGACCTTACCACAACCGCCCCGGCCGGGCATCGGTCCGCAGGGCCGATGTTAGGAAATCCCGGCCTTTGCGTGAACACCCTCGCCGGGCTCCTCTTGTTCTTCCAGGGCATGCTGGGCGTCGCGACCGGAGCCGAGCAGCACGGCGACCCAGCGGGTGTCCTCATTGGCTTCCAGCCCGATCTTCAGCGTCATGGTCAGGGGCACGGAGAGCAGCATGCCCACCGGTCCGAATACCCACCCCCAGAACACGATGGACAGCAGCACCACCAGCGGCGAGATGCCGACGCCGTAGCCCATCATGCGGGGCTCGATCACGTTGGCGTAGATCAGGTTGATCACCAGATAGCCGATGGCGATCCCCACCGCCGGTCCGAGGCCGAACTGCAGGAGTGCGAGCAGGACCGCCGGGATGGCGGCGATGATGGAGCCGATCACCGGGATGTAGTTCAGCAGGAAAGCCAGCAGACCCCACAACAGGGGGAAATCGAGGCCCACGGACCAGGTCAGCAGCCAGGCCGTGATACCGGTGGCCAGGCTGACGAGCGTCTTGATGCCGAGGTAGCGGCCCAGGTTGATCAGGAACTCCCGGAATTCGGCCATGTGCTCCTCGCCGCGGCCGAAAGCGGCGGTGATCTTCACCGGGAACGTGGAGGCCTCCAGCAGTATGAAGGTCATGGTGAGGAAGATCAGCAGCGTGTTCGTCAGCACGTCCCTGAGCGCATTGAGCATGTTCGCGGCCATGCCCATGGCCCAGCCCGGGTCGATCACGTCGCCCAGGTTCTCGATGGGCTGGTCGCCGTCGACACGCGCCGCGAGAAACCGCAGAAAGCCCTCCATCATCGCGTCCAGGCGGGCCTGGTAGGTGGGCAGCGCCGCCGTGAACTCGGCGATGGAAGTGCCGACGATGACGCCGAAGATCGCCAGTATCAGCATCATCACGATCACGATCAGGAGCACCGCCACCACGCCGGGGATACGCTGGCGCTGCATGAACAGCAGCGGCCGCACGCTCACCAGCGACAGGAACACGGCCAGCAGGAACGGCACGAGCAGCACTTTCGCCGCCTGCATGGCGAAGATGATGATGATGACCGCTGCCACGGTAATCAGTGTGGTGCGGCCTCTGACCAGCGGTTCACTCACAAGCGTGTCTGCTGCGATGCCTCGTGCCCGGCCGGCCCGGAGCGGTCCGGCTGCCGACGTAGTGTGCCCGGGGCGTGCCGCCGCCGCAACGCGGGGGCCGGCGCATCAGAAGCGATAACGGGCCTCGACGCCGAGCATCCGCGGCGGACTGGGCCAGGCAATGTCCGTGCGCAGGCTGGTGAAGCGCCGGGAAACGTAATACTCGATCCACTCCTCGTCGGTTGCGTTTTCGGCGAATGCGGTCACGCTCCAGGCATCGCCGCGCAGACCCAGGCGCAGATCCACGACGGTGTAGGCGTCCTCCGCGTCCCGGCCGTCGATGCTCCAGTAGGTCTTGCCGCGGCGATCCACGTCCACCCGGGCGAAGCCCTGCAGGCGGCCGAGGGGCCAGACGTACTCGCCGGTCAGGTTCAGGGTGTAGACGGGAGCGCCCGGCACCTCGTTGCCGATCACCTCCGACGGCGGTACGGTCAGTCCCGGCTCGGCGCCGATGGCTTCGATCTCGCTGTCCACAAAGCCGTAGGCGAGCGACAGCGTGAGCCCGTCCAGCGGCCGGATGGCCGCCTCCACCTCGCCGCCCAGGATCCGGCTCTCGTCCGCGTTGATCAGCGCCTGGGAGCCGAATTGGTCGAACAGGAACCACTGCTGGTTCTCGTAATCGATGTAGAAGGCGGCGACGTTCAGCACCCGGCTGCCGTCGGCGCTGGCGTACTTCAGGCCGAGTTCGTAGTTGTCCAGGTGCTCGGAGTCGAACGAGGGCGCGAACTGCACCGCCGAATCGTTGGCGAGTGTATTGAACCCGCCGGGCCGGAAGCCCTCCGCGTAGGTGGCGAACAGGTTCAGGGTCTCGGTAAGCGCATAATCTAGTTGAAGTTTAGGCTGGAACTCACTGAATTTCTTAACACCGTTAGCCAGCGGGTTGTTGGTGTCGTTCTCCCGCCGCACATCGTCGAAGCGCCCGGCCACGGTGAGTTCGAGGCGGTCCGTGAGGTCCGTGCTCACCTGCCCGAACACGGCCCGGGTCTCGTATTGCTCGTTCAGGATGGCTGGCGCCTGGGGCACGAAAAACGCGCTCTCCGGGCTCCAGTCGCCGCCGTTCTGGAAGCCGGCCACGTTCAGGAAGGTGGCCAGCGTGCGGTCGCGCTCCTGGTCGCTGTAGTAGGCACCGACGATCCAGCGCAGGCCCTCCTGCGCCGTCGACACCAGCCGCAGCTCCTGGCTGAACTGGCTCTGGTTGTCGTCCACGTCGATGTTCAGGAACTCCCGATCGGTCTGGTCGAGATCCTGATCGTTGCGGGATTCCAGGTCGTGCCAGCCACTGATCGAGGTGAGGGTGAAAGCGTCGAAGCCGTAGTCCACCTTCGCCGTGTAGTCGTCGAAGCTGACGCTGGAGACGCCAAGGACGTTCGACTGAATGGTGCCGGTGGTGTTGTTCAACGGAAACGGAAAGGTGTCGCCGGGCAGGCGGCTCTCCTCTGTGTCCGCGGAGCCCGGCATGAAATAGCCGGAGCCGGCCTCCTGGTCGGCGTACTGATAGCGCAGGTCCACGCTCAGCCGCTCGTTCGGCTCGATCAGCAGCCGGCCGCGCAGCGACGTGGAGTTCTTGAAGTCCACGTATTCGCCAAGGCCCTCGTTCAGCAGCTGGCCGTCCCGGTCGTTGCTGTAGACCGCCAGGCGTCCGCGCACCTGGTCGGAGAACAGCGGGCCTGAGACGGCGCCCTGCACGGTGTAGTCCTCGCCCTCGCCCACGCGGGTCTCGACGTAGGCCTCGAAGTCCTCGGTGGGGCCGCGGGTGGTGATATTCACGGCGCCCGCAACGGAGTTGCGCCCGTAAAGCGCGCCCTGGGGCCCCCGCAGCACCTCGATCTGCTCCACGTCGAAGAGGTCCTGGGTGGTGACCAGCGAGTTGTTCACGGTGACGCCGTCCACCACGAAGGCGAGCGGCGTCTCGCCGATGCCCCGCTGCTGGGTGACGCCGCGGATGGTGATGGTGCTCTGGCCCACCTCCTGGTCGTCGGAGAAACGCAGGTTGGGCGTCAGTGCCGCCACGTCGTTCATCCGCCGGATAGCCGCGTCCTCGATGACCGTACGGTCGAACACCGTGATGGCGTCGGCGATCTCCTGCAGGTTCTCGCTGCGCCGGCGCGCGGTGACGATCACCTCCTCGATAGCCGCCTCGCCGTGCGCATCCGGGGTGTCACCGTCGTCCCGGGCGGAGGCGGGCGCGGCCGGGACCACCATCAGCAGACAAATGGCAGCGATGCCGCCATGCTTCGCGGTCAGTGTCATTCCGGCAACAGGTCCTTGATCGCCATACCCCGGCGCCTGCGCAGCGCCATGCGAGCGTACCAGATCAGCTTCGTGCGGCGAATCGTCCCGCCAAAGCAACAGGGCCCCGTGGAGGGGCCCTGACGTTGTCTGGAGCGGGAAACCGGGCTCGAACCGGCGACCTCAACCTTGGCAAGGTTGCGCTCTACCAACTGAGCTATTCCCGCCTGATCGCGAAGGGAGGCAATTCTAGCGACTCCCGGAGGCCTGTCAAGGCACCCCGATCCGGCTGTCGCCGTCAGCTATTCGCGTTCAGTACCGGCCAGGCCGCCTTGAGGTAGGCATACATCGACCAGAGGGTCAGGCCCGCCGCCGCGAGCAGGAACAGGAAACCCGCATCGTAGACCGGCAGCCCGCCCGTATCCAGGTGCCAGACCATGAGCGTCAGCCCGATCATCTGCAGGCTCGTCTTCACCTTGCCCACCATGGACACGGCCACCGTCGTGCGCTGGCCGAGCCCGGCCATCCACTCGCGCAGGGCGGAGACGGTGATCTCCCGGCCGATGATGATGGCGGCGATAACCGCCAGCGACAGCCTCTGGTCCGTCTGCACGAGCAGGACCAGGGCGACGGCGACGATGAGCTTGTCCGCCACCGGATCCAGAAACTCGCCGAACGGGGTGATCTGGCCGAGTTTCCTTGCCACGTAGCCGTCCAGCCAGTCGGTGATGGCGGCGAGCATGAAGACCACGGCGGAGGCCGGCCGGCCCCACTCGCCCGGCAGGTAGAACAGCACGACGAACAGCGGTATGGCCGCGATGCGGATCCAGGTCAGTGTGTTGGCGGTGTTCAGTTGCACGGCAGCGGTGTCAGTTCGTTTGCTTCTCGCCGGCCGTTCCGGCCCCGGCGTGGAGTACAGTATAAATGCGCTCGGCCAGCACACGGCTGATGCCGGGCACTTTGGTCAGGTCGTCCATGCCTGCCGCCGATACGCCCTTCAGCCCGCCGAAATGGCGCAGCAGGTCCCGGCGCCGCTTGGGACCGAGTCCCGGGATGTCTTCCAGCACCGAACCGCGGCGGGCCTTGGCACGGCGGGCCCGGTGGCCGGTGATGGCGAAACGGTGGGCCTCGTCGCGGATGTTCTGTATCAGCAGCAGCGCCGGCGAGCCGGACGGGAGCGTGCGCGGATAGGCCTCCTCCTCCACCCACAGCTGCTCGCTGCCCGGGCGGCGGGCCCGGCCCTTTGCCACCGCCACCACCCTCAGGAATTCGAGGTCGAGGTCGGCCAGTATCTCCAGTGCCTGGGTACGCTGGCCCCGGCCGCCGTCGATCAGTAACAGGTCGGGCAGCGCTACCTCGCCGCGCTTCACGCGCTTGTAGCGGCGCTCGAGTACCTCGCGCATGGCGGCGTAGTCGTCTCCGGCCGCGGCGCCCCGGATGTTGAAACGGCGGTAGTCGGATTTCATCGGACCCTCGGGACCGAAGACCACGCAGGAGCCCACCGCGGCCTCGCCGCCGGTGTGGGATATGTCGAAGCACTCGAGGCGCTCGGGCACGTCGTCCAGTTCGAGCGCCTCGGCGAGGTCCTCCAGCTGCCTGCGCACGCCGGCGTTGCCGGCGGCGCGCAGATCGGCGCCCTGACGGGCGTTGGTCGCCGCCATCTGCAGCCAGCGCGCCCGATCGCCACGCACCCGGTGACGGATCTCCACCCGGTGTCCGGCTCGTCCGGTCAGCGCCTCGCCGAGCAGGTCCGCGTCCTCCACCGCCTGCTCCACCAGGATCTCCCGCGGCGGCGCGGACTCCAGGTAATACTGGGCGAGGAACGACGAGAGTACCTCGTCGTCGGATGTGTCCGGCGCCACCTTCGGGTAATGGGAGCGGCTGCCCAGCAGGCGGCCGTGGCGGACGAACAGCACGGCCACGCAAACGATGCTGCCGCGCCGTGCCAGCGCCACGGCGTCCACGTCCGTCGCGCTCTCCCGGGAGACCATCTGTTCGGCATCCACCCGCTTCAGCCGCGCGATCTGGTCGCGGAACTGGGCGGCCCGTTCGAACTCCAGCGCTTCGGCCGCCGCCTCCATACGCTCCACCAGGCTGTCGATCACGGCCTGGTTGCGCCCTTCCAGAAAGGCAATCGCGTTCTGTACGTCCCGCGCGTAGTCGGTCTCGCCGATGTGGCCGACGCAGGGTGCCGAACAGCGCCGGATCTGATATTGCAGGCAGGGCCGCGAGCGGTTGGCGAAGAAGGTGTCGGTGCAGTTGCGCAGCAGGAACAGCTTCTGCAGCTCGCCCAGGGTGCGGCGCACAGCGCCCGCGCTCGGATACGGCCCGAAATAACGGCCCCGCGCGGTGCGCGCACCGCGGTGAAATGCCAGGCGCGGATAGGCATGCCCGGTTACGTGGATCCAGGGATAGCTCTTGTCGTCCTTCAGCAGCACGTTGTAGCGCGGACGCTCTCCCTTGATGAGATTGTGCTCCAGGATCAGCGCCTCGGCCTCGGTGTTGGTGACGGTCACCTCGATGTCGCGGAGTTCCGCCAACAGCGCCATCGTCTTCGCATCCTTGGCCTTGCCGCTGAAATAGCTGCCGACCCGCTTGCGCAGGTCCCGGGCCTTGCCCACGTAGAGGACTCCGCCGTCGGCGTCCAGCATACGGTAGACGCCGGGCCGGTGGCTCAGGTTGGCGAGGAAGCGACGATGATCGAATGCGGCGTCGTCCATGCTCTCTAGGATAACGGACCGAGGCTCAGGAGCCGACGAGTTGCCGCGCCCGGCGGATGACGGCGCGGAACATGTCTTCGGTGAGCCGGCGGGTCTGGGTGTTGTAGCGGCTGCAGTGATAGGAGTCCAGCAGGGTCCGCGCGCCGGGCAGTCCGTGTTCCCCGGCATGGGCGAAGCGGTTGGCGCTCTGTTTCAGGCCCAGCGCCTTCAGCACGGCCCTGTGGGCGATGGCACCCAGCGCCAGCACGACGCCGCCCTCCCCCAGGGTCGCGAGTTCCGCCTGCAGATAGGGGTTGCACTCGTCGATCTCGCTGGTGGTGGGCTTGTTCTGGGGTGGCAGACATTTCACCGCGTTGGTGATGCGGCAGTCCGCGAGCTCCAGTCCGTCGTCGACGGAAACGGATTCGGGGCGGCTGGCGAAACCGGCTTCGTAGAGCGAGCGGTACAGCAGGATGCCGGCATAGTCGCCGGTGAACGGCCGCCCGCTCCGGTTGGCACCATGCATGCCCGGGGCCAGACCCACGATCAGCAGGCCCGCGTCGGGGTCGCCGAAGGGCGGCACCGGGAGGGCGTGATAGTCGGGATGCTTCTTCCGGATCTCGGCCAGATGGGCGGCCAGACGCGGACAGCGGGTGCAGTCCGGGTCATACTGTTCCCGGGGGATGGCACTGGCCGGCATGCCCGTCAGTCGTCCATGTGCCGGATGACGGCCTCACCGAAACCCTTCGTGCCCACGAGTGTGGCACCGGGGATCAGCTGGTGCAGCTCCTCCTCCACGTCCTGCTTGCCGTGGGGGTGGCTGCCCGCCGGGCGCTTCGGCGCGCGGATGGCCTCGCGCAGCCGGGCGAGATCGAAGGTGAGTTCCTTCGCGGCGATGGTATTCGCCACGCCCTTGATGATCAGGTCCGCGGCCTCCGTCCAGCCGAGGTAGCGCAGCATCATCTCGGCGGAGAGGATCAGGGAGCCCGGGTTCACCCGGTCCTTGCCGGCGAAGCCCGGAGCGGTGCCGTGGGTGGCCTCGAAGACCCCGACGCCGTCGCCGACGTTACCGCCGGGGGCGATGCCGATGCCGCCCACCTGGGCGGCGAGCGCATCCGAGATGTAGTCGCCGTTCAGATTCAGCGTGGCAATGACGTCGTATTCCTCCGGGCGCAACAGGATCTGCTGCAGGAAGTTGTCGGCGATCACGTCCTTGACGATGATCTCGCGGCCCGTGCGGGGGTTCGGGAAGGCATGCCAGGGTCCGCCGTCCTTCGGCTCGGCGCCGAACTCTTCCCGGGCTACCTCGTAGCCCCACTGGCAGAACGCGCCCTCGGTGAATTTCATGATATTGCCCTTGTGCACCAGGGTCACCGAGCCGAAATCGTTGTCGATGCAGTAATTGATGGCCTTGCGCACGAGCCGCTCCGAGCCTTCCCGGGAGACGGGCTTGATGCCGATGCCGGAACTCGACGGGAAGCGGATCTGGGTGGCGCCCAGTTCGTCCTGCAGGAACTTGATCAGCTTCTGTACCTCCTGGGAGCCGGTGGGATACTCGATTCCGGCGTAGATATCCTCCGTATTCTCGCGGAAGACGACCATGTTCACGAGGTCGGACTCCTTCATGGGCGTGCTCACGCCCGGGAAATACCGGATGGGCCGGATGCAGGCGTAGAGGTCCAGGGTCTGGCGGATGGAGACGTTCAGCGAGCGGATGCCGCCGCCGATGGGCGTGGTCAGCGGGCCCTTGATGGAGACCACGAACTTCTGCAGCGCGTGCAGCGTCTCCTCGGGCAGGAAATTCGCGCTGTCGTAGACTTCGCTCGCCTTCTTGCCGGCGTAGATCTCCATCCACGCGATCCGCCGCCCGCCGTCATAGGCGCGGCTGACGGCCGCATCCACTACGTCCTTCATGACCGGCGTCACGTCCGCGCCGATACCGTCGCCCTCCACGAAAGGGATGACCGGCTCGTCGGGCACGTTCAGCCGGAAGTCCCGGTTCATGGTGATGGGCTCGCCGCGCTCCGGCACCTGGATCTTCTCGTACTGCATCGTCTTTTCCTCCGGGACCGCAAAGAAAACGGCGCCCGAGGGGGCGCCGTTTCCGGGATACTCCGAGGCGGGCTACTCCGACGTGGACTCAGCCGGCCTCGTCGAACTGGTCCTCCTCGGTGGATCCGGACAGCGCGGTGATCGAGGATTCCGCGCTCACTGCCTGGGTCACGGCATCGAAGTAGCCGGCACCCACCTCCCGCTGGTGACGAGTGGCCGTGTAGCCGTCCTTCTCCGAGCCGAACTCTGCCTGCTGCAGCTCCACGTAGGCCGCCATCTGACGCTCTTTGTAGCCCTTCGCCAGCGTGAACATGCTGTAGTTCAGCGCGTGGAAGCCCGCCAGCGTGATGAACTGGAACTTGTAGCCCATGGCCGCCAGCTCCTTCTGGAACTTGGCAATGGTGCTGTCGTCCAGGTTCTTCCGCCAGTTGAACGACGGCGAGCAGTTGTAGGCCAGCAGCTGGTCCGGGTACTCCTTGTGCATGGCCTCGGCGAATTCCTTCGCCTGCTCGAGACTCGGCGTAGACGTCTCGCACCACACCAGGTCGGCGAAGGGTGCGTAGGCCAGCGCCCGGTCTATGGCCTGCTCCAGGCCGGGCTTCACCCGGTAGAAGCCCTCGGCGGTGCGCTCGCCGGTGATGAAGCGCTGGTCGCGTTCGTCGATATCCGAGGTGAGCAGGTTGGCGGCGTCGGCGTCGGTCCGGGCCACCACCAGGGTGGGCACATTGCAGACGTCGGTGGCCAGCCGGGCCGCGGCCAGCTTACTGACGGCCTCCTGGGTGGGCACGAGCACCTTGCCGCCCATGTGGCCGCACTTCTTCGCCGAGGAAAGCTGGTCCTCGAAGTGCACGCCGGCGGCGCCGGCATGAATCATGTCCTTCATCAGCTCGAAGGCGTTCAGCACGCCGCCGAAGCCGGCTTCGGCGTCGGCCACGATGGGCTGCATCCAGTCGATGGAGTCGTCGCCTTCCGCGTGATGAATCTGGTCGGCCCGCAACAGCGTATTGTTGATGCGCCG
>Ga0102929_1001147_pt1 | contig 15821 bp, 15 predicted proteins | sample SalPonR1_B_D2_MG_FD_78510 | JGI IMG/M metagenome (GOLD analysis project Ga0102929, IMG submission 78510) | Salt pond soil microbial communities from South San Francisco under conditions of wetland restoration - Salt Pond MetaG R1_B_D2_MG | ecosystem: Environmental > Aquatic > Marine > Intertidal... | reverse complement strand
GTGGGCGATATTCGTCACCTTGTCGCCGATCTCAAGAAGCGAGGGATCGGCGTGCTTATCACCGACCACAATGTGCGCGAGACGCTTGAGATTGTTGATCGCGCCTATATCCTGCACGATGGGCGCGTGCTTATGTCCGGAACGGCGGATGATGTCGTGGCGAACGAAAACGTGCGCCGGGTCTACTTAGGCGAGAATTTCAAGATTTACTGAAAGCTCTTTGGAACGTGATGGATGCGCTGGATTGAGCTGCGCTTGGACATTGACAAGAGATGCAGAACGCGCGTCAATTGGAGCATGACATTTGTGCTCTTCGGATTTTTCGGATCGCGCCCCCAATACACTGGGGCCGGAAACGAACACGAAAGCCAAATGTCTTATCTCAACGGTCTAAACTGAACGATTGCAACGGGGATGCCCCGTCAGCAAACGCGGTGCGGCCTGACAATCGAAGGAGACGAGATGCGGTATAAAATCAGTGGAAAACAGATCGACATCGGCGACGCGTTGCAGACCCATGTCAAAAATTCGCTTGGTGCAGCCGTCGAGAAATATGCGGAGCGCCCGACTGACGCGAATGTGATTTTCTCGAAGAATGCCAGCGAGTTTGTGTGTGAAGCCACGGTGCATCTCTCCACTGGTCTTACGGCGCAAGCCCGTGCGCATGCCCACGAAATATATGGCGCATTCGATTCGTGTTGTGAGAAAATGGAAAAGCAGTTGCGCCGATACAAGCGCAGATTGAAGGATCATCACCGCGAGCGCGCAGAGCCGGTTGAACTTCTTGGTGCATCCACTTATATCCTCGCCTCGGAAAACGAGGATGTGGAATCAGAGCCTGACTCCTTGCAGCCCATCATCATTGCCGAGACCGAGACCACAATCCCGGCCCTCAGCGTTGGTGAAGCGGTCATGCAGATGGAGCTTGCTGGAGCGCCGGTTCTTGTATTTCGCAACGAGGCAAAGGATGGGTTGAACGTTGTATACCGTCGGGATGACGGAAACATCGGGTGGATTGATCCTTAAAATTACAGACTGTGGGTGCCTGCGAGGCAGACCTGTCGGAGCAATTGATGGACTTTACAAATATCCTCAAGCCTGAGGCAGTGCGTGTCCTCTCCACGGTGTCGAGCAAAAAACGGCTCATGCATGAGCTGGGTGATGTGGCGGCGTCGGTGCATCACCTTGACCCACAGAGCGTAATTGATGCGCTTCTCGAACGTGAAAACCTAGGACCGACAGGTGTTGGCAACGGTGTCGCCTTGCCACATGCGCGACTTGATGGAATTTCGGATGTGCGGGGGGCTTTCGTTCTTTTGGAAAAGCCCGTGGATTTCGATTCAGTTGACCGTCAGCCTGTTGATCTTGTTTTCGCACTATTCGCTCCGGTGGATGCCGGGGTCGAGCATTTGAAGGCGCTGGCGCTCGTCTCGAGGACACTTCGTGACAAGGGCATCTGCGGAAAACTCCGGTCAAACCCGGATCCCAGCACGATCCACACGATCCTTACAGAAGCTCAGGCCGTACAAGCGGCCTGAGTCTCAGGCCCAAGGGCCGAAGCCGAACATCACATAGTCTTTCTGATAGATTTCCGCGCATATTGTCTCGATCTCGGGATCGTAGATTTCGGTAAGCGCGAAAGGCGTCACATACTCGGGTTCGGGCATGGATGGCGGGTCATCGCAGCCCATAGCACGGGCAAGGGCGGGCAACGCAGTGGCCATCTCGTCTTCGCGAAGGATATGATCCGGGAGCATGAAATTCGCCATGCCCGAGACGATGGATGATTGGGTTGCCCAGCTCGCGTCGACCCGAAAGCTGGTTTGACCGCGCAGATTGGCCTTGATGATCTCAAGATACGCAAGAAACGCCGTGCGGTGCGCGCGGCGATCATAGCCGTCTTCGGGGCCCGGACCCGGAATCGGTAACTTGTGAAAGTTACGCATTGTGCGACGAATCTCGGGGAAACACTCGGGCCCCCGATTCAGAATGCGCCTGCAAAACGCGTCATGCGCCCGCGCAACCGGATGGCGCAGAACGGTAAAGCTTCGGTGAAGCTTGTTGCGCCGCTTCCATTTTCGCAGGTCTTTCTGGGCGAGCTTGGTCGGAAGATCCTCGGCTCGGGCGCCATCAAGTGCTGCGAGCCAGTCCTTGATCTGTTTTTCGGGCCCTGAACGCACGGGCATGAAGAGCAAAGGCGCGCCCAGACCGGTGACAAAGCCCGGGACCGCAGGCCCGCGGCGTGGCTCGAAATCGGGCGTGCGGGTCAGGTTGAAGCGGTCCTGTCCGGCAAGCGCCTGAGCCATCTCCTCGAAGTTATCAACCTTGGCGGATAACGGTTCGGGATTTTGAATTTTAAGTTTGGTATCGAGCGCCTCAAGTTTTTCGTCACTGCCCAGAAAGCTGGCGAGACCATTAATCACATCAAGGTCGTTCAGATCCTCATAGCCGATGTAAAAAGCCGTCTGACCGGTTTTTTGCAGCCGTTCCATCAGGAGCCTCTGAAAGCTCTGAAGCGCGTCTAGGTGCGCCTCAAACTCGGCGGCGTCGAACTGTGCCTTGGCGTCGCGGCGGCGCTTCACGTTGGTCAGCTTCCACTGCCCGGTTTCCTGAGCGATCTTGAGCGAGACATAGCTTTCGGCCGGGTTGCGGTTCAGAATGATTTTCGCACATCGCGGATCCTCAAGGCAGATTTCGAGCGCGCGTGGATCGTGGTCGTGAAAGAAGCGAAAGCCACCCATTCCATTGCTCGTATCGCGGATCGTTTCGATCAGGCGCTTGGGATCACCTTCGCGCATGGCCTGTGTCACGCCAAGAATTTCGGTTCGGTTGGGATAGCCGATGAACAGCAGGTTAAACGCCTCACCGTGGCATTCGAACGATTCAAAGGCGTTGAGATTGGACTCGAGCAGGTTCGAGCCGGTGCGCATCTCGGCAAAGAGCACAAAATAATCAAATCGGGAGGTCATGGATATTTATCGCACCAAATAGGGTTTGCGCGGAGGTTCTTGCGTCGATTGCGGGTGTTGAGCCACCGGGAAATTCCCCATTAGATAGGGATGCATGCCTTGGTTCTTTAGGTTCTGAAGAAACTGACCAAAGCCCGTCAAATCCGACATACGCGGCACTTCGGCAAGGCTGCGGGTCCCTTGAACCGGTCCGATCTCGTCTATGATGAGCTGAAGCGGTTCCATCGGCGCCTCGATGAACTCGGCCATGCTCCAGATGCGCACGCGGGCCTTTGTCCAGGACGACCTGAGAATTTCGAGGTGCTTGCTTTCGATCTGTTGAAGGCGGGCAGCTTCGCGCCGGATTTCGGCAAAATTCATGTTGGACTTGAATAGAGGCACAGCCCACGCGCCGGAAATGATCGAAACCTGTGCATTGGGGTCTTTTGCGATGTCCCAATTGATGTCCTGATTGTCTCCGGGCCCGAATTGAAAGCACTGCCGCTCGCCACGCGTATTCCAGATCAGATTGGCGAGGAAGGCGCGCGTGTTGTAATCACGCAACGCTGCGCTGTCGCTGAGTGCGCCATTCATGACGGTCTGACCTTCCGAAAACTCTGCGCGATCCGGTGCAAAAAGGTGGCCGTGCACGCGCGCGCCCGTCATCCGGGTGAGCCAGATTTCGAAGTTTTCGAAGAGTTCGGCAAACCCCTGAAAAACAGAGTATTGGGCCGAGGTCAGGCCGTTTTCGCGAGTTTCCACCGGGAAGCGGCTTTGCATATAGAGGCCGGTGCGTCCGCGCGTCCGACGCTCGACCGCCTTGGCAAAAATCCGGTCAATCTTGCCCGGATTTGGTTCGGTCTTTTTCATGGCGCCGGCTTCGTCGGTCAGGAACGCCTCATATAGCCGGTTTGCATGAGGCCAGATCTTGCGCGCGACAAAACAGTCAGAGCGGCGCAAAAGCTGAAGGTGATCATCGTAGAAAATATGTGGCTTACCCTGATAATCAAATTTTGAAAGGGTCAGGGACCGGCTTTCGATATGGCGGGAATACTGTCTGGACAGCGTCTGAAAATAGCTTTCATCAGGAATCCACACGCGCCGGAAATAGCGGTCGTATTTCTCACGATCAGGATCGTCGAGGATGGCCGACAGCGTCTGACGGGTCAGACACCACCATTGCGAACCCATATGCGGTATGAGCCCATTTGGTATGCGGCGTTTAAACCTTATAAGGCGCTGAAATTGAACGTATTTGTCAAAAAGGATACGATGTTTGCGCCACGAGAAGGGGAAGCGGAGCGTGAACCTTTCCTCATCCAATCCGCCGATGGTCCATGGGACGTCTGCTGTGGTCGCGCTTTCGATAAAATCGGTCTGTGGACGCTCCGCGAGGTAATCGATCAGTTCACGAACCGGGCGAAGCGGAAGGCAGGATCCGGACGCGAGATAGACGTGCCGGACCTGAGGAAATTCATCCAGCATGATGCGCGATGCCGATTGCGACGCGGCCACAAGCCCCCATGTTCCCCATTCGCAGCGGTGTCGTTTGCAGAACTTGATGTCCGGCAGATCCGAAAGCGCCTCGATGAATGCTTTGTAGGATTTGCGGGGGACGTTTGCATCGGCGTGAATCACGATAGGGCACCCCGCAGCGGCCCAATGACGTGCGACCTGCTCGGCCCTTCCCAGCGCGGTGTGGACCAACATGACGATTCCGACACTCACAGATTTTCTGCCTTTTCCCTCATGCCCAGTTCCCCTTCGACATAAGCCCGAGGATTTCGAGTTGCCTCCAGTTTATATATTTTTCCGACCATTTGCACCAAAGCTCTGGTGTCTCGCGCAGGTTTTCGGCGTAGGCCTTGTATTCGATTGAGCCGCGATAGTGCTGTTTGCGGTTCAATTCCTCCTCGGCCTTGAGGGTGAACGTGTCCAAAAACTTGGCATGAAGAAGAATTCCCGACGCCATTTCTCCGCCCCACTGATCGTATACGTGGTTTAGGCCGCGCGGGAGTAGCATATGGGTCGAGCTGACATAGGCATAGCGCCTGTTCCACTTCACAAGTGGGATCTTGTTGAGGGCAGGCGCCTTTTTGGGTGTGTCAGGGAAGAAGACCCGCGCACGAGGGCCGCCTTGAATCCAGAGATTGCCGAATTTCTGGTTCTTTTCGATCATGTAGTTTCCGGGATCGAACCATGAGGCGATCTCGATAGGGTCCTGACCCCGGCGATAGGGGATCGCATCAATCCGGCCCTTTGGGTACATGTCCAGAAGCATGGCACCGAAAGACTTGATTGCCGAACTATCGAGCCAGTCTGTCAATGCCCGGATAGGACGCGTGTCGCAAAACGGATAAACAAAGAATTCATCAGGATCGACAACAAGCGTCCAGTGGTCGTGGCCGTACTTCTGCTGAAGCCAATTGATCCAGTCGACGCCAAACCGTGACCGCTTGTAGCTTCCTTTCGTGTGCCAGACCGACACGTCCGGCTGATCGGCGAGGTAATCGCAGCTTCCATCGTCGCTGTTGTTGTCCACGATCAAAAAGTGGCTGATACCAAGATCGCGATAATATTTCAGGAAGTAAGGTAGGCGCACATGCTCGTTCCTGAGAGTCGAGAAAAGAAGAACGTCCTTTGGTTTGATCAGTTCGGTGCGGTCCGCCACTGAGCGCAAACCGAAATGCTTGCGAAATGCGCGCGCCTTGGCGTGCTTGCGCCTGATGCGCATCTTGTATGATTGCCACACGCTCACGCGGCATCGCTCCGCAATACCTGATCCGAAATATGCACAGACTTACCCACCCGAGCTTAACATTTTCTTGGCTTCGGAAATTCGGGCGCTCCCCAAAGTTCGCCCGCACGATAGAACCTTGTTTCCAATGGGTAAACAATATTTGCTATCAAAGCCACAGCCCCCTTGATATCAGGCCCATCGCCTCAAGCTGTCGCCACCCTAGATAGCGGGACGATCCTTCGCACCAGAGATCGGGATTGGCCGTCAAGTTATCGTAGTAATCCTCATAAAGTGATGAATTCGCGAAATGCTCTCGTCGCTGTTTTTCTTCGGCGGATTTTTCGACGATCGTGTGCAGGAACTTGGTGTGCAAAAGAGCGCCACAAAGCTTTTCACCGCCCGCTTGGTCGTAGACGTGGTTAAGGCGGCGCGGCAGGATCGAGTGTGTGGAGCTTACATAGGCAAAACGGCGGTCCCATTTCACCAGGGGGATCTTACCCATGGTCGGCGCGCGCCGAGGTTTTTCGGCAAAGAACATCCTTGCCCTCGGGCCACCTTGAATCCAAAGATTTTGAAGGCGTGGTTGCCGTTGAATCGTGTAATTTCCACTGTCGAACCACGAGAGAATCTCGGTCGGGTCCTGCCCGGCATGATAGGTTTGGGCCTCAAGAGGCCCCTTGGGATACATGTCGAGCATCAATGCGCCGAAAGACTCGATATCACGATCATCGAGCCATTCGGTCAATGCAGAGAGCGGGCGGGTTTCGTGGAAGGGATAGATGAAAATCTCGTCCGCATCGAGCGTCAGACACCAATGACCGTGCCCATGAAGCATTTGCAGCCACGTCAGCCAATCCACCCCGAACCGGGACAGCCGATAACTATGGGGTGTTGTCCAGACCGACACATCCGGCTGTGCGCGCAGATAGTCGGCGGTTCCGTCATCGCTTTGATTGTCGACAAATAGGAAATGTCCGACCCCAAGCTTACGGTGATGCTCAAGGAAATATGGCAGGCGCACCGCCTCGTTGCGGACGGTGGAAAAACACAGGATCGTGTCGGGGCGAATGTTGCCCGTGCGGTCGCTGAGCGGTGTCAGCTGCCGTCGCTTTCGGAACGCACGCAACAGTAGTCTGCGCCGTTTCCAGCGCAGACGATAGGCCATGGTCAACTTCGATAGCTGACCTGAGCGATCCTGCCTTGCGTGCATTCGACCCTAATCCATGGTCTTGGGGTTCATAATCGCATGATACCCGGGGGCTGTGGCAGACCGAGGGCAGAATCGCGCCTATTTCTCGTAATGTCCAGTTTGGTGCCAGCGCCAAGCATCGGTAACCATCTGTTTCATCGTTGAGCGATGTGGTCGCCATCCAAGCTCGGTCTCCGCTCTGGCAGACCCCGAAACAAGGCATGTGCAGTCGCCCGGACGGCGCGGTCCTTCGGTTACGGGAACGGGTTTGTTTGTTACGTGCGCGGACTGGTCAATCACCTCGCGCACGGTGAAACCGCTCCCCGTGCCAAGATTGAACACTCGGCTTTCTTTCCCGTTTTCGAGCCAGTTCAAGCCCTCTACATGCGCGTCCACCAGATCCATCACATGCACATAGTCCCGGATACATGTGCCATCGGGTGTATCATAATCCGTGCCATGGATCGTTAGCGATGCACGTTTTCCAGCAATGGTGTCCAGAACGAGCGGTATGAGATGGGTTTCAGGTTGGTGATGCTCTCCCACCTCGGCCTCCGGATCGGCACCAGCCACGTTGAAATAGCGGAAAATAACGTGGCGTAGGCCGTGGGCCTTTTCGAAATCGTGCAGAATATCCTCGATGGCGCGTTTCGAGGCACCATAGGCGTTGATGGGGTGTTGGGGCGACTCCTCGTCCAAAACGATGTTGTCCTGATCACCATAGGTGGCGCAGGTGGATGAAAAGACGAAATTAGTGCACTCCGCAGCGACGGTCGCCTCGAGCAAATTGAGTGAGCCCGCCACGTTGTTGCGCCAGTAAAGGCCGGGTTTGACCATGCTTTCGCCCACCTGACTGAGGGCGGCGAAATGCATCACGGCGGTGGGGGCGTATTTCTCAAAGACCTCGTCGAGGCGTTTGCGGTCAAGCAGGTCGCCCCGTTCGAACGGTCCGAATTTGACCGCCTCCTGCCAGCCAGTGCAGAGATTGTCGAAAGTGACCGGTGTATAGCCCGCAGCCCGCAGCGCCTTGCAGGCATGCGAGCCGATGTAACCGGCGCCGCCGGTAACAAGAATATGTGTCATGCCCCCTCCCGTTGCGCAGATTACTGCGCGGCCTGACGCGACTGAATGATGTCGTGAAGATAGTTTTCCAGTTCTTCCCGAAGGTCGTCTCGGGCCAGTGCGAAGGCCACTGTTGCCTGAAGGAAGCCAGCCTTCGAGCCACAATCAAAGCGCTGTCCGCGGAAGCGGAACCCATAAACCTCTTCGCCATCCGCGCGTGCGTCGTCAATGGCATCGGTCAGTTGAATTTCGCCTCCTGCGCCGGGCTTCTTCTTGTTGAGCTTCTGAAGAACGGTCGGGGTTAGGATATAGCGCCCGATCATGGCAAGGTTTGACGGTGCGTCGCCTGGCGACGGCTTTTCGACCATCCCCTTTGTTGAAACGACCGATCCCATATCCTCCTTGACATCGAGTATGCCGTAGGATGACGCCATGTCGTCGGGCACTTCCATGGCTGCGACGATGTTTGATTGGGTTTCTTCAAACGCTTCGACCATCTGAGCCAGACAGGATTTCTCGGCGGCGATCACGTCATCGGGCAGGATCACCGCAAAGGGTTCGTTCGCGATAAGGCGCCGCGCACACCAGACTGCGTGTCCAAGACCAAGCGGTTTGTGCTGCCGCATATAAGCGATTTCGCCTGAGTCCATATTGGTGGATTTCAGGATCTCCAGAAGATCGTCCTTACCCTTTTTGCGCAGTTCCTGTTCGAGCGCGGGGGCGTTGTCAAAATAATCCTCAAGCGCGCCCTTGCCACGCGAGGTGATGAAAATGAACTCCTTGATGCCAGCTTCGCGGGCTTCGTCGATAGCGTATTGCACCAACGGCCGGTCCACCAACGTCATAATTTCCTTGGGAACGGATTTGGTCGCGGGTAGAAAACGGGTTCCCATGCCCGCAACCGGAAAAATAGCCTTAGTGACTTTGTTGCGCATTGCCTGATCCTCAAAACCGATTGTTTTTTAACCCACTCTACACCAACTCAATGGTAGTTGGCCAAAGATTACCGAAGATGTGGACATTTTTTTGACAGAGTTGCGGGTTCTTTGCCAAAATTTGACACGGCTGATCGCGGTAAACTGGTGCTGTCAGGCCATGCCCATATGCGCCATCATCTCTTCAAGCCGGGGCACGTCTTCTGGATTGTTTAATTCCCAGAATTGCCGGTCTCGCGCATCGACTTCGACACAGAGAATGGGGGTATTGTTCTCAAGAAAGCGCAATTGCTCGAGCCCTTCCAACTGTTCGAGCGGACCGGGCACCAAACTGCGAAAGCGTTCGAGAGCCTGAGGACGGTAAGCATAAACGCCGACATGGTGAAAGACAGGCGTCGGGTCCGCGTCGGCGAAGGTCTTCCCGGTATAGGGCACAACCTCTTTCGAGAAATAAAGCGCGTGGCGGTTGGCCGCGAACACGGCAGTCGTTCCTCCAACGCGGCCGTTGCGCCGATCCTCGAGAAACCCATTCAATGCAGCGCCGTCGCAACGCAAGACCGGTGTCGCCACCTGTGCCTCCGGGTCCTTACGTAGCCCCTCCACGAGGTTTTCGACGAACCAATGAGGCGTGAGCGGAGCGTCACCTTGCAAATTTACAACGATATCAAAATCTTCGCCGAGATTGCCCAGCGCCTCGGCGCAGCGTTCAGTGCCGTTGGCGCATTCGGGCGATGTCATCACGACGTCGGCGCCGAATGCGTTGGCGGCGTCCCGGATCCGCTCATCATCCGTGGCCACGACCACACGATCGACGCCTGCAACCTGACACGCCGCTTCCCATGAGCGTTGCACGAGGCTCTTGGTTTCGCCTGTGGCGCCGGTGAGCGTGGCCAACGGTTTGCCGGGATAGCGCGTGGAGGCATAGCGGGCGGGTATCGCGATAAGAACCGACATCAGGGGGCTTTGAGGTCCACGTCGGGGGCATACGCGATGAAGAACGGATTTGCGAACCCGTCCTTGCCATAGGTGAGAGGTGTCTGGTCATCGAAACGCGCAACAAATCCGCCAGCACCCTTGAGAACGGCGTGTCCAGCAGCCGTGTCCCATTCCATCGTGCGCCCAAGGCGTGGATAGAGGTCGGCCTCGCCGGTTGCCACCAGACAGAATTTGAGCGAAGAACCCGCGCTTTTCATATCCTTCACTGAATACTTGCCAATATAGTCATCCGTCGCCTGATCCCGGTGCGATTTGGATGCAACGACCATGAGCGCGTCATTGTCGGACTGCGCCACGCGCATGGCGGTCAGCATACCAATGCTGTCCTTGTCGAAAGGCCCGGTTTCCTCTTTGGCGTGGCCAAACTCATCGGTGAAAAACATACGCCCTTTGGCCGGAGAATAGACCACCCCGCGCGTCGGTTCGCCGTCTTCGACCAAGGCGATATTCACGGTGAAATCGCCACGGCGGTGAATGAACTCCTTGGTGCCGTCCAACGGATCGACGATGAGAAAGGTTCGTGCTTGTTCGGTATGCGAGGCGGCCTGCTCTTCGGTGACGAGCGCGATGTCCGGAAATTCCGCCCGAAGGCCCGCCGATATGATGTCGTCTGCGGCCTGATCTGCGGCGGTCACAGGGCTGTCGTCAGACTTTACCTTAACGTCAAAGTCGTCGGCTTCGTAAATTTCCATGATACGGTCGCCAGCGTCGAGCGCCAATCTGCGCATGACCGTCACGAGTTTGGAATAATCCAAGTGAATGCTCCTTTGTCCAATAATTTTGAACAGTTGATCCGTTGCCTCGCCCCTCTTATGATATCGTAATAACGGGACAGCAAGAATTCCGTGATATTTTCCGAATAGAGCAGCCCCGGTGCGGTCATGTTTGAACAGGTAAAGCCCAAGTCACGGACTAAATCGGCTTTCTCGATTCTCGAGCTGATTTATCATTCCATAGTCAGGGATGTGCGCAAGTCGCATGGTAACGCGCTCATGGCGCTGTTGATGAACATTCTTCAGGCGGTCGTGTTTATCGGCGCATTCTATTTCATGTTCACGGTTTTGGGCTTGCGCGGTGCTGCGCTCAGAGGGGATTTCCTGCTTTATATCATGTCGGGAATCTTTCTTTTTCTCACCCACATCAAGACCGTGGCCGCAGTGGCCGGGGCCGAGGGGCCTTCGTCGCCGATGATGAAGCACGCCCCGATGAACACCGTGATTTCCGTCACGGCAAGCGCGCTTGGCTCACTCTACATGCAGTTCCTGACGCTGGTGATCGTTCTCTTTGTTTATCATGTTGCGATCACACCCTTCGAGATAGATGAGCCGTTCAAAGCGATGGGAGCATTTCTGCTTGCGTGGTTCACGGCGGTTGGTGTCGGCGTGATTTTGTTCGCGCTCAAGCCATGGTTTCCAGGGTTCGTTCAGACCTTCACGACGATCTATCAACGGGCGAACATGATTGCTTCTGGCAAGATGTTCGTCGCCAACACCCTGCCAAGCTACATGCTTGCGATGTTCGACTGGAACCCACTGTTTCATTGCATTGATCAGGCGCGGGGCTTTGTCTTTATCAACTATTTTCCCCGCAACTCCTCGATCGAATACCCTTTGTATCTTGGGTTGATCCTTCTGATGATCGGGCTTTTGGGTGAATTTTATACCCGTCAACAAGCCTCGCTCAGCTGGGAGGCGCGGCGCTGACCGTGTCGTTCCAAAGCGTTTCGCGAAACGCTTTAGCTGCGCGCTGTTCCGGCTTCGCGCACCGCGACTGAAATCTCGCCCACCACGTCCTGCAACAGATGCTGATCTTCACATTCGGCCATGACCCGTATCAAAGGCTCTGTGCCTGACGCACGGATAAGGACGCGTCCGCAGCCGTCGATGCGCTTCTCCTGATCCGCGATCACGGCTTTGACGGCCGCTGAGTCCAAAGGCATCAAACCGGCATCAATATGCACATTCTCAAGCATTTGGGGCACGGCAATAAAGTTCCGCATCAAAGAACTTGCTGGTTTCCCGCTTTCGACCATGGCGGCCAGAAACTGAAGGCCCGCGATGAGCCCATCGCCAGTCGTGGCATAATCGGTCATCACGATGTGACCCGATTGTTCGCCACCAAGATTGTAACCGCCTTTGCGCATGCGTTCGACCACGTGCCGATCTCCGACCTTTGTGCGCTCAAGCTTCAGGCCGCGTTCGGTCACGAAACGCTCCAGCCCCAAATTCGACATGACAGTCGCGACAAGCGTTCCATGCATGAGTCGGTTCTGTTCGGCCCAAAGGCTTGCAAACAAGGCCATGATTTGATCGCCGTCGCCGACCTCGCCGTTTTCATCAATCAGGATGATCCGGTCCGCATCGCCATCAAGACAGATGCCCAGGTCCGCGCCATTCTCGAGCACCGCTTTCGCCGCTGCATCAGGCTTGGTCGATCCACAGTCTTCGTTGATATTATAGCCGTTCGGAGCGACACCAACAGGGATGACATCGGCACCCAATTCCCACAGAACCTCGGGAGCGGCCCGATACGCGGCACCGTTCGCGCAATCCACGACAACCTTGAGCCCGGTAAGACGTGTGGCGCGGGGCAGGGTGGTTTTCGCATATTCGACATACCGCCCCTGACCGCTTTCGATACGCTTGGCGCGTCCGATGCTCAGGGGCTGCACCGGGATAATCTCTTCGGCGAGGATACGCTCGATATCTTCTTCGGCGGCGTCCGAAAGCTTGAAACCGTCGGGGCCAAAAAACTTGATCCCGTTGTCATGATGGGGATTGTGGCTTGCCGAAATCATGATGCCCAGATCGGCGCGCATCGAGCGGGTGAGAAACCCGACAGCGGGCGTAGGGATCGGCCCTAGCAAAAGGACATTCATCCCAGTCGAGGTCAGGCCGGCGGTCAGCGCGTTTTCGATCATGTAACCCGAGCGGCGGGTGTCTTTGCCGATCACGACGCGATGGCCGTTGTGACCGTCGGTTCGAAAATGCCGACCCGCCGCGGCGCCGATGCGAAGCGCGACATCTGCAGTCATCGGAAAGCTGTTGGCCGTGCCCCGGATACCGTCAGTGCCGAAATACTTGCGTTGCATGAAATGTCCTTCCGTAATCGCGCGGGTTGGCGTGCGGATCGTATAATCCCTGATCCGTTTTGTTGCGAGTATGGATTCCCTCAGTTTCCTGCGATTGCCCAAGGTCCGCGAAATTCCGCTTTGCGACGATCACGAATATTGCAAGCGGGTCATATACGCGCCACATAGTTGACGCGACAGTCAAGGATGGCACCCAAGATGACACAGCTAAAACGAGGCAAAGCAAGGATAATGACCGCCTACATGGTCACAGCACTGATTGTCGTGCTTATCACTGTTCTTGCGCTTGTCCCCTCTGGCCCGGCCACGCCCGTGGTGGGGAATGACAAAGTGGGTCATGCGTTGGCGTTTTTCGTGCTTGTGCTGCCGCTTGCCTGTGTCGCGCCGCACCGGTGGCTTGCGATCTGGCTCGGGGCCGTCACCTATGGCGCACTCATCGAAATCATTCAGCCTCTGACAGGACGGATGGCCGAGATGGGTGATCTTCTGGCCGATGGCGCCGGTGCTACCGTAGGAATTTTCGTGGCGATCGGCTGGGCGGCATGGCGCGGCAAGGTCAGGTTAGCGTAACGCCCAATTCAGCCATCCCGTTCATCGCAACCTTAAGCGATCCGTCAAAGTCGATCGCACGACAGAGCGCCATATCGACGCGCACCTCATAGCCAAGCCGTGCCGCGTCGGTTGCCGAGAAATTGACACAGAAATCCGTCGCAAGACCCACCATCGTCAATTGGGAAATGCCCCGCGTCTGAAGATACCCATGCAAACCGGTCGGCGTTTTCTTGTCATTCTCGAAAAACGCTGAATAGCTGTCGATCGCCGGGTCAAAACCTTTGCGAATAATCATGTCGGCCGGATCGGTGTTCAGATCGGGATGAAACTCCGCGCCCTTGCTTCCCTGCACGCAATGATCGGGCCAGAGGACCTGAAGGCCATAGGGCATTTCAATCATCTCCAGCGGTTTGGTTCCTTCATGCTCGGACGCAAAGGAACTGTGCGCGGGCGGGTGCCAGTCCTGAGTGAGGATGACGGCCTGAAACTCGGTCATCAGTGTATTGATGCCGGGAATGATGACGTCTCCTTCCGGTACGGCAAGCGCGCCTCCGGGACAGAAATCATTCTGAACGTCAATCACGATCAGTGCGTGCGTATCGGAATGCATTAAGAACCTCCGGGTGACCTGCTTCAATGGGTAGTGAGCAGCGCAGGATGCGTCAATGCACCTTGCCTGAAGCGGTGGAATTGCCTAGATGCCTGCGCATGTTCACCGTTGCCGCGCTCTATCATTTTACCCGCTTCGACGATCCCGCAACGCTGCGCGGGCCGCTCCTTGGGCTTTGCGAAGAGGAGGGTATCAGCGGCACCATTCTATTGGCCGCAGAGGGGGTGAACGGCACCATTGCGGGACCGCGTGCGGGAATTGACAAGGTGCTTGCGCATCTGCGGTCTCTACCCGGTTGCGCCACGCTCGAGCACAAGGAAAGCTTTGCCGAAGAGCAGCCTTTCCGGCGGCTCAAGGTGCGGGTGAAAAAAGAGATCGTGACCATGGGGCAGCCCGATGTCGATCCACGTGCCAAGGTGGGCCATTATGTCGAGCCGGCGGATTGGAACGCCTTGATCCAGAACCCGGACGTGGCCGTGATCGACACACGCAACGACTATGAGATCGCCATTGGCACGTTCGAGGGCGCTGTCGACCCTGAAACAGAAAGTTTCCGTGATTTTCCAGCTTGGTGGGAAAAGAATAGCCACAGATTCCACAACAAGCGAGTTGCGATGTTCTGCACTGGCGGCATTCGTTGTGAGAAATCAACCAATTACCTGCTGGAGCAAGGGGTGGAGGATGTCTACCATCTCAAAGGTGGAATCCTGAAATATCTAGAAGAGGTTCCCGAGCATCAAAGCACCTGGCACGGCGATTGTTTCGTGTTCGACGGGCGGGTGTCGGTGGGACATGGGCTTCGCGAAGGGCCACATGAGTTGTGTTATGCTTGCCGCCGGCCGATCCTTCCCGAGGATATGCAGCGCGACAATTACGAGCATGGCGTATCGTGTCGGCATTGCATCGGTGAAACGTCGGACGCGGACAAAGATCGCTTTCGCGAACGTCAGAAACAGATCGCGCTGTCCGAAGCCCGTGGCGAAAAGCATATGCGCTTTCTCGACTGACTGCCCGGTCGTGGGTCAGTCCAAACTGGGCATATACCCGATCCGCCCGACGGAATCATATGCTTCGAACCCGGCGCGACGCACATCCTTGGGGGAATAGATGTTGCGCAGATCGGCCATGCGGGGCGTTTCCATTCGTCTCGCGATGCGTTTGAGATCAAGCGCACGAAACTCGTTCCATTCGGTCAGAATCACGATCAGGTCCGCGTTTTGCACCGCCTTGTAAGGGTCTTCGACCCAGTTCACTCCGGGCAGAAGCGCCTCGCCTTCGTGTTTGCCCTGCGGATCACAGACGCGCACCTTCGCTCCGGCGCCGACCATCGCGGGCACGATGGTCAGGGATGGGGCGTCACGCATATCGTCCGTGTTGGGCTTGAACGTGACACCCAGCACCGCGACGGTTTTACCGTTGAAGGAGCCGTCACATAGATCAAGAAGTTTGTCGATCATGCGCCGCTTCATCTCTTCGTTGACGGTTATCACCTTTTCTGTGATCTGCATGGGCAGGCCGTGCTCTTGTCCGATCCGCGCCAAAGCGCGGGTGTCTTTCGGAAAACAGCTGCCGCCATACCCGGGTCCGGCATGGAGGAACTTGTTGCCGATGCGCCCGTCGAGGCCGATGCCGTGGCTCACCTGTTTCACATCCGCGCCGGTGCGCTCACAGAGCGCGGCAATCTCGTTTATGAACGTG
>Ga0102929_1001145_pt1 | contig 15849 bp, 15 predicted proteins | sample SalPonR1_B_D2_MG_FD_78510 | JGI IMG/M metagenome (GOLD analysis project Ga0102929, IMG submission 78510) | Salt pond soil microbial communities from South San Francisco under conditions of wetland restoration - Salt Pond MetaG R1_B_D2_MG | ecosystem: Environmental > Aquatic > Marine > Intertidal... | reverse complement strand
CGGCCGCAGCATTTGCCGGGGCAGGCCTAGGAGCCTGTCGGGCTATACGAACTGAAGCGAAAATTCGAGGCTTCGAGAACAGATTTCAGCTCGTTTGCAGGCGCATAGCCGTAGCTATGGGGCAAAAAGGAGTTGAAATATGGGCCGAAGAATCGGATTTGCAGCCAGTTCATGGATAGTCCGACAGACTCCTAGGCGATGGGCCAGTCGTTCTCATAGCCCGGCGGAAAAAAGTTCTCGCGGGTGCGATTGAAATAACCGAATTGCAGGCCGGGAAAACGCCCTTTGAGCTCTTGCAGCATGGTCAGCATGCCGATCCCGCGCCCCTGGTGGCCGAGCCTCTTAAGGTAGAGAACCGGATCGATGCTCAGGTTCCGCATCTGGATCATATCAACGCCGAACGAATCGATCAGCCGGGAGAGGGCGTCGATCTCTTGCCGACGGTCGTTCACCCCCGGAAAAACCAGAAGATTGAGCATGGTATACAGTCCGGCCTGCCGAATCCGGCGCAACGACTCCAGCACGTCGGCAAATTCATAGCCGCGCGGGCGATAATAAGCGTGATAGCTTTCCGGCCGGGCTGAATTGAGGGAAATCCGCATCGACTCCACGCCGGCCGCAGCAAGGCGATCAATCGCATCGGGAAGGCTGGCATTGCTGTTGAAGTTGATCGTCCCGCGGCGGGTACTGCGCCGCATTGCGCGGACTGCCTCGCAGGCCCGGTCCGCCTGCAGGATCGGATCCCCTTCGCACCCCTGGCCGAAGGAGACAATGGCATTTTCAGCGGTTTCGAGATGCGGCACCGCCACCTCGCACAGTTCCTGCACCTCCGGCACAAAGGTCAGACGTTCCTGGCTGGCCGGGCAGCAGTCCGATTCCTGGTAGGAGATACAGCCCAGGCAGCCGGCGTTGCAGGCCGGCGAGACCGGCAGGGGAGCTTCCCATCGGCGGAAAAACAGGTTCTTGGCGGCGAAACAGTGGTAGTCCAAGGCACAGCGGGCCAACTGTTCGTAAAGACGGTTACTCGGGAATTGCGCCAGACGCTCCCTGACCAGGGGATCCAGAGCCCGGTCATCGAAGTGCTCCGGCTGCCACTGCCGGTTGCGGTCCACCTGGGCGGCTGCGGCGTAGAAACGCTCTTCTTCAACACACCAGCCGACCGCGGTGTAAGACCAGAGCGGCAGGGTCGACCGCATGCGGGTGTAATCGGCGGCAGGCAGCAGGGTGCGGGTAAAGCCCGGGGTGAGGAACGCGGAAACACCCTGGGCCTGTCCTCCGCCAAGCTGGCGCGGCAGGCGGTCGCAGGTCACCTGCCGGCCGCTGCGCCGGTCGATCCCGACCGGCGGGGTGCCGGGGATGGTGAACAGCCGGCTGCCCTCCGGTAGAGGGATCAGTTCGACCGCCTCCGGCGTCACCAGGTCCGTGCCGTTCATGCCCGCCAGCAGCAGGTCGGGATGCTCGAAGACTTCACCCTGGGCGTCGGCCACCAGGGTCAGAATGGTTTTGCGTGATGTCATGAAGCGTAGAATACCGAAGACAGCGGCGAGAATACAGCAGAAAACGCAGGATAAACGGCGGGGCAAAGTTCATTCATTCGTCTCCTGCCTGACGACTTCAATGGTTCGCCCCTCTCCGCTGCGCGTTTTGTAAAGGAACAGCAGAAGGGTTCTCCCGGACTGCTCGGGAAGACAGGAAAAGATCGCGGCGAAATGCTGCAGTTTGATGCCCTGCCCCCTCACAGCCGTCGTCACCCGGGCAACCTGATCCTTGACCCAGGCTCGTTCAGCTGCCGTGAGGCTCACATTGAAAAAAGCCGGGGGACGCTTCGGCTGCACCCGTTCATAAAGCGCGTAATCGTAGGCCAGAGCTTCCAGTAAATCCTGGCTTATTGGGTCATCCCACATCTGCCGAATAAACCTCTCCAGATTGAGAAAGAGGTCGTGCCGGGACATCGGGAAGCGGAAAAGATCCTGGACGTGCCAGAAAGCCTGCAGACGTTGCAAACCTTCAGCAAGGGAGCCGCAGGTTCGGTCAAACTGCCGAAGAAAGTTATCGAAACAGCCGCGGTTCCAGGTCATATCCAGCAGGCGGCTGATGCCGCGCAGCTTTTCAAGGTCGGCAAACGGCATTTCCCGAGTCGCCAGAACAGTATAGGGGGGATTCGGATCAAACCGCAGGCCGAGTTGGGCCGCGTCGCGACGGAGGGGCGAACCAGGCAGGACCTTGACCGCTTCAATCTGCAGATGGTCGGGCCGCAGGGCCGCCACGCGATCTATCGAGGCCAGAAATTCTTGACCGGTTTCGCCGGGCAGACCGGCAACCAGATCGAGGTGCAGATGAATCCGGCCGGCGGCCTGCAGCCGCCTGACATTAGCTTCCAGGCAGTTCAGGGAGACTTCCCTGCCGACGGCGGACAAAGTTGCCTCATGGGTGGACTGGACGCCGATTTCAAACTGAAACATGCCGGGCGGTACTGTGTCGAGCAGGTCGAGTGTCGGCGGATCGAGGAGATGAGCGCCGATTTCGAAATGGAAGTGGCTGGCGTGGTTGTGCTCCAGGATAAACTGGAAGATTTGCCGGGCGCGCCGGGAATCGTAATTGAAGGTCCGGTCCACCAGTTTGATCTTGGGCACCTCTTTCGCCATCAGCAGCCGCAGATCGCTCTGAATGCGCGCCATGGAAAAGGAGCGCACCTGCTTGTCGAGAGCGCTCATGCAGAAGATGCAGGAATAGGGACAGCCGCGGCTGGTTTCGTAATAGACGAATCCGCGGTCGAGGTCGACCAGGCCGGCCTGGAAGGGCGATGGGATATCATCCAGGCTGCCGAGAACCGGGCCGTCTTCCGCCCTGACAACCTGGTTTCCCCTGCGCAGCGAAAGGCGGGGAACAGCCTCCGGTTCCAGACCTTGCCGCCAAGCCAGGAGTAGGCTTTTGAGCGGCAGTTCACCCTCACCATGGATCAGCCCGTCGATACCGGGATGACGGGCAAACAATTCCTCCCCGTCGAAGGAAACCTCGGGGCCGCCGAGGATCAGCCGCAGTTCGGGTCGGGCCACGGCCAGAGCGTCGACCAGGGCCAGTGTTTCGGTGCGGTTCCAGAGATAGACGGAAAAGGCGACGACATCAGGCTCTTCGTTCAACAGCCTGCCGAGGACCGCCTCGCGCGGTTCGTGCACGGTAAATTCCCGGATCAGCATCTCGCCGCAGTCAAGGCCGCAATAGCTCGCCAGGCAGGGCAGGGCCAGGCTGCTGTGGATATACTTGCTATGGAGGCTGGTCAGAATAGTGCGCATGGTGCAAGCATAGCCAAGCAGCAGCCGGGAGAAAAGAGAAAATCCACACCCCGCCCCACCACAACTCACAGATCACCGATCACGGATCACGGATCACGGATCACCGATCACCGATCACCGATCACGGATCACGGATACACATAGCTGCTACCTGAATGATAGCTGTTATAATGGAACTCAGATGTTGAAAATTCGATATCCGCATCACCCCTTCAGGGAGGTCATTCTATGCAAAGAGATGTTGAAAAATTCGGGATCAGCGACAAGCGCGGCCGCCGCCGCACCAGCACCGACCCTTACGACCCCGAGGCGGGTCTGAAAGATCCGGCGGTCTGCGAAACCTGCAAGGCTGTTTATCGACAGAAAAGCTGGCAATTCGATGCCAAGGCCCTGGAAACCCTGGAAAACGATCCTAAAACCCAATGGGTCACCTGCCCGGCCTGTCAGAAGACTTCAGAACATTATCCGGAGGGGATCCTGACCCTGACCGGCGATTATGTCTGGGCGCACGAAGATGAAATCACCAACCTGCTGGCCAATGAAGCCAATCGGGTTATGGGCCGCAATCCTCTGGAACGCATTATCCGGACCACCCGCGAAGGCGATTCCCTGGTCATCGAAACCACGGAACAGAAGCTGGCCGAGCAGCTCGGCCGGACTCTGGACCGGGCGCATAACGGTGAGCTGAAAATCGACTGGAGTGAAAACCCGCGTGCCGTACGGGTCTATTGGGAGCGTTGGAATTAATGCCGGAAGTTCCGGCCTGGCGTTCCGCCTGACCATGATCATGGCCAATCTGCCAGCATGAATTTCCTGACATCGGCAAGGTGTCAGAGGGTGCCGGCCTTTTCCTTGCGGACAAGGTCGGCTTTTTTGGTTCATCCGGAAATTTCGGGGGAGTTTTTCCCGGAGTTTGACCTGCCGATCTGCTAAGTGTCAGCCTTCGAACCGGGGGCGAAACCCCGGTTAGAAGGCAGAGAACATGCAGGCCTGATAAACACATGCCATGGCACCTGGGAAAACCCGACCAATCAATCCCGCTCCGGAGTCCCCGGACCAGCCTTCACCAATATCCCGGCGATATACCGCGGATTAATTTCACCGGCCGGCACGGGACACAGAGTTTCCTGCCAGAACGTCAGACAGTATTCGCCGAAGGCGCAGCCCCCCTCCTCCAAGGTCTCCAGCCAGGACAAAGTTTCTTCAACCAACTCGGTCCTGAGCTGACCGTTTCGGCAGACCTGTTGGTGCAGTTCCGACAATTCCGCGCCACCCAGGGGCTGTGGGCGGAAATCCCTGCCCAACAGCCGATTTGCCAGCGCGGTCAGGAAGATTTCGGACAGAGACTGGTCATCGCCTGCCGGCAAAGGCTGGCCCTCAAGGTCGTATTCCTCCGCCGAGGCCAGCGTAAAATGGAAATGGTCTTCGAAAAGGCGCCGCTGCACCTCCAGATGGTCGAGCCATTCCCGGCAAAGCCGAATATCGCCCAGACTCTGGAACCAGCGTTTCTCGGCAGAGCCCTCCGGCTCAAGGCCCGTATAATAGCGGGGCGCGGCTTCGAGCAGAGGTTCCAGAAAAGCACGCAAAGGCGGATCCAGGTAGGGACCGATGGTTGAATCCGCCAGGGCCTGCGCCCGCCGCTGCAGGTCCTGGGTCAGGCTGAAACCGAGCCGGAACAGGTGTTCACTGTAGACGTCGCGAAACAGCCGGCCGGCCGTATCGGCATCGCCGGCCACCAGATATTCCAGCCCCAGGTTCAACAGGCCGCAGGTCTTCTGAATGACATCCCGCACGGCACCGACATCCCCGATATCGATACGGTCCGCCATGGCCACCTTGTTGACCAGGCTGGCCAGTTCCCAGGCCCCGGCGCCATCCAGGCCGGCAGCGAGGATGTCCTTAAGCAAACCCTCCGGACGCGCCAGCATCAGGGGAAAACCGGGAGGCAGGGTCCTTTCCGCCAACCCCAGTGGATATTTGCGGTGTTCTTCGCTGCGAAAAGTTGCCGGATCGAGGCGCGCATAAATCTCGCGCGCCGCAAAGGGTTCGGGAAAGCCGAGATCGAGCAGGCGCCCGCCACGCTGCTGGAACACGCTCTCCTCGATGAGACTTTCCGATTCGGCGCGGACCGATTCCATCAGGTAGCGGAAAAATTCCGGGTCGGCATTGGCCAGCCGGTCGAGCAGAGCGCCGTACAGTTTGGCGCCGTCCTCATCCCGATAATCGAGCTGGTAGCCGCCGTCCCGACGAACCGCCTCGACGCGGGCATCGTCGTCTTCGATCGTTTCGGGCCCGGCCAGCACCCGGACTTCTTTCTTGATCAGCAGAATCAGCAGTTCAAAATTCATCTGCTGCAGCGTGGCAATCATCTGCATTTCATCCGTCTGCAGCAAAAGCGCCACCCAGGTACGGGCCCGCCCCGCATCGAGCCGGTCGCCGGTCCAGCACTCGAAATCGAAAAATCCGGTCCATTGCTCGGGACCGGCCAGCGCCAGCAGCTCCGGAACCTGGTCGGGACCCAGCGCCTTGACCATCAGGTACGCTTCCTGGACGGGCAGCGCCGCCATCAATGCGGACCCGTTCTTCGCCTCGAGAAGCAGCGCGGCCTTGCGGGGGGCATCGACCTGGAGCAGATGCTGGAACTGTGCGGCAGGCGAGAGCTCCTGAAATTCACGGGGTGTCAGACTGGTTCGGGATGATGAAGACGGCATGGGCTGGACTCCTGGTCTGGGGTAGGCCCGAAATGTAATGCCTGCGGGAGCGCAGGTCAAGCGGGGAAATCCTGCCATCTGGAAGGGCGTCGGGTGGCATCTCCGACCTGCCTTTCGCGCAGGAATTTATGCTATATTGTCAGGCATGCTTTCGGCAAGCTGCCGAGGATCAGGGAAAGGCTGAAAACCACATGAAATTCACTGCTGTGCTGATTCTTATCCTATGCAGTCTCTGGGCGGCCCTGCCCTCGCCGGCCCGAACGGCCGATCTCGATCTGCAGACCCTGATCAAAGACGTGGAGCAGCAATACAGGGGCCGGTCATCGCATGCCGAAACCGTCATGCGGGTCAAGACGGCCCATTGGGACCGCACTTTGGAAATGGAAGCCTGGTCGCTGGACCGGGCCTACTACCTGATTCAGATACTGGAACCGCCCAAGGAGCGCGGTGTGGCAACCCTGAAGCGGGATCGGCAAATCTGGAACTACCTGCCGAAGGTCGACCGCGTCATCAAGGTGCCGCCGTCCATGATGGGCGGCAGCTGGATGGGCAGTCACATCACCAATGACGACCTGGTCAAAGCCAGCCATGTCGACGAGGATTATACCTTCGCCCTGCTCGAAGAAACCGATGTCTTTTACCTGATCGAGTGCCTGCCCCGCGAGAATGCCGCGGTGGTCTGGGGCAAAATCATCTACAAAATCGGCAAACAGCCCCGGGTGCCGCTCGAAATCGATTATTTCGACGAGTCGATGGTTCGCGTCCGGCAGATCGTCTTCGACAAGGTGCAGCCGGTCGGTGACCGGGTGGTGCCGCTGCGAATGACCGTCCTGCCCCTGGAAAAACCGAACGAACGCACCGTTTTCGAATACCGTAATCTGGAATTTGGTTTGGACCTCGAAGCTAATTTCTTCTCCCTGCGCCGCCTCAAGCAGCGTTGATCATGCTTTTCAGCCTGGCCTCGCGCAACCTCTGGCGCAACCGGCGCCGTACGCTGCTGACCCTGATGGCCATGGTCGTCTCGGCCAGCCTGCTGATCCTGGCCCTGGGGGTGTTTTCCGGCATGTTCGAGGACATGCTGGCTTCTGCCACCGAGCAGTACCATGGTCACATGGTTCTCGCCCACCCGGAATATCACAAGCGCCGCGACCTGTTTGCCACCCTGTCCGAAACCATTGTCGACGCCGGGCCACTGCGGGAAACTGCAGACATGATCGGTCGTTCTCCGCGTCTGCGCAGTTTCGGCCTGCTCTCGCGGGGCGAGCAGACCCAGCCGGCCGAAGTACTGGGCGTCCGGCCCGACCGGGAGCGGCGGGTTACCGCCCTGCACGAGAGCATTATCCGGGGCGAGTACCTGAAAGCTGACGATTCGCACGGCATCGTCATTGGTGAGGGGCTGGCCCGCAAGCTGGAGCTGGAACCGGGCAGCGAGGTGGTCTTCGTGACCCAGGCCGCCGACGGTTCGATCGGCAATGATCTGCTTTATGTCCGCGGCATTTTCGCCACCGGCGACAGTCGCAACGACAATCGCCTGGTGCTGGCCGCCCTGCCCTGGCTGCAGAAGGTGCTCGTTCTGCCCGGGCAGATCCACGAGGTGGCGATGGCGGTCAAGGACCCGATGCAGGCGGAGGCTGTAGCCGCCGGTCTCAACCAGCGGCTGCCCAGCTCGGCCCTTGTCCTCGACTGGGGCGAGCTGCTGCCCGAGATGCGGGAAGTGATCGCCTCGTACGATGTCAGCCGGATGATCGTCGTCGTGATCCTCTACCTGGCGACCGGCCTGGGCATCCTCAACACCTTTTTCATGTCGGTCATGGAACGGACCCGGGAGTTCGGCATCCTGATGGCCCAGGGACTGCGACCCTGGGCGGTGCGCCGCCTGGTCCTGCTGGAGACCCTGCTGATGGGCGGCATCGCTCTGCTAATCGGTGTCGTTCTCGGCGCCCTGATGACGCTCTTCATGGCCACCGTCGGCATCGACCTGTCAGGCTACATAACCCCGGTCACTTATGCCGGCGGCACGATCCTGCCGCGGCTGCATGCCGTCTTCGCCCTGGATAATTTCACCGTACCCTCACTCATGCTGCTGGTGGTCTCCCTGGCCGCCGGCTTCTTTCCCGCCAACCGGGCCGCGCGGCTCGACCCGGTGGCGGCGATTCGGGAGGAGTAGCGGTTATGGATGCACTCCGCCTGGCTTGGAAAAATCTCTGGCGCAACCGCCGGCGCACCCTGATCACCCTGTCGGCCGTAGCCTTCAGCATCATGCTGGTTCAGGCCTTTCACAACCTGTCGTTCGGCGTCTACGAACGGATGGTCGACAGCGGCGTGAGGGCCGGATCGGGACATATCGCCGTCTATCGCGAGGGCTATCTCGACAGCCGCGACGAAACGCTGGTTTTCAAAGCCGGCTCACTGCCGGAGAACATCAGGACTTTGCCGGGCGTCGCCGAGGTTCTGCCGCGCCTTTACATTCCGGGCCTCGCCCAGTCGAGCCGGGAAAGCCGCGGCATCCTGCTGATCGGCGTCGACCCCGAACGGGAAAGACGCATCAACCCCTTTCTGGCGGCTCTTCCGGATGAGCAGATGCTGCGCAGTTCCTCGGCCCGTGATGCGGTGATCGGCCGGCGGCTCATGGAGGAGCTTCAGATCGGTCCCGGCCAGAAATTCGTGGTCACCGCCCAGCATACCGACGGCACTCTGCATGCGGAACTGCTGCGGGTCCGCGGCGTGGTCGACTCGGGCATCAAGGACGTCGACAATTCGTTGATCATGGTCGGTCGACAGCGGGCCGCGCTTCTGAGCGGACAAGCCGGCGAAATGCATGAATTAGCGGTGATTCTGGAAACGGCCAACCTGGATCAAAAGGTCTTCCCGGCCGTCGCGCAACTGGTCATGGACCGCCCGGAAATCACGGCGGTTTCCTGGGAAACGGCCATGCCCAATCTGGCGAACGCCATTAAGCTCGACTACGCCAGCCAGAAATTCATCTTCCTGATCATCCTCGCCATCGTCACCATTGGCGTCGTCAACACGCTGTTGATGTCGGTGATGGAACGGATGCGGGAATTCGGCGTGATCCTGGCTCTCGGCAGCACCCCGGCGCGACTGCGGGCCAACATCCTCGTTGAAGCCGGCCTGCTCGGCCTGCTCGCCGCCCTGCTGGGCACGCTCCTCGGCTGTCTGGCGACCTGGTACCTGTGGGCGGTGGGTATCAACCTGGAAACCTTCGTTTCCGAAAATCTCGAATTCGGCGGCGTCGTTTTCGAACCCGTTCTGCGGGCCGCCTGGGATATCGACTGGATGGTGAAGATCGTCGTCTACGTGGTCGGCCTGACCCTGGTTGCCGCCCTTTACCCGGCCGTCAAGGCTGGGCGTATTGCTCCCGTCGAGGCAATGCGGCATCATTGAATCCGGGCTGGAGGCTGACTAGGCAAAGTTACCCCATTTGGCCAATGAAAATTCTTTTAGGGCTGCTATGTTGTTTTTCGGGTACTTTTTTCTTTCCAGGACTTTGATTAACGCGTCCAGCGTCCAGCGCTCAGCGTCTGGCGTCTTGCATCCAGCGCTCAGCGTTAAGCCTTAAGTGCTCCGAGGTTTTCATGCCATTGATCGAGTTGCAGAAAGTTTCGAAGATCTACCAGACCGGCAGCCAGGAAGTGGCGGCCCTGTCCGACTTGTCGCTGCAGATCGAAGCCGCGGAATTCGCCGTGCTGGCCGGACCCTCCGGCTCCGGTAAAACCACCGCTCTGAATCTGATCGGTTGTCTGGACCGGCCGACATCAGGACGAGTGTTGATTACGGGGCAAGACATGGGACGGAGCAAACCGAAACAGCTGGCCGACTTCCGCTTGCAGAACATCGGCTTCATCTTTCAGTCCTACAACCTGATTCCGGTCTTGACCGCTGCCGAGAATGCCGAGTTTACCCTGATGCTGCAGGGTGCACCACCAGCCGAACGGCGCGCGAAGATCAGCCGCCTGTTCGATCAGCTCGGCATCAGCGGCCTGGAAAACCGCAAGCCGGTCGACCTGTCAGGCGGCCAGCAGCAGCGGGTCGCCATTGCGCGCGCCATGGCCGCCGACCCGCGGGTCATTCTGGCCGACGAGCCGACCGCCAACCTGGATTCCAGGACCGCCGAAGAACTGCTGACCCTGATGCGCCGACTGAACGCCGAGAATGGCACCACCTTCCTGTTCAGCTCGCACGACGACCGGGTGATCTCCCAGGCCCGCCGGGTAATTCGACTGGAGGACGGCTGCCTGCTCGACGACACAGGCTTTGCCGCATGACCCAGGCCTGCCGCTTCGCCGTCGCTCTGCTGGCAGTTGCCATGCTTGCAGCCGGCCTGGCGGCCGAACCGGCCATTGGCGCCGAAGCCCCGCAATGGTCGGGCTCGCTCAAATCCCTCAACTTTTACAGCGAGGCCGACCAGCTTGGCCTTTTCCCGGAATCCGCGATTTCCAGCAACCGGTTGCGGCTCAATCTCGGCTGGAACCTGGACCGGCGGCTGCGTCTCGAAGCTTCGCTGGATCACCAACTGCTCTGGACCGACCCGGCCGAACTGCCGGTTCTCCCTGCCAGTGGCGTCAATCGCGCTGTCGACCTGGAAAAAGTCTGGCGGCATGCGGACGACTGGGACAGCCGTCTGCAGGTCGATCACCTCAATCTCCGCTATCGGGGGCCTTCGACCGACTTGGTCATCGGTCGCCAGGCCGTCGGCTTCGGCCGCATTGTCATCTTTTCGCCGCTCGACATCATCGCACCTTTCCCGCCCGATGCCCTCGACACCGATATCCGGTCGGGGGTGGATGCCCTGCGGATTTCCTCTTATTACGGTCTGGACGGACAGATTGGCGGCGTTTTGGTCGGGGGTGATGAAAATCGTTACCATTCCCTGCTGCTGACCTGGTCGGACAACCGCGGCGGTGTCGATCTGCTGGCGATCACCGGCGTGCTTCGGGACCGGGCGATGCTTGGCCTGGGACTTGCCGGCAGCCTGGGCACCCTGGGCCTCAAGGCAGAGGCGGCCATCTACGAGGGACGCCGGGAGAACCACCCGCCGGACGATCTGTACGCTGATTTCGCGGTTGGCGGACTGGAAGCCTGGTACCGTTTCGATAACGGCTTGACCCTGATCACCCAGTATCTCTACAACGGACCCGGCGCGACCGATCCGCAAGACTATCCGGCCGTCGCCGCTTCAGCGCCCCTGCGGGAGGGGCTGACCGCACTGCTCGGCCGCCATTACCTGTTGGCTGCCCCCTCCTACCAGCTGCATCCCCTGGCGACACTGGACGGTCTTTTGATCTGGAACCTGGAAGATTCCTCGCTGCTGATCCGGCCCACCCTCAAACTCGAACCTATGGATAACTTTTCCCTGGATCTGTTCTGGACTTTTTTGGCCGGTAAAGAACCGCAGATTGTCGAACCTTTTCTGCCAGCGGTGCCGCGCAGTGAATTCGGCCTGCGCGGGCAAAGTGGCGGATTGTTCCTGCGGTTTTATTTTTAGCCCATCCTTTCGTTTCTTGCTTTTCCGGAAAGTTTTCTATTGCAGGTCGGCTTCCATCTCTTCGACAGCAATCAGAAGCTGGACGAGACCGCCGCTTTCGGACTCTCGGTGGGCTACAACCTCACCAGTCGTTGGTCGGTTGAGCTGGATGGTCGTTATACGCCGACCGAAACAGACATGGACAGCGGTGAAACTGGAGATGTCGACGGCGTCGGCTGCCCGCCTTACGAGTATGTATCACCATCCCCGCCGCCAGGACAACCGCCGATTGGAAATCATCTGTTGTGTGATCGTTCCGCCGCTGGAGGAATAGCTGCGAACGGCTGTTGCCGTTTTGGATAAATTGGATTGAAGAAATTAGCGAGGACGGTTAAAACCGTCCTTACTTGCTTTTGAAGATGGTCATGCACGCCGCTCAAAGCTTCTTTTCCGCAGCGATCAGACCCGGCGCGCCGGCGTGGTTGGCGACCCGCATCTGCAGAACCTGCCAGTCGCTGCTGGACAGTCGGCTGAAAAAACGGCTGACAGCCGCATCCTCTTCGCGCCCGCCGGCATGGCCGGGATAAACCGTCACGATCAGCCGCCCGCCCGCTGCGAGAATTTCCAGGCTCTGCTCCAGGGCCGCCAGTGTGGTTGGCTCGGCAGTCATCACCGTCGGATCTCCGCCGGGGAGGTAGCCGAGATTGGCCATGATCACTTTGGCACCGGCGGGCACAACCCTGCATAAGTTGCTGTGACAGCTCTGTACCAGGAAAATCCCGAAACTTTCAGGGACCTGTTGCCCGGCTTGCAGACGGACGGGCTGATGGCCGGTCTCTCTAAGTGCCTGGTCCGTGGCTGCCATGGCCGGTTCCTGAACATCAAAAGCAACGACCCGCCCGGCCGGTGCGACCATCTCGGCCAGCAGACAGGTATCCCGGCCTTTGCCTGCCGTCAGGTCGACGGCCAGGTCTCCCGGCCGCAGGATTTCGCGGGCGAGAAAATGGCTCCAGGTCACGATGCGGGTTAAGGTCATGAAAAAAAAGGGTGGAAGACGCGGGGTGCATGGTGTGAATAAACCAAAACTCTCAACATCCCGGACGGAACGTCAAGGCTCGTCCATCACCTTGATCTTCCGGTCGATGACATCCTTGTGGGAGAGACGCAGCAGTTGGGCCATCTGGCGGGCGAAGGCATCTTCGTATTTGTCCAACTCGCCATCGGCATAAATGACGCGCCAGAGGCCTTCCATAACCTGGAGTTTTTCCTCACGGGAGAAATGGGTGTTGATCTCCCTGGCAAACTGGAAAAGATCGAGACTTTCATCCCTTTGCCGATGGGCGTAATCGATCAGTTCGGTCACATCCGCCGGAGGCAGCTGAAACCTGTTCGCGAGCAGATCATGGACGACACGGGCCTCAACCGTCTGATAATGACCGTCGCTATGGGCCACTTCGAGCAGCAGAGCACAGATCGCTACCTGCACACGTTCGAAACGCGTTTCCCGGTCCGCCGGAGGTTCGGCCTGGAGGAGATTTTTAAGGCGGTTGATCATGCATCCTTCCTTTCACCAAACCGGATCACCCGGGCTTTTTCGAGGGTGATCAGGCCGCCCTGGAAGATCTGTTCGATCCGCGGCAGGGTTTCATCGATCTTCTTTTGGCATTCGACCACCTCGATAACCACCGGCAGATCCTGGCTGAGCCGCAGCAGACGGTCGCTATGTTTGATGCTGCTGACGCCAAAGCCCATGGCGCCTTTCAGAACCGTGGCACCGGCAAATCCCTCCTCGATCAGCAGGTCCACCAGAGCATCATACAGCGGTTTCTTGCCGAAGCGATCGTTTTCGCTGACAAAAATCCGCATCAGGGTCATGTCCTGCTGCTCAGGCATGGTGTCCTCGCTTTCGGTCGATTTTCCTCACCAGATGATGGGAAATTCACCCGCATTTGTGGGAGCGATCTCCTGATCGCGAATTGTCCGGTTCTGCCTGAACCCGGTTTGCAGACCGCCTTTATTCAACTCTCAGCCCCCCAGCCTCAAGCCTCCAGCCCTCAGCCTTCAGCCTCAAACCTGGCGCGCCATGAAAATTCCCAGGGCCGCCGCAAACACGCAGACCAGAACATTGAGCAGAATATTGGCCATGGCCGCCCCGAAACTGCCGTCTTCGAGCAGACGGATGGTCTCGTAGGAAAAGGTTGAAAAAGTCGTGAACCCCCCCATGAAGCCGACCGTGATGCCGAGCCGGACTTCAGGGCTGAACAAGGCGCTGTGCTGACTCCCTGCCATGATCAGGCCCAGCAGAAAAGAACCGATCAGGTTCACCGCCAGGGTCCCGTAAGGCAGGGCGCTGCCCGCGGCGCCGAGCACCCATCCGGAAACCAGGTAGCGGGAAACACAGCCCAGGGCCCCGAATAAACCAATGTAGACAATCTGCATCAGCGGCCTCCAGGCCAGAGTCGTCGCGCTATTATGCGAGGAGGCCTGTCGTCTGTCAACCGCGGCGGGTTGAGGCTGGAGGCTGGACGCTGGAGGCTGGACGATAAAGGCGGGAGGCTCGAGCCTTCAGCCCTCAGCCTCCAGCCCTCAGCCTCCAGCCCTCAACCTCCACAACCTCCAGCCCTCAGCCTCCAGCCTCCAGCCCTCAGCCTTCAGCCACCAGCCTTCCTGTCCCGATTTCCACTTGCAAACCCACATGCAGTTTGCTATATATATCTTAGCACTCTCGCCAAGAGAGTGCTAAAAACGTCCGGGAATTGAGAACAACTTGCTTTCAAGGTGGCAGAAACCATGACAACACTGAATCTCCCGATCACAACCGATACCTTCGAACATTATATGACCCAGATCAACCAGTTCGAGCTGTTGAGTGCCGAAGAAGAATATCAGCTGGCCAAACGTTTCCGTGATCACGAAGATCTTGAGGCGACCCATCGCCTGATCTGCGCCAACCTCCGTTTTGTCGTGAAAATCGCTCATGAATATCGCGGCTACGGCGTTCGGCTGCTCGACCTGGTCCAGGAAGGCAACATCGGGCTGATGATGGCTGTAAAAAAATTCGATCCCGACCGTGGTCTCCGCCTGATTACCTATGCGGTCTGGTGGATCCGTGCCTACATGCAGAACTTCATCATGCGCAGCTGGTCCATGGTCAAGATCGGCACCACCCAGGCCCAGCGCAAACTCTTCTTCAAACTCGGCCAGGCCCGCAGAGCGCTGCGCAACCTGACCGGCAGTGAGGATTACGCTGAAATTGCCGAGCAACTCCAAGTCAACCAGGATGTGGTCATGGAGATGAGCCAAAGACTGGGACACCGGGATTCCTCGCTTGACCTGCAGCTCAACGAGGAAGGCAGCTTCACGCTGCTGGACACCCTCGCCGACGAAACGTCGAACCAGGAAGATCGCCTGATCGACGAGCAGTCCCACCTCGAAATCAGCGGCCGGATCAATGGGGCCATGAGCCATCTCAAACCGCGGGAACAGCAGATCGTCCAACAGCGTCTGCTGCAGGAAAATCCACGCACCCTGCAGGAACTGGCTGACGATTTCGGTATCAGCCGCGAGCGGGTGCGGCAAATCGAACAGAAAGCACTGAAAAAACTGAAAGGTGCCATTGGGTCGCTGGCCGCGGACGTTCTGTGATTAACGATTGACAAACAGGGCGGCTTGCCGTTATCTAGTACCCTGTAACCGATAGGATGTCGCAAAATTGCGCAGGAATTTGGCGGGTCAACAAGGCGTGACGAACGATGCATAGCCGTAGCTACGTATCGTTCGTTACAACGCAGTTGACGCGTCAAAGAACAAGCAAGATGCGACAGTTTATGGGTTACAGGGTACTAGTGTGTTCATCCGCGCTTCCGGACAACCAACGACCAACCACCTGGGCGATCCTCATGCTTCGTGCTTTCGGCCTTTTCTGCCTGCTGCTGTTGGCGGCATGCTCCTCCAAAACCGACCAACCGAGCGACAGGACTCAGGCCGCCATCCACTTCCAGGAAGGCGAAGCGGCCTTTGCCAGCGGCCTTTACCAGGACGCGATCGCTGCCTGGGAAAAGGTACGCGAAAGCTACTACTCGCCCGAGTTGAATACCCTGGTCGATCTGAAGATTGCCGAGGCACACTTTCTCGCCGGAAATTACGTCGAGGCAGCCGTCGCTTTTGAACAATTCCTGAAAACGCATCGCAACCATCCGCGAGCGGCAGATGCCCTTTATCAACTGGGGATTGCCTACCACAACCAGACCCGCAGCCACGACCAGGACCAGACCCCGACGCGTCTCGCCCTGCAGGCCTTTCGCGACTTTCAGAACCGGTTCCCTGACGACCCTCGACACCAGGAGGTTGCCGGCTACAT
>Ga0102929_1001143_pt1 | contig 15881 bp, 12 predicted proteins | sample SalPonR1_B_D2_MG_FD_78510 | JGI IMG/M metagenome (GOLD analysis project Ga0102929, IMG submission 78510) | Salt pond soil microbial communities from South San Francisco under conditions of wetland restoration - Salt Pond MetaG R1_B_D2_MG | ecosystem: Environmental > Aquatic > Marine > Intertidal... | reverse complement strand
TAACCCTTGGCAAGCTGGATGGCAAATTTTTTCATCCTCGGGAAATCTCCGGGAACATAATGGGTATACTGCTCGTAGTTTGTATGGTAGGTAAATACAAGTGGGATCTGTCTCAGATTCGCTATCCTTACTGCAGTACTTCCCAGAAGAAAAGGATGGTGAGAATGAATTATATGAGGGTCGAATTCATTAATGTGGTGCTTTAAAAAGCCCGGAACAGGAACGGTGACGGAAAAGTCACTGCCGTTAAAATCCTGCAGAGCAGGTATCCTTATCACGTTTTCCTCTTTTTCCGGCATGTTCTCGAACTCTGGTGCCACTACCAAAACATTGTGTCCAATAGACCTGAGTTCCTTCGAAAACCATTCTACTGACCTTGCAACTCCCCCGACATGAGGAAGATAGGTGTTGGTCATCATCAGAATGTTCATTTATCTGCGCTCCCTCTTGATCCACATATGATTCCTTTCAGGTTCTGCATAAACAGACCTGCAACCCTGAATACCGATCCTGATCCGAGGTTTATTACGGAACCACTCTGCCTCCCAGAAAACGTGAACTCCCCTTTTGTCGGGAACAATCTTCACACTAATATTGCCCCAGGGAGTGGGGGTAGGGCCAAATTTCAGTGTTTCTTCTTCCCTGAGCCATTTTTCGGGAATACCCAAACCAAGGACGAGACTTCCATCTTCGCTTTCCTCAAGGACAAAACAGTTGCGTATCATCATGACCCATTCGGCGGCAGCCCATACGTGCTGGCCGTCACCCATACATCCTCCGCCAGTTCGTGGATGTATGGCCTCTGGCCACTGGCCCGTCTGACTTGCCATTTCCGCTATATTCTCAACAAGCTCACAGGCTCTCGGATCTTTTGCCCGAAGGAGGACCTGCGCAATATGAAGAGTAAGATAGGCATTAATACCTGAATGGACCATGTCCTGGAAAAAACCTCCACGGACAAAGGAGTTCTCCATCATCCAATTCACTGTATCGAGTAATCTTCTGTCATTCCAGGACCACAACTGAAGGGGATAACCCGCTACTATTGAACCTATTGCTCCAGAATCTAGTCTTCTCTCCGGAGCTGCAGGCATTGCCGGTCTTCCCAGTCTCTTTTCGTTCTTTTTCAGATACTTCTCTATAACTTTCTGATATTTTTCAGCTTCCCTGTCATATTCCTCGTGATCTTCTATGTCTTCTGAATGGGAAAGAAGGCTGGAGGCAGCATGAAGTCCAGCGACACTCCAGAAATTGTCCCAGTAATAATAATCGTTGGGACCAAGATGCTCAGCACTGAAACCGGCAGGGAGCAAACCTGCGTATCTACTATTTTTATCCAGTGATATCCTCTTTCTAAGAATCCATTTTGCCCCCTTATCAGCAGCATTGATCCAGGAAGAAGGAGGAGTTTCGTTGGTAACCTCACAGAAACGGTTCATTATCCACAGAGCTTCTCCGTTTGAATCCCATTCTCCCTCCTGGGAGTGAAAGAAACCAAAGGGATTTTGCCTTGACGGAAATTTCAAGAGACACCGCCTTGATCTTTCGATCATATTGACAGCGAGCATTGCGTTAATAATAAAGGCCGAATCCCTGAACCAGAACCTTTTGTAAGTATAGGGACCAGGATAGACATCCCCTGGTGAATGAAGAACAAGGGACCTTAAAGCACCCTCGTAAAGAAACTTTATCTGTTTATCAGGAATCTCAAGGGTGCAAAGACCTTTCAGCGAAGTTGTCCATGCCTCTCCGGCATCTTTCCATCCCGGGTTTTCAACTGGACCTTCTTCCCTGCTGTTTAATGCCAGTTTTACAGAGATAGCCCTTTTTCCTTCAGGATCAAGTCTGAACATGGCTGCCGCAGTTGCCATGCCAACATCGCAGTTTACATAGTCCTTTTGCCTGCGTTTGTCCAGACCTATGGAAACGTCTCCAGCATGATAATCCGAGACTGCATGAAAATCTACCTTGCTGCCAAATTCCACAAGAGGTTGTCCGTCAATATTCCAGCGGTGCTTAGATCCCCTGTCAAGAGCTATCTTGTTAACAAAGCTCACACCCTCTGGATTGTAGGGCCTGAGGGACAAAACAAGCCAGCCCGGTTCAGATGACCAGCCACGATATTCGGCACTGCAGAGAAGGTCATCACCGGATATGCCCATCTGGACCCTGGAAAATAGTTCAGCTCCGCTGGTTCTGGCAAAGGTCTCAATTGCAAGGTTTTCGTCATAACACAGATCCTGTTCGACACTATCGAGTTTCGAAGGAGCCAATATTTTCCCAGAGTCGGTCATAATCCATCCTTCAACTGTCCATCCGTCGGTTATGGGAACTACTCCGCCACCAGGACCAACGATGGGGAATGCCTCCACATCAGGTATCCCGACAGCTGTCCAGTTCCTGTGGGTGAGGTTTATGTGGGTCAGGGAGAATGCCCTGGGAACAAAAGCAGGATCGTTGGGATTGAACTGCCTCTCCACCCACCATGGCCATATCCAGTCAAGATTCTGCTGTATGGCCCTGCTGTTCATCAGGCCTCTGGCATGAAGAATAACTCCTGACCTCAGAAGTTCTATGGGCTCATGAACCTCAGAGGGCTGGGAAAAGTTCCGAACCTTGGAAAGAACGGAAATGGGATCCAGAAACCCGTGGGAACGGGCCACCTTACGCACTATGTATTTCCAGGGAAGCCATTTTAACCTGATAACAGTCTCCTCCTTTGTGTTTTTATTTGTTGAGTATATTTTACCAGTTCAATAACAGGTTGCTTCATCTTATAGAAAAAAAAGAAGGAACTGACCAAAAAACGGCAGTTCCTTCTTCCCCCCTATGCTCCTGGCTCCTCCTTTGAGATCAAAACCAGCTTAAGTAAAGTTAGACCTCACTTCCCAGATCTCTATACTATTTCCATTTTGTATAATCCAGCATTTTTTCACTCTTGGCCACCAGTAAGGTTCCAGTCATATCTCCTGTTACGTTGATACAGGTTCTACCCATGTCAAGAATGGCATCAATACCGAGGATCATGGCGTAAGCAGCCGCCACTGGAGATCCGGTTTCTATTGGAAGTCCGATGGAATCCATTACAAGAAGCAGCATGATCGCTCCGGCTCCTGGAACTCCAGCTGTTCCAATGGATGCAAGGACAGCTGTAAGAATTACAGTGATCTGCTGACCGAGATTAAGAGGAAGTCCGATAGCAAAACCTATAAAAAGTGCACAGACTCCCTGGTATATGGCAGTACCATCCATATTTATGGTTGCCCCAAGAGGCAGAGTAAAGGAATAAATATTCCTTGAAACACCGAGATTCTCATCTACACATGTCATGGTTACAGGAAGGGTACCGCTGCTGCTCCTGGTAACAAAGGCTGTGACCATAGCCTCTTTTCCTCCCTTTAAGAAGGTTATGAAATTCAGTTTGTTAAAGGAAATCAGCCCTCCGTAAACAACAACAACATGGATGATATATCCGAGGAATGCAGCCAACGTAACGATACCAAGGGGACCTGCCGCAGCTGCTCCCTGTTTTGCGAAAACCACTGCAAGCAGTGCAAAGACACCTATAGGAGCGTACTGGAGAACCCAGCGCACTACTATATACATAACCTCAGCTGCTCCGTCAAAAATGTTGTAGACAGTTTCTGCGGCATTTCTGATACGTTCGTTGCCACTTATCTTGAGATAACTCAGACCAATTCCGAACATGATGGCAAAGAATATTATCGGAAGGACATCTCCATTTGAAAGGGCAGCGAAAGGATTGGTAGGAACGATGTTGAGAACTGTTTCGGAAAGAGAAGGTTTTTCAAGAACCCTTCCTGCCGCTTCTCCGATGGAACCGAGATCGAGTCCGAGACCTGGTTTGAATACGTTACCCATTATAAGTCCCACTGCAACCGCAAGGGCGGATGTGAAAAGATAGAAAAGAACAATCTTTATTCCGACTTTTCCCAGCTCTGCCGGGCTGATACTTGCTGCTCCGACTACAAGAGTAGTCAATATTACAGGCATTACGATCATTTTCAGCAGTCTGACGAAAAGATCACCAAAGGGTGAAACCCAGAGAATTGACTCCCCTGCCATAATACCGACAATTGCACCAGCAACAAGGCCTATCAGAATCCTGATAAGCAGACTTGTCTTGAAATACCAGTCAAACATTCCCCCACTGTTATTACTGGCCATCACTAATAACCCCCCAATTCAATTTTGACAATATTTTTCCTATTATTATTTTAGTTTGAAAAGGAGGGTTTAGTAAATTAACCGGAGTGAGTATTGATAAGGAAAAAGGCTCCATGTATTTTAAAATACATGGACCATTTGGTGTATATGCACCTGTTGTGAGACTTTTCAGGAAAGGTCCCAGTCCATTACCTTTTTGATGAATTCCACCTTGGAATTTACGTTGAGCTTCCGGTATATGTGGAGAATATGCTTTTTTACAGTTGAGGCAGCTATATTGCAGTTGGAAGCTATCTCCCTGTAGGTATATCCCTGGACGATACCCTGCATTATCTCTTTTTCCCTCGGAGTAAGATTGTAGCCTTCGCACCCAGGAGAGAGGCTTTCTTTTCTGAATTCCCTGAGGAGTACTTTCGCTACTCCGGGACTGACAGGTGACCCACCTGAGGAAAGTGCATTTATCTGGTCAACAAGGTGTCCCGGCCTTGTGTTCTTGAGAATATATCCTGTAGCTCCCGCCTGGATGGCACTCAAGATCTTCTCTTCTTCCTCGAAGATCGTAAGGATAAGAACCTTTACATCCGAATATTTTTCGCTTAAATGTCGTGTGGTCTCAATTCCTGATATGCCAGACAACCCGATGTCCATAAGGACTATATCCGGTGGCCCCTTTTCTTCTACTTCCTTCAGAAGTTCTTCTCCCGAAGATACAACGGCAGAGACACTGATATCGTCCTCCAGGTCAAGAATATAGCGCAGACCTTCACGTACTTCCCTTACATCTTCACATATCATAAGGTTTATCATTAAAAGGTCATCTCCTTGCAGCAGGGATGCAGATCTTAAGGCATGTGCCTTCTCCTCGGGGAGAATGGAGGTAAAACGTACCGCCAAAACTCTGGATCCTTTTCCTGATATTTCTGAGCCCAAAACTGTCACTTCCGACACTCTCTCCAGCTCCACCACATCCGTTGTCCCGGAACTCCAGCACCACATTTCCATCCTGGACTTCGAGCTTAAGGTCAACCCTGTTCGCTCCCGAATGTTTCAGCACATTGTTAACCAGTTCCTGGAGGATCTTTTCGATCTCAAAACGGACCTCGCGGCTCAGGTTGTTCAGTTCATCTGATGTATCAATTTCCGGAAAGAGTTTTATGCCCTTCAGGTCAAGACTGTTCATGATATTGACCTTTATCAGCCTTTTAAAATCTATTATCCTGCGTTTATCATCCTCAGAAGAATGAAGGATCTCTTTCAGGTCAGAGATTGCCTGCTCAGTGTTCTTTTCTATTCTGTCAAACATGTCCTCAAGAGTCTTTCGGTCCTTTGAAGCTGCAGATCTGGCAACGTTGTTCGAGATAAAGATATTTGTAAGTCTCGCTCCCAGGGAATCATGGAGATATCCGTAGATCCTTTCCTTTTCCTCAATTATTCTCAGACGGATATTTTCCTTTTGAAGCGCAACCAGTTTCTCCGTTCTCTCCCTTACCTTGTCCTCAAGCTCCCTCGAATTGGCCCTTACAAGATCGATAAGGCGGTTGAACTTTATGGCAAGGATACCGAACTCATCGGGTCTGCCGCTGTCCAGCCTGGCCTCCGATTCTCCCGACTCAAGGCGATCCAGTACAGAAATTGTCTCCTGAAGCGGATTTATAATGACATGGTTGCTTTGATAGCTCAAAAAAACAAGAAGAAGCAACATAAGAAGGATGTCAAAAAAAGCTATCAGTTCAATGCTGCGAACTGTATGTGACATTACTGATGTATAGGGAAGGGCGATCACCAGTTTCCAGCCGGTCATGGAATTTCTCCTGCTCTGGACATAGTACTTTTCCCCATGCCCTTCAGGGAAAATAACATGGCCTCTCTGTCGATCATCCAGCTTTGTCACATCGAAGAGATCGAATTTTTCAAGGGAAGGATAACTTTGTTCACTTCCGTTGAACTGGTTGATAATGATCTCTTCATCTTTGTTCAGCAGTATTATTCGTTCGTTCATTCCGAGCTTGAGAGAATCCACGATACTTTTCAGGTCCTCAAGCATTATATCTATGCCCAGGACACCCACAAAAAGGCCTTTTTTATCATATACAGGTATAGCACCGGTTATGCCCAGGGCCTTTACACTCGCATACTCATATGGCTCCGAGATGTGGAACTCCCCTGCACCGAGGGTCTGTCTGTACCAGGGCCTCTGCCTGGGATCATAACCAGGATCCAGAACTGCCTCGTAATCAGCGAACCCCTCTCCCAGCCCCCATTCATACATTTTCCCGTCAGAAGTCCCGAGATATATGGACCTGAGATAGTCCTTTCTTGCTTTTACCGCCGCAAGAACTACTGGTCTCATCTCCTCCGGCCGAATTTCATAAAAAACAGGGAACTCTGCCATGGAAACCGCCAGCCTTTGAATTTCTCCAAAGAAAGAATCGATCCTCATATTTGTCTGATCAATAACCGTCCTTGAGAGTTCATCTGCATTCCTTAGAGCTGCTTCCTTAAGGGTGCTGTAGCTCATTACAAGCATTACCCCAAGAAAAACCAGGACTGTTAAAACAATAATAAACAGAAACCGCGTTTTAATGCTTTTAAAGCGATTGAACATTCCTGTTCTCCCATTATCTCATGATAGGTCCTATTACCGCGGTTATTTACACGAATCTCAGGAAAAGAAAAGGAGATATTCTGCCTTATCTGACAGGGCCTCAAAAACTTCTCACATTGAACCGGTGAAGAGCTTCTCCATCGCTTTCCTTGTTCTGACTGTTACATCCTCAGGATCAAAGGCAACGTCTTGCCTGCTAAGGGGAGATCCCTTTGGGACACTGCTGATAACCTTTATTCCCTGCGCAAGGCCAAGAGACAATAGACCCCTTGATAGTGATTCCGATGCCGGACAAAGCCTACCCCATACAGTATATCCTCCCATTCTCAGTTACAAGATATAGCTTTAATTCAACACTTTAAGACTTTGTTTTCGTTTTATAATTCTATCAAACAGAAAACAACCGATATCCCAGCAAAATGTTAACAGATCATTTTCTTTTTCCAGCTAAAGCCTGTTTCACCTTTGAGATGACAACATCTCTGGCTTTTTCTGGAATCCAGGTTTCCCACGTTCCAGGATACTCTTCCAGAAACCAGATAGCAGCACCCTCGAGATCAGTCCCGTTTTCCTGCAACCATGCAAGTACCTTCTGATTCTGCTCAAGGGAGGTTGAATAATTTTCAAGGAAAGGAACAAGTTCAGGATGATCCTCGACAAATTTCCGGCTTCCCACCACATATGTTGTAGCCGTCAGCCATGTACACAGGAACTGGTTCTCCGGATTCCATAGCCCTTCATCGTAAGGAGGCTCTTCCAACCTTGTCATGTCATATTTTCCGAGGAGCCATGTGGGTTCCCAGTAATAAAAAAGCACAGGTCTTCCCTGTCTGTATGCACTTACGATAGCGCTGTCAAGGGCAGTTCCCGATCCCGGAGAAAAGGACCTGTAATGATCATCCAGACCATATCCTTTAAGCTTTTCTATATTTATGTTATGGGCCACCCATCCTGAGGGTCCATTGTAAAGCCTTCCATAATCAGGATTCTCGGGATCCCTGAAGACTTCCCAGTATTCAGCAAGGTCGAATACACTTTTAAGGCCTGGAGCCGAAGGCTTAATCCCCCTTTCATCATCACCTTCTATCACGTAGGTAGGAACATACCATCCCTGTGAAGCTCCCTCGAAATTGATCCCGAAGTTTTTGACAATGTTTTCCTTCTGTGCCCTGTCCCACCAGTCAATATTGTAAGTGGGCCACAACTCCATGTTGATATCAATATCCCCTCTCTCAAGCCCGAGAAGAGCTGGAGTAAGCTCCACAAATGTGTAATCAACGGTTTTACCGTAACCATGTTCAAAGATAAAACCGACTATACGATTATGTACCTGAATGCTGTCCCACCCAAGGTCCGCAAAGTTTACTGAATCTTTTGCCATAGCCGGAACCGCCAAAAGTTGAAAAAACATAAAAGAAACCGCAGAGATCCTCATGATCCATTTTAAAATTATCATTCACTCCACTCCCCCGTTCCTTTAAAATATTCTCTTTCGCCAGATAATATCTGTAATACAAGTTTATCATTTTTTCATTTCATCGCTCAGCCTTTGAACAAACTTCTTTGAGAAGAAAAATTTACAAAAAAACAACGGAGGTAGTCTCTGAAAGACCACCTCCGCCTGTAAAAACTACCTGTTTAAATTCACAGGACTATATCAGCATGGCAGATTACCAATAACCAGGTTACACAGCCCCATCATGTTTATCTCACTCTGAAACTTGTTCCAGCCTGAATCTCCAGCAAGTGTCTTTTCCGGCTGACCGTAATTAGTAAGATAAGCGATAACAAGATCATAGGCTGGATCGACCAGAAGGAAAGTCCCTGCTCCTCCCATTTTTCCCACTGCCTTTTCAGAGACAAGATCTCCGAAGAAAGACCAGGGGGAGCTTCCATATTCCCAGAACCAGGCCTTTGGACCGCTCAAGATGTAATGAAGATACGACCCAGGATCTTCAAAGGTATCCAGATTCGATATTTCACCGATCATTTTTTCAACGGTTATATCCCCCAAAACCCTTTTACCGTTAAGGATACCTCCATTCAAAAGCATCCGGGAAAAAAGCATCATATCACTGGCAGTGCTGAAAATTCCGTCTGAACCAAGGACCTCTCCCATGTAGTGCTCCAGATCCTGTGTGAGTTCACCTCTAAGATCTCTACCTTTTTCGGATCTGCCTGTGGATACACATTTTTCACTTGATACCGGTTTAAAGGTTGTATTTTTCATGCCAAGAGGCTCGAAGAACAGATCCTTTGCTGCTGTGCCAAGATCTGTTCCCAGAATGGTCTCAAGCAACCTCCCGAAAATCCGGCATGAAACATCACTGTAAAAGACGCGGCTGCCGGGACTGCATGTAAGACCCTGAGAAAAATGAAGTTCCCAGGCCTTGTCCAGATCTCCTTTAAGGGCAGCTTCTTCCGCACCAGGAGGATCCTCGAGAGGAATTCCTCCCGTAAAGTTGAGCATATCCCTTACCGTAACCTTTTTCTTCTCCTCACTTGTGCCAAAAGCTGGAATATAATCAACCACCCTGTCCTCGAGATTCAGCCGGCCTTCCTGGATCAGCCAGAAAGCAAGGGGGAGTGTGACCATAACCTTGGTGATGGACTCAAGGTTAAACATTGTTTCTCCATCTACCTGACCGGAATTCTCTCCTGGTACAAAATTCCTGCTTCCAAGGGCCAGATCACAAATGGTCTCTCCACGATAAGAAACTCCAACCTGACTCCCACTAAAATAACCTTTTTCAATACGCGAGGTGATAAAGGATTTGATCTTTTTTTCCATTTAAGATCCCTGACCTTTTTCAACAGAACGTGAACGCAGCAGGAAATGGGCTACGATCATAACTGCCAGAACAGGCAGTATCCATCCTAATCCCTGGTTGCCAAGGGGCATGGAGGTAGAAAACCTGGTAATGGGATTTGTCGTCATTCCGTAAAAACTGAGCATATCCCCAAAGCCAAAGACAAGGGCAACTACTACTCCGGCAGTAACAGCTCTCTTTATAGTGTCAAATTTATAATACAGTGCGGTTATGATAAGCACTATTACAGATGGATAAAGCAGTACCAGCCACGGAACCGTGTATTTCACGATCCTGCTCAATCCGACAAGGCCCAGGGTGAATCCGATAAGGGTACATGCAGTGACTATAACCCTGTATTTCAGCCTGTCCGATGACATCTCACGGAACATGTCTCCAGCCATGGAAGTTATGGCAGCTGATGTGCTTAAACAGCTGAGCCCCATGATTATGGCAAAGCTTATCAGACCTGCCTGTCCAAGAAGACCTGTGGCTATCTCTGTTGAAAGAACACCTATGGGTGCATCAGGGAAAGAAGGCCCGGAGGTCGCTCCAAGATATACAAGTACAGTTGATGTAATACCCAGAAGAACAGCAGTACCAATTCCGATAATGTTCAGGTTCTTGTCCTGGGCTTCTTTTGTGAGGATATTCCTCATCTTCAACTCGTGCAACACCCATCCGCCAAAGAGAAGAGCGGCTATGGCGTTCATGGTGTTATAGGCATTCAGCATACCCTCTTTAAGCGCGGCATCAGATCCCGGAGTAACAGGCTCGGAAAGAGGAGATGCTATACCTTTAATAACAAGAATGACCACAAAAATGATCAGAGCCGGTGCAAGAAGCTTTCCCAGCTTGTCCATTACGGTTGCCCTTGTGTAGGCAATGTAGAAACTCAACAGGAAAAATCCGGCAAGGGATATCCAAAGTGGTATCCCGGGGAAAAGAGGCAGAACTGCCATTTCATGGGTGGCAGAAGCTACACGGGGCAAAATGAAAAAGACTGTTATAAGGATAGGTATTGTAGTGTAGATACTGCCAAAAAAATTTCCGAGAGTTCTTTTGGCTATTCCGCTTAAGGACTGGTTCTGATGCGCACAGGCAAGATATGCAAGCCAGACGCCTACACTGTTGATAATAACGTAACCCATGGACGCCGTAAACCAGCTTGTACCAGTATCTCTGCCAAGAATAGGAGGAAATATAAGATCTCCAACTCCGAAATGGGAAGAAAACATAGCGCCACTAATTAAAATAATTACAGATACCGGTAACAGATCCTTTTTGCTCATTTGAACGATCACTCTCCTTGGATTCTCTAAATTAAATTCCAGACTTTTAACCAGAAACCTGAAATTTCCACCTCCTTTAATCCGAACATAGATGTAATTCTCAATAAATATTAAATTTCCTGATAATGATAATTTATATCATTAAATTCAGACCATTAAAAGGGGTAAGGTCTTTCCATGTCAAATTCTAATAACAATAAATACTTGCATGTGCAATTATTTATTGTTATTATATTTGCAGATGCAAGTATATATTATGGGAGGAAGTCAACTTGAAAGATAAATGGACTCCGGGCCGTTACATATCGATCATTAACCGGAAATGTCAGCTTTACCTTGACAGGAACCTTGCCAGATATGGTCTGGGAAGAGGGCTTTATCTATTATTGCTGGAACTGAAAAGGGAGGAAGGCATAAACCAGAAAAAACTGGCTGAAAGGGTTGTACTGGACCAAGCTTCTGTTACAAGAGCTGTAAAAAAACTCCTTGATCTTGGTTTCGTTAATAGAGCAGAAGATTCCTCCGACGGCCGTGCAAGAAATATCTTTTTAACGGAAAAGGGCCAAAAAATACTGGAAACTGTGCAGTTAAGCCTGAACGAATGGGATGCCATGGCAATCAGGGGCTTTTCAGGAAAAGACAGGGAAAATCTTGTAAAGCTCCTTGAAAAAATGGCTGATAATCTATAAACACTTACCATGAAAGGAGAGTAGATCTTTATGGAAACAAATTTTAGAACAGACAGGGATTTTGCACTTGAAATGGACAGAAAAGATCCTCTGGCCTCAATGAAAGAAAGTTTCTTAATTCCTCAAGACACTATCTACATGGACGGTAACTCCCTTGGACTTGCGCCCGTCAACGCAAGGAAAAAACTGGAAAGGGCCCTTAAAGACTGGGAAGAACTGGGGATTAAGGGCTGGCTTGATGCTGAAAGCCCATGGTTCTATCTGCCGGAGAAACTGGGTGAAAAAATGGCGCCCCTTGTTGGTGCTGAACCTGACGAGGTAGTAATGACAGGTTCCACCACAACAAACCTTCACAGTCTTATCTCGACTTTTTTCAAACCCTGGGAAGGAAGAACCAGAATTATCGGCGATATACTGAACTTTCCTTCTGATATTTACGCATTGAAAAGTCAGATGATCCAACATAATCTGGATCCAGAAAAGAACCTCGTCCTCATCCCAGGCAAAGACGGCAGATTTATTGATGAAGGTTCCGTCATCGCAGAAATGGATGAAACCGTTTCCATCGTACTCCTGCCAAGCGTTCTTTACAGAAGCGGACAACTTCTGGACATGAAAAGACTTACAGAGGAAGCCCACAAAAGAGGAATAATCATTGGCTTTGACTGTGCCCACTCTGCAGGCTCAGTACCTCACCATTTCGACGATGATTGCGTTGATTTTGCCTTTTGGTGCAGTTACAAGCATCTCAACGGTGGACCAGGAAGCCCGGCCTTTCTTTACATCAACAGAAAACATTTTGATAGGGAACCCGGGCTTGCAGGGTGGTTTGGGTACAAAAAAGACAGACAGTTCGACCTTGCTGTGGAATTCGACCATTCCAGGTCAGCAGGTGGATGGCAGATGGGAACCCCTCCGATTTTTTCTGCCGCCGCCCTTGAAGGATCCCTTGAGCTTTTTTCAGAGGCGGGTATTGATGAGGTCAGGAAAAAATCCCTTCAACTGACATCCTACATGATCTTTCTCGTAGACAATATACTTTCAGGTCCTCCTTATAATTACAGGATCGGCTCTCCCAGGGAGGATTTCCGCAGGGGAGGACATTTGGCTGTTGAACACTCTGAGGAGGCCTGGAGGATCTGCTCTGCTCTTAAAAACAGGAACATTATACCCGACTTCAGACCCGATTCGGTTATACGGCTCGCTCCTGTAGCCCTATACAACAGTTTTACAGACGTATGGGACACGGTACAGGCTCTCAAGGAAATTATAGATAACAGGGAGTACGAAAAGTTCAACCCCGAAAGAGATGCAGTTTCCTGATAAAAGAGCAAAAACCTGCCGGCTGAAATAACAATAATTCAGCCGGCAGAATATTACATCAATATTTTTAAGGGGTCTTCATACAAGTTTTTTGGATCCTGAATATACTTCCTCCACCTTGAGAACAGCAGCAGCATGCCCGGGATGCTTTTCCGGATTCCAGCTTTTCATGAAATCAAAGAGCTCGCCTTCCTCGTGGTATTCTATGGCCCCCTTGGCCTGGAAAGAGTTACCATCCCTGGTTATGAAAAGGATAGAACCATAACTTTCTAACCTTATGTTCTTCCTGGTCTTGTCAAAATAGTTGTCAGCCACAACCAGCATGTCATCACTGAACCTGCCCACACATGTAGCATAAATGCTATTGGGCCTTCCATCTTTGTCCACTGTTGTAAAAACCACAGCGCCGTCCCTTTCTTCCCACGCCTTGCAAACTTCTTCCGGCATTCTCACCATAAAAATATACCTCCTTATAAACTGACTGATAAAAACATACCCCAACAAAACAGGGAACCTGAAAACAATCACTAAAGACTAATGATAACAGATATCATTTCAAAGTTTTATTTTAACGTAAACACATATAAAAGGTTAAAGTTGATCAAGTTTATTGTACACATTTTTTTATAAAATAATTCCCTTCCTTACTGTATTTTAGATAATTAGTGTTATTATCTTCTTTAACGTCAGTTTTTACTGTCTTGTGTTCCAGGTTATAAGGCATAACGAGAAAAAACAGGAGGAATGAAATATGTGCAGGCTGTTAATGGGGAATTACACCGGAATTACGGAATTTATGGAAATAATACATAAAAACGAAAAATACCCTGATCTGAAAACATTTCTCGAGGGACTCGAACTGAGAAACGGAGGACATGGAAACGGATATGCCACATTTCGCAATGGGAAACTTCTTGAGCTTGAAAAAGGCGTGAACCTTGAAATCTCACAGGTTGCAAAAGCCATGAAGACCGAAGTTTACGACTGGTTCCTTTTCCACACAAGGGAAGCAAGTTTTGGAGGTTCCGTCTCTGACTCAAACTGCCACCCCTTCCACGTAAAGGGGAAAAAGGAGATCATTGCTGCTGCAAATGGTTGCGAGGAAAATTTCATTCCTGTATCAGGCGTTAAAGGCATCACCGACAGCGAATTTGTCCTAAGAATGATATCGGAAATGGAGTTGCCCCTATTGGATACCTTTAAGATCTTAAGGTCAAATTATTTTGGCTTTTGCAACGGGAAACCCTTTGTCTACAAGGGAGACCATGGAATGCTGAAGTGGCAGAAAGATGGGGGAATAATTTTTGCAAGCGATTTTCCCTTTGGTCTAAACAATCTGTTCCATCCGGAAGCAGGTTATTTCTGGTTCGACGGAGAAGAATCCGGCGATTTCATCGCCCCTTAGACTTATACTTTACCTTTTTCCTTTTATCTATTTGGCAAACAGGGCGCCAACCCGGTGAGTCCGGCTTGGCGCCCTGTTTATATACAACCTTATATTTCAATAAAAAATCATCATTTATTCTACGTTAAACTTAGCTACAGATTCCTGCATTCTTTTTGAAAGCAAGACCAACTCTTCAGCCCCTTTTGCTAATGTCTCTGTAACTCTACCCTGTTCATCCATAGAGCTGTTTATATTTTCAACATTTTTTGCACCTTCCTGAGAAGAGTTAGAGATATTTTCAAGAGCAGCAGTCATTTCCTCAGTACTTGCTGACTGCTCTTCCATAGTGGCAGCAATCGTCTGGATACTTTCTGAAATCGTCGTGATGTTATTTACCACATCCTGAATACTCTGACGTGTTACACCTGCTTTTTGAACCAGTTTTTCAACATGAGTTCCCGTTACATTCTGATTCTTCAAAGCATTTTCAGTATTATCAGAAATGTTAGTAATAATGTTTCCAACCTTTGAAGCTGCTCCATTTGCCTGTTCAGCCAACTTTCTGACTTCTTCGGCCACAACAGCAAACCCTTGCCCAGCTTCTCCAGCTCTCGCGGCTTCAATGGCAGCATTCAGGGCAAGAAGATTTGTCTGGTCTGCGATCTGTGTAATTATCTCTATAAAGTATGAAATATCAGAAACAGAATTAGCAAGCTCGTTAATGGTTTCACCCACAGTATTAGCAGCATCAGATACCTCTTTTATCAATCCCACCATTTCTTCAAGTTCCTTTTCTCCTTCTACTGCTGCGTTTGTTATCTGTGCAGCATTCTCGCCAGCTTCCGAAGCTGATTTAGCTGCTGACTGTGCTCCATTTGAGACTTCCTCCGCACTTGCATTTGTTTCCTCAACAGAAGAAGCGGCTTCCTGAGTCGCAGCATTTGTTTTACCTGTCAATGATATAACTTCCTCTATAGCTGCGTTAGATTCCTCAGAAGCAGCACTTAGCTCTTCAGCTTTGGAACTCAACTCACCAGAAACATCGCGAATCTCAATAACTGATCCAGATAAATCTTCAACCATTTTATTAATCGAATTTTTAAGAGCTGTTATTTCTATAATTCTGAAATCATCATGTATCTTTTGTGTTAAATCTCCTCGGGCTAGCTGTTTCATCTTTTCAGCTGCAATGCCTATTGCGTTTCCGATACTGCTTGAAAGCCAAAAGATCACAAAACCGATAATCAACAAAGCAATTATTCCTATAGAAGCTCCCCAAAGAAGTATACTTCGAGCATCTTCCTGTATTTTTGACTCAGGAATATTAATGTTCATCGACCAGGGTTGTATTCCTTCTTCAAATTTCACAGGATAATAAATCCTTAGTAATTTTTCATTCATTCTTTTTGAGATTTCATTTTCCTTGAATAAAACACCTTTCGATATTGCATTCAATACTTCCTGTCCTCTAAACTCTGCAAGAGTCTTTCCAAGGCGATCATTACCTGACTGGCTGTCTAATCCATCTCCCACTATTGTTCCGTTGTTAGATACAAGGGTAGCGAATCCTGTTTCAAAAGGACGTAT
>Ga0102929_1001136_pt1 | contig 15918 bp, 13 predicted proteins | sample SalPonR1_B_D2_MG_FD_78510 | JGI IMG/M metagenome (GOLD analysis project Ga0102929, IMG submission 78510) | Salt pond soil microbial communities from South San Francisco under conditions of wetland restoration - Salt Pond MetaG R1_B_D2_MG | ecosystem: Environmental > Aquatic > Marine > Intertidal... | reverse complement strand
CTGATGCGCGTGAGCAAGGTCAAGGATGAGGCGCATGAGTATGAAGGGCGGCTGATCCGGCGCATCGGAACCAATCCGCGCAGGATATTGGGCATCTTCCGCAAGGGGGCCGAGGGGGGCCGCATTCAGCCCATCGACAAGGGGCAGGACAAGGAATGGGCCGTGCCTTCGGACGCCGAGCAAGGCGCCCGCGATGGCGAATTGGTCGAGGCCGAACAGTCCGGGCCCAAGGGCCGGATGGGCCTGCCGCGAGCCCGCATCGTCGGCCGGTTGGGCGATCCGAGCGCGCCACGCGCGGTGTCGCTTATCGCCATCCATCAGCACGGTATCCCAGACGATTTTCCCGACGAGGTGATCGCCGAGGCCGACGCGATGAAGCCTGCGGGGCTGGGGGATCGTGAGGATCTGCGCGATTTGCCACTGGTCACGATAGATCCGCATGACGCGCGCGACCATGATGACGCCTGTTTCGCCCATTCCGACGACGACCCAAAGAACGCGGACGGGCATGTGATCTGGGTCGCCATTGCGGATGTGGCGCATTACGTGACGCCGGGTTCGGACCTTGACCGCGAGGCGCGCAAGCGGGGCAATTCGAGTTATTTCCCGGACCGGGTTGTGCCGATGCTGCCCGACCGTCTTTCGGGGGATCTGTGTTCCCTTCACGAGGGTGTGCCGCGCGCCTGTATCGCGGTGCGCATGCAGGTTGATGCCCATGGTCAGAAAATCGGGCATCGGTTTGTGCGCGGGCTCATGCGGTCGCCGGCCTCGCTCAACTATCAGGAGGTGCAGGCGGCGATGGATGGCGCGCCGAACGCGAAATGCGCGCCGCTTCTGGAGGATGTCATCCGCCCGCTATATGCTGCTTATGGGGCATTGAAGACGGCGCGCGCGGCACGGCAGCCGCTCAACCTTGATCTGCCCGAACGCAAAGTGGTGCTGAGCGATGAGGGCAAGGTGGTGTCGGTCAATTTTGCCGACCGGCTCGATGCGCACAAGCTTATCGAGGAGTTCATGGTGCTGGCCAATGTGGCGGCTGCCGAAACGCTGGTGGCCAAGAAGTCACCGCTTCTGTTCCGGGTGCACGAAGAGCCGCCGCCCGAAAAGCTCGACAGTTTGCGCGAAGTGGCCGAGGCGGCGGGGCTGACACTGGCCAAGGGGCAGGTGATCAAGACGGCGCATCTCAATGCGCTCCTCAAGGGGGCGGCAGACTCGGATCACGCCGAACAGGTCAACATGGCGACCCTGCGCGCGATGACACAGGCCTATTACGCACCGTCGAATTTCGGGCATTTCGGCCTGTCTCTGAGGGCGTATGCGCATTTCACCTCGCCGATCCGGCGCTATGCGGACCTTGTCGTGCATCGGGCGCTCATCTCGGCGCATGGCTGGGGCGACGATGGGCTGAGCCAGCGCGATGTTGAGCGCATGGAGAGCACCGGCCAGCATATTTCCGAGACCGAGCGGCGTTCGATGGTGGCGGAGCGGGATACGAACGACCGGTATCTCGCCGCATTCCTGAGCGAACGGGTGGGCGAGGAATTTACCGGGCGGATCAGTGGTATCGCGCGGTTCGGGGCGTTTGTCCGGCTGGATGAAACGGGGGCTGATGGCCTTATTCCGATGCGCAACCTTGGACGGGAATATTTTCATTTCGACGCGGATAACGCGACGTTGACCGGCGCCGATAGCGGTCGGGTGATCGGATTGGGCACGCGCGTGACTGTGCGCCTTGCCGAGGCGGCGCCGGTGACCGGGGGAATCGCGCTTGATCTGGTGTCGATCGAGGGCAAGGCCCTGCCGCGCGGCTCGGGGTCCAAGCGCGGCGCCCCGCCCCGGCGCAAGCAGGGAGCGGCGAAGAAGAAGGCAGCCAAGGTGAAGCGTAAGGTGAAGCGAAGCCGGAACTGAGCTAGCTGAAGCGAAGCCGGAACTGAGCTAGCTGAAGCGAAGCCGGAACTGAACTAAGTGAAGCGAAGCCGCGTTCAGGGTAGGGTAAACCGGCGCGTGCGGCTGTCGATCACAAGGCCATCGCGGATCATGAGGACGGTGCCGGTATAGTCTCCGGCGGGCCATCCGCCATCGGGGCGCCGCTTGCCCGCGCCGCGAAAAAGCTGTGCCTGCGTTTTCTCCAGTTTGGCGTCATGCTGCACGATCCGGCCATCGGGGCCGGTTATGTCAAGCCGAATACTGTCGTCTTCGTATCCGCCGAAGGCCAGCGCCCACAGGACGAGTGCCGCACTTTGGTCCGTGATCTGGTGATCCGCCTTGCCTGCGCGGACGGCGTCGAATTCGGGCAGGCCAGTTGCAAAGCCGATCGCAAGAAGACCGCCGGGCATATAGGCGACATCCTTGGCCCAGAGTGTCGCAGCGGGGCGTGTATCGCACGCGACATGGCCATCGGGGGCGAAGGGGTCGACGATGCGATCATCCTCACGAATGGTGAGATGAAGATGCGGAAACTGCGTGCGCCCGGAGAGACCGACAACCCCCAGCGGCGCGCCTGTCTGCACCGTCTGACCGGGGGTGACGCGCACCGAACCTTGGGCCATGTGGCAGTATTGCGTGCTCCAACCGCCCGCATGGTCGATGATCAGGCCATTGCCACAGTCGCGCCCTCTGAGCGCGTCGGCGTGATCTTCGTGGTAAAGCGTGTCGGGCATATCGTTGCGGGTGCTGCGCACTGTGCCGGGCGCGGCGGCGCGCACGGCGACATTCCGGTCAAGATCGGCGAGGGTGGGCAAGGCGAAATCGGTTCCCTTGTGCCCATCATAGCTGTGCGGTGCGCAGGTGAAATCGTGGGCGCCGGGGCCGGGGTCGTGATCGACATATTGCTGGATGAAACAATCCTGACCCAAGGTGCAGGCAAGGGGCAGATGAAAGCGCGGAGCTTCGGCCCAAACCGGAGCCGCCGCGAACAGTGTCGCGGCGGCAAAGGCTTTGATATGGAGCGTCACTCTGCCGTCAGGAGAGGTGGCTTCTTGCCCGAGAGGCGCGGCGCATCGGGCCCGTCGAGTTGCAGGTCGATCTTGCCGTCCTTGACGCCGACCTTGACGATCCCGCCCTTGGCGAGCTTACCAAAGAGAAGTTCCTCGGCCAGAGGCTTCTTGATATGCTCCTGGATCACACGGCCAAGCGGGCGGGCCCCCATCTTGTCGTCATACCCCTTGTCAGCAAGCCATTCTGCGGCGTCGCTGGTCAATTCGATGGTGACCTTGCGGTCAAGAAGCTGCGCCTCAAGCTGAAGGACGAACTTCTCGACAACCTGAAGGATGACCTCCTTGGGCAGTGGTCCGAAGCTGATCACGGCGTCGAGCCGGTTGCGGAATTCGGGGGTGAATGTCCGTTCGATAGCGGCGGTATCCTCGCCTTCGCGGCGGTCGCGTCCGAATCCGATGGCCGACTTGGCCTGTTCGGTGGCGCCCGCGTTCGAGGTCATGATCAGGATCACGTTGCGGAAATCCACCGTCCGGCCGTTATGGTCGGTCAGTTGGCCATGGTCCATCACCTGAAGCAGGATGTTATAGACATCCGGGTGCGCTTTCTCGATCTCGTCAAGGAGAAGCACGCAATGGGGGTGCTGATCCACACCATCGGTGAGCAAGCCGCCCTGATCGAAGCCGACATAGCCCGGAGGCGCGCCGATCAGGCGGGAGACCGCGTGTTTCTCCATGTATTCCGACATGTCAAAGCGCAGCATCTCCACGCCGAGCGTATCGGCAAGCTGTTTGGCCACCTCGGTCTTGCCGACGCCGGTGGGGCCGGTGAAGAGGTAGTTGCCGATGGGCTTTTCGGGTTCGCGCAGGCCGGCCCGTGCCAGTTTGATCGCTGAACTCAGAGCTTCGATGGCCGGATTCTGGCCGAAAACGACGCGCTTGAGCGAGGCTTCGAGATCCTTGAGAACCTGAGCGTCGTCCTTGCTGACGTTCTTGGGCGGAATACGGGCGATCTTGGCCACGACCTGTTCAATCTCCTTTGGGCCGATGCTCTTGCGGCGCTTGGAGGCGGCCACGAGATGCTGTGCCGCACCCGCCTCGTCGATGACATCAATGGCCTTGTCGGGAAGCTTGCGGTCATTGATGTAGCGCGAACTGAGTTCGACGGCGGTCTTGATCGCGTCGTTGGTGTATTTCACCGCATGGTGATCCTCGAAATAGGGTTTGAGACCCTTGAGGATTTTCACGGTATCTTCGACCGTCGGTTCCACCACGTCGATTTTCTGGAACCGGCGGCTGAGGGCGCGGTCTTTTTCGAAATGCTGACGGAATTCCTTGAAGGTGGTGGAGCCCATGCAGCGCAGTTTGCCGCCCTGAAGTGCGGGTTTGAGCAGGTTGGAGGCATCCATCGCGCCGCCCGAGGTGGCCCCGGCACCGATCACGGTGTGAATCTCGTCGATGAAGAGCACCGCATCGCGGTGATTCTCAAGCTCGGTCACGACGGCCTTGAGACGTTCTTCGAAATCGCCGCGATAGCGTGTGCCGGCCAGCAGTGCGCCCATGTCGAGCGAATAGATCGTCGTCTTGGACAGGATTTCGGGTGTTTCGCCCTGCACGATCTTGTAGGCTAGCCCCTCGGCGATGGCGGTTTTGCCCACACCGGGATCACCCACGAGAAGCGGGTTGTTCTTGCGGCGGCGGCAGAGCACCTGAATGCAGCGCTCAACCTCGGAGGCGCGTCCGATCAGCGGATCGACATCGCCCGCGCGAGATTTCTGATTGAGGTCCACACAGTATTTGGCCAGCGCGCTTTCGCCCGCCTCGACCTGTTCTGTTCCGTCGCCCATCGTGCCGGTCGTCTCATCCTCGTCGGCGCCTGAGACGGGTCGCGCCTCGCCGAAGGCGGGGTCTTTGGCGACACCGTGGGCGATGAAGTTCACCGCGTCATAGCGGGTCATGTCCTGTTCCTGAAGGAAGAAGGCCGCGTTCGATTCGCGTTCGGCAAAGATCGCGACAAGAACGTTGGCGCCCGTCACCTCGGTGCGGCCCGAGCTTTGGACATGGATCGCGGCGCGTTGAATCACGCGCTGGAATGCGGCGGTGGGCACCGCTTCGGAGCCTTCGATATCGGTTACAAGATTGCTGAGATCCTCGTCGATGAAATCGACCAGGGTTCCGCGCAATTCCTCGGTGTCGACGCTGCATGCCTTCATGACACGCGCCGCGTCGGGCTCATCGATCAGCGCCAGAAGCAGATGTTCCAGCGTTGCGAATTCGTGCCGCCGCGCGTTGGCGATGGCCAGCGCAGCGTGGATTGCCTGTTCAAGTGTGTTCGAGAATGAAGGCACTGCTGGTGCTCCTTCTGATCTGGTACCGGCGGGCGTGCTGCCCTCCGACCTTGGCCTCATAAGTTTAAAGTTTGGTCGATATGCCCGCACCTTCAAGGGTTTTTTGTCACAAACCGCTCACTTTTCCTGAAACCGCGTCGATTTTACGAGAGCCGCTCGCTCAGAAGTTGTCCTTGCGGGTGCGGATTTCGGCGAAGACTTCGGCATCGGAGGCGCTGCTCATGCCCAATTCGGCCTTGAGGCCGCGATCGGACGCGCGCAGGAACGGGTTCGTCGCCAATTCTTCTGACAGGGTCGATGGAACCGTGGGCCGGTTTTCGGTGCGGGCGGCATCAACCGCCTTCGATCGAGATATAAGGTCGGAATTCTGTGGGTCAATGCTAAGCGCGAAACGGGCGTTGGCGGCGGTGTATTCGTGACCCGAGTAGATTTTGGTTTCCGGCGGTAGCGCGGCAAGCTTGGACAGGCTTTTCCACATCTGTTCCATCGTGCCTTCGAACACCCGGCCACAGCCAAGCGCCATCAGGCTGTCGGCGGTGAAGACAACGCCGCTTTGCGGGAAGTGGAAGGCGATATGCCCGACGGTGTGCCCCGAGACGTCGATCACATGCGCGGTTTCGCCGCCGATTGTGAGGGTGTCGCCCTCGGTCACGGAAACGTCGAGGTCGGGCAGGCGGTGTTCATCGGCCTTGGCCCCGATGACGGTGGCCGGGTGCCGTGCAAGAATACTACTCAGGCCGTCGACATGGTCGGCATGGTGATGGGTGATCAGCACGTGACTGAGCGTCCAGCCGCTTTCGTCCAGAGCAGCGAGTATCGGACCGGCCTCGGGGGCGTCGATCAGCGCGGTTTCAGCGGTTGCGCTGTCATGGGCCAAGTAGGCATAATTGTCCGAAAGGCAGGGGATGGTCAGGATGTCGAGTGTCATGGCTTTTCCCTTGTCCGCAATAAGTTTAGGATCATGGTGACTGATCCGGGGCGGAGCCGCAATGCATCTTGATGTTCAGGATCTGAGGAATTTCTATTATCGCAGCACGCTTGGGCGCGCGGCCCAAAAGACCCTGCGCGAGGAGATCGCGCAGTTCTGGCCCGAGGCGAAGGGCCAGACTGTGGCCGGGTTCGGCTTTGCGGTGCCGTTCCTGCGCCCGTATCTCAGCGAGGCGCGGCGGGTGGTGGGCCTGATGCCGGCACCGCAGGGTGTGATCGCGTGGCCGCAGGGGATGCCGAATGTGAGCGTTCTGTGTGAAGAGACGCTCTGGCCGCTGGAAACCGGGCATGTGGACAAGCTTCTGGTCGTGCATGCTTTGGAAGTCAGCGATAAGCCTTCCGAGCTGTTGCAGGAGTGTTGCCGAGTGCTGGGGCCAGGGGGCTCGGCGCTTTTCGTGTTGCCGAACCGGGCCGGCCTCTGGTCTCGCACGGATGCGACGCCATTTGGTTACGGACGCCCCTATAGTCAGGGACAGCTTGAAAATACCCTGAAAGCCGAAGGGTTTGTGCCCGAACGTCATGTCACGACGCTTTATCAGCCACCAAGTGAGCGGGGCGTCTGGCGCAAGACCGCGGGCATGTGGGAGCGGCTGGGCGGGTCGCTCAGGATTATCGGGGCAGGGGGTGTCGTGATGGTCGAGGCCACCAAGCGCGTGCAGGCGCCGCGCGGGCCGGGGGTGAAGGAGCCCGCGCGCTCCCCGCTTGAAGTGTTGCAGCCGAAGCCCACGGCCAAACCGGCGATCAGGGCGGCATCAGGGTAGCGATCCGACCGCGCACGCTTGTCGGTATTCGCATCGGTATTCAGGTCGGTATCGCGTCGGTGCGCGGAGTGCAGTCACGACATGATCGCGGCGCGAGATAATTCCGGGCGTCGGGGCGCAGGATCGCATGGGGTGAGGCCCCTGGATGCCCGTCATGTCCGGCCGCCGAAGCACGCCGCGCTTTGATCCTCGGATGTTGATAGCGTTAACGAATTCGGCTGCGCGCCACGAATCCTGTAGGTGAAACGCGAGATTTTTGTAAAACATTTGGCACGCAAAGCGTCGCACTGAGGTTAAGCCTTTGAAAACAAAAGAATAGCTTCGCTATTGGCTTGGTGCATGGTAGCTTGCCCGCTGTGGATTGCTCTGCTAGACCCACGCCGGATCACAGTGAATTGAGCCAATAAAGGCTCGCCAACGCCCCCGGCGCGGCGCTGACCGCGGCAAACCGGGGCCAACTGTCGGAAGGGTGGACGTGTCGGAAACAGCTTCGATTTCCTCCGGTATCGCAGAGCGCTATGCGACGGCCATTTTTGAACTTGCGCAGGACGGCAGTTCCCTGCCCAAGCTGGAGGCGGGCGTCGAGGCGCTGGCCGAAGCTTTGGACGCGAGTGAAGATTTCAGAGAAATGATCGCCTCACCGGTGATCAGCCGCGCCGAGCAAGGCGCCGCGATAGATGCGCTGTCAAAAAAGATGAAGCTGCCTGCCGAGCTATCCAAGGGATTGGCTCTGATGGCCGAAAAGCGCCGTCTTTTCACGCTGCCGCAGCTTGTCGGAAATCTGCGCGCGATGATCGCCGAACATAAGGGCGAGGTCACTGCCGATGTCACCAGCGCCAAGGCGCTGACCAAGACGCAGTCGGAAAAACTTGCCAAGACGCTCAAGTCCACGGTGGGCAAGGACGTCCGTATAAATGCGACCGTTGATGAAAGCCTCATTGGCGGTCTTGTCGTAAAAGTGGGCTCGAAGATGATCGATACCTCGATCCGCTCGCGTCTCAATTCTCTCCAGAATGCAATGAAAGAGGTCGGATAAATGGGTATCCAAGCTGCAGAGATTTCTGCGATCCTGAAGGACCAGATCAAGAACTTCGGCGAAGATGCCGAAGTCGCCGAGGTGGGCCGGGTTCTGTCGGTCGGGGACGGGATCGCACGCGTTCACGGTCTGGACAACGTGCAGGCCGGCGAACTGGTCGAGTTTCCTGGCGCCATCATGGGCATGGCGCTGAACCTCGAGGCCGACAATGTCGGTATCGTGATCTTCGGGTCGGACCGGGACATCAAGGAAGGCGACACCGTCAAGCGCACCAAGTCCATCGTGGACGTGCCGATCGGTGACGCGCTTCTGGGCCGGGTCGTGGATGGCCTTGGCAACCCGCTTGACGGCAAGGGGCCGATCAAGACCAAGACCCGTGGCCTTGCCGATGTGAAGGCCCCCGGCATCATCCCGCGTAAATCGGTCCATGAGCCGATGGCGACCGGTATGAAGGCGATCGACTCGATGATCCCGATCGGTCGTGGCCAGCGTGAGCTTATCATCGGCGACCGTCAGACCGGCAAGACCGCCGTGGCGCTTGACACGATCCTGAACCAGAAGACCTATAACGAAGCCGCGGGTGACGATGAGAGCAAGAAGCTCTACTGCGTATATGTGGCGGTGGGTCAGAAACGCTCGACCGTTGCGCAGCTTGTGAAGAAGCTCGAAGAGAACGGCGCGATGGAATACTCGATTGTCGTGGCCGCGACCGCGTCGGACCCCGCTCCGATGCAGTTCCTCGCGCCCTATTCGGCGACCGCCATGGCCGAGCATTTCCGCGACAATGGCCGTCACGCGCTGATCGTTTACGATGACCTCAGCAAACAGGCCGTGGCTTATCGCCAGATGTCGCTTCTGCTGCGCCGTCCGCCGGGCCGTGAAGCTTATCCGGGTGACGTGTTCTATCTTCACTCTCGCCTTCTGGAGCGGTCTGCCAAGCTCAATGAGGACAATGGTGCAGGCTCGCTTACCGCGCTGCCGATCATTGAAACCCAAGGCGGCGACGTGTCGGCGTTTATTCCGACGAACGTGATCTCGATCACAGACGGTCAGATCTTCCTTGAAACCGAGCTTTTCTATCAGGGTATCCGTCCGGCTGTGAACACCGGTCTTTCGGTGAGCCGCGTTGGCTCCTCGGCGCAGACGAATGCGATGAAAACGGTCGCGGGCCCGGTCAAATTGAGCCTTGCCCAGTATCGTGAGATGGCGGCCTTCGCGCAGTTCGGCTCGGACCTCGATGCCGCGACACAACGTCTTCTGAGCCGTGGTGCGCGTCTGACCGAGCTGATGAAACAACCGCAATATTCGCCGCTGACCAATGCGGAAATCGTGTGTGTCATCTATGCAGGCACCAACGGCTATCTTGACGATATCGCGGTGGATCAGGTCGGGCGCTTCGAGGAAGGTCTGCTCAACCATATGCGCAACGCGAAGAAGGATGTGCTCGACTGGATTACCAACGAGGACCCCAAGATCAAGGGCGACGCCGAGGAGAAGCTGAAAGCCGCGATCGACGAATTCGCCAAAGATTTCTCGTAAGGCCCAAGGAAAGGACGAAGGCACATGCCAAGTCTCAAGGACCTGAAAAACAGGATCGAGTCGGTCAAATCGACCCGAAAGATCACCAAGGCCATGCAGATGGTGGCCGCTGCGAAACTGCGGCGGGCCCAGGATGCGGCGGAACAATCGCGCCCCTATACGGAGCGGTTCAACGCGGTGATGGCCAAACTGGCCGCGTCGGTCGGGGATAGCGAAAGCGCCCCCCGCCTTCTGCGCGGCACCGGCAAGGATGATGTTCACCTGCTGGTCGTGATGACCGCCGAACGGGGCCTCTGCGGGGGCTTCAACGGCAACATCGCCAAGTTGGCGCGGGCCGAGGTCGGGCGTCTTCTGGGTGAGGGCAAGACCGTGAAGATCATCACGGTGGGCAAGAAGGGCCGCGACGCGATGAAGCGTTACGTGGGCGAGCACTTCATCCACCACGTCGATCTGACCGAGGTCAAATACGTGGGCTATGCCGACGCGCAAGCCATCGCCGCGGATATTCTCGACCGTTTCGACGCGGGCGAGTTCGATGTGGCGAAGATCTTCTTCTCGCGCTTCGAGAACGTGGTGAGCCAGATCCCGACCATGCAGCAGGTGATCCCGGCGGACGTACCCGAAGCGGACGCGGACGAGGTCGAAAGCGACGCGGTCTATGACTATGAGCCGAGCGAGGAAGCGATCCTCGAACAGCTTTTGCCACGCGCGGTGGCCACGGCGATTTTCTCGGCGCTTCTGGAAAACGGGGCGTCCGAACAGGGCGCGCGAATGTCCGCGATGGACAACGCGACGCGCAACGCCGGCGAGATGATCGACAAGCTGACGATCGAGTACAACCGGTCCCGTCAGGCCGTCATCACCAACGAGCTTATTGAAATCATTTCGGGCGCCGAGGCGCTCTAACGAACCCGGAGACACGAAACATGGCAAAAGCAAAAGGCACAATCACGCAGGTGATCGGCGCCGTGGTGGACGTTCAGTTCGGCGACCACCTGCCCGAAATTCTGAACGCCCTGACCACTGACAATAACGGCAAGAAGCTTGTCCTCGAGGTTGCGCAGCACCTTGGTGAAAATACCGTGCGCACGATCGCGATGGACTCGACCGAAGGTCTGGTGCGCGGTCAGGAGGTCGTGGACACGGATGGCCCGATCATGGTTCCGGTCGGCGACGCCACGCTGGGCCGCATCCTCAACGTCGTGGGTGAGCCGGTGGACGAAGGCGCGCCGATCAAGGCCAAGGAAAGCCGCGCGATCCACCAACCGGCGCCGGAATTCGCCGAGCAATCGACCGAGAGCGAAGTGCTCGTGACCGGGATCAAGGTGGTCGACCTTCTGGCCCCTTACGCCAAGGGCGGCAAAATCGGCCTCTTCGGTGGCGCCGGTGTGGGTAAGACGGTTCTCATCATGGAACTGATCAACAACATCGCCAAGGTTCACTCGGGCTATTCGGTGTTCGCCGGGGTCGGTGAACGGACCCGCGAAGGCAACGACCTTTACCACGAGATGATCGAATCGGGCGTGATCAAGCCGGACAATCTCGAGGACAGCCAGGTGGCCCTCGTTTACGGTCAGATGAACGAGCCTCCGGGGGCCCGTGCCCGTGTCGCCCTGACGGGTCTGACGCTGGCCGAGCAGTTCCGCGACAGTTCCGGATCGGACGTTCTGTTCTTCGTCGACAACATCTTCCGCTTCACGCAGGCGGGCTCCGAGGTGTCGGCGCTTCTGGGTCGTATTCCTTCGGCGGTTGGCTATCAGCCGACGCTCGCGACGGACATGGGTCAGATGCAGGAGCGGATCACCTCGACCAAGGGTGGCTCGATCACCTCGATTCAAGCCGTCTACGTGCCTGCGGACGACCTTACCGACCCCGCGCCTGCCACAACCTTCGCCCACCTTGACGCGACGACCGTTCTCAACCGGGCGATTTCGGAACTGGGTATCTATCCGGCTGTGGACCCGCTTGATTCCACGTCACGCCTGATGGACCCGTCCATCGTGGGCGAGGAGCACTATCAGGTTGCGCGCGACGTGCAGGGCATCCTGCAACGCTACAAATCGCTTCAGGACATCATCGCCATCCTCGGAATGGACGAACTTTCGGAAGAGGACAAACTGACCGTGGCGCGCGCCCGGAAAATTCAGCGTTTCCTCAGCCAGCCGTTCGACGTGGCCAAGGTGTTCACCGGCTCTGACGGTGTGCAGGTGCCGCTGGAAGACACGATCTCGTCCTTCAAGGCGGTTGTGGCCGGCGAGTACGATCACCTTCCCGAGGGCGCCTTCTATATGGTTGGCGGCATCGAAGAGGTGAAGGCCAAAGCCGAGAAGATGGCGGCCGAAGCCGCGTAAGCGATAGGTGCGGTGGGCAGGATTGCCCACCCTACATCCGGCGTGAGGGGGGCCAACGGCCCGCTTTGCCCCGAAACGGGAGGCCAAGATGGCTGAAACAGTGCAATTCGACCTTGTCAGCCCCGAGCGTCAGCTGATCTCGGCGCAAATCCGCGAGGTCCGGATTCCGGGAACCGAGGGTGACATGACGGTGATGCCCGACCACGCGCCGGTGATCACCGGGCTGCGCCCCGGTCTGCTCAAGGTGTCCGGACCGGATGGCGACAGCGAATATGTCGTGACCGGCGGTTTTGCCGAAATCAACGCAGAGTCGATCTCGGTTCTGGCCGAGCGCGCGATTCCGCGGGCTGATATCACGCAGGACGACGTCAAGACGCTGGTCGACGAGGCTACGGACAAGCTTGCCAAGGCGCAGGAAACCTTCAAGAACGAGCCGGGCCCGGTGGACGATGCGGCCAAGCTTCTGGCTGATATGGTCGCCATGGGCGACGAGATCGACATGCCGGTGAATTCAAAGGCGGCCGCGCCCTGAGGCAAGGGCCCGAAACCACGACAAAAGGCCCGCCATCGCGCGGGCCTTTTCATTTTGCGCGACGTGAAAATTTGCATTCGGTGGCCTGTTTTTCCACTCACTTTTGTCGCAATTGCGCATAAACTGGCGGTGAAATGGTGAACGGCGCGACATGAGACGACTGGAAAACAGGCTGATCGGGATTGATCAGGGCGAATTGGTCCTGTTCTCGGACTATGAGAGTGGCGGCGACATGTGGACCGGGCATGGGGATCGGACGCGCCGACACTCGGTGCGCTTCAACGAACGCTACAAGTCACCCCCCGTGGTGCATCTGGCGCTATCAATGTGGGACATGGACAGTGCGACCAACGCGCGGATGGAAATCAGCGCGGAAAATGTCACTGAAACCGGGTTTGACTGTGTGTTTCGGACATGGGCCGACACCCGCGTGGCACGGGCGCGGATGCGCTGGATGTCGATCGGAGAGCTATCCCACGAGGACGAGTGGGACTTGTATTGATCAGCTTGGCCCTTGGTCAGCCGCCAAACTGACCTTCGTAGATCGGGCCAAGGGTTTCCGTTTCAAAAAGGGATGACACGGATGTGCCGTTCCAGATGTTCAGGATCGCCTGCGCAAAGATCGGCGCGGTGGGGAGGATACGGATATTGTGGGCGTTCTTGACGCCTTCGGTGGGTTGGATCGTATCGGTGAGCACGAGCGATTTCATCACCGAATTGGTCACACGTTCGACCGCGGGTCCCGACATGACGCCGTGGGTGATGTAGGCGTGAACCTCGGATGCGCCATTCTCGAGCAGCACCTCGGCGGCCTTGCAGAGCGTGCCGGCGGTGTCGACCATATCATCCACAATGATGCATTTCTTGCCTGAGACATCGCCGATCACGGTCATTTCGGCCACTTCGCCCGCCTTTTCGCGGCGTTTGTCCACGATCGAGAGAGGCGCATTGATCCGTTTGGCCAGTTCCCGCGCGCGAGCCACGCCGCCGACATCGGGAGAGACGACCATCACGTCCTCCTGGGCGCCCTTGAACTGCGCCATGACATCGAGTGCGAAGATGGGCGAGGCATAGAGGTTGTCCACCGGGATATCGAAGAAGCCCTGAATCTGGGTCGCGTGCAGGTCCATGGTCAGCACCCGCTCAATCCCCGAGCCGACGATCATATTCGACACGAGCTTGGCGGTGATGGGGGTGCGGGCCTTGGTGCGGCGGTCCTGCCGGGCATAGCCGAAATAGGGGATCACGGCGGTGATACGCCGGGCCGATGAGCGGCGCAGCGCGTCGGCCATGATCAGCAGTTCCATCAGGTTGTCATTGGCCGGGTTCGACGTGGGCTGAAGGATGAACATATCCTCGCCGCGCACGTTTTCGTAAACCTCGACGAAGATCTCCTGATCGTTGAACCGTTCAACGCGCGCATCGACAAGGCCGACTTGCACGCCGCGGTGCATCGACATGCGCCGGGCGACGGAGGTGGCGAGCGGCATGTTCGCATTGCCGGAAATAAGTTTGGGTTCGACGGTCTGGGGCATGGCAGCGGGTCCTGTCCGATGAGTGGAATGACAGATTCGTGACGTTGATCCCCGCTTAGCATGGGCTTAGGGTCTGGCAAAGCTTCTGCCCGCAGGGAGACATGCGAAATGGCCCATATAGATTACTTTTTCTCGACCTTGTCTCCTTATGCCTACCTTGCGGGCACGCGGCTCGAGGAGATGGCGGCGCGGCATGGGACGAGCGTGACCTACAAACCGGTCGATATCATGTCGCTTTTCGCGCGCACGGGGGGTTTGCCGCTCAAGGACCGGCATCCGGCGCGACGGGCCTACCGCGATCAGGACATCCAACGGCAGGTCACAAAGCTGGGGATGCCGTTCAACATGGCGCCGGCCTTCTGGCCGGTCAATCCGGCCCCGTCCTCTTATGCGATCATCGCCGCCCAAAACGCGGGCGGCGGCGATATGGGGGCGCTTGTTCACGGGCTTTTGCGGGCAAGCTGGGCCGAGGAGCGGGATATTGCGGACGATGCGGTTATCGGTGATTGCCTTGATGCTGCGGGTTTTGAACGCGGTCTCACGCTGAGTGGAATGCTAAGCGGTGCCGAGATCTATGCCGCCAATCTTGAGGAGGCCGTGAGCCGTGATGTGTTCGGCTCTCCTTTCTATCTGGTGGACACGGGGCAAGCCTTCTGGGGGCAAGACAGGCTTGGCGATCTCGATGCGCATCTGGCGGGAAAGCTTTAGGTCATGCCCAAAGCTGACAGGGCCGGGTTCCCGACATACTGGACCGAGTTCGGACAGGGGCCGCGTTCGGCGCTGATGATCCATTGCAGCCTTGACCATAGCGGAAGCTGGGGCGGGCTGGCGCGATACCTGTCTGGCGCGCTCAGGATGACGGCCTTTGACATGCCGGGGCATGGGCGCAGCGGCGCATGGGACGAGCGCGGTGAGATACAGAAGGTCACAACCGATATCGCCGCCACGTTCTGCGACGGGCCGACCGATCTTATCGGGCATTCCTTCGGGGCGACGGTGGCGCTTCGGCTGGCGGTCGAGCAGCCTGAGAAGGTCCGCAGCCTGACATTGTTCGAGCCTGTTTTCTTCGCTGTGGCGCTGCGCGATCGCCCCGAGATGCGCGACGCCTTCGAAGAACAGATGAAAGACGTCACCGATGCCTTTGAGGCGGGCGACATGACCAAGGCCGCGCGGGCCTTTACCGCGCTTTGGGGCGACGACACGGCATGGAGCGACCTGAGCGAGGAGCAGCGCGCGCAACTGGCCAGTCAGATGCACGTGATCGAGGCGGGGAGTGCGGCGATTTATGACGATGCGGGCGGACTTCTGGACGAGGGCGGCATCGGGGATATCAGGCAGCGCGTCCTGTTGATCGAGGGCACGCAATCACCCGCGATCATTCCGGCCATCAACGAGGGGCTGGCCGCCCGGCTCACTCGGGTGCAGAGAGCGGTTGTCGCGGGGGCGGGTCACATGGCGCCGATCACGCATCCCGGTCAGTCGAGCGCGGAAATCCTGCGGTTTCTGGCGGAAAGCTGAGCCTAGACGATCTTCTGGTCACAGGCCGCACGCCCCCCCCCAATTCACTGACCGTGCGCGAGCGCGATGAAGCGGTCGATGTTGTCCTCGGAAATCGACCAGTCGCAGACAAGCCGCATCGGCAAGGGCTCATCCGGGTCGCCCTCAAGCTCGCCTTCGAGGAGATGATACATCGCCCCCGCCTTTTGCAGGCGGCGGTGGGCCGCGCGGGGGAGGGCGCCGAAGATGATATTGGCCTGAGGTGGGTAATGGAACTCCATACCGGGCACATCGCGCAGCCCGGCGGCGAGGCGCGCAAGATTGGCATTCGCGCTGCGCGCCGAGTGCAGCCAGAGATCGTCGGTCAGCAGCGCGTTCATCTGTGCGGCAAGATAACGG
>Ga0102929_1001135_pt1 | contig 15923 bp, 2 predicted proteins | sample SalPonR1_B_D2_MG_FD_78510 | JGI IMG/M metagenome (GOLD analysis project Ga0102929, IMG submission 78510) | Salt pond soil microbial communities from South San Francisco under conditions of wetland restoration - Salt Pond MetaG R1_B_D2_MG | ecosystem: Environmental > Aquatic > Marine > Intertidal... | reverse complement strand
TAACATCGGCCCCGTCACCACGCGAAAAGACGTAGGTGTCTGCCAAGCCAAGCCCAAGCAACAGGTCATCACCGCCAAGCCCCGCGATGGTATCAGCCGCGGAAGTGCCGGTGATCCGTTCCCCGTCTTCGGTGGCGGTTTCAGCCAGTTTGATTGCATCAAAATCATCACGCTGCCATTCGGTGCCGTCATCAAAGACGATCTTTTCGATCCCCCGATTGCCACCGCCATCGGCATAGAACGCGGTGATATGGCCGCCATCATCTGCACCGGGGCTGCTTTCGGCAATTACGATGCGCAGATCATTGTCAAGGCCGGGTTTGAGTTTGACCTCGGAAGGATCGATACCTTGCAGACGAAGGACATCTGTCTCAGGTCCAAAATCATTGTCGTCGATCCGATCAGAGCCATCGCCGCGCGAATACACATAGGTATCGCCGCCTGCGCCACCGATCAGTTCGTCATTGCCGTGCAGGCCTTCGATCACATCCGCGCCGGGGCCGCCGATTAACTGATCATCGCCGGGGCTGGCCTGCGCGGCTAGAATCTGCGTTGCAATATCGCCAGCCGTGGCAACGGCACCATCTTCGGAGAAGCGAATTTCCGCAACGCCAACGGCCTGATCTGCCCCCTCGGTCAGCATGCGATGCACAAGAATTTGCCCGCCGTCACCCATACCCGCTGCGGTTTCGGCGACGCGGATCAAAAGGCCGCTGCCGATCTTGTGATAACTGACATCCGCCGCAGTGATGCCTGCACCAAACACCAGCACATTACCGGGGCCGGTTTGCGTGTCTGAAGACTGGTCAAAAATCTCGTCAAACCCGTCACCGCGATCATACAGATAGGTGTCGGACCCGACACCACCTGCCAGCGTGTCGTTGCCCGCGCCCCCCGATATCGTATCGGGGCTGGTCGACCCGTTCACAAGATCATCGCCCGGTGTGGCCGCATCCGCGATAACCCCGGCAATGATTTGCGCGCCGTTCAGTTCACTGTCATCGGCGAAAACCACCCGTTCGATCATACTGTTAGAGCTATAGTTCGACCGGAAGGCATCCTTGATGGTGATCCGCCCCTGCACAACGCCAGCTTCGGCATCAGCCGGAATGTCGATCAGCAGGTCATCGAATTCACGGCTGAACGTCACCTGCGCGGGCAGCAAATCGGGCAGTCGCAGCACATCTTCGCGATCCATGCCCGATACGAAAGGATCTTGACCGGCCATGTCATAGACATCGAACCCATCGCCGTTGCGGTAAATAAATGTGTCGTTACTGGTGAAGGCGTAAATGACATCGTCACCAAGGCCCATCTCGTAAGTATGAACGGTGCCTGTCTGATCTTCGACCACATCATTGCCGTCAGTCCCCAGTTCCGGCTGGGTGCGCGCGTTGATTTCTGCGGTATCCCAAAACGCAAATCCTTGGGGGCTGTCGGGATCAAAATCTGGGGTGTCCGAGGGTTGATCTGGGGGGTTGAAAACTACAGCGCCGAGGCGCGCACTCTCAACCACCACGCCGTCCCCGATCGCATTGTAAAGCGCATTGCCGTCGACATAGCGAATGATGCCACCGTCACCTGCACCGGGGGCGCTTTCGGCGATGCGGATCAACAGGTCTTGCTTGTGGGCGATGACATCCACGGCGTTCGGCGCGATATCATGAAATTCGATCATGGTCCGCTGTTCGCCAAACCCTTCGGGCGCTGTGATCAGATCATCGCCATCGCCGCGCCGATAAATAAAGGTCGTGGTGCGCGCATCGGACAGAAGAACATCATCGCCTTGCATCCCTTCGATCACAACGGGTTCAAAATCATCTTCGAACGTCAGGAAATCATCGCCGTCGGTGGTGATCGGGCCGGCAGGCGCCAATGCCAGCAAGTCAGGGCCCGTCAGAACGCTACCGTCGCCAAGCGTCACCTCGATATCGCCAAGGTTTTCGTTCGCACCGACCCAGATTTCTCCCGCATCGCTGCCATCAGGCTGACGCGGCGCGATTTTGATGATTGCTTCGTCAGCGCGGGTTTCAATGGAAAACTCTGACGGCTGAACATCGTTCAATTGGATATCTATCGGCGGCGGCGCCAGCGCGTCGGCGTCATAGAAGGTGAGCGCCCCATCCAGCGCCATCAATTCGATCTCGAACTGGGTGAAATCGTTGGGGTGATAAATCACCAGCCACTCACCGCTGGTAATCGGTTGCAGCGGCACTGGTTCGGCGGTGGCCTGCCCAATGGCGGCATCGGCCTCTGGGCCGGTGACCGTGACAAGCGTGGACGGACTATCGTAAGCCGAGACAACCGGCGCCGATGACACATCATCGATCCGGTACAGCGTGCCATCCAGCCGGGTCAGCAGGACCGGCTCATTCTGGGTGGTTTCAAGCTGAAGTGTCTCGCCCTCGTCCACTCGATAGACATAGTCGGGCTTTTGAAAACGCTCTTGTTTCACACGTGGTTCAACGAAATACGCACCCGAGTCTGTGCCACGGGTGAAACTCAACCCGCCATCGCCGACAATCCGCGGGGCTGCCAATTCTGCCGCTTGGGCATCGGCAATGATCTGATCCATGGTCCGGATCACACCATCCGAAAATTCGATTTCGACAATGCCGGTGGGTTCGAAATCGCTCAGCGCGGACGCGATGCGCAGACTGTCATTTTCAGATCCGAAGGTCAGCAACAAATCGTTTGACGGAGGGCCGAACCGGCCAGCCAAAGGTGACATGAAAGGCAGAACTTGTGCTGTGATATCCGTCGAGGCGATATCCGGCATGATGATCCGACTACCGCCGCCACCACCGAAATCCGTCGTAATACTAAACAGGTCGTGACCGTCGCCAAGCTCGTATTCGTAGGTGCGGTTCAAGTTGAAGTCGATGACCGGGGTTGCCAGAAAAAGCTCGTCTTGCGGTGTCGACTCGATGGTGGTGCCCGGAGACGTTTGGAACACATCCACCGTCACAACACCCTCAGCCGGGACAAGCGTTTCAACCGAATCCTGAATCTGGGTTTGATCCCAGACCGTGCCGTCACCAAAGATAATCTGCGTCAAAGTGCGGTCGGGGTCGCCGATCCAGATACGGTCCTCGCTGTCGGTCACGCGCAATTCGATTGGCGCGCTGTAAAAGCTGAAGCGTTGATCGACCGGCGAGCGCACAAGCTGCACATCAGCGGGGTTGATATCGGTCAGTTGCAGGGTCACGCGAACCGCGCTGTATTCGTCCAAAGCGATGGAATCCACGCCATCGCCGCGCGAGAACACAACCGTATCCGGGCCGTCCTGTGGCAAGATCAGATCATCGCCTTGCAAGCCTTCGATGGTTTCGGTTCCGTCCGTCCCTTCAAGTGTGTCATTGCCCGGTGTGGCGGTGATTTCAGCCGATATTTCAGGGGCCAAAGCGTTCAGAGTGCTGCGGGACCAGCTGACGCCAACATCCACGAATTCTATTGTTCCGATGGCGCCGTCTGCGTAGCTGGAGCCTTGGCCTGTCCGGATCACAATCCGGTCGTCCGAGCCATCGAAGGTTAGGATGTAACCGTTTTGTTCATACAAATCACGCGCGACAGTGACCTGTTCCGGGGTATACCCGTAAAGTTCCAGCGTCGCGTCACCGGGGCCTTCATTGGGGTTGATCTGCAACCCTCCATCACCGGCGTGAAACTGGATCACGTCATCCGTCATGAAGCCTGACACGGTATCGTCACCGGCGCCGGGACGAATGGTTTCCCGCGGGGCGGCAAGGTTGACCGCGTCGTCGCCAGCCGTGATCTGCCCGGCCAACATGTTGTCGGCCACATCCCAGAGCGTGTAATCACCGTCATCAAAACGGAAGGTCTCAACCGTGGGGCGGAAGGTGGCGTAACTGAATGTGACCCAGTTCATCGCATTCTCGATGACCACGCGATCATCGGTGCCGGTAAAGGTGATCACAAGGTTTTCAGGATTGTCCGCCGATGGCGCAAACTGCGCGTCGGCAAAGGCATAGCCTGGCAGATGCAGAACATCATAGCCGATATACGTTGATGCCATGGTGATGGTATCGTGGCCACCGCCACGCGCGATGACATAGTCGTCATTACCCGCTTGCCCGTCGATCAGTTCATCTTGGGTCGTGCCGGTCAGCACATCATCGCCATCGGTGCCACGCAGTATGGGCGGTGCGGTGTTGAACGCGGTCTGTTGGATCGCGGCGCCCAGATCAGTATAAGTCCAGACGGTGCCATCGGAAAACTCAATATGCGAGACACGCGCCGCAAAGCGATACAGCCCGTTTTCAAGGATGATCTCGCCACCATCTGGAAAACGCAGCATGACGTCATACTGGTTCGACATCGCCAGCGCGGTCACATCCTCGGGCGCGTAATCCGGCAAAAGCAATCTGTTGATGTTACTGCTCGAGCCTGTTTCGTCGATCAAATCACGGCCATCACCTGCGCGGTAGATGTAGGTGTCATTGCCGGACCCGCCCTCAAGCGTGTCGTCGCCCAGCCCACCTTCCAGCGTTTCCGCACCGAAGCTTCCGTTGAGGACATCGTCAAAATCCGTCCCCTGCCCGATAGCAGCAGTAAACATCTGGTCGCGCGTCAGGGTGGTGCCATCTGCCAGAACAAGGGTATCCACGCCGGCCAGATTGGTGCCATAGCGCAGAACGATTTCGTCACCAGTGCCATCGAAGGTTATGACAAGTTCGTCGCGATCCGCCACAGGCCGGGTAAAGCGCAGTTCGTCCAAGCTATAGCCGCGAACGTCCAAGGTGTCGGTGCCTGCACTGTCGGTGATGATGTCACGGCCATCGCCACGCGTGAAGATATACGTGTCATCGCCATCCGCACCGCGCAGATCGTCATCGCCCAATCCACCCTGGATCAGGTCGGCCTGTGCAGTTGCGAACACCAGATCATTCTGGTCGCTGATCTGCGCCTTGACGGCGGCGGCGAACAGGGCCTCTTGCGTCCATACGGTGCCGTCTGCAAAGACAAGCGACGGGAGGTTTGCACGATCTCGCGCGCCGACCAGAATAACCTGATCGCCCGTTTCAGGGAACCCAATGGTCAGGTCGCTACCATCCAGTCGAGTGATCCGCACCTCGGCATCCGCCGGTGTCAGATCATCAAAGAAAATCTCGGCATTGCCTACCGTGTCGGGCGGTGTGATGCGGTCAATGCCATCGCCCTTGGTAAACACGATCCGCGTATCGGCGCCCATCAAAACCGAGTCGAAACCCGGTCCGGGGATCAAAGGCAGGCCGGTATCCAGATTGGTGCCATCGATCAAGTCCATGCCACTGTTGGACTGCGCCTGCAAAATCAACGATCGCACTTGTTCAAGGGTCAGTTCATCGCCGTTGTCGAAGGTGAAATTTTCGATCCAGTCAGCGCTGTTTTGTGATGCCCCTTGCAAGATCACCAGCGTTTCGTCGGTGCGATCAAGCGTCAGAACAATATCACTGCCAATTTGGGCAAAGTCCAGATCGGCCAGTGTGATGCCGGGCTTGAAGGCAATCGTGTCGATCCCGCCGGTGTCGCGCACGCTGTCCGCGCCATCACCATACCCCCAGCTGTAGGAATCGCCGCCGGTGCCGCCCTCCATCGCATCCGAACCTGCGCCGCTGTCAAAAAGATCACTGCGGCCATCAAAGCCCACCAAAAAATCATCGCCATCAGTGCCTTGCAGCAAGCGGTCGCGAATGTCTTCGGTGGTCAGGGTCGTGCCATCGGCAAACAGGAATTGTTCAACAGACGTCTGACCAAGGCCGCCCACGATGGTCAGAACATCCGCCCCGTTGCCAAGATCAATCAGCAGGTCATCGCCTTGACGGCGCAGCACCAAATCCTGTGCGCGCACGGTTTCGCCAAAGATAACCCGGTCAATCACGCCCGCGCTGTCTGCGGTCTCTTCGATCCGGTCCAGATCATAACCGGCGCTGAAGGCATAATCATCAGCGGCCGTGCCACCGACAAGCGTATCGTCGCCCTGTCGGCCATCCAGCGCATTGGGTTGATCTGGCAAGCCTTCGATCAGGTTGTCGCCACGGTTGCCGCCTTCGATCTGAAGCCGTTCCTCGACATCCGAGATGAACAAGACACTGCCATCGAAGAAATGGAACTCTTCTATACCGCTGGTCAGGGTGGTGAATTGGTTGCGCACCGTCAGCGTATCGGGACGGTCCGCGATGGTGATCACCAGATCATCGCCCACCTTGGCGAACTGGATATTTTCCGTCGTGATATCCGCGCCGAATTCAACGATATCCTCGCGCGACTGCGGAATCGGCTCAAACTCGCGATCTTGCCACGCCGCGCGCTCCTGTGCGTCGATGATCACATCGTTGCCATAGCCTGCATCGAATACGTAAGTATCCCCGCCATCGCGCCCAATCAGGACATCGTCACCCGCGCGGCCATCCAGTTTTTCGTTGAAATTCGAGCCGCGCAACGTGTCAGCGCCAGAGGTGCCGACAATGTCGATATCTTCGGGATTGAGGTCTGTATAGACCATCGTGCGGTTGGAAAAGATGAATTCTTCGACGGCATAGCCCTGCTCAAAGTCGCGCACATATTGGTTTTCAAGGATCAGCTGATCGCCGGTGTCATCAACGGTAATGATCAAGTTCAGGTCGGTGCGCGAAAATGTAACGTCTTCGACCGCGATGCCCGACAGGGACACCTTGTCGATGCCGCCAGTATCAAGGATCACATCCTGACCATAGCCACGCTGGAAGATATAAGTGTCGCCGCCCCCTTGACCTTCAAGGCGGTCATCCCCCGCACCGCCATCCACAATGTCGGCCACGTCGAACCCGTAGATCGTGTCGTTGCCCACCGTCTTTGCGATGTTGACATAATGTTGCAGCAGCTTGGTGTAATCCCAAACCGAGCCGTCGCCAAACTCGATCTTTTCCAAAAGGTTGACATACCCGATGAACGGTTCCGCTTTCAGGTAATCGGTCAGCACGACGGCATTGTTCGTGTCGCCGATACGCAGGGTCAGCGTATCGGTTGCGCCCTCACGCTCGAAGGTGAAATCGGTCCAGCGCAGGTCGTCGATGAACCGCAGCGTGTCATCGGGTGCGCCGAACAGCTTCATGCTGTAATCATCATCCAGAATGACATCTTCGCCATACCCACGGCCAAAGATATAGGTATCCCCGCCCTCAAGCCCGGTCAGGAAGTCGTCACCCGCGCCACCATCAAGCGTGTTGTCGTTCAACATGCCGTATATGGCATCGTCGCCATCTGTCTTGGCGTTCTTCAACACCCGTTCCATGATCTGTTCGAAATCAAGGAAGCCGCCGTCATCAAAGATGAAACGCTCAATCAGGAAGGGCGCAACATAGTCAATCTCAAGCGCGGGGTCGAATTGGCCCAATATACCAAGGTTCAAACGCACACCGCCGAACTGGTCTTCGATATACAAGCTGTCGCCGGTTTCCACACCGTTTTCGTCCAAAACGAAAATTTGCAGATCATCCGAGTTGCCATCACGTTGCAGGCGCACACCGTCTTCCGAGATGCCCTCGCCGAAGAAGACCATATCAAGCCCGCCCTGAACCGGGCCGATTCCGGCTTGAGACACAAGGCTGCCGAAATCAAGGTTCTCGCCAACCACGTCTTGGCCATCACCCAGATCGAAGAAGTAGTAATCGCCCCCGGTGCCGCCACGCAGAACGTCGTTGCCACGCCCGCCGCGCAGAACATCCGCCGAGCCAGAGCCGATGATAACCTGATCCGCATCAGTGGGGTTGCTGACCTCCATCGCGATCCGGAAGCGATCCCACAGGGTTCCGTCGGCAAACCCTATATTGTCGACCCCGGAATCCAGACGGCTGCCATCCGACAACAGCGGGTTCAATTCGCCAAGAAACTGGTCAACGATGGTGATCGTTTCGCCACGGCTGTCGATATGCAGCAGAAGGTCTTGCCCCTTGCGTTCGGCTGTCACCTCTTCGGCGCTGACATCGATAAAGCGCAGGCCATCGCGGCCGCCGGTATCGACCTCGTTTATGATATCCGATCCGCTGGTCGTGGACACAAAGAACGTATCCGCCCCGCGCCCGCCCGAATAGGTTTGCTCGCCCGCCGTCATATAAAGGTAATCGACACCATTGGTGCCGGTGACCTCGGTCGCGGTCGCATCATGTTCGACAAGACGGCTTTCGTCGATGGACAGCGCATAAAGAATGCTTTGCGGGTCCAGAACCGTGGGCGTTGTTTCATGCGCGGCAAGGGCCATCTGCATGACGAACAACTGATCCACCGCGATCTGCGCACCGGCGATGTTGCCCTCACCGCTTGGGGCATAGTCGGAATAAATCTGGCTCAGGATCAGGCCCCATTCGAACAAGTAATCGCGGGCCGTATCGTAATCGGCTGGCATCTGCTCGAAGATCGCTTCGAACATCGGGGCCAGTTCCCGTTCACTTGTGGCGCGGTATGAGTCGATCTCGGGCAGGTATTCCAAACCGCGCGCAAACTGCTTCAGGCCACCTTGCAGCGCCAGTTTGGCAGCAAAACTACGACTTGATTCGATATATTGCTGCATCACCGGTTGCAGCACTTCGATCATCGCATTGATGCCCGATACATAGCCCTCAAGCGTGGGCGCACCGGTATCGCGTTCGGGGCTGATCGTGTAGCTGATCACACCGCTGTCGGCGTCGATGGCGGCGGCCAGCATCTCGGGCTGAAAGGCGATCCCGGTAAGGCTGGTGGCCAGATGGAATTGACCGGGGGTCAGCAGTTCAACCCGGAATTGGCTGTCATCGGTCGATCCAACCTCGTCCAGCGTGTCAAAGTCGATCTCGTAATTGCGCAGATTGAAATCGCGCGCCGTGCCGTATTTCGCCTGCAATTCCAAGGCCCGGTCCAGGTTGCGGGCCCAAACGTGGAAACTGCCATCCTCGTCGGTCACCAGAACAGTGTAATCGACGACTTTTCCATCAATGAAATTGACGCCGATTTCCTCGACCTCAAGGTTGGCGTAACGGCTGAAGCCCAGTTCTTCGATCCGCCATTCCTGATCGTCTGGCGCGGTCAGCGCCCGAATGTCATCGACAGTGGGCGCGGCGATCACTGCGCCATCGGCGTCGGTGACAGGCATGCCGCTGGCCAGTTGCCAGCTGCCGTCGGGTTGTTGAATGCCGTAATCCCTGATCTCCGCACGGCCATCAACCAGTTCGACCAGATAGGGCGCGTTTTCGCGATGCTGCAACACCTCGCCGCGGGACGACGGCGAGAACATCTGCTCCAACTGCCATGTCTGACCGCCCCCCGTTGTCTGGGCCATCACATCGGCCAGCGCGGGACGGGCAATCACCTGCCCATCGACATCCAGAACATCCGCGCCACTGGCAAGTGTCCAGTAGCCGCCGGTCTGATCCTCGACATAGACCGCATGATCGGACAGCGTGGTTGATCCGTCCGCCGTATCCAACAAAACCGGCGTTAATTCGCGCGTCAAATTCAGGCTAAAGGCCCATTGCCCCATCAAATCGCCCGCCTGTTCACGCAGGACCGACAAACGCGGCGTCGTCATTTGTTCGGCAACGCGCTGAGCGGTTACAGACAACTCTAGGTCCGAGGACATGGCCACATCGAAATCAGTGATCGTGCCAAAGCCGCGCGCCAAGAACACCTCGTCGGTCAGCCAGGGCGCTACGCCCTTTTCCCCCCGGAACACGGTGTTGGTTTGGTCCAGTTCGAAAACCGCGTCATAGGCTGTGCCGATACTGCCGTCCGCGCGGGCAAATTCGCCTTTGCGCAACAATTCGGTGCCCTGCGGCGTCACGGCATCGTCAAGCGTTTCAGCCGCCACCGTAATCGAGACAATTCCAAGCTCGTCGAGCGAGAACAATTCACCCCGATCGGTGATGCCGTCCTCATTCAAATCGCGCCAGACCTGAAGGCTTGCAAACCCCGGATCCGACGCATCCACAACCCCGTCACCATTGGCATCCAGCAGGCCCAATTCCGCAAACCCGGACGCGCCGACTCCGCCAAACATCTCGGAAATGTCATCAATGATGCCGTTGCTGTTGTCGTCACTCACGAGGAAGCCGTCATCGCCACTCAGCCAGCCTGACTGCTCGGCGAAATAGTCGCCGTCAAAGTCGAAATGCATGCGGGATGCCGCGCGCGAGATCGTTTCGATCCCGTCGCCATCCAGATCAAGGATCAGCGGATCGACACCTTCATCCCAATCCCATGCCTTGCCCCAAAGCTGCACAGCCGCAGCCAAGGTCAGGATCTTGTCGATCATCGGCAACATGCGGTTCAAACCACCGGGGAACCCGGGGATCAGGGCGAACAGATCAAGCAACGGGTTCGAGTTTTTGAACAACATCCCCATGTCGCCCACGCGGCTGGGGTCCACTCCGCTCCCTGCAAAGACCAGCCCGAACATGCTGGTTGCATTCGCCGCGTCTTCCTCGGCCCCTTCGCGGAAACCCGCACTCCAAAAGGTCGCGCGATCCTGAAAGTCCAAGAATTGCATCGAGCCGCGAATGTTGACCTTGTTCTTGCCTGCGGTCTCAAAGCCCGCCGCGCCAAACAGCGTGCTGAACACGTTGATCACATAAAGTTCGCCGCTTTCGGACTTCATGTAGCTCATGAAGGGCAAGAAATAGTCGAAATAGAGCGGGCTGCGGAACGTGGCCCACGCGGTGACGCTGACCACAGCATTCAGAACCGTCGCGGGCCCGAAGGCGAATGGCAGGTCGTTCGTGCCGCCAACCAGTGGAACGCCGAAGAACTTCAACACGTCGTTGCGGCCCGGATCGGCCATGGTCACGCCCGGCCACCACCAGATGTTGTCCGAGTTTTCCGGGCCTTCGATGTCGGTGCCATCGGTGCTTTGACCGTCGATCGTATCCCCGAAGATCAAGCCACCCGGGATGTCGGGCTCATCCGGGTTGTATGAGGACGTGTTGAAAATCCAGTCACGCCCCATTCCGCCGATTGTAACCGCGGCTTGTCCACCCAAGGCAACGATCCAATCATCGCCGGTGCCGCCGTCAATGGTGGTCCGCAGATCGCTCCCGGCGATAACGCTGCCATCTTCGGCCCCGCCATAGGCAACCGGAATGGGATCACCTTCTTTGACAAAGCCGGGACGATAAATCAGGATATTATCACCGCCGGCGCCGCCTTTGACCTCGCCCAGCAATTGCGGGCGATCTTCGTCGTCCCAATCGCCAAGGTATTTCGACAAAAGGCTTGGCCCCGCCAAGACAATGTTGTCGCCAAATTCGGTCCCGATAATCCGTTCAGCACCTTGAGTTTTGAACGGAAATTCCTCGTTCTCAGGCGAAAATCCCAAAACATATTTGGCGATCCGGGCCAAAGAAAACAAAGAGCCCAGCACCGCCTTTTCGGTAAAGCGATAGGCGTTTTCATCATCATCTGTCGCTACGACCGACCCGTTGATCAGGTCGATACCGGTGCTGAGGTTCGTGAATGAAATCTCGTCGAAATCATCTCGCTTCACCTCAATTTCGCTGGTCTCGTCATCACCTTCGATCTGATGAACGCCAAAATCTGCAAAATCCAACAAGATCGGCTGTTTCAGCCAGTCATCGTCAGCAATCGCATTGTCACCATCTGCGGTCAGATAGACACGCTCGACCCCGTTGAACAGGTCGGTCATTTCCGGGGCGTCATCGAAATTGTCATCACGGGTGGTGATCGCAATGAAATCAATATCTCGGATCGAACGACGCGAGACATCCGTGACGGTAAGGCCCTTTTGAGCCAATGACGTCGGGTCGTCATGTTTGAGCATCCGCGAGTAGTAGAATTGATCCACTTGCTCGACATTGAACACCTTGGCAAAGAAATCCTTGATCGATATCGCTTTGCGCTCACCGCCATAGATCACATCGTCGATATACTTGCCGTCTTCGAGGCTTTGGTCAGTGTTGGTGCGTGTTTCGCCGACAAAATAGTCGACAAATGTATCGGCCCCGCCGCGTCCGAAAACGATATCCTGCCCGCCCCCGGCAAACTCAGCCCCCTCTTCGGTGTGACGCGTGCTAAGGTACACGAGGTCATCATGATCGCTGAGCGCGAAGACCGTGTTGGCGTTCGATCCTTCGACACGCTGCGCCTGATCTGCCCCGACAAAAAAGGACGCCGTTTTGTAATACGCCGGGTTGAAATCTTTATCTGTGGAAAAACTTGCGGCTGTTTCCGGCAAAGTGGTCTCGGGCAACTTGAATTCGCCAGACGCGCTGCTGATCGGCAGAAACAAATCGCGGATATATTTGGCCGCAAACGGTAGCTCTTCACCCCACTTACGCTCAATATCGCCCGGTCCGTATACAGCGTTGAACAAATCGGGAAGCTCCGTCTCTTCGATCTTGTACTTGCCAAGCTTGAAGAACGTTTGCTGATGCGTCTCGCTTTCCGAGACAAGCATGCTGTGTATCCACTGCGTCAGCTCTTTCGGCGCGGCCTTGTTGGGGGCCTCTGTGCCTTCTGGGGGCGTGCCTGCATCCCACAAATAGGACGCGAGGTTAACGAACAATAAATCGGCACCGTCGGTTTCGACGTCGTTGTCAGCCTCCGATTGATTGGGACGCATTTCACCGTCGCTGACAAAGCGCAAAATGCCCTGATCGGCCTCGACGGGGACGTCCTCTCCTGTTTTGTAATTGACCTTTTGCAACGCCATTTGCGCTGCAAATTGCGTTACTGCGTGAACAATCGGCTGTTTAAGCTTATCGTTTGTAAACGGCAAAAATCCGTCAAACCGCGAGAAGACATCCGTGTCTTTGATTTCTCCCAGTTCATTCGCGTCATCCAAAAGTGCGCGTATGGCAGTGTTTCCAAACACCAATTCACCATCATCCAAGGCCGAATACGCGATGGCCTTGAACATTTTGTCAGCTTCTTTGCCTTTTCCGCCTTCATCTTTCGGTTTGAAACCAGCCTGCGCGCCAATTTCATTGATGAACAGGCTCTTGAACAAGGGGTTTGCCAAAGACTGCCAAGCCGTCTTGTCAATATTGGCATCCTCTTGTGCAAAAAGAAGAAATGTCAAAAGGGATTGACTGTGCCGCGCAAAGTTTATGTCCAGGAAGTCATAAGGAAGCCAATTCGAGTTCCAATTAAACGTCGAAAGCTGTGTGTTATTGGGATCAATGTTGGCCTCGGACTCGATCTGGCCCTCGGCAATCAATTCCCCTAGTTCATCCAAAAGCTGGGGAATAGGCGTGTTGCTCAAATAAGGAACACGTTTGCCGATGAACTCAAGCACCTCACCTATAACAAGGGCGTAAGTCCCGTCGCGCAAGCCCGAATTGATCTCACCTTCGACATGGTAGGCACGAATGAAATCATATGTCGGGGCACTCATCCCCAAGGCGTCAAAATCGTCTTGGCTCAACTTGTCGTTTTCGAGATCCCAACCAAGCGCTTCCGCTCTTTTGCGCGCTTCGTCCATAACCGCGGCCATGGTCGCGACGCCAAAGGGCATATGATCGAACAAAACCCCTTCATTGCCCGATGCCAAAGCGGCCATACCAGCCAAACCGCCGCCCAGCGAATGGCCGGTCAGGATGACTCCGGAATTGTTTTCATCGAACGCGCTTGCGCCAACGGCTTCTTCGAAAAACCGGAATGTTAAATCAGCCTGCGATCCCGCACCGAAGAAACTACCAGAATCGCCGTTGACGCCCGCGCCGACCATCCACCCCGACCAAAGGTCAGACCCGCCTTGACCAAGGCCCGAAACATTATCGGTGCCGCGGAAGGAAAGAATTTGACTGCCGCTCGCAATGCCGTGCTCGCTTTGGTCCATCGAGTAGGAAATTGCGTAAAAGCCATTGTCTTCGGCAATATCCACAGGGCCTGCAAGGCTGGAAGAATCCTTGCCGATACTGGCAAACCCTATTTTGTCACCGTCGACTTCGATACCGGGGGCGTAGCCTCGGTTGTAAGAATCCATCGCCAAAATTGCGAGGAAGAGGTCCTTGGAAATCGTCATGGCAACACCATCAAAACTCTGAACAGGTCAATGCGGGCAGGGTGACCTGACCCGCGAAAGGCACGGGCGCCGTGGCGCCCATGCAAAAAAAGTTAACTCAGGCGTCGGCCTTTTCGGGCGCGGCTGTGTCGGACGCGGCGCTATCGGGGTTCACTTGCTGCGCACCCATTTTTTCAAGCGTCTCGCGATCGACTAGTCGTGTGATCAACGGATGCAGGCGCAAGTCGCCGCCTTTGATGACCTGCTTGAAATTCGTGATCACCCGCACGGTCGTTGGTTGATCAGGTGCGATCACATCCATCAGCCAATTAATCTCGCCCGAGGCCCATTCGTCGGCCTTGAGACGCACGGGAAACACCCCGGCACGGATCTGTTCGCGGATCTTGGCGTCAACCTCTTCCGACACGCTGGCCCAGATGGCCAAACCGGAAATGTCCTGCGCCAAACCCTCGCTCTCCGACGGATACGCCATCGCGACACGATCACGGATCAGCGGCTCCAGCACCAAGTGCTGCAAATCACCGATCGTCTGATGCCGATATCGCGGCAGGGCCATCAAGGACATCACGACCTTGCCAAAGCTTTCGCGCACCTGAGCGCGAAGCTGTGTCAGCTTTTTCACAATTTCCGGATCAATTTCGGGTGTGTTTTGGGTATCCCCATTGGCGGCAGTCGCCTTGTCGTTTTTACTCACGTCATAACCCCAAGCGTTAAAACTCACTTTACGCATGGTTAACCATACAACTCACCGGTGCAAGAATTATTACGTTTTTTTCCTTAAAGGTTGTGTGAAATTTCAAAAGACCTGCCTGAGCAAACAACGGCGCGGCAAGATCAAAAAACAATACCTTTTTCGCCCTCGAAGCCGCCTGCCACTCCGAAACAATCCAGATCACTTACCAAACAGGTCTGACTGCCCTTTGGGTGTCGGCGGGGCAAGGCCCAGATGCTGCCAGCCACGTTGCGCCAGCATGCGCCCGCGCGGGGTGCGTTGAATAAGGCCCTGTTGCAGCAGGAAGGGTTCAATCACCTCTTCCAGCGCATCGCGGGATTCCGACAAGGCGGCGCTGATGGTTTCAATACCCACAGGGCCGCCTTGATAGGCTTCGGCGATCAGCTGCAGATAGCGCCTGTCGGCGCCGTCCAGCCCGATATTGTCGACGCCCAGACGGGTCAGCGCGCTATCGGCCAGATCGCGGGTGATCCGCCCGTCGCCTTCGACAACCGCAAAATCAACGACGCGGCGCAGCAGACGCCCGGCAATCCGAGGTGTGCCGCGCGACCGACGGGCAATTTCGCGCGCGCCATCGGTGTCAGCGGGGGCGTTCATCTTGATGGCATTGCCGGTGACGATTTGATGAAGCTCATCCTCGGTGTAGAATTGCAGCCGGGTGGGGATGCCGAACCTATCACGCAAGGGCGTGGTCAACAGGCCCAGCCGGGTTGTCGCGCCGACAAGGGTGAAGGGCTGCAATTCGATCCGCACGGTGCGCGCGGCGGGGCCTTCGCCAATCACCAGATCCAGTTCGAAATCCTCAAGCGCGGGATAAAGAACTTCTTCAACAACCGGGTTCAGGCGGTGGATTTCATCGATGAACAGCACGTCGTTGCGTTCAAGGTTGGTCAGGATTGCCGCCAGATCGCCCGCCTTGGCCAAAACCGGCCCCGAGGTCATGCGAAACCCAACCCCCAATTCGCGCGACATGATCTGCGCCAGTGTCGTCTTGCCCAAACCGGGAGGGCCATGAAACAGCGTGTGATCCATCGCCTCGCCCCTCTGGCGGGCGGATTGGATGAACACCTTGAGATTGGCCCGCGCCTCGGCCTGACCAATGAAATCGTCCAGCATCTGAGGGCGCAGGGCGCGGTCAGCATCTTCGGGCAGCGGATCGGGGCGCAATGTCGGGTCGGGCTGGTCCATGGCTTATCCTTT
>Ga0102929_1001133_pt1 | contig 15935 bp, 12 predicted proteins | sample SalPonR1_B_D2_MG_FD_78510 | JGI IMG/M metagenome (GOLD analysis project Ga0102929, IMG submission 78510) | Salt pond soil microbial communities from South San Francisco under conditions of wetland restoration - Salt Pond MetaG R1_B_D2_MG | ecosystem: Environmental > Aquatic > Marine > Intertidal... | reverse complement strand
CGCGGAAGTTCGCACTCTTCGCGGCGGCCTTCGTTGCGCTGGGCTCGCCACTGTGGTCCGTCTCGGCCGATGCTCTGTGGACCCACGGCGCGACCCATGCTCTTCTCGCCGGTATGCTTCTGGCTATAGCGACGCAGCGAATGGGCGCAGCAGCAGTGTTTGGAGGGCTGTCGATTCTCTTTAGACCCCACCTGGTTGTCCCAGTACTCGTGATCGGCGCCTTTCAGAAAGACTGGCGTTCGAGGCTGGCGATCTCGGCGGGCGCGCTTTTCGGCGTCGCGGTGTTGGCCGGATACTCGATGTGGATCTTCGGTCAGCCACTGCCCGCGGCGGGGTATCCCGTGGGCCAGGTGGTACAGGGCATGCCCTTACAGTCTCCTTCGGCATTCGCGGCGAATGTTGTGGATTGGCTGTTCGATCCGAAACGTGGCGTCCTGATCATGGTGCCCGCAGTACTGCTTGCGATTCCGAAGCTGAGGCCCGCGTGGACGGCGGCGCCGGGATGGGTGCGAGTGGGAGCCGTGGCCGGGGTCGCATACGCGTTCGCTCAGATCGGCCTGATCCGCGCGAGCGGCGGAAACTACTTCTTTGGCCACCGGACGACCATTGAAGCACTCGTGTTGGCCTCACCCCTGATGGTGCTGTCGATCAACGAGTGGACGCGTGAACTTCGTTCGCCGGGTCGAGTGCTGCTTCTCGTCGTCCTCGGGTATTCGTTGCTGGTTCACGCTTACGGTGCAATGGTGGGAGTGCCGCCAGGGTTGAAGGAGGTATTGATGGAGGAACAGCAGGAGGTCAGAGACATGTTACAGGACGGTGCCCCCGGTAGGTGACGACACATCGTGACCGCGCCGCCAGGTCACCTTGTTTCGACCTCAGAACCGCTCCGGCCCCTCCGGCGCATTCGCCAGCACGACCTCGATCCGCTCCAGCACATCCGGCGTCAGCTGGTCGACCACCTCGAGCGCGTCGAGGTTCTCCTCCAGCTGCTCCACCCGGGACGCCCCGAGGATGACCGTGCTCACGTTCGGATTCGTGACACACCAGGCGATGGCGAGCTGCGCCAGTTCGCACCCGAGCTCCTCCGCGACCGGCTCCAGCTCGCGCGCCTTGGCGATCATCTCCCGGCCCTCGGCGCTCTCGAACTTCTCGCGCAGCCACTCGTAGCCGTCGACGGTCGCGCGTGAGCCCTCGGGGATCCCGTCCCGGTACTTGCCGGTGAGGATCCCGCTGGCGAGTGGTGACCAGATCGTGGTTCCGAGCCCGATGGTCTCGTACAGCGGCGCGAACTCCGCCTCGACCTTCTCGCGGTGCAGCATGTTGTACTGCGGCTGCTCCATGGTCGGGCCGTGGAGGTTGTTGGCGCGTGCGACGCCGGCGGCCTCGGTGATCTGCTGCGCGTTCCACTCGCTGGTGCCCCAGTAGAGCACCTTCCCGGCACGGATCAGCTGATCCATGGTGAAGACGACTTCCTCGACGGGCGTGTCGACGTCCGGCCGGTGGCAGAAGTAGAGGTCGAGGTAGTCGACCTGGAGGCGTCGGAGCGCGGCGTCGCAGCAGTCGCGCACGTGCTTGCGATGGAGGCCTCGCTGGGTCGGCCTGTCTCCGCCCCAGAAGACCTTGCTCGAGACGATGAAGGAGTCGCGCGACCAGCCCTCCTTCCGCAGAATCTCGCCCATGAGGCGTTCGCTCTCCCCGTCCGCGTAGGCCTCGGCATTGTCGAAGAAGTTCACGCCCCGCTCGTATGCCAGGCGCATGCATGCCCGCGCGTCGTCGAGGTCCATCTGGTTGCCGAAGGTGACCCAGCTGCCGAGGGAGAGTGCGCTGACGGGAAGGCCGGAGCGGCCGAGGCGGCGGTAGGGCATGTCCATGGGGAGGACCTCGGGGGTTCACGTCGAATGAAGGGTGTGGCTGCGTGGGTGCAGCCGGACGGGGCTGCATCCATGAGGGAGGGTGGGGTGGCGGTCGAAGGCGACGCAAGACGGCTGTGGTTGCACGAGCGGATCGGGGCGGCGTACCACTCGGAAGGGTCGACCACGCCATCCGGCGCCAGAAGCACGGCGGCCCGCGACACGTATTCCCCGTGATGACCCACATGGCCCCCACCCCCTCGCGCAGCGTCGCCTCCGACCAGGGCCGCGAGCTCGTCGCGCACTGGTTCGTCGCGCTCGTGATGAACGGCATGTTCGGGGGCGTGGCGGTGGGCATCCTGATCGGGGAGGTCCGGACCGAGCCGGCCCTCGAGTGGCTCCTGCTGGGGATCGCGGCGCTCGGGCCCCTTCTCCTGGTTCACGCGGTCGTCGCGACGGTCCGCTGGCTCCGCTTCCGTGGCGTCGTGCTGGAGCTCGATCCGGTGCCGGGAAGTCTCGGCGGGGAGGTGGGTGGACGCATCCTGCTTCCTCTCCGGAGGCTCCGCGCCGAGCAGTGCAGCGTGAGTCTGTCGTGCATTCGCGTCCGGGAGGGGTCGGATTCGACGTTCGAGTCCACCGTCTGGAGCGTCGAGCGACGGCCGTGGCTGGCGTATGGACGGGGCGGCATGGAGGTGGCCTTCGCCTTCGCGCCGCCGGCCGATCTGCCGCCCTCCAGCGCGGACGGCAGCGTGACCTGGGTGGTGCGCCTCGTCGCGGACGTGCCGGGGATCGACCTCGACCTGACCTTTCCGGTCGAGGTGGCCGAGACACCCGAGCCGCTCCACTCCTCGGTCGATCTTCTTCCCGCGTCGGAGCCCACGTCATGGGGCGGCCGCGACGCCCGGCTCGGCCCGGGCATTCGCGTGGACCGCACGGGCGGAGCGCTCGTTTTCCGCTACGGAGTGCGGCGATCGCTCTCGATGGGAATCGCCCTCGGCGTCTTCGGCGCCCTGTGCCTCGGCTCGGGGACCTTCATCTTCCGCACCACCTTCCGGGGCGGGTACGGCCTGTTCGAGCTGGTCTTCTCGGGGATGGGGCTCCTGTTTCTGCTCGTCTTCGGTCTCGTCGGACTCGCGCTCTCCCTGATCGCGCTCAACCTGATCTTCACGACCCGGCGAATCGAGGTGACGGCGCGCGGCTTCGCGGTCCGATGGCGCTTCCTCCTCCTGACGTCCGGGAAGGAGATCTCGATCGACGAGGTGGATCGGATCGCGGCCCGCGTCATGGGGCAGTCGGGGCAGGGTGCGAGGGCCTCGGTCCGCTACGAGATCAAGGCGCACCTGAAGACCGGTGGCTCCGTGATTCTCGGGGACGGGATTCGCGGGCCGGCTCACCTCGACCGGATCATCCGGCTGATCGAGGCGGAGACGGGAACGAGGGTGGAGGTCGAGCACCGCCCCCCACTACACGCCGGAATTCCGCAGACGTAGATTTCCATCGCCATTAGGCATTCGGGGCGTGGACTCGCGCCCGCTTTCTGCTGTGGAGTCACAGTGAACAACCGTATCGCCCGTTGGATCGCGCCGATCCTCTGGGCACCCCTGCTGGTCCTCGTCGCTGCCTGTGGTGACGAGAGCCCGACCGGCCCGAGCAGCACCGTCACCGGCACCTGGTCCCTTACCGCCGTCAACGGCGGTGCCCTCCCGCTCGCGCTCATCGACGTCGGCGGCATCCGGCTGGAGGTCGTCTCCGGATCCGTCGCCCTCCGGACCGGGAATCGGTTCGCCTCCCGGATCACGTCGAGAGAGACGGTGGACGGCGTCACGAGCATCGTGAACAACGACGTCCTCGGGCGGTTCGTGATCTCCGGCAGCACGCTCCGCGTGACCCTGTCGGGGGAGACCACGGCGACCTTCACGGCGACGCTCTCGGACGGCAACACCCGCATCACCTTCGTCGACGATGGCGTGACGTACCTGTTCCAGCGGAGTGGGACGGCCCCTCCGGACGAAGGCTCGTAACGAACCGGTTCGATGAACCGGTTCGGGTCCCCGTGTCCGAGGTTCCGACGCGGACACGGGGCCCGGGCCGGACTGGACAGACCGGGCCCACTCGTCGCAGGGTGAGGTGCGCTGGAGCTTGCCAGGAGGGAACATGCAGCAGGACGAGAGTGGGAAGGCGGGTGAGCCCGTCGGGAAGTCGGTGATGGACGCGGAGCACGAGATGCTCCACGGCCTGCTCGACGAACTGAAGGCCGAGCTGGAGTCGGGGGGCGAGCGGGTCGGCGAACTGGTCGATCGTTTCGACACGGCCGCCCACGCCCATTTCCTGGAGGAGCAGTCGCTGATGCGGCTGCACGCGTATCCGGGCTACGAGGCGCACCAGAACGAGCACGACGAGCTCATCGAGGAGCTGCGTCGCCTGACGGCCCGGATCGAAGGCGGGGAGGCCGTGGATGCCGCGCGCCTCGCGCGGGAGCTCGACACCTGGTTCACCGTCCACATGAAGACGACGGACGCGGCGCTGGAGGAGTATCTGCGGCGCGAGGGGATACGTCCGGGGACGCCGGACAGGAAGACGTCGGACTGAAGGATGCGTGCGAAATCCAGGGTCCGTGACGCATCCGACGGGCCCTGCCGCTCCTGTCGGTCAGCGGCACGTCGGTAATGGAAGCGGGTATCCTCTTCCCGAAACCGACCCCTACTTCAGGCCGGAGACCCGGATCGAGCGCAGTTCCGACGATCTCGACCTCATGAGTCGCCCCGCACGCTGGGGGCTTCTCCCACTCTTCATGCTCCTCCTTCCCGCTCTCGCGTACCTCGTCGTGCGCCCGCCGATCAGCGCTGACCCGGAGATCCTGGTACCGTGGACCGCGTTCGCGATCATCGGACTCGGTTCGGGGATTCTCGTCCTGAGACGAACGCCCGACGTCTCTGGTATCAGATCGGCGCTGGTGATGACGCTCGCGTACCTGATCGGCTGCGTCGTGGCCATCGTCGCGACGTTCGTGGCGGCCCAGGCGCTCGTGGCGATTCCGGCGATCGCGGAGCAGAGTTCGGTCGTCCAGTGGAGCGCCATGGGCGTCGCCGCGACGCTCGCGGGCCTCCTGACCTTCGCCGCCGCCATTCGCCTGGGAGCGCCCGGGACCTGACTGGGGGGGGCGCTCGACCCCGATCGTCCGCGTCCCGGCGGTTCCCGGGCCGGGCCGCAGAGTCGGGGAGCGCGGACGGCAAGCTTTCCTGACGAGCCGCCGGAGCGCACGTTGCACCTGTTGCGCCCCTTCGCCCTCCACGGCGCCCATGGCCGACCGCACCAGATCCATCTCAGACGACCTCAGAGCCGCGTACGACGGGCTTCCGCACCCGGCGGTGATTCTCGGTCGGGACGGTCGTGCGAGATATGCGAACCCCCGCACCCGCGACCTTGCACCGGAGACGCAGGGGTGGGTGATGGACGACGGACTCCCCTGGCAGGAGTTGCTCGGGCGTTCCGACGCCGCCTTCGAAGGGGCTCTCGACCAGGTCGTGTCGGGGCGCGCCACGCGGATCGAGCTGCCTCTGCTGACGGTCGGTGGCTCGCGGTATCGGGTGCGGCTGTGGCGGTCGGGGGATGGGTGGGTCCACGGATTCTTCCTGCCGGTGGGCCCCGAGGAGTCGGACGAGGGTCGCCGTGCGCGCGGGGAGGCGGCGCTGCTCGAGGTGATTCCGGATTTCCCGCACGCCGCCTGCTACGTGTTCGACGACCGCCTCCGCTACATCGCGGCCTGGGGACGCGATGCGGGGAAGGGCCCCGGCGGTCGGGTGGACCTGGTGGGGAAGACCCTCGAGGAGGCGTGGCCGGACGGGGTGGTCGGACAGCTCGCCGCCCCCTACATGCGCGCGCTTTCGGGTCGGGAGTCCGACTTCGTCGTGCGTCGGGAAGGCCGCGTGGAGCAGCACTGGACCGCGGGAACCGGGGATCACGACGGAACGGGCGCGTGCGGGGTCGCGCTCGTCTGGGACATCACCGAGCGCGTCACCACGGAGGAGTCACTCCGACTGGTCGGTGATTCGATCGAGGCGCTTCCGCTCGGCGTGACCATCGGGTCGTCGGACCGGGAGGCGTCGATCATGTACGCCAATCAGGGGTTCGCCGAGCTGTCCGGGTACGCCGCGGACGAGATCGTCGGACTCGGCTCGACGTTCATGTTCGGGGACGACGCCGACCAGGCGGCGCGGAACCGCATCGCCGGCGCGATTCGCGACGGGTCCGGGGCACAGGAGGTTCTGCTGGCGACCCGGGCCGACGGATCCAGCTTCTGGGACCGTGTGACGGTGAGCCCCATCGGCGACGCGACCGACGAGACCGCACGGTTCGTCGCGGTGCACGAAGACGTATCGGCCCATCGGCGGACCGGGAAGGAGCTCGAAGAGCGTCGTCGTCTGGGTGCACTGGGCCAGCTCGCCGGCGGGATCGCGCACGACATGCGCAACGTGCTCGCCGGCTCGGGTCTCGCGATCGAAGTCCTGGTCGAGAATCACGATCTGCCGGAGCCGGTCCTGGCCGAACTCAGGAATATCCACGACCGGCTGTCCCGCGGCACGTCCATCACCGACCGTCTGCTGTCGTTCGCGCGCGATCACACCTTCGAGCGCGAGCCCGTCGATCTGGACCGGTTCGTGGAGAGTCGCGTGGATCTGCTCCGCAGCCTCCTGGACGATTCGATCGAGATCCACTTCGACGCACCGGACGAACCCGCCTGGATCGTCGGGAACGAGGGGCAGCTCGATCAGGCACTGATCAATCTGGCGAAGAACGCGGCGCAGGCGATGCGGGAGGGCGGGTTGATCGACATCTCGGTGCGCACCGGCGTACCCACCGACGCCCTCGAGGTCGCGCCCCCCGCACGGGAGGAGGACGGGGCGCATCGGTGGGTGCTCGTCCGGGTGCGCGATTACGGGGTCGGGATGTCCGAGGATGTCAGGCGCCGTGCCTTCGAGCCCTTCTTCACCACCCGCGCGGAGAGTGGTGCGAGCGGTCTCGGGCTGGCTTCCGTGTACGGCGTGGTGAAGGAACTGGGCGGCGTCTGCTGGATTCAGTCGAGGGAGGGGTCGGGCTGCACCGTGTCGCTCGCGTTCCCCCAGGTCTCCCATGAACCGCCTGCGAAGCCCGCGGAGTCGGACGGGGATCCGGAGCAGCGGTTCGACGGCATCCGAATCCTGCTGGCGGACGACGACCGGACGATCCGGCTCGCGTTCACGCGGTTCCTCGAGTTGCGTGGTGCCGAGGTCGACGTGGTGCCGGATGGCGCAGAGGGGTTGGAGCGGCTGCGTGCGGCCGCGGCCGGTTGGTACGATCTGGTCATCACCGACGCGGTCATGCCTCACGTGTCCGGCCAGGAACTGCTCGCGGAAGCGCGCCGCACCGACCCGACGGTCGCCTGCGTGCTGATGTCCGGTCACACCCGGGTCGACGTCCCTTCGGACCTGGAGGGGCTGCGGTTCCTGGAGAAGCCGTTCTCGACGTCCACGCTGTCCGACGCGATTCACGAGGCGCTCGGGCGTCACGCGCCGGGGACCGTCTGACGCAGGGGAACCGGGGACCGTCTGACGCACGGGAACGGAGCCGGGTCCGGGGCCGAGTGCCCCTCGTTGCGCATGCGCGTCAGACGCTCGCTACCGATCCCCCGTCCACCCTGTAGTTGGCACCGTTCACGAAGGATGCCCGTTCGGAGCAGAGGAAGGCCACGACCGGCCCGACCTCGGCGATCCGGCCCGGCCGGCCGAGCTCGATGTGGGGACGGTCTTCCTCCAGGAAGTCGTCGACGACCGTCTCGACCGGCTCGCCCTCGGCCTCGGCGGCCTCCTCCATCATCGTTTCCACCAGTGGGGTCATGATGAAGGCCGGGCTCACCGTGTTCACGAGGACTCCGTCCCTGGCGTATGCCTTGGACAGCCCCTTGGTGAAGTTGTCGAGCGCGCCCTTGGTGGCGCTGTAGGGAAGCATGTCCGGATACGGCTGCGTTCCGTTCTCGGAGGAGATGTTGACGATCCGGCCCCACCCCTGCTCGCGCATGTGCGGCACGACCCGTCGCGTGAGATCCACCACCGCGAAGAGGTTGAGTTCGAAGACGTCGCGCCACGTGTCGACCGAGGCCTCGTCGAAGCGCCCGGCTTCTCCCACGGTACCGGCGTTGTTGACGAGGATGTCGACGCCCCCGAACCGTTCGAGGGTCCGCTCCACCAGGGTCTCGCGGTCGTCGTCTCGGGTGAGATCCGCGGGGACCGCCATCACCTCGGCCACGCCGACCGCCTTCTCGCGCAGCTCCTCGGCAGTCGCCTGCAGTTCGTCCTCCGTGCGCGCACAGACGACGACATGGCAGCCTTCCCGGACGAGCGCGTCCGCCACCCCCCGTCCGATTCCCCTGCTCCCGCCCGTTACGATGGCGATGCGCCCCGCGATCCCGAGATCCACCTGACCTCCTCCGTACCCTGCGTTATCGGCACCTTCTCGACTTGATGCGTGCGGTGAAGCGTACGCCCGAGGAGGGCCCGTGGTCCGCTACCTCGTGTGAGGTACGGGCCCGTGCGGAACGGCCTGCGACGTCCAGTGTTTGTGGAGATATAGACTGGACAAGCTCACCACGATGCGGGGCGGTTACGCGCGCCGTCTCGATACATGTCATGGAGTCCCCGATGGCCGACGCACATTCCGACTCGTCCTCTTCTCCCCGAACCGGCGGGTACGGTGCTTCCCCCGGTCGCTTCGCGCCGATCGACGAGGACGGATCCCTGGACGGGCACCGCTATCTGATCATCGGCGGTGCCGGTGGGATCGGCAGCGCGCTGGCGCGTCGGCTGGCCGGCCGTGGGGCGAACCTGACCCTGGCGGGACGGTCCCCGGAGCCGCTGCAGGAACTCGCCGATGAACTCGGCGCCGAGGCCGTGACCCTGAACGCCAGGGACTTCGACGCGGTCGCCGACGTGGTGTCCGACCTCACGAAGGATGGTCCGCTGCATGGTGCCGCGAACTGCGTGGGGTCGATCGTGCTCAAGCCCGCCCACATGATCTCCCGGGACGACTTCGACGAGGTCCTCGGGCAGAATCTCGTCAGCGCCTTCGCGCTCGTGCGGGCGATGGGTCGGCACGCCACCCGTCAGGAGGATGGGGCGTCGGTGGTGCTGGTCTCCACCACCGCTGCGCGGGTCGGACTGCCGAATCACGACGTGATCGCCGCGGCGAAGGCCGGCGTGGAGGGACTCGCCCGATCTTCGGCCGCCACCTACGTCGAGGGCGGGCTGCGCGTGAACGTCGTGGCTCCGGGACTCGTGGACACGCCGCTGGCCGCACGGATCACCGGGAACGACAAGGCGCTGAAGGCCTCCGAGAAAATGCATCCCCTCGGACGCATCGGTCAGCCGGACGAGATCGCCCGGGTACTCGAGTGGCTGATCGCTCCGGAAGGGTCCTGGGTGACCGGCCAGGTCATCGGCGTCGACGGCGGCGTGTCGACGGTGCGGAAGGGCTGACCGGACCCGCGTGGCCCGGACACACGCTCAGCTACCGGGCTCGATCGCCAGCTTCACCAGTTCGCGGAAGCGTGAGAACGGCGGCCGTCCGCGCGGCGTCTGCGTGAACACGAGTGCGACCAGCCCCGTCTCGGGGTCGGCGAACGCATCGGTGCCGTCGGATCCGCTGTGCCCGAAGTATCCGGGGCCGGAGCCCCACCCCTCGTATCCGTCGGGGACGGACCAGCCGAAGCCGTAGCCTTCCGGACCCTCGACGTGGTCGCGCGTCATGATCGCGACGACCTCCTCGGGAAGCACCCGGACGTCGCCGTACGCCCCGCCGTTCAGCATGGTCTGCAGAAACACGGCGTAGTCCCACGCCGTCGAGATCATGCCGCCGGACGCCCGGGCGAAGGGAATCGTGTATGCCTGACCCGGCACCCACTCGCCTTCGTCCCGCTGGTAGTACATCGGCCCCAGTCGATCGCGCTTCCCGCCCAGCGGGTGATCGGCCCGGTAGTTGTAGCTGTCGTCCATCCCGAGCGGGGTGTAGAGCACCCGGTCCAGATGCGCCTCCAGCGCCTCGCCCGAAAGGAGTTCCAGGAGTGCGCCGAGCGTGTTGTAGCCCGGGTTGCTGTAGCTGTAGGCGCCCGGTTCAGTCGTCGCACCCACCTCGCCGAATCGACGCGCCTCCCGGACCAGGTCGGTGTCGTCCGCCATGCCCGGCAGGAAGAGCGACCCGATCCGCAGACCGCTCGTGTGCGAGAGCAGCAGCTCCGGGGTGATGAACCCGGCCCTGTAGTTGTCCCACTCGGCGAGGTGCGTCCGCACGGGCTCGGCCGGGTCCAGTCGACCGTCGGCCACCATCATCCCGATGGCCGTGGCCACGACGGGCTTCGTGTTCGACGCCATCTGGAAGAGCGTGTTGCGGGCCATCGGGACGCCGTTCGCGGCATCGCTCATCCCGACGGCCTCGTGCAGCACGACGGTCCCGTTGCGGGCGACGAGGACCACGGCGCCGACCAGGTCGCCCCGGTCCACCGCCTCCTGGTAGATGCCGAGAGCCGCATCGAGCACCGCGGCCGACATTCCAGCGTCGTCGGGCGACCCGTACTCCAGCGTCGGCGCGGTCTGTGCGACGCCGGCGTGTGCCGTGGTGAGAGCGACCAGGATCGCGATCGCGGTCGCACGCCACGCACGCGCGCAAGATCTCGTCATGACCCGTTCTCCTCGTCTCGTCATGCCCCGGCCTCCCCGCCACCTACTCCGGCAGGACGTACGCGATCAGCCCGCTCGACTGCTGCACGAGCACGTACTGGCGTCCCTCGTGCACCCAGCCGGACATGCCGTACCGGCTCTGGCCCGGGATGGGCACCGCACCGACCCGTTCTCCGGTCGCCTTGTCGATGCCGAAGATGAAGTGGTCGCCCGCGGCATCCTGGCCGCTTGCGATCAGCAGCTCCGGCGTCACGATCATGGCCGAATGGCCGCCGCGCCCGCGGTTGGTCTCCACATCCAGGCCCTGGAGAAGCGGGTGGGTGCGGATGGCCTCCTGCTCGTCCGTGGGCGCGTCGCCGTGCGGAATCGTCCAGCGGTATTCGCCGGTGTTCATGTCGATGGCGACGATGCGGCCTCGCGGCCCTTTGAACAGGAAGTCGTCGGGAAGTCCCTCGAAGGGGTTTTCGAACTCCGCCTCGGCACGGCTGGTGCCGTACCCGGGTGTGGTCGCCCAGCGGACCACGGTCGTCCCCGTCTGCCGCGGATTGTCGCGCTCCTCACCGGGCACGAGGTACGTCTGGGAACACGCCGAGTGCGAGGTGATGTACATGACGCCCTCGATCGGGTCGGCGATCGCCGGGCCGGTGATGTTCACACCGCCCGTGTTTCCGGGGCAGATCATCGCGCCGCCCTGCCCGTTGTCGTTGCCCTCGTAGGTCGGGGGATTGAACAGGGGGAACAGCTGGTCGGTAGCGCGTGCGTACTCGAGCGCCATCTCCCGAATCTCGGGCGTGTAGTCGATCAGATGCTCCTCGGTGCGCCCCTGGAGGTCGTAGGGGAGGGGCCACGTCGGATGCGGCTGAGTGGGCGAGAGCTGCTCGCCCGGCACGCCCGAGGCGGGAACCGGCTTCTCCTCGATGGGCCAGATCGGCTCACCGGTTTCGCGGTTGAGCGCGTAGACCCACGCCTGCTTGGTCGCCTGGAAGATCCCGGGGATCTCCTCACCGTCGACGTTCACGTCCATGAGGACGGGAGCCGTCGGGGTGTCGTAGTTCCAGATGTCGTGGTGCACCAGCTGGTAGTGCCATGCCCGCTCGCCGGTCTGCACGTCGAGGGCGATCAGGCTGGTCGAGAACAGGTTGTCGCCCGGACGGAAACCGCCGTACCAGTCCATGGTGGCGCCGTTCGTGGGGATGTAGACGAGCCCGAGCTCCGGATCCGCGGAGATCGGCGCCCACGAGGAGATGTCGCCGGTCCACTGCCAGGCGTCGTTCTCCCACGTGTCGTGTCCGAACTCGCCGGGCCGCGGGATCACGTGGAATTTCCAGAGCAGCTCGCCCGTCCGCGCGTCGTAGCCCAGGATGTCGCCGGGGACGTTCTCGATCCGGGACTGGTTGTAGCCCTGCTCGGCCGAGTTGCTGATCACGACGACACCGTCGACCACGATGGGCGGCGAGGAGGCGGTGATGTAGCCGAGCTCGAGCGGAATGCCCTGGTCCGGATCCCACTCGCCACCGGCCGCGACGTAGTCCTCCCAAGGGCCCCAGCCCTGGACGAGATCCTCCGTCATGTCCACCACGCCACTCTGCGGGAAGCCGTCGATGCCGACGGGTCGTCCCCAGCCCTCGAGGTGGTCGCCGGTCTCGGCGTCGATCGCGTGCAGGAAGAAGCCGGGCGAGGAGATGTAGACGACCTTCCGCCCGTCGATCTCGGCGTACGCCACGCCCTTGCCGTAGCCCGCGCGCATCGAGTATTCGGAGCGCCGCGTGTCGGGCTCCCGGTAGCTCCACTTGATCTGGCCGTCGTCCGCATCGAGCGCCACGACGCTGCGATTCGGGCCGGCGACGGTATAGAGGGTGCCGTCCACGTAACTCGGCGTGGAGCGCATGACCTCCGCGCCGTAGCCGAAGCTCTCGGCATTCCACTGCCAGGCGACCTCGAGGTCCTCGAAGTTCGTTGCGTCGATCTGGCTCGCCGGGACGTATCGGGTGTGCCAGGCGTCGCCGCCGAGGTAGTGCCACTGGCCGCCTTCGGTGCCCGGTCCCTGCGCCGTGGCGATCGCCGGGGCGGCGAGCAGCGCGCCCACTGCCGCGAAGATGCTCGTCCGAGCGAAGGTGCGAGCAGTCCTGAAGCGGTTCGTCATCTGCGTGTCTCCGAGGGGGTCGTTCATGGAGGCGGCCGGCGAGCGCGCCCGGTACCCGTGCCCGGGTATAGTATGCGGCCGCCCGGTCCACCGCACCGTCCGAGGGATGGAAAGCCCGTCGGACTTCACCTCCCGAGGCTCGGAGTTTTCCCCACAGCGGCCGGGCCTCCATCCGGTTCAGATTTCGGTGATGCCCGAGGGTTTGCAGATCTCTCCCCCGACCCCCTGTCCGCCATGCGATTCGTTCTCGCCGCAGCCGCTACCGCCGTGGTCGTCTCCGGATGTACGCCCACGGGCGATGCGCCCGCCCCGGAGGCCGACGTGACCGACTACCAGGCTCTCGTCGACCAGTACGCCGTCGTCCGCCTCGATGCCGACCTTTCTCACCTGAGCGACTCGGAGGTCGACGTCGTGCGTCATCTTCTCGCCGCCATGCCCGCGATGGACCGGGTATTCTGGCGTCAGGCATGGGGCGATCCCGCACCGCTTCTCGCGGAGGCTGCCGACGAGCCGGCACTGCAGCGCTACATCGAGATCAACTATGGCCCGTGGGACCGACTGGCGGACGATGCTCCGTTCGTGGACGGAGTCGGGCCCAAGCCGGAGGGCGCACGCTTCTACCCCGTCGACATGACCGACGCCGAATTCGAGGCGGCGGCCGAGCGGGATCCCTCGCTGCGATCGCTCTACACGATGGTCGACCGGGACGAGGCCGGAGATCTGGTCGCGCGTCCGTATCACGAGGTGTTCGAGCCGGAGCACGAGGAAGCCGCCCGCCACCTGCGTGCCGCGGCCGAGGCTTCGGAGGATCCCGCGCTCTCCCGCTACCTGGACATGCGCGCGGACGCCCTCCTGACGGACGACTACCAGCCGAGCGATTTCGCCTGGCTCGAGATGAAGGACAACCGGATCGACGTGGTGATCGGCCCGATCGAGACGTACGAGGACCAGCGCTACGGCGCGAAGGCCGCGCACGAGGGCTTCGTCCTGATCAAGGACATGGCATGGTCCGAGCGGCTGCAGCGCTTCGCCGCGCTGCTCCCCGGGCTGCAGGAGGGCCTGCCCGTCCCCGATCGGTACAAGCAGGAGACCCCGGGCCGGGACTCGGATCTGAACGCCTACGACGCGGTCTACTACGCCGGCGACGCGAATGCCGGCTCGAAGACGATCGCGATCAACCTCCCGAACGACGAGGAGGTGCAGCTGGCGAGCGGGACGCGCCGCCTCCAGCTCAAGAACGCGATGCGCGCCAAGTTCGATCGCATCATGGAGCCGATCGCGGACGAACTCATCGATCCGGCGCAGCGCGGCCACGTCACCTTCGACGCCTTCTTCGCGAACACCATGTTCCACGAGGTCGCCCACGGGCTGGGAATCAAGAACACGCTGGACGGAGGCGGGACCGTCCGTGCGGCCCTGCGAGAACACGCGTCTCCCATGGAGGAGGGGAAGGCCGACGTGCTCGGACTCTTCATGGTCACGCGCCTGCTCGAGCAGGGCGAGCTCACCGAGGGGGTCCTCGAGGACTACTACGTGACCTTTCTGGCGGGGATCTTCCGCTCGGTGCGCTTCGGCGCTTCGAGCGCGCACGGGCGTGCCAACATGATCCGCTTCAACTACTTCCAGGAGGAAGGGGCCTTCCACCGCGACGAAGAGACCGGGCGGTACACGGTGGATATCGACGCGATGCGATCGGCCGTCGACGGGCTGAGCGCGATGATCCTGACCCTCCAGGGCGATGGCGACTATGCCGGGGTCGACACGCTGATGATCGAGATGGGGGTCGTGCCGGCCGGCCTGCAGGCCGATCTGGATCGCCTCTCGGAGGCGGGGATTCCGGTCGACGTCGTCTTCGAGCAGGGCGAGCAGGTGCTCTTCGGGCGGTAAGTCGACCGTAGCTCGCCACGTCGGCGACGGTTCGACGTGAAAAGGGGCACCGACCGGATTCCGGTCGGTGCCCCTTTCGGTCGGAGCTCGTTCCGTACGAACTCGTCACGCGATGCCGGCTCAGTCGTCGCCCAGGTGCTCCAGCGCCGACGTCCGCAGCGTCGCCCACACGAAGTCGTAGACGTCCAGCAGATCGCGCGGCTCGTGGCCTGCCTTCGTCAGGCGCTCGCGTACGCGCTGGGCCACCCGGAGGAAGTTCCCGTAGGATCCCGCGCGGGCACGTCGGCTGTACCGGGCCGCCGGTGCGATGACCGCCGCCTGCCGGATGAAGGCCGAGCGCCGTACCACGGTGTGCTCGTTCGGGTAGACGAGAGCGGGCAGCACCGTGGCGGTCCGCCACCGCGGCCGACCCTCGAACAGCTCCTTGAGGGTCAGGACGTAGTTCCGGAAGCGATCCTGGTGACGCCCCTCGCCGTGGAGGAGCCGGACCACCGCTTCGACGTGCTTCCGGGTCTCGCTCGCGCTGAGCCCCCGGAGCGCCTTCGCGAACGAGATCGGCACGAGATCCGTCCGCGAAAGGATGTCCGCGATCGTCTCACCGAATTCCTCGTAGTTCCCGGCGGCCACGGCCTCTTCGCACCGCTCGGCGGAGAGCGCTTCCTGCGCCTCCTTCGAGATGGGCGTGCGATGACGCTTCAGGGCGCGCCCGTCCGTCTCGCGGTGGTCCTCGATCCACTCGGGATCCTGGAACCCCTCGGGATACAGTTCGAGGAAAAGCTCCACCTGCTCCTCGAAGGGCGCGGCGGGCTCCAGCACCTTCCGCTTCGACGTGTCGCGCGGCGCCTCGGCCATGTTCAGCAGATTCTCGCGAATCAGCTCTTCACGCTGGCCGAGATCCTCGACCTCCTTCAGCAGCTTGTAGTACCCCTTCCGGATCTTGCGCCGGCGCCCACCTTCGAACTGGTAGGTCCGGGCCTTCTCGCTTTCCCGAATGAGGATCCCGATGCCCCACTGGGGGCGCTTGGAGTGACGGTAGAGGGGAGAATCGGGGCCTGCTTCGATCTCGGGAGACGCGACGTCGAGAGCGGACTGGGCCAAGTGAAACCTTCCTGTTGTCTGCCGACCGAACGGCGGCCGAGCGGCCGCCCCGACCCGGTCGAGGGGAACTTACGGAGAGACGTGCGTCCGGGGCGCAGATCGCCCCTCAACACGTCGACGCACATACAAGTATATGCTCTTCAGCCACTTAAGGTCCGTCGAGGCTGGCCCGCGGTCCCCTGGATGCCCGGCAGGGGTCAGCCGCCGGCGCGTGTTCCCGTCGCCCGAACCTCGTCGTCCGGCCCCCGGATG
>Ga0102929_1001130_pt1 | contig 15959 bp, 12 predicted proteins | sample SalPonR1_B_D2_MG_FD_78510 | JGI IMG/M metagenome (GOLD analysis project Ga0102929, IMG submission 78510) | Salt pond soil microbial communities from South San Francisco under conditions of wetland restoration - Salt Pond MetaG R1_B_D2_MG | ecosystem: Environmental > Aquatic > Marine > Intertidal... | reverse complement strand
GCCCGGACCCGAGTTACAATGCCGGGCTGCACAGAAGGGCAAAGAGCACTGAGACTGGAGTTTTCGAACAATGCCACTTTCGACTGAACGCAAGAGCAGCATCCTCAAGGAGTATAGCCGCGGAGACGCCGACACCGGCTCCCCGGAGGTCCAGGTCGCGCTGCTGTCCGCACGCATCACCGATCTCACCGAGCATTTCTCCGAGCACAAGCGCGACCATCATTCCCGCAAGGGGCTCCTGATGCTGGTCAACAAGCGTCGAAAGCTGCTGGACTATCTCAAGAAGAAGGATCAGGACCGCTACCAGGACCTGATCAAGCGGCTCGGTCTACGCCGCTGATCGGCAATTGCTGATCGGCAATTGCTGACCGACAACCCCAGCGCAGAATCGGAACATGGACTGGATGCAGGTGCGTCGACCCCGCGGTCGCCGGACCTGCATCCAGTTTTCGTATTAGCAGACAGAAGGATCAGGCGTGACAGTAATCAAGCAGAGTTTCAATTACGGCGATCACGAGGTGACGCTGGAGACGGGCGAGGTCGCCCGACAGGCGGACGGTGCCGTCATGGTCAGCATGGGAGACACCGTCGTTCTCGCGACGGCCGTGGGGCGGAAGGAAGCGGATCCGGGCCGCCCGTTTTTCCCGCTGACCGTGAACTACCAGGAGAAGACCTACGCCGCAGGGCGTATCCCCGGCGGCTTCTTCAAACGGGAGGGTCGGCCGAGCGAGAAGGAGACGCTGACATCGCGCCTGATCGACCGGCCCATCCGGCCGCTGTTCCCGAAAGGTTTCATGAACGAGGTGCAGGTCATCACCACGGTGATTTCCCTGGACCCCGAGATCGACGCCGACATCCCGGCCATGATCGGCGCCTCGGCGGCGCTGGCGCTCTCCGGCATGCCGTTCCAGGGTCCGATCGCCGCCGCCCGCGTCGGCTACCGGGACGGGGAGTATCTGCTGAACCCCACGTCCAGCCAGCTCGAGGATTCCGAACTGAACCTCGTCGTGGCAGGTACCGGTGCGGCCGTGCTGATGGTCGAGTCTGAAGCGAACGTCCTCGCCGAGGACGTGATGCTGGGCGCGGTCATGTTCGGCCACGAGAAGATGCAGGCGGCCATCGGTGTCATCGAGGAAATGGCGCGCCAGGCAGCCAGGCCGGCCTGGGACTGGCAGCCTCCGGAGACGAACGCCACCCTCGAGGAAAAGGTGGCGGAGATCGTCCGCGGCGCGCTCACCGAAGCCTACCAGATCAGCGACAAGCAGGAGCGCCAGGACGCGGTCGGCCAGGCGAAGAACGATGCCGTCGAGGCGCTGGCAGGCGGCGAGGAGCCCGACTACAGCCGTGACGAGGTGGCCGGTGCATTCGCCAGGCTCGAGAAATCCATCGTCCGCAGCCGCGTGCTGGACGGCCAGCCGCGTATCGACGGCCGCGACCACAGTACCGTGCGCCCGATCAACGTCCGTGTCGGCACGCTGCCGCGCACCCATGGTTCGGCGCTGTTCACTCGTGGCGAGACGCAGGCCATTGTTACCGCGACACTCGGCACGGGCCGTGATGCGCAGATCATCGACGCGCTGGAAGGCGAGTACAAGGAGCCGTTCATGCTCCATTACAACTTCCCGCCGTACTGTGTCGGCGAGACCGGCTTCATGGGCGGCCCGAAGCGCCGCGAGATCGGGCACGGCAAGCTGGCCCGGCGCGGCATCCAGGCCGTCATGCCGAATCTGGAGGAGTTCCCCTACGTGATCCGGGTCGTCTCCGAGATCACCGAGTCCAATGGTTCCAGTTCCATGGCTTCGGTGTGCGGTTCGAGCCTCGCCCTGATGGACGCGGGCGTGCCGCTGAAGGCGCCGGTGGCCGGCGTCGCCATGGGGCTGGTGAAGGACGGCGACAAGTTCGCGGTGCTGACCGACATCCTCGGCGACGAGGACCATCTCGGCGACATGGACTTCAAGGTGGCGGGCTCCTCGGAAGGCGTCACCGCGCTGCAGATGGACATCAAGATCGAAGGTATCACGCGCGAGATCATGGAGAAGGCCCTGGAGCAGGCCAAGGAGGCCCGCCTCCACATTCTGGGCGAGATGAACAAGGTGCTGGGAGAGCCCCGCGAGGAGATGTCCGACTGGGCGCCGACCATCATGACGTTCAAGATCGATCCCGAGAAGATCCGCGACGTCATCGGCAAGGGCGGCGCGGTGATCCGTGCCATCACCGAGGAGACCGGCGCCACCATCGACATCGAGAACGACGGCACCGTCAAGATCGCCTCGGTGGACGGCGCCTCCGGCAAGGAAGCGCTGCGCCGCATCGAGCTGATCACCGCCGATGTCGAGGTGGGTCGCACCTACGAGGGCCGCGTGGCGCGGCTGATGGACTTCGGCGCCTTCGTCACTATCCTGCCGGGCAAGGACGGTCTGGTGCACATCTCCCAGATCTCCAACGAGCGGGTGGAGAAGGTGAGCGACGAGCTTTCCGAGGGCGACATCGTTCGCGTGAAGGTGCTCGAAGTGGATCGCCAGGGCCGCATCCGCCTCAGCATGAAGGAAGCCGACGCCGCCTGAGCGGCTGCGCGCAGGCGACGTGGAAAGGCCGGCAGGCGCGCGAGCGCAGCCGGCCTTTTTCGTGTAAATCCGCGGGATCAGCTCGCAGCGGCAGCCGGGGCGGCGACGGCCCGGTCGAACCAGGCGACGAGGCGCTCCGGCATCCAGTAGCTGGGCCGCCAGGGTGCCGGGCCCGTGACGAAGCCGATGTGGCCGCCGGCCGGGGTGATCTCCAGCCGTACGGTATCGGGCAGGCGCGCGGGCTCCGGTATGACCGCCGGGCTCATGAACGGATCGTCCCGGGCGTTCAGTACCAGGGTGGGTGTGCGGATGGCTCCCAGATAGCGCCCGGAGGAGCATTCGCCGTAGTAGTGGGCTGCATCGCGGAAGCCGTGCAGCGGCGCGGTGACGACGTCGTCGAAGGTCACGAAATCCCGCGCCCGGATGGCGGCCTGCCAGTCGAACGGTGCTGTCTCAGGCGTGAATTTCCGTCCCATTGCCGCCTTCATGCGGCGCAGCAGATACCAGCGGTAGAAGCGGGAGAAGCCGCGGTTCAGCGACTCGGCCGAGTCGTGCAGGTCGAAGGGCACCGAGACGGCCGCCGCGGCCGTGAACGGGCTGCCATTGCCTTCCTCGCCCAGGTATTTCAGCAGCACGTTGCCGCCCAGGGAGTAGCCCGCCGTGATGAAGCGGGCGCCGGGGCGCTCGGCGGCCAGACGCCCCATGAAGTGGCGCAGATCCCCGGTTTCGCCGGCGTGATAGCGGCGGGGCAGGCGATTGCGCCGCTCGCCGCAGTCCCGGGCGTGCAAGACCACGAGGCGCCAGCCCCGTGCGGCCGCCGCCGCGGCCATCATGCGGGCGTAGGTGGCGTCGCTCGAGCCCTCGAGCCCGTGCAGCAGCACCAGGGTGATCCCGGCGTCCTCCGGCCCGTGCCAGTGGGCCTCCACGAAGTCTCCGTCCGGCAGCTCGACCACCTCCCGGCGCCATCGCGGCACGGGCACGCGGCACAGCGGCGAACTCGTGTACAGGGTCTGGGCGTGGCGGTTCGTCAGCCAGGATGGGGGCTGGAAAGGGGTTGGCGTGTCCATGCGCATTCGGGTCGGCCGTCTGCCGGGCATAAAAAAGGCCCCTCGCAAGCGCGAGGGGCCAGCCAATCGGAGTGTTGCACTCCTTCAGGCATGTGCAGCAGGTAGCGGGGGAGCATGAAGCCTGCTGCAGTGCACAAATTAGGCTATCGCAGGGCCGGTGTCAACCCCTCGCGGGCAGGAAATTTAACGCTCGTTGTCCCGCTTGTCCTCCTGGTTCTCGTCTTCTTTCCGGGTGCCCGTCAGCGTGCGGAAGATCTCCTCCTGCACGGACTTCCAGCGGGCGTAATTGCGCTGGGTGACGCCCGCCACGGCGGCCACGGGATCGACGCCCACCACCTTCTTGACCTGGCTGCGAACCTGTTTCTGCTGGTTCAGAAACAGCTTCAGGCTCTGCTCCAGATAGGTGCTGACGAAGTTCGGCATGGCGCTGGAGTAGGCGCGGATGATCTGGGACAGGAAATCCTGGCTCATGATCGGCTCACCCTTGGCCTCCTGCTCGCTGATTACCTGCAGCAGGATGCTCCGCGTGATGTCGTCCCCGGACTTCTTGTCGATGACCATGAAGTCTTCTTTCTCCAGCACCAGCCGCTTGATGTCGGCCAGTGTGATGTAGCGGCTCTCCTCGGTGTCGTAGAGCCGGCGGTTCGGATACTTCTTGACGATGCGGGTTTCACTCATTGTCCTAAGATAGCCGATTTTGCTGCATAGCGGAAAGACCCATGCCGGCCACCCTCAGACTCCGGGGACATGGGTCAGCGAATGCAGCGTTTCGGGCCGCCAGTGAGCCAGGGCCCAGTCCCAGACGGCATCGGGGGCCTCCCGGGAGAGCCCCGCAGGCGGGGCCTGGCGCAGGCAGTCGAGCGCCCGGCACAGCGTGGGCGCGACGGTATCCGGGTTGATGGCCGGCGCGCCCGTCTGCTTGCTCAGTTTCTCTCCGCCGGTGTCCACGGCGATGGGGATGTGCATGTAGGTGGGCGTCGGCAGTCCGAGGAGCCGCTGGAGATGGACCTGACGGGGCGTGGAGTCCAGCAGGTCGACTCCGCGCACCACGTCCGTGATGCCGTCGACGGCGTCGTCGATCACCACGGCCAGTTGGTAGGCGATCAGGCCGTCACGCCGACGGATCACGAAGTCTCCGAGCTCGCTCTCCAGCCGCTGCTCGAGGCGGCCCTGCAGCCGGTCGAAAACGACGATGGGCTCGTCCCCGGTGCGCACCCGCACCGCACGGGCGCCGCTGGCGCTGCCGTCGCGGCAGGTACCCGGATAGATCGGTCCCATGGCGCCCTGGCGTGCGGTGCGGGCCAGCATGCGCCGGGTGCAGCGGCAGGGATAGGCGAGGCCTGCCGCCAACAGGCGTTGCAGCGCAGCGCGGTGGCGTGGCTCGTTGCGACTCTGGCGCAGCACGGGACCGTCCCAGCGCAAGCCGTACGCCTCGAGGCAGCGGACAATTGCCTCCGCGGCGCCGGCCTGTTCCCGGGGCGGGTCGATATCCTCGATCCTGACCAGCCACCGTCCGCCGCGCACCCGCGCCTCCAGATAGCTGGCCACGGCGGCCAACAGGGAACCGAAATGCAGGGGGCCCGTGGGCGAGGGGGCGAAACGGCCCACGTAGGGCGCCGGGGCGGGATCGGTGTTCAACCGGGCTCCGTACCCGTCATCGGCGACGGGGCTCAGCGGTACTGGTCGTCCCGGTCGCGGAACTGCCGCTCGGCCAGTTCACGGCGCTCCTGGGCTTCCAGGGAGAGGGTGGCCACCGGGCGGGCCTCGAGACGCTTCAGCCCGATCTCCTCGCCGGTTTCCTCGCAGTAGCCGTAGGTGCCCTCGTCGATACGGTTCAGCGCCGCGTCGATCTTGCGAAGCAGCTTGCGCTCGCGGTCCCGGGTGCGCAGCTCCAGGCCGAATTCGGACTCCTGGGTGGCGCGGTCACTCGGGTCGGGGAAGTTGGCGGCCTCGTCCTGCATGTGATGCACGGTGCGGTCTACCTCTTCCATCAGCTCGCGCTTCCAGGCACTCAGGATCTGGCGGAAGTGCTCCAGTTGGCCGGAGCTCATGTACTCCTCGCCCCGCTTGGGCTTGTACGGCTCCAGGCCGTGCAGCGGACCCGACAGAACCTCCGAACGGCTCCGGGTACGCTTCTTCGCCGGCTTCTTCTTTGCCGGTGCCTTCTTTGCGGCCTTCTTCGCGGTCTTCTTCGTGGCGCCGGACTTCTTTGCGGCCTTCTTCTTGCTCGCAGTCTTCTTCGCGGCGGCTTTCTTCTTCACCGCCTTCTTCTTCGCCGGCGCCTGCTTTGCGGCCTTCTTCTTGCCGGCCACCTTCTTCGTGGCCGCCTTCTTCTTCGCTACTTTCCTGACCGGTGCTTTCCTAGTGACCTTCTTCTTCGCCGCCGCCTTGTTGGCAGCAGTCTTCTTGCGGCTCTTGGCCTTCGTTGCCTTCTTCTTTGCAGGCATCATGACCCTCCGGGAAAGGCGCGTCAAAAGCGCGGGATTATACATCCAATCTGCGTGCTGAAAAGCGCCATTTCCCGCTTTTTTGCGGGCGGAAACCCGACGGTTGCAGATCGGGCGGCCAGGCCGTCAGTCGCCGCCCCCCGCGGGGGGCAGGAAGACCGGTAGACCGGGCTCCCAGTCGGCGCGCCGATGCTCGACCACCACCTCCGTGTAGACACCGCCGCGGACGTTGAAATCCGCCGTCAGCCGCAGGAAGCGGGGGTCCGTGGCAGTCACCAGATCCTCCAGGATCCGGTTGGTGACCGCCTCGTGGAAGGCGCCCTCGTCACGGAACGACCACACGTAGAGCTTCAGGGATTTCAGTTCGACGCAGCGGACATCGGGAACGTACTCGAGGTACAGCGTGGCGAAGTCCGGCTGGCCGGTCTTCGGGCACAGGCAGGTGAACTCCGGCACCGTGATACGGATGGTATAATCGCGGCCCGGATTGGGGTTCTCGAACGTCTCCAGTTGCCTGCTCGGGCGCGCTCCCGCGCCCCCGGAACGATTCTCGCTCATCGGGTTCCCTGCTCCTCGTACGATGCACCGGTGACGATTTTCACCATAATCGTCAGCGCCCGGAATTTACTTTACACTACCGCGTTTTGGCGGGCTAATGCCGTAAGATCACGAGATGCGACTGAGCAAAATCAAGCTGTCCGGCTTCAAGTCCTTCGTGGATCCCACCACCATCTCGTTTCCGAGCAACCTCGTCGGCGTCGTGGGGCCGAACGGTTGCGGCAAATCAAACGTCATCGACGCAGTCCGCTGGGTGATGGGCGAGAGTTCGGCGAGCCGACTGCGCGGCGACTCCATCACCGATGTCATCTTCAACGGCTCCAGTGCCCGCAAGCCCGTCGGGGCGGCCACCATCGAGCTGCTGTTCGACAACGACGATGCCACCATCGGCGGCCAGTACGCCAGATTCTCGGAGATCTCCATCAAGCGTTCGGTTTCCCGTGATGGCATCTCCACCTATTTCCTGAACGGCACCCGCTGCCGGCGCAAGGACATCACCCACGTCTTCCTCGGCACGGGCCTCGGGCCGCGCAGCTACTCGATCATCGAGCAGGGCATGATCTCGCGCCTGATCGAGGCCAAGCCCGAGGAGTTGCGCGTGTACCTGGAAGAGGCCGCCGGCATCTCCAAGTACAAGGACCGGCGCCGGGAGACCGAAAACCGGATACGCCACACCAAAGACAACCTCGAGCGCCTGGCCGACCTGGTGGACGAGGTGGACAAGCAGCTCAAGCACCTCGACCGCCAGGCCAAGACCGCGGAGCGCTACAAGCGGCTGAAGGCGGAAGAGCGCCGTACCCGCGCCGAACTGCTGGCCCTGAAGCTGCGCGATCTGGATGCGCGCGCCGCCGAGCAACAACGCCGGCAGGCGGAAAAGGAGAATGCGCTGCAGGCGGCCATCGCCGAGCAGCGCCGCATCGAGGCGGCCATGGAGCAGGCTCGCGTAAGCCAGGGCGAGCGCAGCGAGACCTTCAACGAGATCCAGGGGCGCTACTACCGCATCGGCGCAGAGATCGCCCGGCTGGAGCAGTCCATCGAGCACGGACGCGAGCTGCGCCAGCGCCAGCAGCAGGACCTCGAGCAGGCCCGCGCCGCCGCCAGGGAGATCGAGGATCACATCGAGCAGGACCGCAATGAACTCGACCAGCTGGAGCTGGCGCTGAACGAACTGACGCCGGACCTGGAACAGGCTCGCGGCCGGGAGGCCGGGTCGGCACAGTCCCTGCAGCGTGCCGAGGAAGCCATGGCAGGGTGGCAGTCGCGCTGGGACGAGTTCGTACGCCACGCGAGCGACGTGGAGCAGTCCGGCGAGGTGGAGCGCGCCCGGATCGAGCAGCTTGAAGGCCAGCTCGAGAAGCTCAACCAGCGGCGCGAACGCATCGGCGAAGACTCGAAAGGGCTTTCGATCGACGAGCAGAACGAAGCCGTCTCCACGCTCGTGGGGGAGGAGCAGGCCCTGCGCCAGGCCGCCGATGAGGCCGACGCACGGGTGGGCGAGCTGCGCCAGCAGATCGCGACTCTGCGCGAACAGGAAGTGCGTATCGCCCGCCACCTGGAGGCGCGTCGGGAAGAGCTGCAGAAGGCGGGCGGGCGCTACACCTCGCTGGAGGCCCTGCAGAAGGCGGCGCTCGGCGAGGCCGACGGCACCGTCGGTGGCTGGCTCGAGGCTGCGGGTCTGGCCGAACGGCCCAGGCTCGCTCAGCGCCTGCAGGTTGAGGATGGCTGGGAGCGTGCGGTCGAGACCGTGCTCGGCTCCTACCTGCAGGCGGTATGCGTCGACGACCTCGTGGCCGCCACCCGCTCACTCGATGAACTGAACGAAGGATCCCTGACGCTGCTGCAGGGTCGTGAGAGCGCTCTGAGCGGCGATGAGGGACGGCTCGCCGCCCGTGTCGGCGGGGCGCCGGAGGCAGTCCTGGCCGAACTCGGCCAAGTGCGCACGGCGGACTCTCTGCCCGCCGCGCTGGCATTGCGGGACCGCCTGGAAGACAACGAATCGATCATTACCCGGGACGGGGTCTGGCTCGGCCGCACCTGGCTGCGGGTGAATCGGGAGAAGGACGCGCGGGGCGGCATCCTGAAGCGCGAGCAGGAGATGCGCACGCTGAAGGACGAGCTGCGCGAGCAGCGGGTGCGGGTTGAAACCCTCGAAAAGACCCTGCATGACACGCGCCGGCGCCTCGAGAGTCTGGAGGAGCAGCGCGAGTCGGTGCAGCAGGCAGCGGCCGACCGGCACCGCCGTCAAGCGGATGCCCAGGCGCGGCTCGAGAGCGCCCGCTACAGGCTGTCCCAGATCGAGGAACGCATCGAGTCGTTCCGCAGCGAGGCCGCGGACATCGACCGGGAAGTGGGGGCCACGCGTGAGCGGCTGGAGGACAGCCGACAGCGCCTCGAGCAGTCGAGGGCAGATGTGGGCTCTCTCGAGAAGCAGCGTGCCGAGCTCTCGTCCCAGCGCGAGCAACTGCGCGGTGAACTCGCGCGCGTTCGCCAGCAGGCCGAGCAGGACCGGACCGAGACACAGGCGATTGCGCTGCGCTACGAGTCGCGGCGCTCGTCCCGTGAGTCGGCGAGCCAGAGTCTGGCGCGCATGAAGTCACAGCTCGGCCAGTTCCACCAGCGCGAGGCCGCGCTGAAAGAGCAGCTGGCCGCCGGCGAGGAGCCCATCCGGCGTCAGGAAGAGGCGCTGGAGGCGCAGCTGCGCGAGCGCGTGGAAGTGGAGGGCACGCTGGCCGAGGCGCGGCGCGCAATGGAGGCCGTCGAGGCAGAAGTGCGCGAACTCGACCAGCAGCGCCTGGCGAACGAGACCACCGTGGAGTCGGCGCGCCAGGGTGTCGACCAGGTGCGTATGGCCGCCCAGGAGATCCGCGTGCGGCGCGAAGGCGTTGCCGAGCAGTTCGCGGAGACCGGCTTCGAGCTGCAGACCGTTCTGGCCGAGATGACCGAGGGCGCGGCGGCCGATGCCTGGGAGGAGAACCTGCAGAAGCTGGGCGCCCGTATCGACCGTCTGGGGGCCATCAACCTGGCGGCGATCGACGAGTTCAGGGAACAGTCGGAACGCAAGGAGTACCTCGACGCACAGCTGGCCGACCTCAACGAGGCCCTGGCCACGCTGGAGGGCGCCATCCGCAAGATCGACAAGGAGACGCGCACGCGCTTTCGTGAGACCTACGACCAGGTGGACGCGGGCTTCAAGCGGCTGTTCCCGAAACTGTTCGGCGGCGGCCATGCGTACCTGGAGCTGACCGGCGAGGATCTCCTGTCGGCGGGCGTTACCGTGATGGCGCGGCCGCCAGGCAAGCGCAACAGCACCATCCACCTGCTCTCGGGCGGCGAGAAGGCGCTCACGGCGGTGGCACTGGTGTTCGCGATATTCGAGCTGAACCCGGCACCTTTCTGCATGCTCGACGAGGTCGATGCGCCGCTGGACGATGCCAATGTCGGGCGCTTCTGCGAAATCGTCAAGGAGATGTCGTCCCAGGTGCAGTTCGTGTTCATCACGCACAACAAGGGCACCATGGAGATGGCACGCCAGCTCACCGGCGTTACCATGCAGGAGCCCGGTGTCTCCCGCCTGGTGTCGGTGGATCTCGACGAGGCGGTGAAAATGGCGGCGAGCTGATACGGCCGCTGGTCATTGCGATGGACGAAATGCGCGTCATCCTCCTCCTGGTCGGTATCGGCGTTGTGGCCCTGGTGTACTGGCACAGTCGGCGTCAGGGCCAGCGCCGTGAGTCCCGCTCCGATGTCAGGGTCGAACCCGCCCTCGAGAACGGCGACATCAGCCTGGAGGACGATACCGCCTCGCTCCCTGAACTCGAGGCCGATGAACCCGTCGTCTCTGCCGCCCACGAGGATAACGGGCCCATGGGCGAGACCCGGGACTTCGTCGGCTACGCGGAAGACTCCGACGAGACCGAGGAACAGCCACGCATCGAGCAGAAGATCGTCACGCTCCGGCTGGTGGCCCGCGGCGACGGGCATTTCGGCGGCGAGCAGGTGGTGCTGGCCCTGCGTGGGCTCGGCCTGCGTCACGGGAAATTCGGCATCTTTCACCGGGTGGAGGGGACCGACGACGAGAGCATCGTCTTCAGCGTGGCCAGCCTGGTTGAGCCGGGCACTTTCGACCTGGCCAACATCCGCCAGCAGGAACTGCCCGGCGTGAGCATGTTCATGGTCCTGCCGGGGCCCAAGGACGGCGCCGAGGCCTTCGACGAGATGATGGAGACGGCGCGTGCGCTGGCGGATTCGCTGAACGGCGAACTGCTCGACGAGGCCGGCAGCACCATGAGTATCCAGCGCGAGCGTTTCATGCGCGAGGAGATCATCCAGTACCAGCACGGCCTGGCCGTCGGCTGAGGACGCTCCGTGAGCGTTCCCGCGGAGAAGCGAAAGCGCGCAGAGAAACTCCGCGAGGAGATCCGCCACCACAACTATTGCTACTACGTACTCAACGAGCCATCCGTCCCGGATGCCGAGTACGACCGGCTCATGCGCGAACTCGAAACCCTCGAGCAGGAATACCCGCAGCTCCAGGATCCCGATTCGCCCACCCGGCGCGTGGGCACCGCGCCGGTCAGCGAGTTCGGCGAGGTGCGCCACGGCGTTCCCATGCTGTCCCTGGCCAACGCCTTCTCCGGGGACGAGCTGCGTGACTTCCACCGCCGGGTAATCGACCGCCTGGAACTCGACGAGGCCCAGGGCGAGGAACTGGTCTATCACGCCGAGCCCAAGATGGACGGCGTCGCGGTCAGCATGCGCTACGAGGATGGGCGCCTGGTGCAGGCCGCCACCCGGGGCGACGGGACCACGGGCGAGGACATCACCCACAACGTCCGCACCATCCGCAGCGTACCCCTGCGGCTCCGCGGTTCCGGCTACCCCGGCGTCATCGAGATACGCGGGGAAGTCTTCCTGCCGAAGGAGGGCTTCGAAGCGTTCAACCGGAAAGCGGCGGAGGAGGGCGAGAAGACCTTCGTCAACCCGCGCAATGCGGCCTCCGGCAGCCTGCGCCAGCTCGACCCCCGCATTACCGCCAGACGCCCCCTCGAGATATTCGTCTACGGCATCGGTGAATACTCGGGCGGTGAGCTGCCCGAGCGCCAGAGCGGCATCCTGGAGCGGCTGCGCGACTGGGGTCACCGCATCTGCCCGGAGGTCGCGACCGTGCACGGGGTCGAGGGCTGTCTTCGCTATTATCGGCAAATCGCCGAGAAAAGGGACTCGCTCCCCTACGAGATCGATGGTGTCGTCTACAAGGTGGACAGACTCGATCAACAGCGCGAACTCGGCTACGTCTCCAGGGCGCCGAGGTGGGCCATTGCCCACAAGTTCGCAGCCCAGGAGGAACTCGCTGTCGTGCGCGACGTGGAGTTCCAGGTGGGACGCACCGGCGCGGTCACGCCCGTCGCCCGGCTGGAACCCGTGTTCGTGGGCGGTGTGACGGTCAGCAACGTCACCCTGCACAACATGGACGAGATCGCCCGGAAAGACGTCCGCATCGGCGATACGGTGATCGTACGCCGGGCCGGAGACGTCATCCCGGAGATCGTCTCGGTGGTAAAGGAGCGTCGCCCGAAGAATGCGAGGAAGGTCAGCCTGCCCGGGCACTGCCCGGTCTGCGGCTCGACGGTGGAGCGGCCGGAAGGCGAGGCCGTCGCTCGCTGTTCGGGTGGTCTGGTCTGTGCCGCCCAGCGCAAGGAGGCACTCCGTCACTTTGCCTCACGGCGGGCCATGGACATCGACGGGCTCGGCGAGAAAATCGTCGAGCAACTCGTGGATGCGGACAAGGTGGAATCTCCCGACGACCTCTATCGCCTCACGGCCGAAGAGCTGGCCGGACTCGAGCGCATGGGCGAGAAGTCCGCCGATAATCTCGTCTCGGCCCTGGAGAAGAGCAAGGAAACCTCGCTGGATCGTTTTCTCTACGCACTCGGCATTCGCGAGGTGGGCGAGGCGACCGCGGCCAACCTTGCCCGGTACTTCGGCGACCTCGATGCCCTGATGGACGCCGACCAGGCAGCGCTGGAGGCCGTGCCGGACGTTGGCCCCGTCGTCGCGGCGCACGTCCACGCATTTTTCGCTGAAGACCGTAACCGTAAAGTCATCCGTGCCCTGCAGGACCTGGGCGTCACCTGGCCAGAGACCGTGGCCGCCGGCACCGTTGAAGACAGCGGCCCGTTGGCCGGCAAGACCGTGGTTCTGACCGGCACCCTCCAGTCGATGACCCGCGACGAAGCGAAGGATCGGGTTCGTGCTGCCGGCGGCAAGATCACCGGCAGCGTTTCGAAGAAAACCGACTTCGTGGTGGTGGGTGAGAACGCAGGAAGCAAACTCGAAAAGGCGCATTCCATGGGTGTTGAGACGATTGATGAGGAGCGGCTCAATCAGTTCCTTCGCGGAGCAGACAAGGCTTGATATATGACTGTCGATGAGCGTATGCGAAGGAAGCGGAGAGCGGAGAAGTGGGGAGAATTTCCCATCCTCGGGATTTAATTGACCGCCTCCATTGGTGGACCTATATTCCGCGCCATGCTTGGCGTCACACAGCAGAAGATTCTTGACGCGCTTTACAGCCTGATGCGACAGGTGACCAGAGTGCTGCTTCGCTCTGGAATTGGCTATCGGGAGTTTGCGGAGATAACGAAAACCGCTTTCGTCGACGTCGCTACCACTGACTATGGTCTGCGCGGCCGTCCCACCAACATCTCACGAATCGCGGTGATGACGGGGCTTACAAGGAAAGAGATCAGACGCATCCGAGCGAAGATAGAGGGAGCGGAAGCGAGCACGGTTTACCGGACCGTGCCGGCGTCGGATGTGCTTCATTTCTGGCATACGGATCCGGATTTCCTGGATGAAAACGGTCTGCCGGCGGTTCTGGATTTTGATGATTCCGGTGAATCATTCGCTACGCTGGTAAAGAAGTACGGAGGAGACATTCCTCCTGGTGCGATGAGAACTGAGCTGAAGCGGGTAGGCGCGATGGGCGAGGATGAAAATGGGCAACTGAGAGCGCTGAAACGTAGCTTTTCGCTCCCTACTTCGTCCGAAAAGATTGCGGAGGGTTTGGTAAGTCTGAGTGCGCTCGCTCATACTATTGCCCACAATGCAGATTCCCTAGAAAAGGGAGTCGCGACTTATGTGCAAAGAACGGTCGAAACGAAACGCGTGCGTCCCGAGGATGCGAAGCGACTTCGCCGTATCGTCAGCAATCGCTTGGTGGAATTCTCAGAATCAATGGACGACCTGTTCGGGGCGTACGAGTTACTCGATGAGAACGAAGACGAGAATCCGGACGACGTAATTGGAATTGGGCTCTACTATTTCGACGGAGAGCCTTAACGAATGCATGCCAGCATCCGCTGGGATCGCCATATGCACGGAAAGTCGCGCGTCTCGCGTCACTTTATCCCCCCGTCAAGATAAGTTTTTTTCGCGCTCTAGCTCCGGTTTTCTCAGTCGGCACTAGCGGCGCTGCTTCCTGATATCGGTCTGGAGGCAGCTTTTGCTCTATACCCTCCTGTTGCACTGCAGCAATTTCGCGTCTAGCGAAATGCTTTTCAAGTCATGTGGTTATGTGAAATCGGGCGAGTAGCTCGGCTAATTCCAATCGTCGCTAGCGAAGAAATCCGCATCATTATTGGGAAAAATTTGTCAGTATTGGCAAATCGTAAGACAATTATGTGTAATTGCTGCGAGGGCCTTTTACATTCTATGCCTTGTATTTGAAATAATAAAAAACTATGTTAAATGTTGAGAAAACAGGATTTTGTCGCCAATGAGCACGGATGACGTTGTCTCCGCTGGCTCGCCGGAAATTAGAGAGAGCCTTCGAAAAGCTTTCCGGCGATTGCTCAATCCACTTGTGAGGATTCTCTTGCGCAGTGGAATGGTGGCTAAGGATTTGGAGGAGATTGTCAGGCAGGTATTTGTGGATGTTGCGTCATCAGAGGAATTCGCGATCGAGGGTCGACCGCGAGTCAGCAACACCCGCTTGGCGATTCTCACTGGTTTGACTCGGAAAGAGATCGCGAGACTCAGGAGGGGCGAATCTTTCCAAAGAGACTTTAGCAACATGTCTCGCGTTGCTCGGGTCTTGAATGAATGGCAGCGGAACGCGCGTTACACAGGAGCTTACGGCGTTCCTCTTGAGTTGCCTTTCGATTCAGGCAGAGATGAGCCCAGTTTTACGGAACTGGTAAAGCTATATAGCGGAGACATGCTGCCGAGAGCGATGTTGGACGAGCTGCTTCGGATTGACGCAGTAAAACAGTTCGATGACGGGACGCTGAAATTGCAGAGTTCAACGTATCTCCCGTCGCCTATGGATGAAGCCAGCATTGAGCACTTAGGTACGGTTATTCAACGGATTGCAGACACGCTTAACCACAATAACGATGAGCGAAATGCGGCGACGAAGCGGGTGGAGCGATTGGTTTTTTCAGATCAAGGATTTCCTGAGTCGAAGTACCCGGACTTTCAACGATTGGTTAGAGACAAATCTGCGGATTTTCTGGAGGCAATTAACTCATGGATCGTTGCTAACGAACTTTCAGACGACGTGCCAGATACACCAGCAATAAGAGCGGCGCGACAAGGGATTCGGCGTGTTTATGGGGGTGTCGGTGTATACCAGTTTTTGGACGACGACGACTCCGCGATGGACGAAAAATAAGGCGAATAGAGAACCCAGGTGGTGGCTAGGAAGCCTCTCTGATTGGGCATGCAGGTAGACCGAGTGAGCTGCCAAAGCGAAACTTAGGAGAAGTACAATGAGGATGACTTGGGGCATTGCGCTTGCCATAGCGCTGAGCGTTACGACCTCGCAAGCAATTGCCGAGAAGTCCACGTCGTCCACGCGCGCAATCAGCGTGGGTAGCGGTGTAGAAGCGATTGCTGTCGGCAGCGGCGTTAACGCTATCCAGGTAGGCAGCGGTGTGCGGGCAATCCAAGTGGGTAGCGGTGTAGAAGCGATTGCTGTCGGCAGCGGCGTTAACGCTATCCAGGTAGGCAGCGGTGTGCGGGCAATCCAAGTGGGTAGCGGCGTAGAAGCGATTGCTGTCGGCAGCGGCGTTAACGCTATCCAGGTCGGCAGCGGTGTAGAAGCCATCGCGGTCGGCAGCGGTGTTCACGCTATCCAAGTGGGTAGCGGTATCCGAGCGATCCAAGTAGGCAGCGGTGTAGAAGCGATTGCTGTCGGCAGCGGCGTTCATGCCATCCAGGTAGGTAGCGGTATCCGAGCGATCCAAGTAGGCAGCGGTGTAGAAGCGATTGCTGTCGGCAGCGGCGTTCATGCCATCCAGGTAGGTAGCGGTATCCGAGCG
>Ga0102929_1001129_pt1 | contig 15960 bp, 14 predicted proteins | sample SalPonR1_B_D2_MG_FD_78510 | JGI IMG/M metagenome (GOLD analysis project Ga0102929, IMG submission 78510) | Salt pond soil microbial communities from South San Francisco under conditions of wetland restoration - Salt Pond MetaG R1_B_D2_MG | ecosystem: Environmental > Aquatic > Marine > Intertidal... | reverse complement strand
TCGCGGGGTATCTGGTAACGGAAACCGTCGCCGCTGAACGTCGTCGCATAACTCTCGTCGGTGAGGTTCTTTCCGATCAGCGTCAGCCGGAAACGGTCTTCCGCCATCGCGAACCCGATGCTGGCGTTCAGAACGTCGTACTCGGGCAACAGCGCGGCCGGGTCGAACGTGCCGTCGTTGCGGGGCAGAGTCGCCCGCTGCTCGTCGGTGTGGACGAAGGAGGCATTGAGGATGACGTCCATGTCGCCCAGCGGGAACGTGTACTGGCCGTACAGGGAGTACTTCAGGTCCGGTGCGAAGGGCACTTCCAGCCCGGAACGGGTGCTGCAGTTTGCCGGCGGCTGGCCGGTGGTGGGATCGATCGGGCAATTGAAGCGATCGATCTCGGCCTCTACCGAGGCCAGACCGCCACCTATCTCCAGCGCATCGATCGGAGACCACAGGAAGTCGAATTCAAAACCCTCGGTGGTCACGTCGCCGGCGTTGGTGAGGCGGGTGATGGTTACACCGGTGGAGTTATCGAAGTTGTTTGCCTGGAAGTTCTCGATGTCGGTGGTGAAGATGGCGAAGTTGGCCAGCACCGTGCCGGCGGTGAACTTGTAGCCGACCTCGAACGACTCGGACTCCTCGGCCCCGATCGGCAGGGTGTCATTCAGTCCCATGTTGAAGAAGGTATTGAATGCAGGCCCCTTGTAGCCTTCAGCGGCGGTGCCGTAGACCATGTGGTTGTCGCCGAGATTCCACTGCAAGCCGAGTTTCCCGGAGAAATTGGTCTCGTCGGTCTTGCCGGAGAAGTTGCTGTCGAAGCCGCCCGTCCCGGGCGGGAACTGACCGTTGGGCTCGGCGGGCCGCACGCCCACTCCCTGGCGGCCGAACGGGTCGTTATTGCGCCGATTGTGGTTGAATTCGACCTCGTCATCGGTGAAGCGGAAGCCCGCGATCAGGCGCAGGTTGTCGGTGAAGTTGAACGTCCCCTCGCCGAAAGCGGCATAGTTCGTGAACTCCGTGTTGAACGAAGCGGTGCCGGAAACGATATCGTTCGCGTTGCAGGTCAGACCGGGATTGGCGGCGAGGATCGCATCATTCTGCCCGCCGTTGTTCTGACAGCTGGCGTCCCGGGTGAAGCTGCGCTCGGAATCGATATTCCAGAAGAACGCACCAACCTGCCAGGCGAAGGTGCGGTCGGCCGGCGAGGCGAGACGAAGCTCCTGGGAGAACTGGCGCCACTCCTGCGGGCCCACGTCATGGAGCTGGAACGTCACGTCACCGAAGTTCACCGGCTCGTCCGCATCGCCACCGATGGACGTGAAATCACCTTCGCGGATCTCGGTGTTGTTCCATGTGCGCTGGGCCGTAATGGAAGTCAGCGTGTATTCGCCGAAGTCCTTCTCGAACTGGAGCGAGAACGCGGTGGTCTCGTCGATGGTCACCGTCGTCAGGTCATGGTCGACCAGACGCTGGTCGAGATCGATGTCCGCAACTCCGTTGACGATACCGGCACTGTCCGGCAACGCTTCGGAATTCGGATGGCGTCCGCTCGGCAGGCCTTCGAGGTCTGCGCAGCAATTGTCACGGGCATCGTAGTCCTCGAATATTGCCAGCATGCGCAGGTCGGGCGCCGGATCATACTCCAGCATCGCGCGCACGCCCTGCCTGTCGTAGCCGTTGATCAGCTCGTTATTGAAGACATTGCGAATATAGCCGTCGAAATCGCCATCGAACACGGTCACACTGCCGCGCGCCTTGTCCGAGAGAGGTCCTGACACGCGCGCGGTGAGTCGCCGCTCGTTGTCCTGGAAAAACGACGCATCGACGGAGGCCTCGAACTCGTTGCCCGGTCGCCGCGTCGTGATGTTCACTACGCCGGCAGAGGCGTTCTTGCCGAACAAAGTCCCTTGCGGACCGCGCAAGACCTCCAGGCGCTGGATGTCATAGAGATCACCGAAGGCCTGCCCTGAGCGCCCGAGTACGACGCCATCCACCACCGTGGCGACGCTCGGTTCGGCCGCCGTGCTGAAAGAGATGGTGCCGATGCCGCGGACCACGACCGAGGAATTCCTGGTGGTGTTGCCCTTGCGGAATGACACCGAAGGTATCAGTGACTGCAGGCCTTCGAAACCGGTCGCAAAGGCTGCGTCGATGGTGTCTTCCGAGAGCACGGTGACAGCGACCGGTACGTCCTGGACGTTTACCTCCCGCTTGGTGGCGGTCACCACGATCTCCTCGATCTCGGCGGTTGCCGGCATCGCCATCATCAGTATCAGGCCGGCAGCTGCGAATAGCCGGACGTTGCGTCCGCGCGGAAGTAGTTCTGACTGGTTCATGATCGCTCCCCCTACGTTGCGACTTGTCGAAAGCTCAGTCTTATAGATGACTATAATATATATAAGTTCAGATGCAAACCAAATTAACAGACATGGGGGGTCGTCCGCGCAAGGACGGCGGGCGCATTACCCGGAAGGAAGTAAGAGGAAGAACGGGCCGCGACCGCGGCCGCGCGTCTCAGCAAAGATCGAGGACGGGGAGATCCAGGCGCGAGGCCACCTGGCGCAAGGTTTCGCGATGATCGCCGTAGACCACGGAAAAGTGGTGCTCCAGCGCCTGGTCCATGATGGCGGCAAGAACGTCTCCGGCGGGGCGGTCGAAGCGGATGACGCCGGAGGTGCCGGTGAAGGCTTTCGGAGCACGCAATACCTCGGCGCCCGCCAGTACGAGCAGGTTGTCGTCGCGGGCCGTGGAGAATCGGGCAATCGTGATCCGACCCGGCCGCAGCGGGAACTCGTGCAGCAACGGCTTGCGGCGGTTGGTATGTACCGTGGCCCGTGCCTCGCTCTGCGGGTCGCACATGGAGATAGGGGCCAGGCCGCAATGCCAGAGCACAGCGGTGTCGCCAGCCTCGTCCACGTCGACCAGGTCCGCCATCCAGGACGGCGACCGCGCGATGCGCCCCAGTATGGCGCTGCTCAGCGCGCCGTGTACATCCGCCTCGCAGGCGCTCGGTACCCCTTTCTGGTTCATCATGGCCATCGGGCCGCAGGCGGCGCACCCGTACTCGGTGAATGTCTCGGGCCAGCAGCGCACCGCAATGGCATCGGCGGTCTGCTCGGCCGCGATGTCCTCCAGCGCGCAGAGCAGGCGGAACGACCGGTCCAGCTCGGCCTGGTCCACGTCGTCCAGGCCGTGAAGATAGCCGGCCGCTTCACGGTGATGGGTTTCGGCGCGCTCCGCAGGACACTCCTCGGCGCGCCGGAAAGCCTCGCCGATCGGATTGGCCGTGACGGTGACGCCGGTGAGTCCGTGGAGCATGCGTCCGTCGAACGCGCAGGTATCGAAACCGGCGGGGTGTTCACCGATCACGCTGATGCGCGCGTGGGTCAGCCAATCGACGATCTGCTCTGCGTCCGCATGCGGTACTTTGCCGACCTCGCGCGCCGCGGTGACGGGTTCGGGCCGCCTGCCGGCAAGCTCACGCAGTCGTTCGGCGAGCCCCGGCGCGTCAGGTGTGGCGTAGAGCCATCGGTACGCCATATCCTGTTTGCCCAGCGCGTGCGCCGCCAGATTGATGCCGCAGAGCGCATTGAGACGCAGTCGTCCGCCGAGGCGGGGTTCCGGAATGCCCCACAGCGCCACCGGTGCCTGCGAACGGTTCGCCAGATCGACGGTCATGCCGGCGTCGGTGAAGGTGACCTGCAGGAGCAGCAGCAAATCGATTTCCCCCGCCGCCCGGATCACCTCCCATGCCGCATCGGCGCCGGCAGCGTCGCAGGCGAGTTCATCGCCGCCCACCCGCTCTATGCCGGCCCGTTCCAGTGCGGCGAAGGCGTGTTGTTTCATCTGCTCGGCGAACTCCATGTCGAAGGTGGGCCGCGCGAGAGCGATGACACCGTATCTGAGACTCATAAAGATGCTCCTGACCGGTTCTCCGGTTTTGCCAGAAAAGCCTCGACTTCGCCGCGTCCGGGCGCCCCGGCCCGTCCACCGCCGGCACGCACCTTCAGCGCCGCCGCCGCGTTGGCGAAGCGCACGGCCTCCAGTTCGTGCCGGCCGCGGCCGAGTTGGAATGCGAAAGCACCGTGCCAGACGTCGCCGGCTCCGAGAGTGTCGGCCACCGGCACCTGGAAGCCGGGCACCTGCTGTACCTCTTCGTCGGCATAGAACAGCACCCCTGCGGCGCCATCGGTGACACAGCACCAGGCGCCGGTGCTGCGTGCGGCCTCACGCAGGCTCCGCGGGAGATCCTCGTCGCCCGCGAACTGCCGCAGGCCGCCGGCGGAAAACGCGACGTGGGTCGCTGCGGCGAGAAAGGCCGGATCGGCCGGGACCGGGATGTCGGCGTCAAGTATGGCAGGAATCCCCAGGGCCCGGGCCGCGCCCAGCAACTCGCGAGCCGCCGCGGGCCAGCGCGTATCCGTCAGCACCGCGTCGGCCTTCTGCAGGGCGGCGAGAACCGCGGCCGGGAGCGCCTGCGGCAGATCCGGGTCGAGGAAATTGACGATCAAGCGCTCGCCGTCGTCGCCCGTGATTACGGCCGAAGCCGATGATCGGCAGCCTTCCGTCACGGACATCGTGCTGCAATCCACGCCGCAGTCTGCGAGTTCCTCCATGATAATTCGGCCCACCGCATCGCCGCCCACCCGGGCAGCCAGGCTGGCATTGCCCCCGAGACGGCCGATGGCGACTGCGGCGGTTGCGGCCGGTCCGCCGCCGACCAGGTCGAAAGCCCGGGCCTGATACTTCTCCGCGGACCGGGGGATGTGTTCGAGTTCGAATACGAAGTCCTGGACCGCCTGTCCCAGGCACAGGATCCGCGGGGCGTCCGCACTGCGCCTATCTGACGTCGACTGCATAAACGATCTCGCGTGTATCGCAGCAGCTAAGACGGCGCTCGACCAGACGGCCGTCGATGGCGATTGCGACCCGGTCGATCTGCAGCACCGGCGCGCCTTCCTCCAGGTCGAGGAACTGCGCTTCCCTGCGGCTGGCGGGAACTGCCTTAAGCTCCTCCCGAGCCACGGCGATGCTGATTCCGTACTCGCGCTGGTAGAGCGAATACAGCGTATTGGGCAGTGATTCCCGCCGGTCCAGATCTGGAAACAGCGGCGCCGGCACCACGATCTTCTCGACAATGGCCGGCCTGTCCCCGATGGTCCGGGTACGCATTATCTCGATTACCCGGGTGCCTTTGCGCAGCCCGAGCTTTTCCCGTTCGGCGACCTCGGCAGCACGTCGGCGCACCCGGTCGCTATGGCTCGACGGTACGAGCCGCCGCCCGTCCGGCCCCGGCGTGGAGAGGCGGAAGAAACGGAACAGCGACTGCTCCTGGGTGTATTCCGAGACGAAGGTCCCGCGACCCTGGCGGCGCTCCAGCAGCTTCTCCGATGCCAGCGCGTCCAGCGCCTTGCGCACCGTACCCTGGCTTACGCCCAGTTCCGCGGCGAGGGCCTGCTCGCTCGGCAGCGATTCGCCGGGTTCCCATTCACCCTCGGCGATGCGCCGGATGAGAACGCCGTATACCTGCTTGTACAGTGGCTGGAAATTCGCAGAAACGTTCAAACGCGGTTCTCCGAAATTTGACAGGCGTAATATTCTGACAGCTCTCCCGGGTGCCTGCACCGGGTACTGTTGACCGGGCTGGAATTATTGTATCTTATATAAGACTGGTAGAAAACGGCGTCATCGTCGTCGGTGTCGGGTAGCGGGAAGACTGCGCAGGGGAAACGATCTATGGAGGTTCCACATTTGCTGGTGCATGACCACGACGACAACGTGGGTGTCGTGGTAGTCGAGGGCCTGAAGGCGGGCACGGAGATGCTGTGCGTGATAACGGCCGATGATTCCGAATTCCGTCTCACGGTTCGGGACGACGTTCCCATCGGCCACAAGGTAGCGTTACGGGACCTGGCCGAGGGCGAGGACGCAATCAAGTATGGCGAGAACATAGGGCGCATCGTGAGCGCGGTGCCGAAGGGCGGACACGTCCACGTACACAACCTGAAGACCAGGCGTTGGTAAGGAGCGCATCGTTATGAGTGCTGACCGAAGATTCTGGGGTTTCCGGCGCGAGAACGGCCGCGTCGGAGTACGCAATCACGTGGCCATATTGCCCGTGGACGATATCTCGAATGCCGCCTGCGAGGCCGTCGCCAACAACATACAGGGTACCATCGCCCTGCCGCACGCCTATGGGCGGCTGCAGTTCGGCGCGGACCTCGATCTCCATTTCCGAACCATGATCGGTACGGGGTCGAATCCGAACGTGGCTGCCTGCGTAGTCATCGGCATCGAGCCAGGCTGGACGCAGAAGATCGTCGACGGCATCGCCGAGACCGGCAAACCCGTAGCGGGCTTCGCGATCGAGCAGCACGGCGACATCGAGACCGTCGCGGCGGCTTCGCGCAAGGCAAAGGAACTCGTCCACGCCGCCAGCGCGCAACTGCGTGAAGAGTGCTCGCTGTCCGAGCTGTGGATAGCGGCGAAATGCGGTGAATCCGATACCACCACGGGGCTTGCTTCTTGCCCGGCGGTCGGCAACCTCTATGACAAGCTCGTGCCAGAGGGTATCTACGGCGTCTTCGGCGAGACCACCGAATTGACCGGCGCGGAACACCTCTGCCAGGCGCGCGCGGCGACGCCGGAGGTGGGCGAGAAGTTCCTGCGCGTTTGGCAAGCCTACCAGGACGAGGTCGTTCTGCCGCACAAGACATCGGATCTCTCCGACAGCCAGCCGACAAAAGGCAATATCGAGGGCGGTCTGACGACGATCGAGGAGAAGGCGCTGGGGAATCTGGAGAAGATCGGCAAGCGCGTCTCCTACATCGACGTGCTGGAGCCTGCAGAGGCACCGGCCGCCGGACCGGGGCTGTACTTCATGGATACCTCGTCGGCGGCTGCAGAGTGCGTTACCTTGATGGCCGCGGCGGGCTATGTCGTGCATCTGTTCCCGACGGGTCAGGGAAACATCGTCGGCAACCCGATCCTCCCGGTGATCAAACTCACCGGTAACCCGCGCACGGTGCGTACGATGTCAGAGCACATCGATGTGGATGTATCCGGGATAATCCGGCGGGAGATGACGCTGGACGATGCCGGCGATGCGCTGATCGAATCGGTGCGTGAGACCGCCAATGGGCGCCTGACCGCGGCCGAGGTTCTCGGGCATCGGGAATTCGTGATGACCAAGCTCTACCGCAGCGCCTGATTCGAAGCTGCAGCCGGGATGGCAGGAACGGTCAAGCTGTCGCTGGGCGAAGCCCGCGAGCTCGCCGAAGCCGCGCTGCGCGCCAGCGGCTGCAGCCGGGTGAGTGCCGTCGCCACGGCGCGGGCGTTAGTGGCCGCAGAGGCGGACGGACAGGCCGGACATGGCCTGGTACGCATTCCCTACTACGCGGCACAGGTCAGCACGGGCAAGGTCCTCGGTGATGCCGCCATCTTCGAGGAGCAGGTGGCGCCGGGCGTCGTGCGTGTCGACGCCGGCAACGGTTTCGCCTATCCGGCACTCGATGCGGCCATCGAATCGCTCGCACCGCTGGCTCGCCGGCAGGGTATCGCGGCCGCGGCCATCCACCGCTCGCATCATTGCGGGCAGGCGGGTGCCCATGTCGAGCGTCTCGCCGAGGCCGGACTCGTGGCGCTCATGTTTGCCAATACACCCCCTGCGATGGCTTTCTGGGGAGCGACCACTCCCGCTCTCGGTACCAATCCAATCGCCTTTGCCGCGCCGCGGCAGAGCGCAGCGCCGCTGGTAATCGACATGGCGCTGTCCCAGGTGGCGCGCGGCAAGGTCGTGGCTGCGAGCGCCTCGGGCCGGCCCATACCGGAAGGCTGGGCGCTGGATGCGGAGGGCCGGCCGACGACCGATGCCGATGCAGCCCTGGCCGGATCCCTGCTGCCGATGGGCGGCGCCAAAGGCGCGGCGCTGGCCCTGATGGTGGAGGTCTTCGCCGCCGCGCTTACCGGGGCCCGTTTCGGATTCGAAGCCACGTCGTTCTTCGAGGCACAGGGCGAGCCTCCCGGCGTGGGCCAGCTATTACTCGCCCTCGACCCCGGGCCACTCTCCGGAGGGCGCTACGCAGAACGCGTCGGGATGCTGACCGATATGCTGGAAACATCGGACGGGGCGCGTCTTCCGGGAGCATCCCGCCTGGCCAGACGCCGCCAGGCCGCGGGCGAGGGGCTGTCCGTCGATCCGCTGCTGCATGCGGATTTGCTGAAGCTTGCAGGTGCCGACACTCGGCCTGCCGAGGGCAGTACTTCCGCCTAGGCGGCATCGGTGGAGAGCGGATATGCCGGAGATCATCATCAGTGAATTCATGGACGAAGCAGCAATCGCCGAACACCTCGGCGACCGCAACGTGGTCTATGACCCGAAACTGGTGGAGCGTCGTCAGGACCTGGTCGGCCTGCTTGCGGATTGCCGGGCGCTGGTAGTGCGCAATCGCACGATCGTAGACGATGCCCTGCTCGCGGAGGCACCGCGCCTGCATACGGTAGGGCGTCTGGGCGTCGGTCTGGACAATATCGACGTCGATTCCTGCCACGAGCGGGGAATCGAGGTTATCCCCGCCACGGGCGCAAACGACGCGGCCGTGGCCGAATACGTAATCGCCGCCGCGCTGGTCCTGCGCAGGCCCGCGTTTCTCCACAGCGCGGCAACGCTCTCGGGGCAATGGCCTCGGCCGCAGATGATCGGTGCAGAATGCGGTGGCGCGACACTGGGTCTTCTCGGCTTCGGCAGCACGGCGCGGGAGACGGCGAGGCGTTCGGCCGCCCTGGGAATGCGGATACTTGCCTTCGATCCGTATCTGCCGGCGGATGCCGCGGCATGGCAACTCGCGGAGGCGGCGGACCTGGAAGCGCTGCTGGCCGAGGCCGACATCGTGAGTGTGCACCTTCCGCTGACGGACGAGACCAGAGACTTGCTCGATGCGTCGAGAATCCGGAGGATGCGCGCCGGTGCAGTGCTCGTCAACGCCGCGCGCGGCGGTATCGTTGATGAGTCGGCGGTGGTCGAGTCTCTCCGCTCGGGCCATCTCGGAGGCGCAGCTCTCGACGTGTTTGCCGACGAGCCCCTCGACGCGGCAGGTGGGCGGGTGTTCGAGGGTCTGGACAATCTCCTGCTGACGCCGCATATCGCGGGGGTGACGGCGGAGTCCAACGTGCGTGTCAGCCGCCTGATCGCGCAACATGTCGCGGAGCGGTTCCGCGAGATGGAGAACGGCGGCGATCGGGGCCGAAGGCCCTCCTAGGTGGTCTTGCGGCGGGCGCGGGCGATGCGGATCTCCGAGCGCTGGTGCTCGAACAGCGCGCGCAGCGGATGCAGCTCCAGGCGCAGCGGCCTGCCGTCCGCCATGGCTACCAGCTGGCGGTAGTACCAGGCGATGGCCGAGAAGGCGTTCAGCACCTTGAACAGGAAAATGCTGCTGTCGGGCCCGAAGCGGCCCTTGCCGATGCCGATTTTCTCCTCCCAGCGCACGGCTTCCTCCGCACTGGCGTCGATGAGGCGCCGGGGCAGGTCGGGTTCGGTGCAGAGCGGCCGTGCGAGCCCGATGACGTCCACCTCGTCGTTCGCCAGCGCCTCCTCCATGGCAGGTCGGGTACGGAAGCCGCCCGTGACGGCGAGCGGCGTGCCGATGCGCTCGCGCATGCGCGCGGCGTACTCGAGGAAGAAGGCCTCGCGGCGCTTCGTGCTCTGCCGCCGGCTGTCGGCGGCGTCCTCCGGCCGCCCCTCGATGCCGAACATGGTCGGCTGCTCGTAATTGCCGCCGGAAATCTCGATGAGGTCGACGCCCGCCTCGTCGAGCCACTCGGCCACCTGCAGGCTGTCGTCGAAGCTGAAGCCGCCTTTCTGGAAGTCGGCCGAGTTGAGTTTCACGGAGACCGGGAAGTCGGGGCCCACCACGGAACGCACGCCGCGGACGGCCTCCAGCAGGAAACGCGCCCGGTTCTCCAGCGGGCCGCCCCACCGGTCCTCCCGGCGGTTGAGCTTCGGCGACAGGAACTCGCTCACCAGGTAGCCGTGAGCCCCGTGGATCTGCACGCCGGTGAAACCGGTATCCCGGGCGATGGCCGCGGCGCGGGTGAAGCCGCCCAGCGCCATCTCGATATCGTGTTCGCTCATGGCGACCGGCCGCCCGAAGTTGCCCATGAGGTTCAGCTGGACTTCGGAGGGCGCCATGGGCCGGGCCGAGACGATCCGGCCGCACTGGCGCCCCGGGTGGCTCAGCTGCATCCAGAGCTGATTGCCCGCCGATGTTCCGGCCTCGGCCCAGGCGCGCAGCGCGGCCATGGCCCCGGCATCGTCGCGGTCGTCGATGACCACGTTGCCGGGCCGCTCGAGAAAGCGTCGGTCGATCATGACGTTACCGGTGACCAGCGTGCCGGCGCCGCCTTCCGCCCAGCGGCGGTAGAGGCGCACGTGGCGTTCCGTGGGCCGGTCCCGGTCGTCGGCCAGCCCCTCCGTCATGGCGGACTTGAGGATGCGGTTCGGCAGCGTGACGCCGCAGGGTAGCGTGAGCGATTCGCCCAGCCTGTTGTTCATGGGGTGGCTCCTATCCGGTCGGGCAGGGGTCCTGTCCGGGGACGCAGTTTAGCGCGTCCGCCGGCCCTCTTGCCTGCGGCCGGCCGAGCACGCATGATGGGGTCTTCCCACAGACACGAGAAGAGGCATTGGCGGTGCTCGAAGAACTGACCGACAAACTGCGCAACGAATTCGCGGACAAGACCCCCCTGGGATTCCCCATCAAGTTCGATCTCGGCGACGAGGGCGTCATCTACGTCGACGGCACGACCACGCCGATGGAAATCAGCAATGACGACAAGCCGGCCGAGACCACCTTCGGCGTCGCCCCCGAGGATCTGGCCGCGATGGTCGACGGCGACCTGCCGCCGATGAGCGCGTTCATGAGCGGCAAGCTCAAGGTGGACGGCGACATGACCAAGGCCATGCAGGTGAGCGGCCTGTTCAGCTAGTCAGCCGGGCCGCTTCGTCAGGGGCGTCCTGGCGTATCACCCGGGCCGTAGACGTGGCGCGGGCGGTGAGCCGGCCCTCTTCGTCGAACAGCTCCCCCTCCAGGAAGGCCACCGAGCGGCCCAGCCGCAGGATATGGCCGTGGGCCCTCTGGGGTCCCGCGAGGCTCGGGCGCAGGAAGCTCACGTTGATGTCGAGCGAGGGCAGGGCGATGCGCGTGCCGAGCTCGAGGAACACGGCGTGGGCCATGGCGGCGTCCAGCATGCCGGTCACGAAGCCCCCCTGCACCACGTTGCCGGAATGGCAGAACTCCAGCGGCATCGAGAAGCGCATGACGATGCGACGGCGCTCCGCGTCGTAGTCCTCGACACTGCCGCCGAGGCTTCGTACGCAGGGCGGCGCGCCCGCATTCAGCCGGCGAATGCGCTCCCGCATGTCCATGGCCGTCTCGCGCTCGCTCATGCTGCCTCCGGGGCATCGGGCTGGCGGTCAGGGTGGGCCGCCGCGAAGGCCGGCAGGGCCGCGCAGTGGGCGTCCACGCTCACGATCGTCGGGTAGCCGTCCAGCGGCACGCCGAAGCGCCGTGCGTTATAGACCTGGGGCACGAGATAGGCGTCGGCCAGGGTGAGCGCATCGCCGATGCAGTGGCGCCCGTCGGCGGAGCGGGCGGCCAGCAGCCGTTCCAGCGGCCCGAAGCCGGCGTGGATCCAGTGGCCATACCACTCGCCGATGCCGGCCGGGTCCTGGCCGTAGTGTTCGCCGATGTAGCGCATGACGCGCAGGTTGTTGACCGGGTGGATGTCGCAGGCGATGAGCGCGGCCACCTCGCGCACCCGGGCGCGGCCCGCCGGCTCTGCCGGCAGCAGCGGCGGCTCCGGGTGGCGCTCTTCCAGGTACTCGATGATCGCCGGCGACTGGACGAACAGGCCGTCATCCGAGGCCAGCGCCGGCACGGCTCCCATGGGGTTGAGCTTGCAGAAGGCCTCGCCCTGCTGCTCGCCCCGGTCCAGTGCGACCGGCACGTAGTCGTAACGGATTTCCTTGAGATTCAGCACGATACGGGTGCGATAGCTCGTGCTGCTGCGATAATAGCCGTACAGTTTCATGACGTGTCGAAGTGAACGGGGGGCGGGTCGGTCTATGCCTGCCGGCGACCGCGCGCCGGCAGGCATCCGGAACGCGGACTCAGGTCTTCAGGGCACCCAGCAGGCCGCCGATCATGCTGTCGAGCCCGCCGGAATCCGGCAGGTTACCGTCCGGTGTGAGCTGGTCGACCAGCGAAGGCAGCATCCCGGCGAGTACCGTACTCGCCTCGCTGCCGCTCACGCCTGCCTTCTGCGCGAACTGGGCGAGCATGTCGGAGCCCAGCGCGCTCTCGAGCTGCCGGGGCGCCACCGCCTTGTTGTCGCCGCCGCCGACCCAGGACGACACCACGTCGCCCAGGCCGCCGGACTGGAGTGCGCCGAGTATGCCGCCGAGGCCGCCGCTGTCGCCCACCGATGTATCGCTGGCGCTGAACAGGCTCATTGCCGCCTTGGCGATGTCCGGGTTCGCCGAGGCGAATTCGCCGATATTGGCGAGCAGTTCCGGGTTCCTGGTCAGTGAATCGAGTATACCCATGTCCTGTTTTTCCTTTTGCTTTTCCCTGGCATATCCCTGGCACACGAATCAACGGGCCGGTCGGGCCTGCCGCACCCCGCGGGCAGCGGTCGTTGTGCCGCAGCGGCATGCTAGCAGATTCGGGTGCTGGCGGTCGTATCCGGGTCGCCGCTGGGGTGGCGACGCCGGGTCATCGGGCGGGTGAAGGTCTACAATACGAGCGTGATCAACGCAGCGAGGCATCCATGAGCATGATTCCGACCATCGGCGTGCCTGCCGATCGCCGCATCGTGGGGCCCCATCCGTTCCACATGGCCGGGGAGAAGTATCTGCGCGCCGTCGTGCAGGCGGCGCACGGGCTGCCGCTGATGATCCCGGCACTGGGTCGGGAGATCGACACGAGCCACATGCTCGAGATGATGGACGGGCTGCTGTTCACCGGCAGTCCCTCCAACGTCGAGCCCCATCGTTACGGCGGTCCGCCGAGCGAGGAAGGCACACTGCACGACCCGGAACGCGACGAGACGACGCTGCCGCTGCTCGAGCAGGCGCTGCAGCTCGGCGTGCCGGTGCTCGCCCTGTGTCGAGGCTTCCAGGAGCTGAACGTGGTGCTCGGGGGCACCCTGCACCAGCACGTGCAGCGGGTACCCGGTTATCACGATCACCGGGAGGACCCCGAAGCCCCCGTCGGCGAGCAGTATGCGCCGGCGCACCCCGTGACCCTCGTCTCCGGCGGCCGGCTGGCCGGGCTTGCCGGCGGCGCGGCCGAAGTGATGGTCAACTCGCTGCATGGCCAGGGCATCGATCGGCTCGCGCCGGGCGTGACGGTGGAGGCCCGGGCCGACGACGGGCTGATCGAGGCTTTCGCGGTCGACGGGGCGGAGTCCTTCGCCCTGGGCCTGCAATGGCATCCCGAGTGGGAGGTGATGGATAATCCCTTCTATCTCGCGATCTTTCGCGCGTTCGGTGAGGCCTGTCTGCAGCGGGCCTCGCATCGCAGAGGTGATGTGTGAGTGAAAAGGAAAACGCAAAAAAGTGGCTGACTGACAATCGCATCGAAGACGTCGAGGCCTTCGTGCCCGACATGGCCGGCGCCGCGCGGGGCAAGGTGATCCCGGCCGACAAGTTCACCGAGCAGAACATGAAGATGCCGGAGGCGGTCTTCTCCCAGACCATCTCGGGCGAATACATCGACGACCCTTCCAATCAGGAAGACCGGGACATGATCCTGGTGCCGGACTACGACACGCTGCGCCCGGTGCCCTGGTCGGTGGACCCGGCCGCTTCGGTGTTCCTGGACTGTCTGCGACTGGACGGCCGCCCCGTGGGCACCTCGCCCCGCCAGATTCTGCGCCAGGTGCTCGAACTCTACGAGCAGCGGGGCTGGCGCCCGGTGGTGGCGCCGGAGGTCGAGTTCTACCTGATCAAGTCGCACACCGACCCCGGCCAGGAGGTGGAACCGCCGGAGGGCCGGCTGGGCCGCACGGACCTCTCCCGCCAGCCCTACAGCATCGACACCATGAATGACTTCGAGCCGTTCATCATGGATGTCTACAAGTTCTGCGAGGACCAGGGAATCCGCATCGATACGCTGTCCCAGGAGATGGGACCGGCGCAGTTCGAGATCAACTTCCTGCACGGTGACCCGGTGGACCTGGCCGACCAGGTGTTCCTGTTCAAACGTACGGTGCGCGAGGCGGCCATCCGCCACGAGATGCATGCCACGTTCCTGTCGAAGCCCATGGCGGACGAGCCGGGCAGCGCACTGCACATCCACCAGAGCGTGGTGAGCACGGCCGACGGCAGCAACATTTTCTCCACGCCGGAAGGCGAGCCCAGCGAGCTGTTCTACGCCTTTCTGGGCGGCTTGCAGACCTACATCCCGGAATCCATGCTGGTGCTGGCGCCCTACGTGAATTCTTACCGGCGTTTCCAGACTTACTCGGCAGCGCCGGTGAACCTTGCCTGGGCCCTGGACAACCGCACCGTCGGCCTGCGCGTGCCCCAGTCGGGCGCGGACAACCGGCGCGTCGAGAACCGTCTCGCCGGCTCCGACGTGAACCCCTACCTGGCCACGGCGGTGACGCTCGCCTGCGGTTACCTCGGCATGGTGGAGGGGCTGAAGGCCTCGGAGCCCATCACCGGCAGTGCCTACGGCGGCGAACGCACGCTGCCGTGGAATATCTGGTTCGCCGTCGAGAGCCTGCAGACCAGTGCCGCGATGCGCGGTACGCTGGGCGACCGCTTCGTGGATCTGTACTGCGGCCTGAAGAAGGCCGAGTATGCCGAATTCGAGCACATCATCACCCCCTGGGAGCGCGAGCTGCTGCTCCTGAACGTCTGAGCGGGCGCGGGCCCGGAAAGGAGAGCGCATGACAGCCATCGAGCAGCGCAGCCGGGAGGAGTGGCAGGCGGCGGACGCCGAGCATTACCTGCATCCGTTCACGGATCACAAGGCGCTGGGCAAGCAGAAGGCGCGCATCATCACGAAGGCCGAAGGGGTGTACGTCTGGGATGCCGACGGCAACCGCATCCTGGACGGCATGTCGGGGCTGTGGTGCGTGAACGTGGGCTACGGGCGCGAGTCCCTGGTGGAGGCCGCCGCCGAGCAGATGCGCGAGCTGCCCTACTACAACAGCTTCTTCCAGTGCGCCCATCCGCCGGCGATTGCGCTGGCCGAGCGCCTGACGGCACTCGCCGGGGAGCGATTCCCGCGGGTCTTCTTCGCCGGCTCCGGTTCCGAGGCCAACGACACCATCGTGCGCATGGTGCGGCGCTACTGGGACATCCGCGGCGAGCCGGAGCGCCAGGTGATCGTGAGCCGGGTCAATGCCTACCACGGCAGCACCATGGCGGGCGCCAGCCTCGGCGGCATGAAGCCGATGCACGCCCAGGGCGGCCTGCCGATCCCGGGCATCGTGCACATCCGCCAGCCCTACTGGTTCGGGGAAGGGCAGGGCGAGGACCCGGAGGCGTTCGGCCGGATCTGTGCCCGGGCGCTGGAGGAGAAGATCGCGGAGGTGGGCGCCGACAAGGTGGCCGCTTTCATCGGCGAGCCCATCCAGGGCGCGGGCGGCGTGATCATCCCGCCGGCGAGCTACTGGCCGGAGATCCGGGCCATCTGCGAGCGGCACGGCATCCTGCTGATCGCCGACGAGGTCATCACCGGCTTCGGGCGGCTCGGCCGCTGGTTCGGCTCCGAGGACTTCGGCATCGAGGCGGACCTGATGCCTTTCGCCAAGGGCGTCACGTCCGGCTACCTGCCGCTGGGGGGCGTGATGGTGGGCAGCCGGGTGGCCGACGTGCTGGTGGAGGGCGGCGGCGAGTTCCACCACGGCTATACCTACTCGGGGCATCCGGCGGCGTGCGCGGTGGCGCTGGAGAATATCCGCATC
>Ga0102929_1001128_pt1 | contig 15965 bp, 17 predicted proteins | sample SalPonR1_B_D2_MG_FD_78510 | JGI IMG/M metagenome (GOLD analysis project Ga0102929, IMG submission 78510) | Salt pond soil microbial communities from South San Francisco under conditions of wetland restoration - Salt Pond MetaG R1_B_D2_MG | ecosystem: Environmental > Aquatic > Marine > Intertidal... | reverse complement strand
TACTGATCCGCACCTGGCAGACCGCCGACAAGATGAAGAAGCAGCGCGGCCGCCTGCCCGGGGAGAGCGGCGACAACGACAACCTGCGCGTGCGCCGCTACCTCGCCAAGTTCACCATCAACCCGGCGATCGCCCACGGCATCGCCGACTACGTGGGCTCCGTGGAGGAAGGCAAGCTCGCCGACCTGGTGCTGTGGTCGCCCGCCTTCTTCGGCGTGAAGCCGGACCTGGTCATCAAGATGGGCAGCATTGCGGCGGCACCTATGGGCGACCCGAACGCCTCCATCCCCACGCCCCAGCCGGTGCACTACCGGCCCATGTTTGCGAGCTACGGCCGCGCCATGCACGAGAGCGCCGTGACCTTCGTCTCGGCAGCCGCCCAGGACGCCGGCATCCGCGAGACGCTGGGACTCGCCAAACAGACGCTGGCGGTCCGCAACACCCGCGGCGGCATCGGCAAGGCGGACATGCGCCTGAACGACTACTGCCCGGCCATCGAGGTGGACCCGGAGACCTACGAGGTGCGCGCCGACGGCGAACTGCTGACCTGCGAGCCGGCCACGGAGCTGCCGATGGCCCAGCGTTATTTCCTGTACTGAGCCGGCGCCGGCGAGGACAGCGATGAACCTGCCACGGGCACAGCGCGTCATCGACGATCCGCCGGCGGACGCCGAGGTGGTGGAGCTCGACTATGACGCCCGCCACCGCCGCCGCATCGCCATGCGCACCGAATCCGGCCGGGAGTTCCTGCTGGACCTGCCGAAGGCGGTCGCACTGGCCGACGGCGACGGCCTGGCCCTCAACGACGGGACCGCGGTGCGGGTGCGCGCAAAACCCGAGCGGGTCATCGACGTCCGCGCGGCATCGCCGGAGCAGCTCCTGCGCCTCGCCTGGCATCTGGGCAACCGGCATCTGCCCACCCAGATCTTCGGCGACACCCTCCGCATCCGCTACGACCACGTCATCCTGGACATGCTCGGCGGCCTCGGCGCCGACACCCGCACGACGGAGGCGCCGTTCCACCCCGAGGGCGGCGCCTATGCCGCTCATCCGCATCATGAGTGAATCCCTCTTCCGCCTCATGTCCTGGCTCTCGCCCGCCTATCCGGTGGGCGCCTACGCCTTCTCCCACGGCCTCGAATACGCGGTGGAGGCCGGCCTGGTGCGGGACCGGGACGGCGCCCGGCACTGGATCGGCACCGTCCTGTCGGTGGGCAACGGCTACGCGGACCTCGTGTTCGTCGGCGCCGCCTGGGACATCGACGCCAGCCTGCCGGCCGCGGCGGACGAACTGCGCGAAATCGACGAACTCGCGCTCGCCTTCCAGGGCACCGCCGAACTGCGCCTGGAGAGCACGGCCCAGGGACGCGCGTTCGCGAGCGTCACGGCGGACGCCTGGCCCTGCGCGGCCACCGCCGCGCTCGCGCAACTGCCCCGGGACGAGATCGTCCACGCCGTCGCCGTGGGCACGGTCGCACGAAGCCACGGCATCGGCCGCACGGAGACCCTCACGGCTTACGCCCACGCCTACGCGGCGAACCTGGTCTCGGCCGCCGTGCGCCTGACCCCGCTGGGCCAGACCGACGGCCAGCGCATCACGGCCGAGCTGATGCCGACCTGTCTCGCGGCGGTGCAACGGGCGGCGGCCACGCCGGTGGACGAGGTCTCCTCGTCGACGCCGATGGTCGACCTCGCCTCCATGAAACACGAAGTCCAGTACACGAGGTTATTCCGGTCATGAGCGATAGGATCATGAGCAAAAGCGGACCACTACGCATAGGCATCGGCGGGCCGGTGGGCTCCGGCAAGACGGCGCTCACCGAGGCGCTCTGCCGCAGCATGGCCGGCAACTACTCCGTGGCCGTCGTCACCAACGACATCTACACCCGCGAGGACGCCGAGTTCCTGACCCGCGCGGCCGTGCTGCCGGCCGAGCGCATCATGGGCGTGGAGACCGGCGGCTGCCCGCACACCGCCATCCGCGAGGACGCCTCCATGAATCTCGCGGCGGTCGCCGACATGAGCCGGCGCTTCACCGATCTCGACCTCGTCATCATCGAATCCGGCGGCGACAACCTGGCCGCCACCTTCTCGCCGGAACTCGCGGATATCACCCTCTACGTCATCGACGTCTCCGCCGGCGACAAGATCCCGCGCAAGGGCGGCCCGGGCATCACCCGCTCCGATCTGCTGGTCATCAACAAGATCGACCTCGCCCCGCTGGTAGGTGCCGACCTCGGCGTCATGGACCGGGACGCGCGGCGCATGCGCGGCGAGCGGCCGTTCCTGTTCACCAACATGAAGGACGGCACCAACGTGGCCGAGGTGCGGGCATTCATCGAGCGGACGGGGGGGCTGTAGGCCAGGCGGAACCCGCGTCCCCCGCGCCGGTCAGATTCTCCTGCGGGGCAACCTGCCAGCAAAGCCAGCAAAGGGGGAGCCATGATTTTCAGGACAGCGGCCGGCGTCGTTTTCGCACTCGTTCTCTCACTCGTTCTCATCGTCATCGCGGAGGCGTCCGGCGCGCGCACCCTCAACGGCTTCGACCTGGACGACGCCACCATCCCCGTAAAGGCCATAAAGCAGGGCGGCCCGCAGCGCGACGGCATCCCGGCCATCAACCAGCCGAAGTACCTGAACGCCGGGGAAGCAGACTTCCTCGACGCGGACGGCGTGCACAAGGCCTACCCCTTCGAGGACACGGTCAACGGGCGCGCGGTGACCATCGTCTGGGACGGCGAGCACGACAGCGCCCGGGCGGAAGGACCGGACGGCGCGGCCATACCCACGACCACCGGCTTCTGGTTCGCCTGGTATGCTTTCTATCCCGATACGCTGGTCTTCAGGGGGGAGGACGATGAGCGATGACAAAAAGGGCATTCGCGCGCTCTATGCCGAGGATGCCGCAGAGGCCGACCGACTCCTGTGGGGTCGTGAATCCCACCCCCTGAGCCGGCGGGGTTTCCTGCGCGGCAGCGGCCTCGCGGCCATGAGCGCGGCGCTGGGCGGCCTCATCCCCTTCGCCTCCACCATGCCCGGCGGCCTGATTCCGGCCGCGCTGGCGCAGAGCGACGAGCCGTTCGCGCTGCCCGGCAAAGACGGGCTCACCGTGCTGAACGACCGTCCCGTCAATGCAGAGACCCCGGCCCATCTGCTGGACGACGAGGTGACGCCGGCCAGCCGCCTGTTCGTGCGCAACAACGGCGTGCCGCCTGCAGCGGAGGCCGTCGACCCGGCGCTGTGGCGGCTGGAGATCGGCGGCGAGGCCTGCCGCCGGCCGATGATCCTGACGCTCGACGAACTGAAGGAGCGCTTCGAGCACCACACGCTGCAGCTGCAGATCGAGTGCGGGGGGAACGGGCGCTCCGAGTTCCATCCGCCGGCCAGCGGCAACCAGTGGACGACGGGCGCCATCGGCTGCCCGGAGTGGACCGGCGTGCGGCTGCGCGACGTGCTGGAGCATGTCGGGATGACCGACGAGGCGGTCTACGTCGCCTACGAAGGCGCGGACACCCACCTGTCCGGAGACCCCTCCAAGCGACCCATCTCCCGGGGCGTGCCGGTGGCAAAGGCTCACGAGGACGAGTCCCTGCTGGTCTGGGCGATGAACGGCGAACCGCTGCCGCTGCTGCACGGCGCGCCGCTGCGTATGCTGTGCGCCGGCTGGCCGGCGTCGGTCAGCGGCAAGTGGCTCGCGCGCCTGCTCATCCGCGACCGGGTCCACGACGGCGCCAAGATGACCGGCCACTCCTATCGCGTGCCGTGCAAGCCGGTCGCACCCGGCGCGACGGTGGCGGACGAGGACATGTGCATCATCGAGTCGATGCCGGTGAAATCGCTCATCACCCAGCCGAAATCGGGCATTGTCCACCCGGCGGGCAAGCCGCTTGCCGTGCGCGGCCACGCCTGGGCGGGGGATCTGGCCGTAAGCGAAGTGCATACTTCCATCGACTTCGGCGCCACCTGGCAGCGCGCCTCCCTCGGCGCGCCCGTCAACCGTCTCGCCTGGCAGCATTTCCGCACGCGCGTGCGCTTTCCGCAGGAAGGCTATTACGAGGTCTGGGCCCGGGCCCGGGACGCCGAGGGCCGCTACCAGCCCATGGTGCTGCCCGGCTGGAATCCGCGCGGCTACCTGAACAACGCCTGCCACCGCATCGCCGTGCGGGTGAGTGCCTGATGCGACGTGCATCTGCCGCCATCCTGCTGATCGGGTTCTGGGCAGCCGCTCCGTCGGCCGCGGCGGATATCGACAGCGAGACCGGGCTGATCCGCGCGCCGGGATGGGAACAGGTGCGCATCCACTGCGGCAGCTGCCATTCCCACAAATTGGTCACCGCCCAGCGCGCCGACCGGCGGACCTGGCTCGGTATCATCCGCTGGATGCAGGAAACCCAGAACCTCTGGCAGTTCGAACCCGCCACCGAGGAGGCGATACTCGACTACCTGGCAGCCAACTACCCGCCGCGGCCCGACCGCCGCCGGGCCGCCATACCGCCGCACCTGATGCCGCCGCCGACGGCTTCGCCCGGAGCTTCGAGATGAAACGCCAGCCGATCAGTACCATGGCAGGAGGGCCTCCAGGCCCGCTGCCGCGGCGGACGGGTTCCCTCACCGCCAGGCTGAAGTTCCTGGCCGATCTGGACGGGCCGCTCGCCTACGTGCCCTCGAAAGGCGGCGGCGACAGCACCGAACACCTGGGCAACTTCATCACCCGGGAAGTCGCCGTCCACGACGCCAGGTCGCATCTGCGCGACACCCGTCTCGACGCCGAGGGCTTCCTGCTGGTTACGCAGCCGACGGCGGTCACCGATTTTCATCACGACGCGCAAATCGAGGCCGTGCATCACGAAGAGGTCAGGGCCCTGCTCACCCGGCTCACCGGCGCGAGGCGAGTCGAGATCTTCGACGACACCCGACGTGCCTCGTCGCGCGATCGCCAGCGCGAGCGCAAGACCCGCGATCCGGCAGCCATCGTGCACAACGACTACACCGCGCGCTCCGGGGTGAAGCGCCTGCGCGACCACTTCGCCGATGCGTCCGATGCGTCCGAGGAAGCCGAACGCCTGCTCGACCGCCGCTTCGCCATCATCAACGTCTGGCGCTCCACCGCCGGGCCCGTGCTGAATCACCCGCTGGTGATGGCCGATGCGACCACGGTGCGGGAGGAAGACCTCGTGGCGGTGGAGCGGCGCGGCGAAGACCGCATCGGCGAGCTGCAGGTGGCGCTGCATCACCCGGAGCAGCGCTGGTACTACTATCCGCGCATGCAGCCGGACGAGGTGCTGGTGTTCAAGACCTTCGACTCCGCCACCGACGGGCGCACGCGGTTCACGCTGCATTCCTCGTTCGATGATCCGACGGCGCCGGCCGGGGCGCCGCCACGGGAGAGTATCGAGACGCGGTGTCTGGTGTTTTTCTGAGAGATCGAGTCTGTAGGAGGGGCTTTAGCCCCGAACCATTACAAAATCGGGCCTGAAGGCCCTCCTACATGGGGGTGGGGGGGTAGCGCGGTCGCCAGAAACTCCCGCAACCCTTCCAGGTAGCGGTCTTCGCTCAGCATGTGGGCGCCGTTGTGGGGGCCGGACAGCTCCAGGAACCCGCGCGGCTCGCCGGCGGACTCGTAGATGGCGCGGCCGTGCTGGAAGGGCACGATGTCGTCGTCGCGGCTGTGGATCACCAGCACCGGGCAGTCCGCCGCTGCCGCATACTCGGCCGTGGGATAGCGGAAGCGGCTCAGCCAGCGCACCGGCAGGAACCAGTAGAGCTCGGCGGCCAGCGCAGGCAGCGACGAGAAGCTCGACTCCACGATGAGCGCGCCCGCCTCCCGGTTGGCGGCGAGCCAGGCACCCACCGCGCCGCCCACCGAGCGCCCGAAGACCACGATGCGCGACGGTGCCACGCCCCGCTCCTCCGTGAGGTACTGCCAGGCCGCCTCCGCATCCCGGTACGTGCCCTGCTCCGACGGGCTGCCCTCGCTCTGCCCGTAGCCGCGGTAGTCGATGATCAGCACGTCCAGCCCTTGTCCGTTGAAGAGCCCGTGGAACTGGCTGACGGACTCCAGCCGGTGGGAGATGTTGCCCGCGTTGCCGTGGAAGAACAGCAGCGTGCCGCGAGCGTCCCCGGCCGCCGGCACGAACCAGCCGTGCAGCTCCACGCCGTCGTTCGCGGTGAGACGGACGTCCTCGTAGCGGAGCCCGACGTCTTCCGGCGTGCCCGCAAGCTCGCGGCCGGGCAGGTTGGGCAGGTAGAGCAGACGGCCCTGCATGGCGTAGACCAGGCCGACGAAGGCGAGGTACAGGCCGAGGACGATGGCGAGGAATTTCACCATCGGACCAGGTGATCGCGAAGCCACGGCAGCAGGCGGGCAAAGTCGCACTCGCCGCGGTCGAGCAGACCAATGAGGAACCCGTGGGCACGGTCGGCCTCCACCTCGAGCTTCCATCCGTTCAGGCGCAGGAAGACGTCGGTGGCAAAGAACGCCACGCGCTTGTTGCCGTCCACGAAGGGATGGTTCATCAGCAGCGACTCGAACAGCGCCGTCGCCATCTCCGCCAGGTCGTCGTAGTAACCGGTACGCGGGCGAAACAGGGCACTCTCGAGCAGACCCTGATCGCGCACGCCCGGCGGGCCGCCGAATTCGCGGATCAGGGACTCGTGGATTGCCAGCACCTCATCGGCCGTGAGGAACAGGACGCGGCTGCTAGCGGGCAAGAAGCTCCCCGAGCCGGCGGTTCTCGTCGATGGAATCGCCGAGATGCTTCAGCACGTCCGGCCGCACGCGCCGGCGCTGCAGGTACTCGCTGATGGCCTCGGTCAGGAGGCCGGAGACGCTCTGGTGCTGCTCCTCGGCCATGGCGCGGAGTTCGGCCCAGACTTTCTCGTCGACTTTGGAACTGATTTTGATGGCGGTCATGGAAAGGATGCTAGCTTGACGTTTCTTGACTCGTCAAGTCAATCAGATATCAGGAAATGGTGTCGTCAGGCGGTCCGCTATGCCCTGGAGCGTGTCTTTCAGCGCCATCTCCCTCGGGCTGTCGCCGAGCGCGCGGCCCGGCTTGCCCAGGCGGCTGGCCAGTGACACGTCGCGTTCGCCGGACTCGAGGCGCGCCCGTGCTTGTGCGAGCACCGCACTCAGCTCGCCGGCCAGCTCCGCGGATACCGCCTCGTCCCGCACCAGCTGATCCAGGTACGCCTGCGCCACCACCGGGTGGTCCGGCCAGGTCACGCGGAACTGCTGCTGGGGGTTGAAGACGTCGCCCTGGTCCGCCAGCGCGGCGGCGGCGATCTCCGCTTCGCTCAGGTGCTCACTCGGCGTCAGCGCGAACACGTCCAGGCCGCGGACGATCTCCGTGCCGTAGATGCGCCCGTCGTACCAGTACACGGACCAGTAGCCGCCGGTGATGAGTTCTTCGGCGTCGATGGGGCCGCGGTCGAAGTAGGCGATCTCCACCGGGTTGGCGGTGTCGGTGAAGTCGATCACCGAGAGGCCGCCCTGGTACCAGGCCTGCACGAACAGGTCGCGGCCCGGCACCGGCACGATGGAGCCGTTGTGGGCCACGCAGTTCTCCATCTCGTCCTGGGGCGCCGCCATCTTGAAGTAGCCGCGGAACACCAGTTCGCCGGCGACGATGTCGTACAGCGCGTCCGCGCCCCAGGTCAGCGGGTCCTGGGCCCGGCAGCGGGCACGGGTCCCGCCGCCCCACTCGTCGGTGAAGATCACCTTGGTACCGTCGTTGTTGAAGGTAGCGGAGTGCCAGTAGGCGAAGCCCTTGTCCGCCACCGCGTCGATGCGCTCGGGCGCGCGCGGGTCGGACACGTCGAACAGGATGCCGTTGCCGGAACACGCACCCGCGGCGATGCCGAGGTCCGGGAACACCGTGATGTCGTGGCATTCGTCCGTGGGGCTGGTCTCCTGGGTACGCTCGCCTTCGCCCGCGTAAGGCTCGTCGCCGTGCTCGCCGCCGCGCCAAAGGCCCGCCAGCGCACCGGTCTCCGGGTCCGCGAACACCGCCGGGCTGTCGACGATGCGCGCCCGGGACGGGTCGTCCACGGGAATCTCGATCACGTCGATGCGGAACAGTGCCGTGCGCTCGTCGCCGGGAGTCTCGTCGATGCAGCCGGGCAGTTCCTCCTCTTCCCGCACCGTGGAGGTGCCGGAGTTGTAGACGATGATCCTGCCCTCCGCGCCCGTCCCGTCTTCGCCAGGCCCGCTCACCACCGAGTGCGTATGCGAGCCGCGGCAGGTCTGCACCGCGCCCACCTGCACCGGGCGCTCCAGGTCGGAGATATCGAAGATACGCAGGCCGCGGAAGCGTTCCGGGCTCGCGTCCCCGGCCACGCCGCCCAGGCCGCAGTCGAGCCGGCCGCGGGTCTCCTCCACCGACAGGATGAGCAGATCCCCGACGATGGACACGTCGCCCTGCCCGCCGGGACACACCACCGAGCTCACCAGCGACGGCACACCGTCCGCGCCGAGCCGGTACACGTTGAAGCCGTGGTAGCTGCCGGCCACCAGCACGTCGCCGGCGAAGGCCATGTCCGTGTTGGAGAACGAGAGCATCGGGTAGCGCTTGTCCTCGTCTTCGTCGACGATATCCTCGTCCACGACGTTCTCGTCGACGGGATCATCGTCGGCGTCCCCGGCCGCTTCCTCGTCCTCCGGCGCCGCCACCCCGCGTTCGGTCGGGTTGCGCGGATCGAAGAAGCCCGGCGGCTTCGGCAGCGCCGCCAAATGCTGCAGGTTCATGATCGCCTCGCCGGCGTCGTCCAGCCCGGCCGCGAGTCCGGCGCGGGGGTCCGTGGACAACCCGGTCAGCAGCGCGTTCATGCGCTGGATCTCGGCAGCCTGGTCGTTGGTGACGTCGGCGGTGAACTCGAACAGCACCGGGTCGTAGGCCGAGCCCGGCTCCTCGAGCAGCTCCTCTACCATGACGATCGCGCCTTCGTGGTGGGTGATCATCAGCGTGAGGAAGAGGCGGTCGAAGGCCGTGCCCTCGGCCGCGGCCAGCTGCGCCATCTGCTCCGGCGTCGCCATGCCCGCCATCTCGTGGTGCATGTGCATGGCATGGTGCGCCGTCGGGTCCGGCACCCGCTCGCCGCGCTCGGCGAGCCACTCCTGCATGAACGCAATCTCGTCGCGCTGGGTCGCGTCGATGCGCCCGGCCACGTCGATCAGCTCCCGGTTGTTCGTGCGGCCGGCCACCAGCGCCGCCATCTCCAGCGCCTGGTGATGATGCGGGATCATGTCCTGCATGAAGCGCACGTCGGCGGGGGAGTAACTCGTATCCGCGATGTCCACGGCCTCCTCGGCGGTCAGCTCCCGCGCAGGCTCGCCGGGGGCGCCGGGCTGGACGATGGGCGCGGCGGCGGCCGGGCCGAGGGCCGGCACGGCCAGAAGAAACAGGAGGATCGACGCCGCGGCGGGCGACGGCCGGTGCAGTGATCCGTGAATGGCAGACAAGGTCTTCGCTCCTCTCCGGTGGCCACGATAGTTAACCGGATCGCAACGCGGGAGGCAACGGTTCACCCGCCCGCGTGTTGACCGTGTGGGCTATACTCGGCCGCACATCGTCATCCACCATCAGACCCGGAGCGCCCCCATGCCATTCACACTGAACGTGAACGGTGAGTCCCGCACCGTCGACGTCCCCGAAGACAAGCCACTGCTGTGGGTGCTCAGGGAAGACCTCGGACTCACCGGCACCAAGTACGGCTGCGGCATCGCCCGCTGCGGCGCCTGCACCGTCAGCCTGGACGGCGAGGCCGCCCGCACCTGCCGCCTGCCGATGTCCAGCGTCGGCGAACGCGCGGTGGTCACCATCGAGGGGCTGAACTCCCGGCCCGGCCTCGCGGTGCGCAGCGCCTGGCGCGGTCTCGACGTGGTCCAGTGCGGCTTCTGCCAGTCGGGGCAGATCCTGTCGGCCACTGCATTGCTGAGCGAGAACGCAGACCCGGACGACCGGGATATCGACCGGGCCATGCGCGGCAACCTCTGCCGCTGCGGCACTTACCAGCGCATCCGGGCGGCCATCCGCCAGGCTGCCGACGACCTGAAGGGCTGAGCCATGTTCGGACGCATCGACAGACTGCCCCGTCCCGCCGTCGACCGCCGCACCTTCCTCAGGGTGATCGGCCTGTCCGGCGCGGGTTTCCTGATCGGCTGCGGCCGCGGTGAAGAGGCGGCGCCGGGCGCCGGCTCGGCCGGAACCGCCGCGGGCACCGCCGACGGCACGTCCGCCGCCGCCGAGGAGATCGCCACCGGCCCGTTCATCCGCATCGGCACCGACGACACGGTCACGGTGATCGTGAAGCACCTCGACAAGGGCCAGGGCGTCACCACCGGCCTGCCCACCATCGTGGCCGAGGAACTCGACGCCGCCTGGCCGCAGATGCAGGCCGAGTTCGCGCCGGCCAACGTGAAGCTCTACAACAACCTCGCCTTCGGCCCCATGCAGGGCACCGGCGGCTCCACCTCCATCGCCAACTCGTGGATACAGCTGCGCAAGGCCGCCGCCGGCGCGAAGGCCATGCTCACGGGCGCGGCCGCCGCGCGCTGGAACGTGCCGGCGGGCGAACTCAGCGTAAAGAAGGGCGTGGTCAGCCACGAGGCCTCCGGCCGCAGCGCCACCTTCGGCGAACTCGCCGCCGCCGCCGCCGACATCACGCCGCCGGCAGACCCGGCGCTGAAGGACCCGGCCGACTTCACCCTCATCGGCACCGAGGTACCGCGGCTGGACTCCGACGCCAAAACCGACGGCAGCCTGAAATTCACCATGGACCTCACGCGGCCGGGCATGCTCGTGGCCCTGGTCGCCCACCCGCCCCGCTTCGGCGCGAAGGTGCAATCCTTCGACGCCGCCGACGCGAAGGCCGTGGCCGGCGTCGCCGACGTGGTCGAGATTCCCCGTGGCATCGCCGTGCTCGCCGACAGCTACTGGTCGGCGCTGAAGGGCCGGGAGGCGCTCACGGTGGCGTGGGACGAATCCGCCGCGGAGAAGCGGGGCACGGAGCAGTTGTTCGCGGAGTACGAGGCGAAGACGAAGGAGGACGGCATCGTCGCCCGCAACGACGGCGACGCACCCGCCGCCCTCGAGGCCGCGGACGCCGCCATCCGCCGCGAATACCGCCTGCCGTTTCTGGCCCACGCCGCCATGGAACCCATGGACTGCGTCGTCGAACTGGCCGACGACGGCTGCCGCATCTGGACCGGCTCCCAGATCCAGACCCTGGACAAGAACATCGCGGCCGGCATCCTCGGCATGCAGCCGGAACAGGTCGAGATCAACACGCGCTTCGCCGGCGGCAGCTTCGGCCGCCGCGCCGTGCCGGACTCCGACTACGTCGCCGAGGCCGTCATGATCGCGAAGGCCATCGACGGCCGCGCGCCGGTCAAGCTCATCTGGACCCGCGAGGACGACACCCGCGCCGGCCGCTACCGGCCCATGAGCTACCATGTGCTCGAAGGCGCCGTCGACGACGACGGCAAACCGACCGCCTGGCGGCACAGGGCCGTGGTCCAGTCCTTCATGAAAGGCAGCGCCTTCGACGGCATGATCCAGGACGGCGTCGACCCCTCCGCGGTGGAAGGCTCCCGGGAACTCCCCTACGCCATCCCCGACCTGCGCGTGGACTGGCACCCGTTTGACAACGGCGTGCCCACCCTCTGGTGGCGCTCCGTCGGCCACACCCAGAACGGCTACGTCACCGAGGTCTTCATGGACGAACTCGCCGAGGCCGCCGGCCGCGACCCGGTCGAACTGCGCCGCGAACTGCTCGCGGAGCACCCGCGCCACCTCGGCGTCCTCGAAGTGGCGGCGGAGAAAGCCGGCTGGGGCGAGGACCTCGGCGCGAACCGCGGCCGCGGCGTCGCCGTGCACAAGTCCTTCGGCACCTACGTCGCCGAGATCGCCGACGTCACCGTCAAGGACGACGGCAGCTTCAGCGTCGACCGCGTGGTCTGCGCCGTCGACTGCGGCATCGCCATCAACCCGGACGTCATCCGGGCGCAGATGGAAGGCGGCATCGCCTACGCCCTCTCCGCCGCGCTGCGCGAGGAGATCACCCTGGAGGACGGCCGGGTGCAGCAGGACAACTTCGACAGCTACCGCCCGCTGCGCATCGACGAGATGCCCGAGGTCGAGGTGCATATCGTCCCGTCCGGCGAGGCGCCGACCGGCGTCGGCGAACCCGGCGTGCCGCCGCTCGCGCCGGCGGTGGCGAACGCCGTGTTCGCGGCGACGGGTAAGCGGACGTATCGGTTGCCGTTCGTCAGGGGCTAGTCGGCTAGCGCCAGTCCATCTCGAGTTTCCGGCCCTGCTCCATGCAGTCGCGGAGGTAGAGATTGATGAGGCTCTGATAGGGGATTCCGGTCTCCTCGGACATCGCCTTGAAATCGTCGATGACGTCTTCGCCGAGTCGGATCGTGACCTGGCGTTATATCTACATATTGGCCCGATAAACACTACTGCATGTCACATCGGGACGGCCTCCCGCGGAAACAGATTCCCCACCCCCAGATCCCAGTCCATGCGCTCCCCTTCCCACCGGGTGACGCACGTCTGTGAGGTGATGCCGAGATCGCGCATCTCGCGCTCGAGCCAGAGATCGAAGGCGCGGCGTTCGTCCTCGGGGGTGAGGCGGGCGTAGCGGTCGATGGGGTTTCGGCGGGCATCGCGGAAGACGACCTCGCCGCCTTCGGTCTTTACGCAGCTGAAACCGCCTTCGTGGACCAGGCGGTGGTGATGGCGGCATAGCAATACGAGATTGTCGAGGCTGGTCTCGCCGCCGTCGGACCAGTGGTGGATATGGTGGCCGTCGAGGTACGCCGTGCGCGTGCAGCCGGGGAAGCGGCAGCCCTTGTCGCGGGTGCGCAACGCACGGCGGATGGCCGGCGGGATGGAGCGGGATTTGCGGCCGATGGAGAGGGGTTCGCCGTCGGCGTTCTCGACCAGGCCGAGTACGGAGCAGTCGCAGGCCAGGCGCCGGGACGTTTCCGCGGAAACGTGGTGGGCGTTTTCTATGTGGGAGGTGGTCGGGGTGTGATTGCCATCCGGGAGGTTCTTCAGGGCCGATTCAGACACATGCACCACCACCTGGTAGCGGTCGGCGGATGAGGAATCAGTGGCGCCGTGGGCGAGATAGGTCTCGGCCAGTTCGGCGAGGGCGTCGGCGCGGCGCTGGCCATAGGTGTAGCGGGCGGGTTCGGAGTCGGGTTCCGGTGTTTCAGCGGAAACGTCTGTCGCGGCTGAAGCCGCTCCCGCGTCCATCGCCTGGTCGAGCGCCTTCAGCAGCAGCGCGCCGACCTCGGCCGGCAGCCTCGCCTTCAGCACCAGGGCGCCGTCGTCGTCGTAGTAGTGGTCGACGGTGCGCATCTCGTACTGGAAGTTGGCGCTTTCGGCGTCCTGCAACCGTTTGGCACGGCGATATTTCGCGACGATACCCTCCACGTGGTACGCCGTGCCGTGGCGGGCGATGCCGAGGAGATAGTCCTCGTTATCGGGGTCAGCGACGCGGGTCATGGCGCGGACCTTCGAGTACGAGACCTCGCCCTTGCGGAAGGCCTCGGAGATCTTCGGCAGATCGGCCAGCGCGCGGGCCACGCGGACCTTCTCCCGGGCCGCGTTCATGCCGATGCCGCACTGCCAGTTCAGCCAGTGGGCGGTGGAGCACAGGCCCGGCAGCTCCCAGTAGCCCTTCTCGTCGAACTCGCGAATCAACTCCAGCAGCCGATACGTCTTCGCGTAGATGTGCCCGCAAAGGGCAGTGATCTCGGCGCCGAGCTTCTCGCCGGCGGCGTACTTCGGGTGGCGGCCACCCGCGGCGACGGCATCGTCCCCTAACCCGTCGTCGGCGTCGGGCGCCGTGGGGTCCGGCCGCTCCGACGATACCGCTGCAGTCACAGTCCGCATCACAGGTCCCTCCGTGGATGCATCCAGTACTGTGATTATATCCAGTTAATAGCGGACAGCCCGTTGTATTTATAGAGGAATTGGCCGGAAAGAGACATTGCTATCGAGCGTCTTCCACCGGTTTCGCCGGCTCCGTGGTCGGCGGCTTCGCGCTCCCGGGCGCCCCGGCTCGCTCCGGCGCCCCGGCGCTCCCCGACGCCTCGACGCCCCCCGGCACCTCGACGCCCGCCGGCGCCGGCTTGTACCGCGCCTCCATGAGCACGGCCACCACCACCGCGGTCATCGCCACCAGCGGCACGAGCGCGAGCACGTTCGCCAGCTTCGCCCAGCGCCTACCCGTGAGCCACGCCCACGCCGGCAAACCCAGCAGCGCCAGGCAGAAACACAGCGCCGCGGCACCGTAGGCGATCACCGCCCCCACGCATCCCAACCCCATGCAATCGCCGGCGATGCTCATCCCGAGCAGGACGCAGGCGACCAGGCCGAACACCCCGAACACCGCGATACCGAACTGAACCGTACCGAGCACCGTCGCCGCCCTGCTGACGCTCACGCCCCGCCTCCCCTCACGCCGCATCGGCCTCCAATACTAACCTGATGTAATGTTCGGCATTCGGCAGTCCCGACGAGTGCGAACCCAGCGTAGTCCCATGCACCTCCAGCCCTACCTCCACCGCATCGGCTACACGGGCCCCGCGACCCCGACCCTCGCCACCCTCGGCGCCCTCCTGCGCCGCCACGCCCTCGCCGTCCCCTTCGAGAACCTGGACATCCAGCTCGGCCGCCGCCTCACCCTCGACCCCGACGCCGCCTTCGACAAGATCGTGCACCGCCGCCGCGGCGGCTGGTGCTACGAGCAGAACGGCCTGTTCGGCGCGGTGCTCGCGGAGATCGGCTTCGGCGTCACCCGGGTGGCCGGCGCCGTCATGCGCGCGGGACGCGAAGACATCTCCGACGCCAACCATCTAACCCTGCTGGTGGAAACCGAAGACGCACCCGGCCGCCGCTTCCTCGCCGACGTGGGCTTCGGCGGCAGCCTCGTCGAACCCGTCGAACTCGCCGAGGCCACCCATTCCCAGCCGCCCTTCCGCCTGGGCCTCCGCCGCCTGGACGACGGCTACTGGCAGTTCCACGAAAATGCCGGCGACCGCGAATTCAGCTTCGACTTCCAGCCCGTTCCCGGCGACGAAGGCGCCCTGGCTCGGCGCTGCAACTACCTCCAGAGCGACCCGACCTGCGGCTTCGTCAGAAGCCTCGTCGCCCAGATCCGCCTGCCCGACGCCCACCGCACGCTGCGCGGCCGCGCGCTCAGCGAGATCGGGCCGCGCGGCAGCGAGGAGCGGTTGATCGACAGCGCGGACGACCTGGTGCAGACCCTCGCGACCCAGTTCCACCTGGACGTGCCCGAGGTCCGCGACCTGTGGCCACGGATCGTGGAGCGGCACGAGAACTAGTGTAGGAGCGGCTTCAGCCGCGACCGGCCATCGGGCCTGAAGGCCCTCCTACTGGCGCACCGCCTGCAGCTCCACCCCGCCGATCCGCACGTTTCGGTACTTCGGCGCCGTCAGACTCACGTCCCCCTCGAGCACATCCTCGCGGTCGAATCCCTCGCCCCCATCGAGGCGAAAGCTCATGTGGGCGAGCCGCCATGGCCCGCCGCCCTCATCGTTGCCGGCGCGATAGAAGAACTGCGCGAACACGGGCCTCTGCTCCCCGACCAGCAGTAACACGTACTCGTTCGACCCGTCGCCATCCAGGTCCGCCCGGATCACCACCGGGACCTGCCCCGGGGCAGGCGGCATCGCCCTCTCGATCAACGGCTTCAACCCCACCGGCACCACGAACGGCTCCGGACGATACCGGACGCTCTCCCAGAACGCCTCACTGTCCACGGGCAGCGCGGCGGCCCGATGCACCGGTTCCTCGATCATCGCCACCAGCTCCGGATCGCTCTCCCCGATCTCGTCCTTCATCTCCTCCATCGCCAGATACCCGGGCCGCGCCAGATGCTGCTTCGCGTACCAGAAATCGAACTCCGCCAGCTCGATCTCGCCCGAC
>Ga0102929_1001124_pt1 | contig 15979 bp, 11 predicted proteins | sample SalPonR1_B_D2_MG_FD_78510 | JGI IMG/M metagenome (GOLD analysis project Ga0102929, IMG submission 78510) | Salt pond soil microbial communities from South San Francisco under conditions of wetland restoration - Salt Pond MetaG R1_B_D2_MG | ecosystem: Environmental > Aquatic > Marine > Intertidal... | reverse complement strand
TCATTGGCGGTGGAAGTCGTCCTGCTCTAATGATAGACCGGATTATTGAAGAGACAGGTCTTGATGATTCTGAGAATTCTGCGATTGTTTTAACCATGTCGGGCTTTAATCCGGATACATCAGGTTTTTACGGTGAGCGTCAGTTCAGGGAAAAAGGAGTTGAAAATATTCGGTTCTACGATTTTGAACGCCGACACCCATTTTCAGATACGGCTGCGGATTCTCTCGAAAATGCAGCGCTAATTTATATTACGGGAGGATCACAATCCCGATTTATGGAGGCCGTTGATGCCGTTCCTCAAATTGCGGACGCTATCGTAAACGCGTACCGGAATGGAGCGATGATTGCAGGGACCAGTGCCGGAGCAGCGATTATGAGCCGGATCATGATTACGGGAGATCAGGCCAATTATCCGGAGTACACCTCAACATTTTATCATCTGGAGAAGGATAACATGATAACCGCCGAAGGACTAGGGTTGATTGAAGGCGTGATTGTGGATCAGCATTTTGTAGAGCGGGCACGGAACAACCGGCTGCTGACGGCTGTAATGGAATACCCCGATCACACCGGAATTGGGATCAGTGAATCAACAGCTATCCTTGTAAGAGGGAATCAAGCCGAAGTCGTTGGCAATTCACAGGTACTAGTCTATCGGAACCGGTCTGGTGAGGCAATAGTGGAGAACGGAAAGCTGGGTGCCCGAAACATTCAGCTCGACATCTACTTGCCGGGTGAGGTTTTTTCAATCCAATAAGTGGGTTTCAACTTCCCACTTTGAAGGGGGTATGGAGGGTGATTAAATTTGAAAGGAAACTTTAAAAGATGACTTGAGAAGGGTAAACAGAGAATGGACACCCCTCCCTCAAGGGAAGATGTTATGAAATATCCGGCTTATCATCTCCCTGCTCACTTTGGAATCGCTATCCACTTTCGGTGGAAGAAAAACACCCCTCACCTTCACTTTGCTACGGCACTCCCGGAGAGATTTCAGGAAACTTCGCGTCATAATTCATTTAAATTCAGATAAGAATTAACCGCATAAGTTCTCATCCGTTTTTATATTTTCTTATAGAAAACCTAAAGCTCAACTTATTTATACATGGTTAAATATTTACTCATTTCACTTCTTATCTTTTCGGCATGCTCCTCTCCAAAATCTGTTGATCAGCTCAAGACTGATATTGAAAACCATATCGCTGATGAAGATGGAACTTTTGGAATCTGGTTTCAGCATCTGCAGAATCCGGACCAGCATTTTGCTATAAATGCAGATACTCTTTTTCATGCGGCAAGTACGATGAAAACACCGGTAATGATTGAACTATTTCGACAGGCAGAAGCCGGGGAGTTTGATCTGTCCGACTCTATCAGAGTGGAAAACAAGTTCTACAGTATTGTGGATGGATCAGAATTTCAGTTGACACTGGACCCTGACGGAGATGATCCATTTGAGCGCCGCGTTGGTGAGAAGGCTACTCTTTACGATCTGAATCATGCGATGATCACCTACAGCAGTAATTTAACCACCAACCTTTTGATTCGTCTTGTAGGTGCAGAAGAGACAACAGAAACCATGCGTAATCTGGGCGCGGAAAATATTCAGGTACTTCGAGGGGTGGAGGATTTGAAGGCCTTTGACAGGGGATTGAGCAACCGGACAACACCAAGGGATCTGGGAATCATTTATGAACACATAGCAAACGGTACGGCAGTCAGTGCAGAAATGGACAGTTTAATGATTGAGGTTCTGAAGGATCAATATTACCAGGATGTACTGCCTGAATATCTTCCGGATGACGTGGTGGCTGCCAACAAAACAGGGTTTATAACCGGTGTACGCCACGACTCAGGTATATTTTATCTTCCCGACGGACAATCGTATGTTCTTATTTTTCTTTCTAAAGAGCTGCCCGATGAAGACCGGGGGCGGGATGTTGGCCGTGAAATCTCATTAAAAATTTATGATTGGCTTACAGAGAGGGCTCAGTAAACAATAGATCAAAATTATTTAAGCGGAACGCTAGAATGTTATCTGACCCAATCACCCCAAGCTCCTCCTTCATAAGAAAGGGATTCTAACAATGAAAATATACAGATTTAGATTTTAAATGAAGCTCTCAGAATCGATAATAGACTCTTCCCCATTTGGTTTTGCATACCATAAGGTTGTCGTTGACAGTGAAAATCGCCCTGCTAATTACAAATTTTTGAAAGTCAATAAAGCCTTTGAAAAGCTGACCGGACTGAAGGGAGATGATATCATAGGAAAGACTGCTACTGAAGTATTACCCGGTATTGAGATTGGTAATGAAGATTGGATTAGCACGTTTGGTGATGTTGCACTCACAGGCAGTAACAAGGTAGTTGAGGAATATTCTAAACCATTAGATAAATGGTTTCAAGTTCAGATCTGGTCTGATGAGAAGGGTTATTTTGCTACTTTTTTCATTGATATAACGGACCAAAAAAGAATCGGAGAAAATGAAAAAGAGTATCAGGAGATCTTCTCTAATATTACACAAAGTATCTTTGTTGTGGATGTAACCCCCGGAGAAAGGTTTATACTGAGGGATTTTAACAACGCGCAGTTGAAGTTTGCGAATACGAAAAGGGAGGATATTCAAGGCAAAGAGATTGAGGATATTTTTCCTCCGGAAATTGCTGAAAATATACTGTCGCATTACAGGGATTGTTTGGAGGCAGGCGAAATTATTTCATACGAAGAGGAGGTTGAATTACCCAATCAGGGCCGTAAAAATTTCCTAACTACGATCTCACCACTAAGAAATGCATCGGGCCGAATTTATAGATTGGTAGGATCGGCTGTGGATATTACCGACCGGAAAAAGGCGGAAGAATCTTTATACCGGGAGAAGGAGTTTAAAAACGCGATACTTTCATCCGCAGCAGACGGAATTGTTGTTTGCGATCAGGATGGAAAACTGGTTCTCTTCAATGAAAAAGCGATAGAGTGGCACGGAGTTGACCTCAAGAATATTCCTGTTGAAGAGGGCGCAAGGTACTATGATCTATACCATATAGACGGAGAAACTCCTCTAAAACCGGAGGAGATACCTTTGGTACGTGCATTCCACGGCGAAACGGTTTTGAATGCCGGAATGGCTATAGTGGCCAAGGATAAAGACCCAAGGTACATTCTTGCCAGTGGCAGTCCGATTATAGGTCAAGACGGAAACAAGCTGGGAGCTGTAATACTGATGAAAGATATTTCGGCAAGACTTAAAGCTGAAGAAAAGGTGAAAGAGAGTGAAGAGCGCTTTCGAAATCTTGCATTTAATGTGCCCGGTGTGATCTATCTTTGTGAAAATGATGATCAATATTCAATGATTTTTGTGAACGATCAGGTTGAAGATTTGACCGGTTACAGTCGGAGAGAGTTTTTGGATCAAAAAGTGAACTTTGCGGATTTGATGCATACGGACGATATAGAAAAAGTAAAGTCCAGAGTTGATGAAGCTATAAAGGAGAGAAAATCATTTCAGGTTGAATACAGGCTCTATGATAAAATGGGTGTAATGCACTGGGTGATGGAAAACGGTGTCGGAATTTTTGATAATGAAGATAACCTGTTGCATCTGGAGGGATATATTTCTGATATAACAGAAAAGAAAATAGCGGAAGAAGTAGCTTATAAGGCATCCCAACAGCTGGCGTTTCATATAGAAAATTCCCCATTGGCGGTAATTGTATCCGACGAAAATTTTGAAGTAACTCAATGGTCGAAAAGTGCGGAGAAGCTATTTGGTTGGTCAGAAGAAGAGGTTTTAAATAAAAGCCGGTCAGAATGGAATTTTACACACAAAGATGATGTCGACTCGGTCAAACAAAAAATTGATGAGTTAATTAAGCAAAAAAAATCCAGCAACGTCAGCCATAACCGGAATATCACAAAAGATGGCCGGGTACTGCATTGTGAATGGTACAATTCTGTGATGTTTGATAAAAAGGGCGACATCATTTCTATATTTTCACTGGTTCACGATGTGTCTGACCGGTTTGAAAAAGAGAGAGCCTTAAAAGAATCACTGGCTGAAAAAGAGATCATGCTGGCGGAGATACACCACCGGGTAAAGAATAATCTTGCCGTTGTATCAGGTTTGATGCAGCTTCAGGCTCTAGGTGCAGAGAACCCCAAACTTGAGGCAGATCTTTATGACAGTGTGAATCGTATCAAAACCATGGCGTCTGTCCATGAGCTGCTCTATCAATCAGAAAACTATGCAAGACTCGATTTTAAAGAGACGATTACACAACTCGTTAATAATGTTTCGGAAACTCTGCAATCGGAAACCGGGGTTGAAATTGACATGCAGTGTGATGACATCAAACTGAGCATTAATAAGGCGATCCCAACGGCATTGATTGTAAATGAAGTCATTACCAACGTTTACAAGCACGCGTTTAACGATCGAGATAAGGGCAAACTTTCAGTTTATGTCGATAAAGTGAATGGTGAGATAAAGCTGTTGATTAAGGATGACGGGGTTGGAATTGAGAAGGATCTGGTATCTGAAGAAGGTCAGAAGGTGGGGAAGGGATCTTTGGGAATGCACCTGATTCAAGAGCTGGTAAACCAGCTGGGGGGTACATTTCAATATGCGAATGCTGACCCGGGAACCGAGTTTCAACTCTTTTTTAAACATAAAGGTTAATAAACAGAGTATTTTAAGAAACTCATTGTCTCTTAAAATCATTGTTATAAGTAGTGATCTGAGTTAGATTCTAAAATTTCTCTTAATTTTAAGGAGGAGCCAGTGGTGGTTTACTGCACTAATCGTATGGTTACAAAATTGCTATCTTTTTTCAACCACCCCTAAATCCCCTTCTTGGAAAAGGAGGGGACTTTCAAGCATCTAAATCGACACATTATTACACGAAATTAGGTTAGAATGTTAAATTAAATGGTGACGTATTATGGCTACTCAAAAAACACCGGTAAACAACACTCCGTTAACCGAAGAAGAGCTCAATCATTTTAAAGAAAAACTGGATCAGGAAAAGCGAGAGACCGAAGCTCAGATTCAGGAACTTAAAGATAGCTTGGATTCACTGAATAACACCTCAGATGATGTGCAATCGTCTCAAGATCACCATCAGGCCGATTTAGGTACTAAGGAGAATCGCAATGCTACAATCCTGAAGAAAATTGAGAAACAGAAAGAAAAGCTGGATCAAATCATTGTGGCGCTAGATCGAATGGAAACCGGTAATTATGGAATTTGTATTGATACCGGTGAGCCGATTCAAAAAGAACGTCTGGAGACAATCCCTTATGCAATCAGAAGCGTGGTAGCCAAAGATTGACATTGATCTATTAGACGGGTTCGACACATCTGAACCCAATGGTGTGGTCTTCGAGTTCTGCTAATACACCCACCCTCCAATAGGTTCTGAGTACGTCATCCTCTTCATTAAAGCTGCCGCCACGAATAACGCGCATGGAGCGTTCGTCAAGCGGATAGTATTGAATAGAGTCTGGGTTGATCTTATAAAATGGGTAGTAAGCACCTATATATTCAGCGACGTTTCCACTCATATCATAAAGGCCCAGTCCATTGGGTTCTTTAGTGCCTACAAGAAATGAGTACCCGCCACTGTTGTTTTTATGGCGGGCCACATGGTCGAGGCTGTCAGGGTCGGCAGTTCCTGCATAGATTTCTTCTTTACCACCCGACCGCGCCGCATATTCCCACTCTTGTTCTGTTGGCAGCCGATAGCCATACGCCTTACAGAATTCGAGTGCGTTGTACCAATTCACGTAAATGACGGCTCTTTCTCCTCGTCCACGCCCATCATCACGAGGAAGTTCTCTGCCGGTTGCGCTAGCAAGTGCATCATATTGCCGGTAGGTAACTTCAAAAGTCCCGATATAAAAATCGGGCAGGGTAACTTCGTGTAAAGGAAGTGAGTCATCATTTTTCTCTTCAATCACATCACCCATTATAAATGTACCGCCCTCAACAAAGGTCATGTCGAGTGGTTCAAGTTGAGACTGAAGGGACGGTTTAAGGAGTGCGCAACCACCCAGAAAAACCAAGACAAAGGAAGCAATGTATTTCATAGTACTAAACATTTAGTAGAATATAGCTTGATGTTACAGGAACTCCAAAAACAGTGTCAATTTCTTTGTAGAAAAAAAGCCTTTACGTACATTTAGTAAAAATTCAATCCTATAAAAAAAGAGATGAGATTATGAATGTTACCATAGCAGATAAATTGCCTGATGAAGCGCTGAAACACCTGGAAGAGTTGGGGCTGAAAGTAGACAACAATCCGGGACTGAAAGAAGCAGACCTTGGAAGCGGACTGCCTGATGCTCAAATTTTAATGGTCAGGTCGACGGTTGTGAATAGAGAATGTATTGAAAACAGCCCAAGATTGAGCCTGATCATCCGGGCCGGTGCAGGGGTAAATAATATTGATATTGAAGCGGCCAGCGGTAAGGGAATTTATGTTGCCAACTGTCCCGGAAAAAACGCGATAGCGGTTGCGGAACTAACCATGGGGCTTATTCTCTCTCTGGACCGATTTATTCCGCAAAATGTAGCAGATTTCAATGACGGAAAATGGAATAAAGCTGCATACTCCAAAGCGGATGGCCTGTTTGGCAAAACAATAGGCATTATTGGCACAGGTATGATTGGTCAGGAAGTGATTAAAAGAGCTCAGGGATTCGGCCTGAATGTGGTGGCATGGTCGAGGTCACTAACTCCAAAGATAGCAGATGAGATGGAAATAGAGTACGCGGGTTCTATTTTGGAGGCTGCGGAAACATCCGATATTCTAAGTGTTCACCTTGCGATGAATACAGAAACAAGGAGAATAATCTCAAAAGAAATACTATCTGCTTTAAAAGACGGAGCAATGTTCATTAATACATCGAGGGACGGTGTTGTAGATGAGGACGCTCTATATGAAGAAGTAGTAAGTGGGAGATTAAAAGCCGGCCTGGATGTATTTAGTGATGAACCGGAATTTAAGGAAGGAGAGTTTGAGAGTCGTTTTCAGGGATTAGATAACGTATGTATCACACATCACATAGGGGCCAGTACCTATCAGGCTCAAATGGCAGTTGCCGATGATGCCGTAGATATCGTGCGGGGATATCTACAGGAGGGCAAAGTTCGAAACTGGCTGAACCGGTGTGAACATACAGAGTCGCCTTGGCAGCTGGTGGTTCGTCACTATGATAAGCCCGGTGTTATTGCGAATGTGATGAACGAGTTGAAAGAGGCAAAAATAAACGCTCAAGAGCTTGAAAACGTAATTTTTGATCGCAAGTTGGCCGCCTGCTGTACCATTCAGCTGGACGCAGAACCGACCGAAAAAGTGCTGCAAAATATTCGCACACGCCAGGATGAAGTGATTAGCGCAATGCTGGTACCGAGGGGTTGATCTGTAATAGTATCCGTCAGACCGCTTCGAGCGGTCAGACGGGTTTTGCTTCTTCAGCCTGCCTGCGCTGAAGCTTCGGAAGACGGGAATGGATTGCGGGGTGTGTTAAAATATTTCTGTAAAGCACCTTTTGTAGGAATATTCTGAAAAGACCAATATTTCGGTATAAAACAAATCTAATGCAAAGAGCAAGGTCGCTTCGGCTTGACTGTAATTATATGTTGGTTCTTTTGGTTAACCACACAGACTTTGATAAATGAAAAGGCTGAAAGCCCGGTACAACTCAGCCCGGGACATCGTCCCGGTTTAAAAATTGCAATACGTTAGATAGCAGGCTGTAAGCCTGCAACAGGTATAATTTCAAAAAAAGTCTGTAAACTATTCGATTACATTATACTTACCTAAAACCTCTCTATTACATCCCAATATCTCAAATATGCATTCAGTCGGGTGACCTGTTACAGGCCTTCAGCCTTTCAGGATAGCAGACAAATGTTGAATGTGCAGGTTTTTGAGAAGATGAAGTGTCCGATGATATCGATAATCTTCTCCGTATAATCTAAAACAGTGTTTTAAAAAGAGAACGTCAATCGAGTCTTTAATTTCCTGCAAAAAGTAATCACACATCTTTCACCAGAAACTCGGCCAGAGGTTTCAGATTTGGGAGCAGGCAGACATCAAACAAACTCAGAAACTAATTTTTTTACAACCAAGGACTTTGGTGTGTTGCTTGGGCAATTTTTGCCGCATCAATAGCGATTACCAGCTCTTCGTTGGTAGGTATAACGTAGATGTCAGTTTTAGAGTCATCGGTACTGATCTTCTGAATTTCACCTCTTTTTGCATTTTGGTTCTTTTCGGAATCAACTTTAATGCCCATGAAGTCTAAATTGGAGAGTACCCGTTCTCGGATTTCTGAAGAATTTTCACCAATACCTGCCGTAAAAATGATGGAGTCACAGCCGTTCAGTGTAGCGATGTATGATCCGATAAACTGCTTCGCTTTATTACAGAAAACATCTACAGCCTGCTGGCAGCGTCTGTCTCCATTACGGGCCTCTTCAAGCAGGTCACGCATGTCGCTGGCATATCCACTTAGGCCAAGCAGTCCACTGTGTCTGTTCAGAAGCGCGTGGAGACTATTCATTGTAATTTCTTCTTTCTCCATGATGTAAAAAAGAATAGAGGGATCCAGGTCCCCGCTTCGTGTTCCCATCACAAGACCGGAAAGGGGTGTAAAGCCCATAGACGTATCGATGGATTTCCCTCCATCAATTGCAGCAATAGAAGCACCGTTTCCAAGATGACACGTAATCACTTTTGTCTCTTCTACAGGCTTGTCGATTAATTTATAGTACTGCCGGCTAACGTAGTAATGTGATGTTCCGTGAAATCCATACTTACGAATTTTATAGCGTCGGTAGAGTCGATTTGGAATCCCGTACAAATAAGCTTTAGCGGGCAGTGAGTGGTGAAATGCCGTGTCAAAAACCGCCACATGCGGAATTGTGGGAAGGTGTTTTTTTGCAGCTTCAATTCCTTTTAGGTTATTGGGATTGTGAAGCGGTGCCAGGTCAAAAGCCTCTTCGATGGCGTGTGTAACATCATCATCAATCAATACGGAATCTTTAAACATCTCGCCACCGTGCACAACACGATGCCCAACGGCTTTAATATCTGATGGTGAAGAAATTATCTCATTTTTCTCATTGAGCAGGTAATTCATGATTTCCTGCAGAGCTTCTTCGTGGTTGGCAATAACCTGTGTGGTTTTCGTGTGTTTTTTCCCTTCGGGTTCGTGCTTTACAATGGAAGTTACAGCTCCGATTCTCTCAACAATTCCTTTGCAGACATCTCTCTGATCCTCTGTTTCGATAAGATTGTATTTAACAGATGAACTTCCGCAGTTAATAACTAATACCAGCATGACTAATTTCTTTAATATTTATGTTGTTGATGATTAATCTCTTTTTTGATCGGATCAAGAATATGATCCAGTCCATTTGTTTTTATTTCATACATAGTAGCCAATTGCTGCCCTAAGGTGCCGCCGGGGAATCCTTCTCTATGAAACCACTCCAGATAATGAACCGGAAGTGAAGTGATGTGCCTTCCCTTAAATTGCCCAAAAGGCATTTTCGCAGCCACAAGTTTGTATAAAAATGTACGATCAAACATATTTTAGACCCATTTTAAATATGATTCTAAATGTAGGAAATCTTTGCAAAGAGAGTGTTAAGGATCAGCACATAATTAAATAAATGTTAAAAAAAATCTTTTTTGTAACAGGTCACTGCCTCGCCACTCTTGATTAAGTAAGGAAAGCTTTAGGACTATCAGATAATAGTATGGGAGCGAACAGGGTAAATCTATTTTTCATTATAAAGATTGCATTCAGAAACTGGAGAAAAACTCCTCTGTTTTCTGTTGTAAATCTTTTGGGATTGGCGGTGGGGATTGCAAGCTGCCTTCTCATAGGTATTTACGTGCTGAATGAGCTCTCATATGATGAGTATCATGAAAAAAGTGACAGAATCTACCGTGTCACGCAAGCCCTTCAAAATAATGGTGAAAATGACGGGCGGTCAGTTTCTACACCTTTCCCCTTAAAAGGGTTGATAGATAATGAATTGCAGGGTACCGTAGCCGCATCGGTCAGATTTTTTGATTTGGAAAGTGAAAGTGTTTCAATCAAAAATCCTGATAATAATGTAGTTATCCGGCAAAGCGGGTTTTTCTTCACGGATCCCGAAGTTTTTGAAGTTTTTGATATTAACCTGGTCAGGGGTGACTCCGGCCGTGTATTATCTGAACCGAATTCTGTAGTCATTACAGAAAATGTGGCTACCGTCTACTTTGGGGATGAAGACCCCATGGGTAAAACATTTCACTTTGAGGGCAGAATTGCCCTTAGAGTGACCGGTGTGATGGAAAACTGGCCTCAAAACTCACATTTTAAAGCAGACTTTTTAACCCCTTTTGCCACACTTAGAAATCTATGGGGTAATTACGATGAGTTGGTTTCCAGATGGAGATGGAATCCTGTTTGGACCTATATTCTTACTGAACCGGGAGTGGACGATCAGCAACTTGAGCAAAACATTGTTGAAATATCTGATCCATTTTATGATGAATATTTTACCGGATCAGAAAGTGTGGATTTAAGTCTTCAGCCTCTTGATGATATTTGGTTAACTGCAGGACTTGATTCAGAAATTGAACCGGTGAGTAATTCAGTGAATGTTTATCTCTTCGGTCTTGTAGCGATCTTTATTTTAACTCTGGCATGCATCAATTTTATAAACCTGTCAACAGCCTCTGCTCTTCGCCGATCGAAAGAGGTTGGAGTGCGAAAAGTTTTGGGTGCCGAGCGCTCCGGTATAGCCGGGCAGTTCATAATAGAGTCCGTTATTTTTACATTAGTATCATTTGCTGTGGGGATTGTAATAGGATGGCTGGCTTTTCCCTATTTTGAAATGTTTACCGGGCGAGAACTTATGTCGGCCAATTTGGAGCTGACGGAAATTATATTTTTCATTTCCGTATTTGTGGTCGTAATTGCACTTCTTGCAGGGTTTTACCCATCTGCTGTTCTCTCTTCATTTAACCCGATAGATAGTCTTCGAGGTAAACAGTCGAAAGGAAAATCAGGAACACGTGTAAGAAAAGCACTGGTGTTGGTTCAGTTCTCCATTACGGCAATTCTTCTGATCGGTACTTCATTAGTCTATTTTCAACATCAACATCTTCAGGAGAAGGATCTTGGCTTTGATACGGAGCAGATTATAGCTGTGCCGGTCTATTTAACCAGCGCAATATGGTCTTATGATGAACTAAAACAGCGAGCTCTCACACACACTTCAATTCTGCAGATTTCGGGTGCACAATCACTGTTTGGAAGCTCAAAATTTTGGAAATTCGATTATACCCCCGATGATTCAGGCAATGAAGATTCCCCGTCATTTAGCAAACTGTTTGTTCTTCACGATATATTGGAGACAATGGATATAGAAATTATTGCCGGGCGTAATTTTTCCGAAGATTTTTCAACAGACGGAGAGCAGGCTCTGTTAATAAATCGTGAGATGGTTGATTATCTGGAGTGGGGCGATCCGGAAGACGCTGTCGGCAGAACGTTCAGAGATCCAAATGGAAGCAGTTACTCGGTAGTTGGGGTCACCGAGAACTTTAATCACACCTATCTCCGAAGGGAACTGGAGCCATTAATTCTGGATCTTCCTGCAAACATGACCCAGCGTATAGCAAATATTGAGTATATGAAAGTGCGGCTGGCGCCGGGTAGCCCGTCTGACGCCATTGAACACCTCCAAACCATTTGGGCTGATCTGGATCAAACCCATCCATTCGATTACTTTTTTGTTGATGACCGTCTGAACCAGCTTTATGAGCCGGAACAGAAAGTTGCGTCGGTAATGGGAGTATTCGCTTTGATCGCTATATTTGTGGGCAGCATCGGGTTGCTTGGCCTGGCTTCATATTCAGTTAAGGTTCGGGAGAAAGAGGTTGCTATACGAAAAGTACTGGGCCTGTCTGCTCCGGGAGTATTTTATCTCCTTTCAAAAGATTATGTGCTACTTATTATGATAGCGCATTTGATTGCATTGCCCGTCATCTATTTTGCCGCGGACGGTTGGTTGGCGAGTTTCCCGTATCACATAGAGCTGGTGTATTATTTGATGATCACTTTTGTGATGAGTTTAATCATATCCCTGTTGATCAGTATTGGCACGATCAGTTCTCAATCAATTAAGGCGGCTCTGCTCAATCCGGCTGAAAGCCTGAAAAATGAATAATTTTAGTTGATGATGTTACATGGATAAGAAAATTGAAAAAAAGAAAGCATCGCCCATCAGAATTGCAGGGTATATTCTGATTGCAGCAATCGTGCTATTTGTTCTATACAATTACTTCGGGGCAGATAAAGGATCGTCAGTTACGATTGACAGACAACGGGTGATGATTTCAGAGGTTACGGAAGGAGTTTTTCAGGAGTTTGTTGATGTGTCCGGTACAGTTCAGCCTATTCGGACAACCTATCTTGATGCTGTTGAAGGCGGGGTTGTGCAGCAGATTTTTGCGGAATCGGGAGAGATTGTGGATGCAGGGGATACGATTGTTGTTTTAACAAACTCTTCACTCCAGCTTAGCGTACTTCAGCAGGAAGCCGGAATTTATGATCAGATTAACAACGTGAGAAATTCACGGCTTAATCTGGAGCAGAATCACCTTAATCTTCAAAAAGAGTTGTCTGATTCTAAAACCCAGCTTGAACTGGCTAAATCTGCCCACCAACGAGACAGTATTCTTTTTACCAGGGAGCTGATTTCACTGCAAGAGTACGAAGAATCTGAACTGGAGCATGCATTTCAGAAAAGCAGATTTGACCTGAATTATGAATCTTTTAGGCGCGATTCCGTCCAGATGGATCAGCAGCTTTCTCAGCTCAATCAATCTGAGCAGCGAATGTGGCGCAGTCTGGATGGCGTTCAGCAGATTTTGGACAATCTAATCGTTACAGCTCCGATATCGGGGCAACTATCAACAATGGAGCTGGATCCCGGTTTATCCATTCAGCAAGGCGAACGGATTGGGCAGATTGACCAACTGGACGGGTTTAAAGTACGGGCAGGAATCGATGAGTTTTACCTGGCCAGGGTAGCTCCCGGTCAATCCGGAAGTTTTGAGTATGCCGGCGATAGATATAATGTAGTCGTTGAGCGTGTCTATCCGGTTATTCAGGATGGACAGTTTCAGGTAGACTTTCAGTTCGCTGAAGAAATTCCGCAGACTCTGCGTCGCGGACAGTCGGTTCGGATACGGCTTGAGCTGGGCGATTCAGGGAATGCACTGCTACTGCCAAGGGGCACATTTTTTCAGCAGACCGGAGGTAACTGGGTTTTTGTAGTAGATGAAGAAGATAACCGCGCAGTGAAAAATGCTATACGACTAGGCCGATCCAATCGCGACTTTTTTGAAGTGATCGAGGGTTTGGAGCCCGGACAGAACGTCATTACCTCCAGCTATGATGCCTTTCAGCAGGCTGATGTGCTGCTCCTTGAGGATTGAAATAACAAAATATAACACCAGAAAAGATGATCATAGCAGAAAACCTGACAAAAGTTTACAGAACCGATGAGATTGAGACCACGGCGTTGAATCGTCTGAATCTCGAGGTTCGTGAAGGAGAATTTGTTGCGATCATGGGTCCGTCCGGTTGTGGGAAGTCGACACTGCTGAATATTATGGGATTATTGGATAGCCCTACGGAAGGAAGCTACCGGTTTTTGGGTGAGGATACAGCCGGTTACTCCGAGCGAGACCGGGCCCGGATGAGAAAAGGGAATGTCGGTTTTATTTTTCAGAGCTTTAATCTGATTGATGAACTGACTGTATTTGAAAATGCAGATCTGCCTTTGCAATATTTGGGTTTAAAAGCATCGGAAAGTAAAGTAAAAGTAGAAAAGGCACTGGATAAAATTGGAATGACGTCCCGCAAAAATCACTTCCCTCAGCAGCTATCCGGTGGTCAGCAGCAGCGTGCGGCCATTGCCCGTGCCGTGGTTACAGAACCCAAACTGATATTGGCAGATGAGCCAACCGGGAACCTCGATTCGGGCCACGGAAAAGAGGTAATGGAGCTTTTGAAAGAGCTCAACGAGCAAGGCACCACAATCGTAATGGTAACGCACTCCCCAATTGATGCAGAGTACTCCAACAGAATTATTCATCTAAAAGATGGGATGATAGCGGATGGAGAGCCGGTCTATCAAACAAGCGGTAAATAAATATCTCTTTATTTATTAGATGGCGAGGTTGGACGGAAAAAATCTTATTTTTAATGCTGAAAACCTGAGTTCGTTCTTTAAATCATAAGTAATGAGGAAATGCTGTTAAACACCCCTCTTACTCTCCCCTTGTTAGGGGAGAATTTTTTCTGGAATATCAAGAAAGATTATCATTTTACTCAGGATTGAATTGTATTAAAAATTGATTGACTCGCTGCATGACCTATCTGACTGTTGAAAACCTTTCTAAAAGTTTCGGCACAAAAATATTATTTGAAAAGATCACCTTTGGCTTGTCGAAAGGGGATAAAACTGCATTGGTTGCTCCAAACGGAACCGGAAAATCCACGCTGTTAAAAATCATTGCCGGTAAAGAGGTGCAGGATACCGGAGAAGTAATGTTCCAAAGTGATATCAAAGTTGGATACCTGGAACAGGAACCGGAGCTCAATCCGGATTTAACCATTCAGGAATATATTTCGCAGGGACATACAGGCCTTTCAAATGTTGTGTTGCGATACGAAAAAGCGGTAGAGGCTCAGGCTGAAAACTTTAATGAAGAGACTCAGGAAGAGTATATGCGGGCAAGTGCAGCGATGGATGCTGCCGGCGCCTGGGATTATGAGCAGAGGTTGGAGCAGATATTAAGCCGACTTGATATTCACGATCTTGAGAGATCCATTCAAACGCTATCAGGCGGTGAAAGGAAGAGGGTGGCTTTGGCATTTGTACTGCTGGATGATCCCGACCTGTTGATATTAGATGAGCCGACCAACCACCTTGATTTGGATATGATTGAGTGGCTCGAAGATTATCTGGCAAAAAGCAGCGTGACCTTGTTGATGGTGACTCACGATCGCTATTTTCTGGATAGGGTTTGTAATCATATTCTGGAGATGGATGCCGGTAAACTCTATAATCATAACGGAAATTACGCCTATTATCTGCAGAAGAAAGCCGAACGTGAAGAACAGGAACGGGTGGAGATGAAAAAAGCGGGGCAACTTTTCAAGAAGGAACTGGAGTGGATGCGCCGGCAGCCCAAAGCCCGGACAGGTAAATCTAAATCCCGGATTGATGCATTTCATAAGACAAAAGAGAAAGTCACCCAAAACAGTGATGAGAGTGAGTTGGAACTGGATGTGTCTATGCAGCGGATGGGCGGACAGATTCTGGAAATGGAGAATATCTCTAAATCATATGATGATCTCGTGATCCTGGATGATTTTTCATACTCCTTTAATCGGGGTGAAAAAATTGGGATTATTGGTAAAAACGGAGTTGGGAAAAGTACATTTCTGAAAATTATTACCGGTGAAGAGGAGGCAGACTCAGGTGATATAAATACCGGCCAGACGATTCAGTTTGGTCACTATCGTCAGCAGGATATAGATTTTGATGAGAGTCAGCGTGTGATTGACGTGATCAAAGAGGTTGCTTCGGTTATTCAGATGTCGGATGGCTCTCAGATTTCGGCGTCTCAATTTCTGGAGCACTTTCAGTTTCCGGGATCGCTTCAGTACACTCCGGTTGGGAAGCTTAGCGGTGGAGAGAGACGACGACTTGCCCTGATGATGGTGTTAATTCAGAACCCCAATTTTTTAATTCTGGATGAGCCAACCAACGATTTGGATCTCACAACCATGCAGAAAATTGAAGATTTCTTAAGGGGATTTGGCGGCTGCCTGATCGTGGTTTCGCACGACAGGTTTTTTATGGACAAACTGGTGGATCACTACTTTGTGTTTGAGGG
>Ga0102929_1001123_pt1 | contig 15983 bp, 16 predicted proteins | sample SalPonR1_B_D2_MG_FD_78510 | JGI IMG/M metagenome (GOLD analysis project Ga0102929, IMG submission 78510) | Salt pond soil microbial communities from South San Francisco under conditions of wetland restoration - Salt Pond MetaG R1_B_D2_MG | ecosystem: Environmental > Aquatic > Marine > Intertidal... | reverse complement strand
TTCATCGTCAACACGACGGAGGGCAAGCAGGCCATCCGTGATTCGCACTCCATCCGGGGTGAGGCGGTGCACAAGAAGGTGACCTACTACACGACGCTGGCGGCAGCCGTGGCGACGTGCGAGGCCCTTTCGCACCTGGATGATGACGAGGTCAACCGTCTTCAGGACCTGCACAAGGAGTTGGCAGCTTGACGAAAGTACCGATCACATTGCGAGGCGCCGAGAAGCTCCGGGAGGAGCTGAAGCGCCTCAAGACCCAGGACCGGCCCCAGGTCATCCAGGCCATCGCGGAGGCGCGTGCCCACGGAGACCTGAAGGAGAACGCCGAGTATCACGCCGCCAAGGAGCAGCAGGGTTTCATCGAGGCCCGCATCAAGGACATCGAAGGCAAGCTCTCGCACGCGCAGATCATCGACGTCACCGAGCTCGGCGACGGCGGCAAGGTGGTGTTCGGCGCCACGGTCGAACTCGTCGAGGACGCAAGCGGCGAGGAGATCACCTACCGGATCGTCGGCGAGGACGAGGCCGACATCAAGAACGGCCTGATCTCGGTAACCTCGCCGATCGCCCGCGCGCTGATCGGCAAGGAGGAGGGCGAGCCGGTCACCGTGGCCGCCCCCGGCGGCGACAAGCACTACGAGATACTGGAGGTGCGCTACGTCTGAGGCGGCCGCCCGCGCCAGAGTCCCGGCATCGGGCTCAGACCACGATGCGCGGCTGGTCCGGGTGGCGCCGGTAGAGCAGCGCGACGTTGCCGATGCGCTGGACCACCTCCGCGCCGGTCGCGCCGGCCAGCTGGTCGATGATGGCGTCGCGCTCGGTCCGGTCGGCGCCGCGCACCTTCGCCTTCACGAGTTCATGATGTTCCAGGGCGAGGTCGCACTCGCGGATGACGCCCTCGGCGGCGCCGGCGTCGCCCACCATGACCACGGGCCTGAGCTCGTGGCCGAGGCGCCGCAGGTGCTTTTTCTGTCTTTCGCTGAGTGCCATGGGGCGCCAGTCTACCAGCACGCGAGCAGCACATGAGCGCTCCCAGAGGCAGCTCGTCCGGCTGGCGCCAGCGCCAGCAACGCGACCCCTACGTCCAGCGTGCCCGCGATGAGGGCTACCGCTCGCGGGCCGTCTACAAGCTGGAGGAGCTGCTGGACAAGGCCCGGCTGCCGGGCCGCCCGGCCCTGGTCATCGACCTCGGCGCGGCCCCCGGGGCCTGGAGCCAGTACGCGGCTCGCCACTGGGGCGACAAGACGCGCGTGCTCGCCCTGGATATCCTGCCGATGGACGAGATCCCCGGCGTGGATTTCCTGCAGGGCGATTTTACCGAGTCAGAAGTTCTACAGCGCCTGACGGTGATGCTGGGCGGGGACCGGGCGGACCTTGTATTGAGCGACATGGCCCCCAACATCTCGGGCAATCGGTCGGTGGACCAGCCGCGGGCTATGTATCTGGCTGAATTGGCACTGGATCTTGCCTGTGAAACGCTGAATCCGGGCGGCACCTTCCTCTGCAAGGTGTTCCAGGGCGAAGGGTTCGACGCGTTCCTGCGCGCCGCGCGGGAGCGTTTCCGGCAGGTCCGGGTGGTGAAGCCGAAAGCCTCCCGGCCCTCGAGCCGCGAGGTCTATCTGCTGGCGAGAAACTATCAACTGTAGTACGGTCTAACGCTTAGACTGCGTCTAATTCATGGCCAAGGAAGAGGGGCCGGAGTGAACGATCTCACCAAGAACATCATCGTATTTGTCGTCATCATCGTCGTCCTTCTGTCGGTGGCGCAGGGCTTCGGTCCCGTGGGTACCCAGTCCCAGGAGGTGCCGTACTCGGACTTCCTGGAGCAGGTGCGCAGCGGCAACGTTGAAGAAGTGGTCTTCGAAGGCCGCAACATCCACTTCACCCGCGACGACAATGCGCGCTATATGACCTACAGCCCCGAGAGCGACAACACCGTGCTCATCGGCGAGCTGATGGACAACAACGTGGACTTCCGCGCCAAACAGCAGGAAGGCCAGGGCTTCTGGACCCAGCTGTTCATCAACTCCTTCCCGATCCTGCTGCTGATCGGCGTCTGGGTGTATTTCATGCGCCAGATGCAGGGCGGCGGCGCCGGGCGCGGCGCCATGTCGTTCGGCAAGAGCAAGGCGAGACTGCTCGGCGAGGACCAGGTCAGCGTGACCTTCGCCGACGTGGCGGGCGTCGAGGAGGCCAAGGAAGAAGTCGTCGAGGTCGTCGACTTCCTGAAGGACCCGAGCAAGTTCCAGCGCCTCGGCGGCAAGATCCCGAAGGGCGTGCTGATGGTCGGCTCGCCGGGTACCGGCAAGACCCTGCTGGCGCGTGCCATCGCCGGTGAGGCCAAGGTTCCGTTCTTCACCATCTCCGGCTCCGATTTCGTCGAGATGTTCGTGGGTGTGGGCGCCTCACGCGTGCGCGACATGTTCGAGCAGGCGAAGAAGCATGCGCCCTGCATCATCTTCATCGACGAGATCGACGCCGTCGGCCGCCACCGCGGTGCCGGGCTGGGCGGCGGGCACGACGAGCGAGAGCAGACGCTGAACCAGCTCCTCGTGGAGATGGACGGCTTCGAGGGCAACGAGGGAATCATCGTGATCGCGGCCACCAACCGGCCGGACGTGCTCGACCCGGCGCTGCTGCGCCCGGGGCGATTCGACCGCCAGGTGGTGGTGCCGCTGCCCGACGTGCGCGGCCGCGAGCAGATCCTGAAGGTACACATGCGCAAGGTGCCCATCGGCGACGATGTGCGCCCGAACATCATCGCCCGCGGTACCCCCGGTTTCTCCGGCGCGGATCTCGCCAACCTGGTGAACGAGGCCGCGCTGTTCGCCGCCCGCGCCAATCGCCGGGTGGTGGGGATGGAGGAATTCGAGAAGGCCAAGGACAAGATCATGATGGGAGCGGAGCGCCGCTCCATGGTCATGAGCGAGGACGAGAAGAAGCTCACGGCCTACCACGAGGCCGGCCATGCCATCGTCGGCCTGCTGGTGCCCGACCACGACCCGGTGTACAAGGTGACCATCATCCCGCGCGGCCGGGCGCTCGGCGTCACCATGTTCCTGCCCGAGCAGGATCGCTACAGCTTCTCCAAGCAGCGGCTGCAGAGCCAGATCTCCAGCCTGTTCGGCGGACGCCTGGCGGAGGAGCTGATCTTCGGCGCCGAGAAGGTGACCACCGGTGCGTCCAACGACATCGAGCGGGCTACGGAGATTGCCCGCAGCATGGTCACCAAGTGGGGGCTGTCCGACAAGCTCGGCCCGCTGACCTACAGCGAAGACGAGGGCGAGGTGTTCCTCGGCCGCTCCGTCACCGAGCACAAGAACGTCTCCGACCAGACGGCGCACGCCATCGACGAGGAGATTCGCGCGATCATCGACGACAACTACCAGCGCGCGAAGCAGATCCTGGTGGACAACGAGAAGCAGCTCCACCTGATGGCCGACGCGCTGATCAAATACGAGACCATCGACGAGGAACAGATCAAGGACATCATGGAAGGGCGTGCTCCGCGTCCTCCCGTGGACTGGGACGACACCGGCCGTCCGCCGGGTCTGCAGGGTGGGGAGGACGAGCCCGCGAAGGAAGGCGATGGCAAGATCGGCGGTCCGGCCAGCCAGCACTGAGCGCCAGACCGCCAGCCTCGCACACCGGCAGCCCCAGGGCTGCCGGTTTCGTTTGCGTGACCCGCGTACGCAGCGGGGAGGCCGCGTGAGCGCATGAGCGTCTCGCTGCAGCTCGGCAACCGCACTCTCGATCTCTCCCGCGCCGTCGTGATGGGCGTGTTGAACGTCACACCCGATTCCTTCTCGGACGGCGGACGCTTCGTGCGCCGCGACGCGGCTCTGGCGCAGGCCCGTGAGATGGTTGCCGCGGGCGCGGTCATCCTGGACGTGGGCGGCGAGTCCACCCGGCCCGGCGCCGAGCCGGTGGCCGAGCAGCAGGAACTCGACCGGGTGCTGCCGGTCGTCGAGGGCATCCGCGGCGAGCTCGATGTCGTCGTCTCGGTGGATACCTCCAAACCGCAGGTCATGCGGGAAGCCGTCGCCGCGGGTGCCGCGCTGATCAACGACGTCTACGCCCTGCGCCGGCCGGGTGCACTGGAGACCGCCGCCGGACTGGATGCGGCGGTCTGCCTGATGCACATGCAGGGCGAGCCGCGCACGATGCAGACGGATCCCTGCTACGGCGACGTGGTCGCGGAAGTGACGGAGTTCCTGGTATCCCGGGCGCGGGAGTGCCAGGCTGCCGGTATCGGCCGCGGGCGGATCGTCATCGACCCGGGCTTCGGTTTCGGCAAGTCGGTGGCGCACAACCTGGCGCTGCTGGCCGGTCTGCCGGCACTGTGTGCCACGGGCTACCCGGTGCTGGCGGGGCTGTCGCGCAAGTCCATGCTTGCGGCGCTCACGGGCCGGGCCGTGCAAGACCGCGTGGTCGGCAGCGCCGTGCTCGCGGCATTGGCGGCCGGGCGCGGCGCCCATATCATACGGGCCCACGATGTGGCCGAGACGCGTGATGCGCTCGCGATCGCAGGGGCCCTGGCAGAGGCGCTGGCCGGGCCGGCCGGCTCCGGGGACGAAGGGGAAGGGACTTGAGCAGACGATATTTCGGTACGGACGGCATCCGCGGGCGTGTCGGCGAACACCCCATGACGGCGGAATTCGCCATGCGGCTGGCCTCCTCGGCGGCCGAAGCGCTGGTGCCGGAGGGCGGCAAGGTGCTGATCGGCAAGGATACGCGGGTCTCCGGCTACATGTTCGAGTCCGCGCTGGAGGCGGGTTTCGTGGCCGCGGGAGCGGACGTGCTGCTGCTGGGGCCCCTGCCCACGCCCGGCATCGCCCACCTCACGCAGAAATTCGAGGCGGACCTGGGCGTGGTCATCAGCGCCTCCCACAACCCCTATTACGACAACGGCATCAAGTTCTTCGACCGCCAGGGCGGCAAGCTCTCCGACCAGATCGAACTCGCCATCGAGGCGGGGCTGGAGCAGCCGGCGCGCACCAAGGACTCCGCGCACCTGGGCCAGGCACAGCGCATCGACAGCGCCCGCCGCCAGTACATGGAGTTCTGTCAGTCGACGTTGCCGGCCGATCTCAGCCTCGAGGGCCTGAAGGTGGTGATCGACGGCGCGAACGGCGCCGGCTACAAGGTGGCGCCCCGGGTCCTGGGGGCGCTGGGGGCCGAGGTCATTCCCATCGGCTGCTCGCCGAACGGCCGCAACATCAACGACGGCTGTGGCTCGCTGCACCCGGGGCTGCTGCAGCTGACCGTGCCGGGCGTGCGCGCTGACGTGGGTATCGCTCTCGACGGCGACGGCGACCGGGTGGTCATGGTCGACCACCAGGGCAATATCATCGACGGCGACCAGCTGCTCTACGTGGTGGCGATGGCCCGCCACCGCGCCGGCGAGCTGACGGGCCCCGTGGTGGGCACGGTCATGAGCAACCTGGGCCTGGAGCTGGCCCTCGCCGAGGCCGGCATCGACTTCCGGCGCGCCACAGTGGGCGACCGCTATGTGATGGAACTCCTGCGCGAGACCGGCGGCATGATCGGCGGCGAAACCTCCGGGCACATCATCTGCCTGGACCGCACCACCACCGGCGACGGTCTGGTGAGCGCGCTGCAGACACTGGCCATCATGAAGGAGAGCGGCGAGTCGCTGCAGGCCCTCGCGGGGGGGATGCCGCGCATGCCGCAGCACATGATCAACGTGCGTGTCGCCAGCCGTATCGACCTGGACGGTTCGGTCAGCGTGCAGAAGGCCGTGGCGCAGGTGCAGCAACACCTGGGGGGCCGCGGACGGGTGGTGCTGCGGCCCTCCGGCACCGAACCCGTGATCCGGGTGATGGTGGAGGGCGAGGACGCCGGCGAGGTGGAGGAACTCGCCCGCCGTATCGCCGCGGAGGTGGAGCGCAGCGCGGCCTGACACCGGACCGCCGGAGCGCCCGGCCCAAACCGGCCGGCAAGACCCTGTGCGGACATTGATTTGCGGGGGTGCGGCCGGTATCCTTCGCGCCCTTTGACCGCTCCGGCAACGGGGCGCGGAGACGGACCGTGAGACAATATCTGGTCGCCGGCAACTGGAAGATGAACGGGAGCCTGGCGGACAACCGGGCGCTCATCGAGGGCATCCTCGCAGGAATCGGCGGCGCGCCGGGGGTCGAATTCCTCGTCTGTCCGCCGGCACCGTACCTCGACTCGGTGGGTGCGCACCTGAACGGCTCGGGCGTGGCGCTCGGTGCCCAGGACGTCTCCGAGCACGACTCCGGCGCCTACACCGGCGAGACGGCCGCCGACATGCTGGCGGACGTCGGCTGCCGCTACGTGATCGTGGGCCACTCGGAGCGGCGCACGCTGTACGGCGAGACCGACGACCGGGTGGCGGCGAAGTTCGCCGCGGCCCACCGCCAGGGCCTGGTGCCCATCCTGTGCATCGGCGAGACGCTGGACGAGCGGGAGGCCGGCGAGACCGAGGCCGTGATCCGCCGCCAGCTCCTCGCGGTGATCGACGAGGTGGGTATCGCGGCGTTCGCCGACGCGGTCGTGGCCTACGAGCCCGTCTGGGCCATCGGCACCGGCCGCACGGCCAGCCCCGACCAGGCGGCCGAGGTGCATACCTTCATCCGCGGCCTGGTGGCCGACCGGGACGGACAGGTGGCCGAGGGGCTGCGCATCCTGTACGGCGGCAGCGTGAAGGGAGACAACGCGCCGGGCCTGTTCGCCCGGAAAGACATCGACGGCGGGCTGATCGGGGGCGCGTCGCTGCAGGCCGCGGAGTTCCTCGCCATCGGGCGGGCAGCCGCCGGGGCGGAGTAAGAGACACACTATGAGCACACTCTACGTCATCCTGACGGTGGCCCTGGTCTTCATGGCCATCGGCATCATCGCGCTGGTGCTGCTACAGAAGGGCAAGGGCGCCGATGCGGGTGCCGCGTTCGGTTCCGGCGCCTCCGGCACCGTCTTCGGCTCCCGCGGCACCGGCAGTTTCCTGTCCCGGGCCACGGCGGTGCTGGCCACGCTGTTCTTCGCCAACTGCCTTGCGCTCGCCTACCTGAGCGGCCAGCAGGGGGGCGGTGGCAGCCTGCTGGAGCAGGAGGCCGGCGAGACCGAACAGGGCCCGGCCCAGGCGCTGCCCGCCGAGAACACGGAGGACCCGCTGCCCGTGCCCGAGTCCGCCGGCGAGGAGGAAGGCGCGGCCCTGGATCAGCTGCCGGCCGTGGACCCGCCCGCGGAAGGCGGCGACGGCCGGGGTCAGTGACCGGCGCGCACACGGATGTCCGCACGACGAATGCCGACGTGGTGGAATTGGTAGACACGCTGTCTTGAGGGGGCAGTGGCGCAAGCCGTGCCGGTTCGAGTCCGGCCGTCGGCACCACACACGACACCAACGGCGGCTCCCGGCAGGGGCCGCCGTTTTTTTTGGCTGGACAACAGCGGGTAGCCGCCGCGCCGGTGTCCGGCGAGCGTTACACCATGCCGCCGGACTGATACAATTATGAGTCGATCGGGGGCCTTTCGGTCCCGCGAATTCCATCTGTAGAGAGATTCAGGCTGCACCTATCGTGCTGGAAAACTATTTGCCCATCCTGATCTTCCTGGCGCTGTCGGCGGGCATCGGCGTCCTGCTGCTCATCCTCGGCTTCGTCTTCGGCCACGGCAGCAAGGATCCCGAGAAGCTCGCACCCTACGAGTGCGGCTTCGAGGCCTTCGAGGACTCGCGCATGCGTTTCGACGTGCGCTACTACCTGGTGGCCATCCTGTTCATCATCTTCGACCTGGAGATCGCATTTCTTTTTCCCTGGGCGGTCTCGCTCGACACGGTGGGCGGCTTCGGCCTGCTGGCCATGGGCCTGTTCCTGGCCATCCTCGTGGTCGGCTTCATCTATGAGTGGAAGAAAGGGGCCCTGGAATGGGACTGAGTGACGCGGACAGGCGGGAATTCGGCATGGACGAGGCCAGGGCGCCGCTGCCGGAGGGCAGCATCGAGAAGAAGGGCTTCGTCGTCACCGCCGTGGACAACGTAGTGAACTGGGCGCGCACCGGCTCGATGTGGCCGATGACCTTCGGCCTGGCCTGCTGTGCCGTGGAGATGATGCACGCCGGCGCCGCGCGCTACGACCTGGACCGCTTCGGCGTGATCTTCCGGCCGAGCCCGCGCCAGTCGGACGTGATGATCGTGGCCGGCACGCTGGTCAACAAGATGGCGCCGGCGCTGCGCAAGGTCTACGACCAGATGCCCGAGCCCCGCTGGGTGATCTCCATGGGCTCCTGCGCCAACGGCGGCGGCTACTACCATTACAGCTATTCGGTGGTGCGCGGCTGCGACCGAATCGTGCCCGTAGACGTCTACGTGCCGGGCTGTCCGCCCACGGCCGAGGCACTCCTGTACGGCATCATCCAGCTGCAGAAGAAGATTCGCCGTACCAGCACCATCGCGCGTTGAGGTCCACCGATGAGTGAACGCAGTGAGGCTCTGGCAGTTGCCCTGGAGGAGCGTTTCGGCAAAGCCGTGACCCGGGTGCCCTCCGTCGGCGGCGAGGTGACGTTCGAGGTGGGCAAGGAATCACTGATGGAGGTGGCCACGGCGCTGCGCGACGAGCAAGCCTTCGGCTTCGAGATGCTGATGGACGTGTGCGGCGTGGACTATCTCGACTACGGTCACGCCGAGTGGAAGACCCGGGACGCCACGGACTCCGGTTTCTCCCGCGGCGTGGAGCGCGAACCGGTGATCATCGACGATGCCGAGAGCTTCGACCCGCAACGCTTCGCCGTGGTTTACCACCTGCTGTCGGTGGCGAACAACCGGCGGCTGCGCCTGCGCGCCTTTTGCGGCCCGGACAATCCGCCGCGCATGCCCTCGCTCACGGAGGTCTGGGCATCGGCCGACTGGTTCGAGCGTGAGGCGTTCGACCTGTTCGGCATCCTGTTCGACGGCCATCCCGACCTGCGCCGCATCCTCACCGACTACGGCTTCATCGGCCACCCCTTCCGCAAGGACTTCCCGCTGTCCGGCAACGTCGAAGTACGCTACGACCCGGACAAGCGGCGTGTGGCCTACCAGCCGGTCAGCATCGAGCCGCGTACGCTCGTGCCGAAGGTCATCCGCGACGACCATCGCTACGAAGAACAGTTGAGAGGCACTTCGAACGATGGCTGAGATCCAGAACTTCACCATGAACTTCGGGCCGCAGCACCCGGCGGCCCATGGCGTGCTGCGCCTGGTGCTGGAGATGGACGGCGAGGTCATCCAGAAGGCGGACCCGCACGTGGGGCTGCTGCACCGGGCCACCGAGAAGCTGGCCGAGTCGAAGCCCTATAACCAGAGCATCGGCTACATGGACCGTCTCGACTACGTATCCATGATGTGCAACGAACACGGCTACGTGTTGGCCATCGAGAAGCTGCTCGGCATCACGCCGCCGCTGCGCGCCCAGTACATCCGGGTGATGTTCGACGAGATCACCCGCATCCTGAACCACCTGATGTGGCTCGGCGCCCACGGTCTCGACATCGGCGCCATGACCATGTTCCTGTACTGCTTCCGCGAGCGCGAGGACCTCATGGACTGCTACGAGGCGGTCTCGGGCACGCGGATGCACGCCACCTACTACCGCCCCGGCGGTGTCTATCGGGACCTGCCGGACGAGATGCCGAAATACCAGCCCTCGAAGTGGCACAGCCAGAAGGAAGTGGACGAGATGAACCGGGCGCGGGAAGGCTCGCTGCTCGACTTCATCCGCGACTTCACCGACCGCTTCCCGGCCTGCATCGACGACTACGAGACCCTGCTCACCGACAACCGCATCTGGAAACAGCGCACGGTGAACATCGCCGTGGTGCCTCCGGAGCGGGCGCTGCAGCTGGGTTTCAGCGGCCCCATGCTGCGCGGCTCGGGCGTCGAGTGGGATATCAGGAAGAAGCAGCCCTACGAGGTCTACGACCAGCTCGACTTCGAGATCCCGGTGGGGCTGAACGGCGACTGCTACGACCGCTACCTGGTGCGGATCGAGGAGTTGCGCCAGTCGAACCGCATCATCCGCCAGTGCGTCGACTGGCTGGAGCAGAACCCGGGGCCGGTCATGCTGGACGACCGCAAGATCGCCCCGCCCAGCCGGGTGGAGATGAAGGACGACATGGAATCGCTGATCCACCACTTCAAGCTCTTCACCGAGGGCTACTTGGTGCCGGAAGGCGAGGCCTACGCCGCTGTGGAAGCACCCAAGGGCGAATTCGGCTGCTACCTGATCTCGGACGGGGCGAACAAGCCCTACCGGCTGAAAGTGCGGGCGCCGGGCTTTGCCCACCTGGCCGCCATGAACGAGATGGTGCAGGGCCACATGCTGGCCGACGTGGTCGCCGTGATCGGCACCCAGGACATCGTGTTCGGGGAGGTGGACCGGTGAGCGAGCAGACGGCAGCGGTCGAGTTGAGCGCCCACGTGCGCGAGGAGATCGATAAGTGGACTGCGCGCTTTCCCGCCGAGCGCAAGCGCTCTGCGGTGATCGGCGCGCTGCATGCGGCGCAGCACGAGAACGGCGGCTATCTCACGCCGACGATTATGGACGCGGTCGCGGCCTACCTCGAGCTGCCGCCTATCCAGGTGTACGAGGTCGCAACGTTCTACTCGATGTTCGAGACGAAGCCGGTGGGCCGTCACAGTGTCTCGATCTGCACCAACGTCTCCTGCATGCTGCGCGGCGCCGAAGACCTGGTGGAGCGCGTCGAGAACAAACTCGGCGTCTCCCTGGGAGAGAGTACGCCGGACGGACGGATCTACCTGAAGCGCGAGGAGGAATGCCTCGCCGCGTGCTGCGGCGCACCGATGATGATGGTGGATCACGTCTACCACGAGAACCTGACGCCCGAGCGCGTCGACGAGATACTGGACGCACTGGACTGATGAGCACCGACGAAAACCTGGTCTGCTACGCGACGCTGGGGGCGGACGAGCCCTGGAGCCTCGAGGCCTATCGCAAGGTGGGCGGCTACGAGGCGTGGGAGCGCATCCTCGAGGGCGAGCTGACGCCCGAGGCGGTGCTCGAGGAGGTCAAGGAGTCGGGGCTGAAGGGCCGCGGCGGAGCGGGCTTCCCCACCGGATTGAAATGGAGCTTCATGCCGCGCAGCGCGCCGGTGCAGAAATACATCGTCTGCAACTCGGACGAGAGCGAGCCGGGCACCTGCCACGACCGGGAGATCCTGCGCTACAACCCCCATTCACTCGTCGAGGGGATGGCCATTGCCGGCTACGCCATGGGCGCCACCGTCGGCTACAACTACATCCGCGGCGAGTTCCTGGAAGAGCCGGTGCCCCGCTTCGAGGCTGCGCTGGCCGAGGCCTACGAGGCCGGGTTGCTGGGCCGCGACATCCGCGGCTCCGGCATCGACTTCGACCTCTACACCTTCGTCGGCGCCGGCGCCTACATCTGCGGCGAGGAGACGGCGCTGCTGGAGTCCCTGGAGGGCAAGCAGGGCAAGCCGCGCTTCAAGCCGCCGTTCCCGGCCAACTACGGGGTCTACGGCAAGCCGACGACGGTGAACAACACCCAGTCGCTGGCCAGCGTGCCGTCCATCATCAGCAAGGGCGCCAAATGGTTCTCCGACCTGGGGGTGGAGGGCTCCGGCGGCACGGCCATCTTCTCTGTCTCGGGGCACGTCGAGAAGCCGCAGAACCTGGAACTGCCGATGGGCATTGCCTTCCCGGAACTGCTCGAGCGCTGCGGCGGCGTGCTCGGCGGCCGCAAGCTGAAGGCGGTGATCCCCGGCGGCTCCTCGGTGCCGGTGCTGCCGGCGGACATCATCATGGAGTGCACGATGGACTACAACTCGCTGAAGGAGGCGGGCTCGTCCTTCGGCACCGGTGCCGTGATGGTGATGGACGAGACCACCTGCATGGTGCGCGTCCTGCGCCGCATCTCCCGCTTCTACATGGCCGAGTCCTGCGGCCAGTGCACGCCCTGCCGGGAGGGCACCGGCTGGCTGTACCGCATGCTGACCCGCATGCTGGAGGGCCGCGCCACGGCAGACGACCTGGACAAACTGCTGGACGTGGCCAACAAGATCGAGGGCCACACCATCTGCGCGCTCGGCGACGCGGCGGCATGGCCCGTGCAGAGTTTCCTGAAACACTTCCGCGACGAATTCGAATACATGGTCGAGCACCGGGGCCGCAGCATCGTCGAGGATGACGGCCGCCGGGCCGCCTGACCCGTACCGACACAGGATTTATGAGCGACGAACTGGTCAACATAGAAGTCGACGGCAAGCTCCTGCAGGCGCGCAAGGGCCAGATGCTGATCGAGGTCACCGATGCGGCAGACATCTACGTGCCGCGCTTCTGCTACCACGAGAAGCTCTCCGTGGCGGCCAACTGCCGCATGTGCCTGGTGGAGGTCGAGAAGGCGCCAAAACCGCTGCCGGCCTGCGCCACGCCCGTGAACGAGGGCATGAAGGTCTACACCCGCTCGGCCAAGGCGGTGTCGGCCCAGAAGGCCACCATGGAGTTCCTGCTCATCAACCATCCCCTGGACTGCCCCATCTGCGACCAGGGCGGAGAGTGCGAGCTGCAGGACCTCGCCATGGGCTTCGGCCGGGACGTCTCGCGCTACACCGAGGGCAAGCGGGTGGTGAAGGACCAGGACCTCGGGCCGCTGGTCTCCACGGACATGACCCGCTGCATCCACTGCACCCGCTGCGTGCGCTTCGGCCAGGAGATCGCCGGCATCCAGGAGCTCGGTACCACCGACCGCGGCGAGCACATGAAGATCGGCACTTACATCGAGAAGAGTGTCGACCACGAGCTGTCGGGCAATATCATCGACATCTGTCCGGTGGGCGCGCTGAACAACAAGCCCTACCGCTACAGTGCCCGGGCCTGGGAGATGGTGCAGCGGCCGATGGTCTCGCCCCACGACTGCGCGGGCAGCAACCTCTACGTCCACGTCCTGCGGGGCACGGTCAAGCGCATCGTGCCGCGGGCGAACGAGGCGATCAACGAGACCTGGATAGCCGACCGGGACCGGTTCAGCTACGAGGGCATCTACCACGACGCGCGCCTGCGCGCGCCCATGGTGAAGCGCGAGGGCCGCTGGCAGGCCGTCTCCTGGGAGGACGCGCTGTCCGCGGCTGCCGAGCGCCTGCGCGAGATCGCCGCCGCCGACCCGGCCGAGGTGGCATTGCTCGCGACGCCGGGCGCGACCCTGGAGGAGTGCCACCTGCTGGCGCGCCTCGGCGGGCACCTCGGTACCGCCAACCTGGATCACCGGCTGCGCCGGCGGGACTTCCGCGACCAGGATGCCGACCCGCCGTTCCCCTGGCTCGGGCGCTCGCTGGAGGACATGGAGGCTCTCGAGGGCCTGCTCGTGGTGGGCTCCAACCTGCGCAAGGAAGTGCCGATGCTGGCGCACCGGGTGCGCAAGGCGGCCGTCCGCGGCGCGAAGATCTCTTTCGTGAACGGCGAGCGCTATCCGTACTTTTTCGACGTCGAGGCCTATGCCGAGGGCGGATTGCTCGAGGAACTCGCCGCTGTCACGGCGGCAGCCGCCGAACTGCACGGGCGGGAGGTGCCGGAGCCGGCGCGGGCGCCGGCGGCGGCCGTCACTCCCGGGGAGGAACACCGGCGGGCCGCGGCCGGCCTGGGCGAGGACGGCCTCATACTGCTCGGCCAGATCGCCTCGCGCCACCCGGGTTTCGCGGACCTGCGCGTGCTGGCGGCGGCGCTGGCGGATCTGACCGGCGCCGGCCTCGGCTACATCTCCGAGGGTGCCAACGCCGCCGGGGCGGCCCTGGCCGGGGTGCTGCCCCACCGCACTGCGGCCGGCGTGCGGCGCGAACGGCCGGGGCGGGAAGCCGCCAGCCTGCTCGCGGAGCCGCCCCGTGCCGCCCTGCTGATGGGCGCCGACCCGGACGAGGATTTCGGCGCGGATGCCCGGTCAGCGCTGGGCCGCAGTGAATTCGTGGTGGCGCTCACCCCCTACCGTACGGCCGGCATCGAGGCCGCGGCAGACGTGATGCTGCCCCTCGGCACCGCCTTCGAGACCGCCGGCACCTACGTGAACGGGGAAGGGCGGGTACAGAGTTTCGCCGGCGTCGCCACGCCGGTGGGCGAGGCGCGCCCCGGCTGGAAGATCCTGCGCGTGCTCGGCAACCTGCTCGATGCGCCGGGCTTCGATTACCTGTCCGCTGAGGCGGTCCGGGACGAGGCGCTGGGCGTGATCGGGCAGGCGGCGGGAGACAATGCCTACGCCGGCGAGCATGTTTGCGGCGAGCCGGTGGAGCCGCAGGGAGCGGTGCTCGACGTACCCATCTACCGGGTGGACGCCCTGGTGCGTCATGCCCACGCGCTGCAGTTGACCGCCGACGGCCGCGCCGGACGGGAGCCTGCCGATGAGGGGGCCGATGCCCTGGAGGCCGCCGGGTGAGCGACTTCCTGAACCTGATCAGTTTCGGGCTGCTGGGCCGGCTGCCGGAGACGGCGCAGATGGTCACGGTGATCACCACCCAGATCGTCGCCGTGATGCTCTGCGTCATCCTGACCGTGGCCTTCCTCACCCTTGCCGAACGCAAGGTGATCGGCTCCATCCAGAACCGCATCGGCCCGAACCGGGTGGGCTTCCGCGGCCTGCTGCAGCCGTTCGCCGACGTGCTGAAACTGCTCATGAAGGAGGTCGTGGTACCCACGAATTCGAGCCGCTTCCTGTTCGTGATCGCGCCGCTGCTCTCCATCACGCCGGCGCTCGCCACCTGGGCCGTGATCCCGCTGAACCAGGACTTCGTTCTGGCCGACATCGATGCGGGCCTGCTCTACGTGCTGGCGCTCACCTCGGTGGGTGTCTACGGCGTCATTCTGGCCGGCTGGGCCACCAACTCCAAGTATGCCTTCCTCGGCGCCATGCGGTCCGCGGCGCAGATCGTCGCCTACGAGATCGCCATGGGCTTCGCCCTCGTGGGCGTGCTGATGGCGGCCGGCAGCCTCAATCTCGGCGAGATCATCCGCGCCCAGCAGGGCGGCATCACCAACTGGTTCTGGCTGTGGCTGCTGCCGCTGTTCGCCGTGTACTTCATCTCCGGCGTCGCGGAGACCAACCGGGCGCCGTTCGACGTGGCCGAGGGAGAATCGGAGATCGTGGCCGGTTTCCACGTGGAGTACTCCGGCATCGCCTTCGCCGTGTTCTTCCTCGCAGAATACGCCAACATGGTGCTGATCTCGGCGCTGACGGCGGTGTTGTTCTGGGGCGGCTGGCTGTCGCCGTTCGAGGGTCTGGTCGGCCTCGGCGTCAGCGAGGACGCCTGGATCGTGCAGCCGGGCTTCTTCTGGTTCGCGCTGAAGACGGCCTTCTTCCTGTTCTGCTTTCTCTGGCTGCGGGCCACCTTCCCGCGCTACCGCTACGACCAGATCATGCGCCTCGGCTGGAAAGTGTTCATCCCGGTGACTATCGTCTGGATCGTCGTCGAGGGGGTCATGTCCTGGCTGAACGTGGGCCCCTGGGCGCGTCTGGCGACGGGCGTATAGGGAGAGAGACACATGGTCAGGAATTTCCTCAAGACGTTTCTGCTGCTCGAACTCTGGCGCGGGCTGATGCTCACCGGGCGGAATCTGTTCCACACCAAGGTCACGGTGCAGTACCCGGAGGAGAAGACGCCCCAGTCGCCGCGCTTCCGCGGTCTGCACGCCCTCAGGCGTTACCCGAACGGCGAGGAGCGCTGCATCGCCTGCAAGCTCTGCGAGGCGGTGTGCCCGGCGCTGGCCATCACCATCGAATCCGACGTCGGGCCGGACGGCACCCGCCGTACGACCCGCTACGACATCGACCTGTTCAAGTGTATCTACTGCGGTTTCTGCGAGGAGGCGTGTCCGGTGGATGCGGTCGTCGAGACCCGGATCCACGAGTACCACATGGAGAACCGGGGCGAGAACATCATGACCAAGGAGAAACTGCTGGCCGTCGGCGAGAAGTACGAGCCGATGATCGCCGCCGACAAGGCCGCGG
>Ga0102929_1001122_pt1 | contig 16001 bp, 14 predicted proteins | sample SalPonR1_B_D2_MG_FD_78510 | JGI IMG/M metagenome (GOLD analysis project Ga0102929, IMG submission 78510) | Salt pond soil microbial communities from South San Francisco under conditions of wetland restoration - Salt Pond MetaG R1_B_D2_MG | ecosystem: Environmental > Aquatic > Marine > Intertidal... | reverse complement strand
TTTGGGGCGTTGCATTTGCCGGGCATGATCGTTCTGCCGCTTTTGCTGGCGGTGGCTTTTGTCGCGGCCGGGCAGTCAGGGCGCGATAAAGGGCTGTATGCGCTGTGCGTGCTGTGGGTTTTGCTGGGCTGTTACATGATGGTGGTTCTGCGCGAGCAAGCGGGCCTGATCTGGGTGATCTGGCTGGTGCTGGTGGTCGTGGTGTCGGATGTGGCGGGCTATTTCGCGGGCCGTATGCTGGGCGGTCCCAAGTTCTGGCCGCGGATCAGCCCCAAGAAAACGTGGTCGGGCACTGTGGCGGGCTGGGTTGGCGCGGCGATCATTGGCGCGGTGTTCGCCGTTCCCACCGGGGCGGGGCTGATGCTTGTGCCAATCTCGGTTCTGGTTGGGTTTGCCGGTCAGATGGGCGACATCGCCGAAAGCGCGGTGAAACGCAGGGTGGGGGCCAAGGACAGCTCGTCCCTGATCCCCGGTCATGGCGGGGTTCTGGATCGGTTTGACGCCATGCTTGGCGCCGGTTTGCTGGTGATGGGGCTTTGGGTTCTGAAACTGCTGCCGGGGCTGGCATGAAGCGGATCAGCATTCTGGGGGCGACCGGATCAATCGGTCAAAGCACGTTGGATTTGATCCGGCGCGATCGCGCGGCCTACACGGTGGCGGCGCTGACTGGCGGGCGCAATATCGCGCAATTGGCCCGCGACGCGACAGAATTTCAAGCCGAGATTGCGGTGACCGCGCATGACGATTTGCTGGATAATTTGCGCGACGCTTTGCGCGGAACGGGTATCGAGGCCGCTGCCGGGGCCACAGCACTGACCGAGGCGGGCGCGCGCCCGGCCGATTGGGTGATGTCGGCGATTGTCGGCGCGGCGGGTCTGCCGCCGGGATTGGCGGCGTTGCAACAGGGGGCCACACTGGCTTTGGCCAACAAGGAAACGCTGGTGGCCGCCGGGCCTCTGGTGCTTGAGGCGGCGGCGCGTCATGGCGCGCGTATCCTGCCCGTGGACAGCGAACATTCGGCGATTTTTCAGGCGCTTGTCGGCGAAGATATCGACGCGGTGCGCCGGGTGATCATCACCGCCAGCGGCGGCGCGTTTCGCGATTGGCCCACCGAAGATCTGGCCCGCGCCACCCCGGCGCAAGCCGCGACGCATCCGAACTGGGCCATGGGTCAGCGGATCACGATTGACAGCGCGTCGATGTTCAACAAGGCGCTTGAAGTGATCGAGGCGCGCGAGTTTTTTGGGCTGGAGCCCGACCAGATCGAGGTTTTGGTGCATCCCGAATCCCTTGTGCATGCCTTGGTGGGGTTCTGCGACGGCGCGCTGATGGCGCATGTCGGCCCGCATGATATGCGTCACGCGATTGGCTATGCCCTGAATTGGCCCGCGCGCAGGGCGTTGCCCGTGGATGCGCTTGATCTGGCCACGGTGGGGCAGTTGAATTTTCGCAGCCCCGATCCGGCGCGCTATCCGGCGCTGCGGTTGGCGCGCGCCGTGATGGGGCAACGCGGCCTCAGCGGTGCGGCCTTCAACGCTGCCAAGGAACGCGCGTTGGACCATTTCATCGCCGGGCGCATCGGATTTTTGGCTATGAGCGATGTTGTCGAAGAGGTTTTGACCCGGCTTTCTGCCGAGAATGGCCTTATTGATGCCGAGATCACACTTGATAGAGTGCTGCGAGTGGACCATCTGTCACGAGACTGCGCCGATACCGTGGTGCAAGAGCAGACTAAAAAATAGGATAACCGCGTGGATATTGCAGCCCTTTTGCCCCAGTTCGGCGGGTTTTTCATGACCATTCTGGCCTTTGTCGTCGCCTTGTCGGTGATTGTGGCGGTGCATGAATACGGCCACTACATCGTTGGGCGATGGTCTGGCATCAAGGCCGAGGTGTTTTCACTTGGCTTCGGGCCGGTGTTGTTTTCACGCGTCGACAAACATGGCACACGCTGGCAAGTGGCCGCACTGCCCTTTGGCGGATACGTCAAGTTTTTGGGCGATGCCAATGCCGCCAGTGCCAAAGATGGCGAAGCGGTGGCCGAACTCCCTCCCGAAGTGCAACGTCAGACCATGCATGGCGCGCCGTTATGGGCGCGCACGGCCACCGTGGCGGCAGGCCCGGTGTTCAATTTTGTGCTGTCGATCCTGATTTTTGCAGGCGTTATGATGACCCAAGGCAAGGTGGCCGAACCGCTGAGCATCGGCGAATTGCGCCCGCTGCCCGCCCAAGGGCTGACAGTGCAACCCGGTGACCGGCTGTTGGAAATCGACGGCCTGCCGGTGCCGGGCTTTGAGAACGGTGCCGCCTTTGACGATCTGATCGAAGCTTTGCCCAAGCAGCCGGTGCTGGATTACCGGGTCGAGCGTGACGGGCAGACAATGGACGTGCAGGGGCCGTATCCTTTGCCGCCACTGGTGTCGCAACTGGCCCCGCAATCGGCTGCATTTGACACCAAATTGCGGGCGGGTGACGTGATCACCGCGATTGATGGCACGCCGGTGGCCGCCTTTTCGGAACTGAAAGAGGTGGTCGAATCCTCGGACGGGCGGGCCTTGCAATTGCAGGTCTGGCGCGCGGGCGAGCAGATGGATTTCGAACTGGCCCCGCGCCGGGTGGATGAACCGCTGCCCGAAGGCGGGTTCCAGACCACGTGGCGTATCGGCATCGCCGGGGGCATGGCCTTTGAACCGGCCACCGAAACGCTTGGCCCGATTGAGGCGGTCACAGGCGGCGCGGTGCAAGTCTGGCAGATCATCGAAGGCTCCGTTTCGGGCCTTTATCACATGGTGACCGGCGCGATCAGCAGCTGCAACATGTCCGGCCCCATCGGAATCGCCGAAGTGTCGGGCGCGATGGCCAGTCAGGGCGCGGAAAGCTTTATCTGGTTCATCGCCGTTCTGTCGGCGGCTGTCGGGTTTCTGAATCTGTTTCCCATCCCCGTGCTGGATGGTGGACACCTGACGTTCTATGCCTATGAAGCCGTGATAGGTAAACCGCCCAGTGATGCCGTGTTGCGCATTATGATGACGGTCGGCCTGACGCTGGTGTTGGGGTTGATGTTGTTTGCCTTGGCCAACGATATTCTGTGCCCCTAAGGCAACAGCACCGGATGCCTAGGTTTTGACACATTCCTGTGCGGGTTCTTGCCATATTGTCAGGCCATCTTCGGGCAGCGCCCTGAATTGGACCTGACAACCGGACCTGACGATGCAACTTATTTTCAGCGGATATCGCAGCATGAGCCTGCTTTTCGATCTCAATTGGGATCGGATTTTGTATTTTGCAACGATTGCGGCAGGATTGCTGGCCGGTGCGTTCGTCGGTTCTTTTGCGGGCGCTTTCTAAACGCGGACCATCGCCTTTTTGGACGGCATGGCAATGCTGTGCCAATGCGGGTTTTCTTGCGGATCGCGTTTTGACAACATGGATCAATCCAGCTACTGACTGCGTATATAATAGGACGTGGGACTGGATTGACCGATATGGAACATAAGCAGATTTTGCGCATGCGCGTTCTTGGGGATCGGAAGCCGAAAACGAACGGCTTGCGGCAGCTGGGGTTTGCAGCGCTGGTCGCGACCAGTTTTGCGCTTCCTGATAGCGCCGTGGCGCAGAATTATAGCTTCAACTCGGTGGCCGTCGAAGGCAACCAGCGTGTTGAGGCGGCGACAATCGTGACATATGCCGGGATCGCACGGGGTGAGACGGTCTCAGCTGGCGATCTGAACGAAGCCTATCAGCGCATTCTTGACAGCGGATTGTTCGAAAGCGTCGAGATCGTCCCACAGGGCAACCGTCTGGTGATCCAGGTCACGGAGTTCCCGACGATCAACCGCATCGCCTTTGAAGGCAATCGCAAAATCAAGGACGATGATCTTGCGGGCTTTATCGAAAGCACGTCGCGTCAGGTGTTCAGCCCGACCCAAGCCGAGCGGGACGCCGCCACAATCACCGAAGCCTATGCCCAAAACGGTCGTGTGTCGGCGCGTGTGACGCCCAAGGTGATCCGCCGCAGCGACAACCGTGTCGATCTGGTGTTTGAAATCTTCGAAGGCCGGAAGATCGAGGTGAACCGCATCGGGTTTGTCGGCAACCGCGAATATTCCGACCGCCGCTTGCGCCGCGCGATCCAGAGCAAACAAGCGGGGCTTTTGCGGGCCTTGATCGAAGCCGACACCTTTGTGGAAGATCGTATTCAGTTCGACAAACAAGTGTTGACCGATTTCTACAACTCGCGTGGCTATGTCGATTTCCGCGTGACCGGGACGAATGCCGAACTGGCGCGCGAACGTGATGGGTATTTTGTCACGTTCAATGTGCAGGAAGGCCAGCAATTCACCTTTGGCGAGATTACCACCGTCAGCGAAATCCCCGAGGCCGACGCCGAGGAATACCAAGCTGCGTTGAAGATCCGGCCGGGTAAAACCTATTCACCGTCGCTGGTTGAAAATTCGATTGCACGCATGGAGCGTCTGGCCCTCAAGAATGGTGTCGATTTCTTGCGGGTCGAGCCGCGGATCACGCGAAATGATCGTGATCTGACATTGGATATCGAATTTGCCCTTGTGCGCGGCGAACGCATTTTTGTTGAACGCATCGACATCGAGGGCAATACCACAACGCTTGATCGCGTGATCCGCCGGCAGTTCGAAATGGCCGAAGGTGATCCGTTCAACCCCCGTGAAATTCGCGAAGCGGCCGAACGCATCCGCGCGCTGAACTACTTCTCCGATACTGACGTGAATGCGCGTGAAGGCGCGCGGCCCGATCAGGTGGTCGTCGATGTGAACGTGGAAGAGAAAACCACCGGCTCGCTGACCTTCGGCGCAAGCTACTCGACCAACTCGGGCGTCGGCATTTCGGTCGGCTTCAGCGAACGCAATTTCCTTGGTCGCGGCCAGGAATTGACCGCCGCGATCGCCGCTTCGGAAAATAACGTCAATTACAACTTCAGCTTCGTCGAGCCTGCATTTTTGGGGCGTGACGTGGCATTCGGGCTTGATTTCGCACTGCTTGAAACCAACGATGACTTCTCGCAATTCGATACGGTTGATGGGGTTTTCCGCCCCAGCCTGACGTTCCCTGTCAGCGAAAATGGTCGTTTGAGCGTTTATTATCAGGCCGGATATCAGGACATCAGCAACTATGTCGGCCAATCAGGTATCCTGACCGCCGAATCCAATCTGGGCGAGCAATGGACCAGCAGTGTTGGGTATAACTATACGTTCGATACGCGGCGCGGGGGGCTTGACCCGAACACAGGCGTCTTGCTGTCCTTCGGTCAGCGTTTCGCAGGTGTTGGTGGCGATCGTGATTACATCGAAACCAGTGCCCGTCTGGTCGCCCAGACCATGGTGCTGAATGAAGAAGTGACACTGCGTGCCACGCTTGAGGCGGGGTCGCTGCATTTCTTCAATGGCCAAAGCAGCCGCGCGGTTGAACGCTACTCCAATCAGATCATGCGTGGGTTTGAGCCTAATGGCATTGGTCCGATCGAAGGAAACGAGCATTTGGGCGGTGATAATTATGCGGTTGCCAAGTTCGAGGCGGAATTCCCCTTGGGTCTACCGGATGAATACGGAATCTCGGGCGGGGCGTTTTACGATATCGGCGGAATCTGGGGCGTAGATGCAACAAACGCCACAGGCCCGGTGCGCTCTCGCAAATTCAAGGCCCGGCATGTGGCCGGTGTGTCGCTGTTTTGGGAATCCCCGTTTGGCCCGCTGCGGTTCAATTGGTCCAAGGCGCTCCAAAAAGAGCCCGGCGATGTCGATCAGGCCTTTGATCTGACCGTTCGGACGGACTTCTGAGGGCGGGTATGACCGGGCAACGCATGGTCAGGCTAACACGGGCGCTTGCAACGGCATGTCTTGTGTGGGCCGCACCGCTTGCAGCCCATGCCCAAGACCTTGGTATTGTCCAAAGCGATATTCTTGTCGTTGATGCCGACCGGTTGTTTGCCGAAACAGCGTTTGGCCGCCAAATGACGGCCGAGCTTGAGCAAGAGCGCGATGCTTTGATTGCGCGCAACCGCGAGCTGGAAGCCAGGCTGGAAGCTGAAGAGCAAACCTTGACCGAGCTGCGCGCCGAAACCAGCCCGCAAGAATTTCGGGAATTGGCGGATGCGTTTGATACGAAAGTGCAAACCATTCGCGCCGAAAGCGAGCGCCGCGCGCGCGATCTTGAACGCAAAAGCAACCAGGCGCGATTGAAATTCATGCAAACCGTTGAGCCGCTGTTGATTGATATCATGCAAGACGCAGGGGCGACCGTTATCATGGACGGTCGGGGTATTTTGCTACGGTCAGGCGCGATCGATATCACCGACAATGCCATTGTTCGGATTAACAATCGCCATGGCTCTGTGTCGTCTGGCGCGTCCGGCGATGACGCCTCCAAATCCGATCCGGGCGACCCCACGCCGGATGAGGGCGGTGCCGATGCCGGCACGACCAAACCGGCCACCAAGAACTAGCGCCGCGCTTGCCCAAGGGCAGGGGAGTTGCTAGGGATCGCTCAGCCGAGCATATCGAAGGATAAAAGAATGACCGAGCCGTTAAAATCCGCGGATATTCACAGAATCCAGCGGATCATCCCGCATCGCTACCCGTTTCTTTTGGTGGATAAGGTCATGGATATTGACGGGTATCAAGCGGCGCGCGGGCTGAAGAATGTGACCATGAATGAGCCGCATTTTCAGGGTCATTTCCCGGGCAAGCCGATCATGCCGGGGGTAACGATCGTCGAGGCCATGGCGCAGACCGCCGCCGTGATGGTTGGCACGGCGCTTGGCATGGAGGATCGCGATATGCTGGTCTATTTCATGTCGATCGACAAATGCAAATTCCGCCGCATGGTGGTGCCGGGCGATGTGCTTGAGATGAAGCTGCAAACGCTGCGCGGCAAACCGGGCGGGAAGGTCTGGAAGTTCGGTGGCATCGCTGAAGTCGAGGGCGAAATGGCGGCCGAGGCCGAGTTCACCGCGATGATGGACCTGCCCAAGGAGTGACCCCGATGTCGCAGTCGCAAGACACCTTCATTCATCCCGGCGCTATTGTTGAGCCGGGTGCGCAACTGGGGCAGGGGTGCCATATCGGCCCGTTCTGTCATGTCGGCGCTGACGCACAAATCGAGGATCGGGTTGTGTTGAAATCTCATGTTGTGGTTGCCGGCGAAACCCATATCGGCGCAGACACCGTGGTGTTTCCCTTCGCCTGTATCGGCGAGGTGCCGCAGGATCTGAAATTCAAAGGCGAAAAAACGCGCCTGATGATTGGCGCACGCAACCGCATCCGCGAGCATGTGACCATGAACACCGGAACGGCTGGCGGCGGCGGCGAAACCCGGGTGGGCGATGACGGCCTGTTTATGGCTGGCTGCCATGTGGCGCATGATGTGCGCATCGGTGACCGAACGATCATCGTGAACAACGCAGCCCTTGCTGGCCATTGCGTGATTGAGGATGATGTTATTATCGGTGGCCTGTCCGGCGTGCATCAATGGGTGCGCATCGGGCAGGGCGCAATCATCGGTGCGGTGACCATGGTGACCAATGATGTCATTCCATACGGTCTTGTGCAGGCGCCGCGTGGCGAATTGGACGGTTTGAACCTTGTGGGCCTGAAACGGCGCGGCGTGTCGCGGGCTGATATCACTGCCTTGCGGGCGGCCTTTCAGATGCTGGCGCAGGGCGAAGGCGCCTTTCAGGAACGTGCCAAGCGTTTGGGCGAAGAAACCGAAAGCGACTATGTGCGCCAGATCGTCGATTTCGTGACAGGGGCCAGTGACCGGTCATTCCTGACACCGGGGTCGGTCTAAGACGATGGCGGGAAAACTGGCAATTCTGGCCTGTAGCGGGGCGCTGCCCGTTCGGATTTCAAAGGCCTGCCCTGATGCGGTCAAAGTGGGCTTTCAAGGTGTTCCCAATGACTTGCAAGGCGATGTTCATATCTATCGCTTTGAGAAGATGGGCGAGCTGTTCGAGGGCTTGAAAGCGCAGGGTGTGGATCGTGTGGTGTTCGCCGGGGCCTTGGCGCGCCCGCCGCTGGACCCAACGGCGTTCGACCCCACGATGATGCGCCTTGCCCCACGCCTGATGGCTGCGATGCAGGGTGGGGATGATGCCCTGCTGACCCAAGTGATCGAGATTTTCGAAGATCAGGGCTTGGCGGTGATGGGCGCGCATGAATTGGTGCCGGATCTGACCGCCGAAGAAGGGCTTTTGTTTGGCGTGACGCCCTCTGATTCTGAGTTGCAAGATGTGTCACGGGCTTGGGATATCCTAATGGCGTTGTCGCCGCTGGATGTCGGGCAGGGCTGTGTGGTGGCTGGCGGGCAGTGCCTTGGGATTGAAACCATCCAAGGCACGGACGCGCTATTGCGTTTTGTGGCCGACACGCCGGAAAAATTACGGCGCAATTTTAAGGGCGTGTATGTCAAAGCGGCCAAGCGTGGACAGGATCTGCGCATAGATATGCCGGTGATCGGGCCGCAAACGATTGCGGCGGTCGCCAAGGCCGGATTGGCCGGTCTGGTGATCGAGGCCGATAGGGTGATGATCGTAGACCGTGAGGAAACCATCGCGGCAGTCGAAAAAGCGGGCATTTTCCTGCGCGCGCAGGTGCTGTGATGAAAGTCTTCCTGATCGCCGGAGAAGCCTCGGGCGACAGGCTGGGCGCGGCGTTGATGGCGGGGCTGAAATCCCTTGAGACTGTTGAATTCCAAGGCGTTGGCGGACCTATGATGCAGGCCGAGGGCCTGCACAGCCTGTTCCCGATGGACGAGCTGAGTGTGATGGGGCTGGCCGAGATTTTGCCGAAATATCTGCACCTCAGGCGGCGGTTGCACCAAACCGCCGAAGCCGTGTTGCAGGCGCAGCCCGATGTTCTGATCACCATCGACAGCCCGGATTTTTGCCTGCGCGTGGCCAAGTTGGTAAAGGCCAAAAGTTCAATCCGAACAGTGCATTACGTCGCGCCTTCGGTGTGGGCATGGCGCGCAAAGCGGGCCGGTAAAATGGCCGGTGTGATCGACCACGTGCTGGCGCTTTTGCCGTTTGAGCCGCCCTATATGGAGGCCGAAGGCATGGCCTGCGATTTTGTCGGGCATCCGGTTGTCAGTGAGCCACAGGCAACCCCGGCAGATATCGTGGATTTCAAATCCCGTCACGGCATAGATGGGCCGCTTTGGATGGTCTTGCCGGGGTCGCGGCGCGGAGAGGTGTCGTGGCTGGGGCCTCGGTTTTCCGACGTGGTCCGCCGCGTGTTGGCGGATAAACCAGAGCTGTCCATCGTCATTCCGACAACCCAAACGGTTGCCCCTTTGGTGCATGACATGGTGGCTGATTGGCCAGTGACACCGCTGATCCTAAGCCCGGACGGCATGGATGCCGACAGCTTCAAGGCAGAGAAACGCGCAGCCTTCGCCGCGGCGGATTGGGCTTTGGCGGCCTCGGGCACGGTGTCGTTGGAACTGGCGGCGGCGCGCACGCCTATGGTCATTGCCTATGACCTCAAACCCATTAGCCGGTTCATCATTTCGCGGATGTTGAAGGTGGACACGCTGACGTTGGTCAATCTGGTCTCGGAGACGCGGGTGATCCCTGAATTCATCGGCAAAGATTGCCGCCCCGAGTTGATTGCGCCGGCCATGCGTGCGGTGATGGACAACCCCAGCCCACAGCTACAAGCGATGGACCTGACGATGGACAGGCTGGGCCGTGGTGGCGAGGCCCCGGGCTTGCGCGCGGCCAAAGCGGTGCTGACCCGATTGAACGCGGCCAAGGGGTAGTCATCGCTTGCGTGCTCCGTGTAGATTTTGGCCCGTAGCCTGCCTGATTTCCCCGATATGATGAACGCGCCTTCGAAATCATTGATGCTTTTACGTGATGGCGCGTTTTCAACCTGCGGAACACTCAAGCCGAAAGCCGCAGATATCAGGGCGTTAGTGTGCGCGGATCAGATCAATCAAATTTGTTCCAAAATGAGAGCGCGTGTTTTGTGCCATGCGCTTTCAATCTTCTGAATGTGGTCCAGTCGCGTTTGCTTGTCGCCCGAGGTGGCGGTATCTGGCACTCGCCATTATCCTTGGACCAATGGCGCCTTCAATGGCTCACTACCAGAAGATCCTGCGCCAGCATGGCTTCCAGGTCTCGATGAGCGGTAAAGGTAATTGTCATGACAATGCGGCTGTTTTACGTCGGGAAAACAGTCCCCCAGACTGTTTTCTAATCCTCCTCAGGTTCTCCAAAACCATCATTCTTACTTAAGTTGATGGCCTCCGACAAACCCGGAGCGATTCACCACCCTATAACGCTTGTCTTCGAATTGGCTACGCTGCCCTTCATTAGGACTTTCGCCGCAGACAATTGGTCATTGCCCGGGGTCGAGATGGAACGCAGGCAGCATGTCCAGGGCCTCTCGCAACGCTTGACCCCAACCCTGCGAAATCCCTTGGAAATAAGGATCATCGCTCGCAATTCGCCCGGTCCGGCCAGTTGTCAGGCTATCCTTTTCATAGCAGTGAAAGTCAAAGGGCGCTCCGACGGTCAGGTTTGCCTTGAGCGTGGAGTCGAAGCTGACCAGCAACAGTTTTATCGCTTCCGCGAAACTCATTGCAGGATCGTAGGCCCGCACAAGAATGGGGCGGCCATACTTGGTTTCCCCGATTTGGAAAAATGGCGTGTCCTGATCTGCTTCGATGAAGTTCCCCTCGGGGTAAATCATGAATAGCCGGTGCGGCCCGCCTTTTATCTGCCCGCCAAGCACGAGGGTGGCATTGAAGGTGCTGTCGGCGCGTTGGCCGACATCCGCGTGGTTCGCGATCACCTCGCGCAGGGTTTCGGCCACCATGCGTGCGGCCTGGAACATGGATGCAGCCCCAAGCAGTGATGGCATGGGCTCATCTGCAGACTTGTTGCGCTCGTCCAAGAGGCTGACGACGGCCTGAGTGGTCGCCAGGTTTCCGGCCGCCATCAGGGTGATCGACCTCTCACCAGCGCTTTCCCAAATCGCCATCTTGCGAAAGGTCGAGATGTTATCCAACCCGGCATTCGTGCGGGTGTCGGACATGCAGACAAGCCCCCGGTCAAGCATCATACCAACGCAATACGTCATCGGATTTTTCCTACTGCTGAACCACGTCTATCGCAACCAACAGGGTCTCGCCCTCACCGCCGACACGGCTCCCCGAAACCGGAGCAGCCTCGGCATAATCGCGCCCCGTCGCCACGCGCACGTAACGTGTATCAGGTGAAATACCGTTCGACACGTCGAAACCGACCCAGCCAAGGCCGTCAATATGTGCTTCGGCCCAGGCATGCATGGCGTCTTGCGCCGTCCGGTCATTCAACATCAAGTATCCCGAGACATAGCGGGCCGGATACCCCAACCGTCGCGCACAGCTCAGGAAGATGTGCGTATGATCCTGGCAAACCCCCTGACCCTTGGCGATGGCTTCTTCTGCCCCCCAATCCGGCTCTGACGCGCCGACCTGAAAGGCAACCCTGTTGCGGATGATATCTGCAAGCTTGTGTAGCTGCTCCAATGGCTCCGCACTGGGCGTGTCACTTAATATGCTGCGGACACCATCGCCTGCCTTCGTGCGTACGGTGCTCTGTTGATACAGCCAAAGCGGTGCAGTGCCACGATGGTGCCCGACGATGCCGTCATTTGCCAACAGCTCAACCTCACCCTCGCTGACAAGAATCAAAGGCTTCGCTTCACTGTCGTAGCTGATCAACTCAACTGTATTGTTGTGCTCGTCCTCATAGCCCAACTCACGCTGGCCCCCGCTTACATCTGTGCGCCAGGACAGAACGGTTTGCTGATGCGAAGATTTTGGTGTCTTTCGCAGCTGTTGCAATCCGTATTTCACCGGAGTTTCGAAGTGGTATGTTGTCTTGTGGCGAATGATGAGGCGCATTGTCTACTCGTAGAATCTAAAATCGGTTTCTATCTGCCCGGAAAGCTCTGCCAGCAACCGAAGGAAAGTCCCGATATATTCGTGCAGTCCGAAATCAAAGACGGCATCGACGTCGTGGCTCAGGTAGGTCCGCTCTATAGTCTGGGCCTTCAACTGTGCCGGGCCCGGATGCATCATCCCACTCTGTAGGTATCGCAGGTTGTCGCTCAGCTTGCCCACGCAAAATGCCAGAGATCGGGGCATGCGCTTGTCTAGGATCAGGAATTGGGCGATCTCGCGCCGACCCGCGCCGGCACCGTATTCCATTCGGAACCCACCGCGCGCCGAAACCGAGCGTAGGATTGTTTCCCATTGGACGTTGTCAAGCGAGGTTCCCACCGCGCTGGCCGACGGCAGCAAGACGTAGTATTTTACGTCCATTATCCGCGCGGTACAGTCGGCCCGTTCGATAAAAGTCCCCAACCGTGTAAAGTTGTAGATGTTATTGCGCAGCATCGTGCCGTGCGTCATCCCCCGAACCAGTGACGTGCTTTGGCGCATGGCGCCCAGCACCCCTGGCAGATCGCGCTCGGCCACTTTGCGCGCCAGCATCTGCCGCGCGCTCATGTAGGCTGCGTTGGTCGCTTCCCATACTTCGTTGGTTAACGCCGTTCGAACAAGCCGGGCGTTCTGCCGCGCGGTTTCAATGCAGGAAAGTACCGAGGACGGGTTGGCACGGTCGCGCAACAGCCAGTCGATGGCATTGTCCTTTGTCAACTCGTCCCGGTTTATTTCGAACTGGCCCAGGCTGCCCGCCGATTGCAGCACCGACCGCCATTCCTCCTCACCCGAGTCAAGACTCGTGAGGGCGATGCGCTGACCGGTTTCGATCAGGCGCGATGTGTTCTCAGCCCGCTCAAGCAATCGATACATCCAGTAGAGGCCATTGGCAGTCTTGCCGAGCATCACGTCAATCCTCCAGAATCCAGGTATCCTTGGTGCCGCCGCCTTGGCTGGAGTTAACCACCAAAGACCCTTTCTTGAGCGCAACACGCGTCAACCCTCCAGGAGTGACCTTTATCCGCCCAGGGCTGACCAATCCGAAGGGCCGCAGGTCCACGTGTCGCGGGGACAATCCCTTTTGCGCAAAGATCGGAACGGTGGACAGACTAAGCGTCGGCTGTGCGATGTAGTGCCCGGGCCGGGCCTTCAGCTTGCGACGGAAGGCCGCCAGCTCTTTCTTGGTCGCGGCGGGCCCGATCAGCATGCCATAGCCGCCCGAGCCGTGCACCTCTTTGACAACCAGATCCTTTAGGTTGTCCAATACATAGCTGAGTTGGTCAGGCTCGGAACACCTCCATGTCGGCACATTTCGCAGTATTGGGCGTTCACCGGTATAAAATTCCACGATGTCGGGCATGTAGCTGTAGATGGCCTTGTCGTCGGCGATCCCCGTGCCGGGCGCATTGGCGATCGAGATACCACCGGCGCGATAGACATCCATGATACCGGGTATGCCAAGCTGGCTGTCGAGGTTAAAGTTCAACGGATCAAGGAAATCGTCGTCCACGCGGCGATACAGCACGTCAATGGGTTTGTAGCCGTGGATCGTGCGCATCGCCACACGGCCATCCACGACGCGCAGGTCATGACCTTCGACCAGTTCGACACTCATCTGATCGGCAAGAAAAGCATGCTCGAAGTAGGCCGAATTGTAGATGCCCGGCGTCAGCACGGCGACGACCGGTGTTCCCTCGGTTTTAGCTGGCGCGCAGTCGGCCAGAGATTGGCGCAGGTCGGTCGGATAACTTTGCACGTCCCTGACGCGGTTCTGCGAGAACAACTCGGGGAACATCTGCAACATGGTCTCGCGGTTTTCCAGCATGTAGCTCACTCCGCTCGGAGTGCGGGCATTGTCCTCAAGGACGAAAAATTCGTCCGGGCCGGTGCGAACAAGGTCGATTCCAACAATATGGGTATAAATCCCCCCCGGCGGCGTTACGCCAAGCATACGAGGTTCAAAGGCGCTGTTCGTGCTGATCATCTCGCGCGGAATGCGACCAGCCTTGAGGATCTCCTGCCCATGATAGATGTCGTGCAGGAAGGCGTTGATTGCACGGATACGCTGTTCGATTCCTCTGGTCACGCGGGACCATTCGCGATCGGAAATGATCCGCGGGATGATATCGAACGGGATCAACCGTTCGTCGGCTTCGGCTCGACCGTAAACATTGAATGTGATGCCAGTCAGCCGAAACAGCTCTTCGGCTTCGCGTTGTTTTGCCCACAATCGCCTTGAATCTTCCCCATCGAACCAGTCGTGAAATCGCTGGTATGGCGCTCTTAGCCGCTCTTCGCGTCCCCACATTTCATCGAAGATCGGCGATTTCTCCATGGGTGCTCCTTTTTGCTTTAGACTTGATTGGGTATCGGCAAGGCCGGGGAAAGCCAGCGCGCAGCTTCACTTACGGCCGAGAATTCTCTGGAATGCTCAAACTTAAGGCATCACGCACTGGTATTCCGCTTTTCCGGTGCAGTTTCTGCATGAACGAACTTTCCCTTGCCGCCCCCGGTCACCGGCAACACAAATTGCGGCGCGTCGATCACAGGCCCGCATTTTCACGGATCAAATCAATAACCTCGGTGTCGCCGCGCCTATGCTTGAGGCTGGCGATGACGAATGGTCGCCCCCCACGCATGCGGGCGGCATCGCGCTGCATGACGTCAAGGGAGGCCCCGACATGGGGCGCAAGGTCGGCTTTGTTGATCACAAGGATATCCGACCGGGTGATGGCCGGGCCACCTTTGCGTGGTATTTCCTCGCCCGCGGCAACGTCGATCACATAGATCGTCAGGTCTGCCAGTTCCGGGCTGAACGTGGCCGAAAGGTTATCGCCACCAGATTCGATCAACACGATATCAAGTTCCGCATGGCGGGATTGCATCTCGGCCACGGCGGCAAGGTTGATACTGGCATCCTCGCGGATCGCTGTATGCGGGCAGCCGCCGGTTTCGACCCCGATCACCCGGTCCGAGGGCAAAATCTGCATCCGCATCAGGGCCTCTGCGTCTTCCTGCGTGTAGATGTCGTTGGTGATGACCCCGATGGAGAAATCATTTTTCAGCCGTTCGGCCAACCGGGCGGTGAGCGTGGTTTTCCCGGCGCCGACCGGGCCTCCGATACCGATACGCAGAGGGCCGTTCATTTGGGTCATGATTGGAAAAGCCTTGGTTCTTGTGTTTCATGTTTCATCGCCGCGATGTCAGACAAGAAGCAACTTGAGCAAAGATCATCCTCGCTGGCGCTTTCGGTCTTGGCCGCAACAGAGGCGCAAAGCGGGGCCAGTCGGGCAAGGACGGCCTGTGCATCGGTTTGACCAAGCGGCATCAGGCGTTGCGCGGCGGCGATCAGATTTGATGCAAAATTTTGCAGGTAAAGCGCTGTGACCTCAGGCACGGGAAGGGACACCAGATGCGCCGCGCGCCCAACAGCGACAGGCAGAAGGCAATCGGGCAGGTCCAGCGCCCAGACCTCGCGCGTGACACGCGCAAAGGCGGCGCCTTGGCGTTCGCTTTCTTTCACGCGCTCGGACGACGGGCAAAAAGCGCGCGCGGTTTGATCCAGCGCGCGCAGCGCCTTGGGCGTTCCGCAGGTTTCGGCAAGGGCGATGAAGATGGCGTCGGACCGGCCAGAGCCATCGGTCAGAAGATCTTCCAGCCAGTCTTGCAGCGATTGCGCATCACGGACCCATTCGGCGTGGATGGCGGCCTCAAGCCCATGTGACCACGCAAACGCCCCCGTTGGATAGGCGGGCGACAGCCATTGCGTCAGGATCAACAGCCTTGGATCAGTGGGCATGGGCGCTGGCCCCGTGTTCATGCGCATGGGTTCGGCCATGGCCATAGGCCCCACCTTCGGGGGTAAATGGCAGCTTGGCCTCGGTCAAACTTGCGCCCAGAAGCTTGAGCATATGCGCAATCACCGGATCATTCTGGATCAGCAGCCTGTCGTCTTCGACTTGGCAAGGGGTGTGCCGGTTGCCGATATGCCATGCCAAACGCGCGAGGTTGTCGCCCGTGACAATCAGCACATCTTC
>Ga0102929_1001120_pt1 | contig 16007 bp, 13 predicted proteins | sample SalPonR1_B_D2_MG_FD_78510 | JGI IMG/M metagenome (GOLD analysis project Ga0102929, IMG submission 78510) | Salt pond soil microbial communities from South San Francisco under conditions of wetland restoration - Salt Pond MetaG R1_B_D2_MG | ecosystem: Environmental > Aquatic > Marine > Intertidal... | reverse complement strand
TCCTAATAAATCAGCTATCAAGAAATTTTTACCTAAATATAAACCCGCTAGCCATGAATATTTAAACCCTAAAGAACCGGTAACTATGGGCTCTTTTGCTAGACCTCAATATTATCAAGAAATTAGACAAGATCTCCACTTAGCTTTAAAAAATAGCACCAATGAAATAGAGAAAGAATTTAAATTACTACAAAAAACTGTTGGTAAAGATATTGCTACCAGCGATAACAGCGCCCTACTTGAATACTATGGTCCTAAAAAAGCTAAAACTGTAATTGTAGCTATGGGTTCCATGGTAGGAACTATGAAAGATATTAGTGATGAAATGGACTCAGTAGCAATATTAAAGATTAAAAGCTTTAGACCTTTTCCGTATGAGGCGGTGAAAAAAGCTTTAAAAGATAATCCTAATATTGCAGTAATTGAAAAAGCTACCAGCTTAGGAGCTGTTTCCCCTTTAGCTCAAGAGATAAATCAAGCACTAAGCACTGACAAGAAAAATGTTCATAGTTTTGTTACCGGTCTAGGGGGCAGAGATGTAACTAAAGAAATAATTAAAAAAGCAATTAAGATAACAAAGAAAAAAAACAAAAGTAGTCAATCACTATATATAACTTAAAATTATGACTAAGACAATTAAGACAATACTTCTGCTTGTAATTATTATCTTTAGTTTCCAAGTTTTTATACCTACTACCTTAGCTCAAAATGAATCACCAGAAAGTTTAGAATTTACTCCACAAGTACCTATTCCTGGTAGTGAGTTTGATGGTGGCACCACCACAGTTGGCACAAGTAAAGTTTCTGAAAATGAGGCTGGCAGAGAGGTTACAACCATGTATAGCACCTTATTGCCTAGATATATTAAAGCAATATATAACTATGGAATTGGTATTGCAGCCTTTTTAGCTCTAATGATGATAGTCGCTGGTGGAATAATTTGGTTAACTTCTGCCGGAGCTTCTGAAAAAATTGGTACAGCTAAGTCTATGATTACCAGTTCTATAATTGGCCTTGTCTTACTACTTGGTACTTATACATTACTACAAATAGTTAGCCCCGCTCTTCTAAGTTTTAAACCAATAGAAACTGAATATATTGGAGTTCTGCAATTTGGTTGTTGCGAAATTAATGATAATGAAGCTAAAAATACGACTAATAAAGATTGTGACAAAATTGATAACGCTGAATTTAAAACTGGTTATAGCGCCACCTCTGATGGCACACAGTGTTTAAAAGACGGATGTTGTATAATAATAACAGAAGAACCTAGATCATATGGTACAATAACTACTTATGTAGAAAGTACTAACTGTATAGATGCAAATATAGCCAACTGTAGTAAAACTTATAATGAAACTATATATGCAATAAACTCTGATTTTCAAGATATGGAATGCTCACAAGTAGCTGATTATAATTGCGAAACAATAAACTGTGAAGGAGCTGATGACGGTGATAAATGTTCTAGTAGTCTTGGTGATTGTAGATGTTATGATGAAACACCTTATTATGGAGAAGGAAACGAAGGTGAGCCTTGTGGTAATGATGGTGGAATATGTTTTAGTGATCCACCTCAAGTAGTAAATGGCTCATGTAATGGAGATTGGGATACAGATTGGAGAGTTTTTAGCGGAAGAAAATGTAAAGATGGTTTAGAATGTTGTTATTATAACCCATAATAAAATAAAGAAATATGAATAAAATAGAAAATAACAAGGGAATATTAAACTCAGGTCACCGCGCCTGTGCCGGTTGTGGTCAACTTATAGCAGCTATGGCAGCTACTAGAGCTATGACTAAAGATGTAATTATTGCTAATGCTACCGGTTGCCTGGAGGTAACTACTACTCCCTACCCTGAAAGTTCTTGGGGTGTACCTTGGATTCATTCACTGTTTGAGAATCCTTCAGCTGTAGCTTCAGGTATTAAAGCTAGTTTAAATAAAAAGAAAAACAAACACACTAAAGTTATCGTCCAAGCTGGTGATGGTGGAACTTTTGATATAGGTTTTGGATTAATAAGTGGTATGTGGGAAAGATTTGAAGATATAGTCTATATTGTCTATGACACTGAAGCATATTCTAACACTGGTATTCAAGCTTCAGGTGCCACTCCTTTAAGCTCTAGCACTACCACCACTCCTGCCGGAACTGACAGCCTAGGATCAAAACAAAAGAAAAAAGATATGATAGCAATTGCCTTGGCTCACGGCTTACCTTATGTAACTCAAAGCACTGCTGGCTATCCTCAAGATATAACCAAGAAAGTCAAAACAGCTCTTAACACTAAGGGTCCAAGCTATATTCAAATACAAGCACCTTGTATTCCTGGTTGGAAAATAAAATCAAATAAAGCTATGTTAGTGGGACAACTAGCAGCTAAAACAGGACTATACCCTTTACTTGAATATACTAATGGAAAGCTAACATCTAAATCAAAAGTACCTGAGAAAAAAGTTAAAGTAGATGAGTATCTAAAACTACAAGGAAGATTTTCTCATCTTTTCAAAAGCGCTAAAGGAAAAGAAAGTATAAAAGAGATACAAGGTTTAGCAGATAAAAATATTAAAGAGTATGGTTTATAGAAAAAATTGCTTTAATATATTATGATTTAGTTAATATAAAAAATAGACTTAATAAAAGTCTATTTTTTTATATTCTAATTAGCAAACATTAACTCTTTATCTCTTCTTCTTAGGGCCATGTTCGTCCATAGCCATGTTAGCTAATGCATCTGCTTCTTTATTGTATTCTCTTCTGACATGATTGAATTCTACTTTTTGAAATTCTAAAACATGTTTTCTAATTTCCATGTATAAAGGTATGAGGTCTCTATTTTTTACCCTATACTGACCATTCATCTGTTTAACAATTAGCTCACTGTCTAAATAAAAAGTCAGCTCTTTGGCTTTTAGCTCTTTGGCTTTTTTAATAGCTTGCAATACTCCTTTATATTCTGCTTGATTATTGGTAGTTACACCTAAAAACTCGGAGATTTCAAATACTTTGTTTTTATCTTCATCATAGATAACAGCTCCTAGTCCAGCTGGACCCGGATTACCTCTAGAGCCACCATCACAATATATAATTAGTTTTTCCTTACTCATATAATTATTTTATTTTTTAATTTATTTCCCTTAACTTTTTTTAAGATCAACTATCTTAAATTGTAGTGTCTTTTTATTATTAAAATTATTTATCTCTACAGTATAAACAATATCAATCTTATCATCGATCTTTAAATCCTGATAACGCTCAGTTTGACCAAAGGCTAATGCCCAAAAATCATAAAGCTTAAACTTAACATGTTGATTATCAGCTCCCATGTTTACTATCTCACTTATACTAACATCTTTACTCAAAAACAAAGGCTCAGGATTGTTTTGGCCAAAAGGTCTGAGCTTGTTAATCTCATCTAACATTTCTAAATTCCAGCTTTCAATATCAATTTCTAAATCAATATTTACACTAGGAATTAATTCCTTATCTTTTAATTTATTTTTAGAAAATTCTATAAATTTCTCAACAAACCCATCTAACTTCTCTTGACTGAATACACTAAAACCACAAGCTAAAGGGTGACCACCATATTTATCTAAATTATCAGTTAAAGATTCTAAGGCTTCCATAAGATTAAATTCGGGCACAGACCTACCTGAAGCTTTAAAACTATAAGTACCATCATCTTCTTGAATTCTTGTAATAACTAAAGTGGGACGATAATATTTATCACTAATCTTTCCTGCCACTAAACCAATCACACCTTCATTCCAAGTTTGCCCCTCTGGACAAACCGCTATCAAAGCTTGTTTTTCTTCTCCATACTTATCAACTTGTTGCCTAGCTTCATTATATATCTTCTCAGTTATCATTTGTCTTTTTTGATTGCGTTCATCTAATTCTTGAGCTAAATTTCTAACTTCTGTTTTACTAGTTTTAGTTAAAAGATCAAAAGCAGTATTAGCATGTTTTAAACGACTGGCAGCGTTAAGTCTTGGTCCTAATTGAAAAGCTATATTCCAAGATTGTAAATCTTTATCTTGTTTCAAATTAGCTTGTCTAATAAGTTGTCTAAGCCCTGTTCTACCTTTTTTAAAGAAGCTTAAACTATTATTAATAATTTTAAGACCTCTATACACTAAAACTCTATTTTCCCCAGTTAAAGGAACTAAGTCTGCAATAGTGCCCAGCGCTACTAAATCTAGTTCTTTCTCTAAAAGTCTATCCTTATCACTTTGTTTTAAGGTTGATTTAGAAATTAAAGCAGTAGCTAACTTATAAGCAACACCAACTCCTGCTAGTTTTTTATAGGGATAATTATCTTCAGGATGAGAGGGGTTAATAATTAAAGTTCCAGGCCACTCTTCTTTTTCAGGAGGAAAGACATGGTGATCGGTAACTATTACTTCTATTCCTAGTGATTGAGCAAAGGAAACTTCTGCTTTATTTCTAATACCATTATCAACTGTAATAATTAAATCTATATCTTTATCAACAAAAGACTCTATGGCTTTTTTATTTAAACCATAACCTTCACTAACTCTATCAGGTATATAAGTCTCAACCTGAGCTTGTAATGTTTTTAGTACTTCATACATTACAGCTGTTGAAGTTATACCATCAGCATCATAATCTCCATATATCAGTATCTTTTTTTGGGCTTTAATGTTTTTTATAATTATCCCCACGGCTTTATCCATATCAGAAAATAAAAAAGGATCAAACAATTCTTGCCTTTGTGGGTATAAAAAATAATTATATTCTGGCTCCTTTATTCCTCTATTATATAAAATCTGCAAAACAACTGGATTAATATCAGTTTTTCTTTTAATTATATCTTGAGAAATTAAATTCGCTACCTGCCAACGTTTATTCATAATCTTATGTAAATTGCTTTTAAATCTAAATTGCTTTTAAACGACTTTCTTTAATACTAGTATGTGCTTGGCCCCAAAGTCCAGGCTACCATAGAAAAAATAACCATTACTGAAATAATGAGCCAAACAATCTTGTTTATCACTTTTTTATGTTTTTTTCGCATATTATCTTTTTAATATTTTAACAAATGTTTCAGGTGGAATATCAACAGAACCTCTACCACCTGCTTCCATTTTCTTCTTTCCTTTCTTTTGTTTTTCTAAAAGCTTCCTTTTTCTACTAACATCTCCACCATATAAATTAGCGGTAACATCTTTTCGCATGGCCGGTAGTCTCTCCGCCGCTACAATCTTAGAACCAATAGCTGCTTGCAGTTTTACCACAAACATCTGTCTAGGCAAAGTATCTTTTAGTATCTTTACAATCTGCTTACCTTGCGTAAATGCTTCATCACGATAGACCATAAGTGATAAAGATTCAATTGGCTCTTCTGCTACTAATATATCCATTTTCACCACATCCGCCTCTTTATATCCTAAATAATCATAATTAATAGAGGCATAGCCAGAACTAGCACTTTTAATTTTGTCATAGAAATCTGTTAGTATAGCTGCCAGTGGTAGTTGATAATGAATAATTGCTCTTTTATCATTCTCGCTTTTGCTAGTATTAATATATTCAGTATTGATATATATACCTTTCTTTTCTTGAGCTAACTGCATAATAGGTCCAATATAATCTTGGGGGGTAATAATATCCAGCTTTACCCAAGGCTCTTCTATTTTTTCAATTCTATCTACCCTAGGCATTCTTTGTGGTGTGCGTATGATTTCTTGTTTTACGTCTGTAGTGTGAACACTGTAGGCAACACTAGGGACAGTAACAATAATATCTAAATTATATTCCCTTCTTAGTCTTTCTTGAAAAATTTCTAAATGCAGTAATCCTAAAAAACCACAACGTAAACCAAAGCCAAGAGCTTCTGATCTTTCCGTTTCATATGACAAAGAAGCATCATTTAACTTTAATTTTTCCACTGCTTCTCTTAAATTCTCCCAATCGTCTCCCTCTTTAGGAAATATTCCAGCAAATACCATTGGTTTTACTTCCTGATATCCTGGCAAAGGCTTTACATCTTTATTTTTTTCCAAACAAATTGTATCACCTACTTTAGATTGACTCACTTCTTTAAAACCAGTAACTATATAACCAATACTGCCGGTTTGAAGACTGTCGGTAGAAAAATACTGTGGTCTAAAAATACCAATATCTAAAATCTCACTTTCTGACTCACTAGCAATTAATCTTATCTTATCTCCTTTATTAAACTCACCATCAGTAACTCGAACATATGCTACCACCCCTCTATACTTATCATAATTAGAATCAAATATAAGAGCTCTAGCATAATCTTTTTCTCCTACTGAAGGTGCTTCTCCATGATCAATAATATTATCTAAAATATCCTTTACCCCTTTACCAGTTTTCCCTGAAGCATATATTATCTCTTCCTCTTTACAACCTAAAAGATCCATTATTTCTTGTTTACTTTTCTCTAAATTAGCTGCTGGTAAATCAACCTTATTTATCACTGGAATAATATTTAAATCAAGATCTAAAGCTAAATAAAGATTAGCTAAAGTCTGAGCTTGTATACCTTGTGTAGCATCAACTAGTAGTACAGCTGTCTCTACTGCCGCTAAAGACCTAGACACCTCATAACCAAAGTCAACATGACCAGGAGTGTCAATTAAGTTCAAACGGTGTTCCCGGTAATCCATGCTCACTGGTTGCAGTTTTATTGTTATCCCTCTTTCTCTTTCTAGATCCATGCCATCTAATAACTGCTCTTTCATATTTCTATCTTCGACTGTTTTAGTTAACTCCAACATTCTGTCAGCTAAAGTAGACTTGCCATGGTCAATATGAGCAATAATACAAAAGTTTCTAGTTTTATCTACATTGTATTTCATAATATTATTAAAATTGCTGATTTTGATCAGTATTTCCAATTTCTAAATCTTGTTTTTTTAAACGTTTATGTGAACGCTTAAGAAGTATATTAATTTCTTCAACTTTGAGTAAATAGACTATTACTAGATAGACTATTATACCTAGGATACCAGCTCCTAGTCCTTGCGTAAAGACCCCCCAGAAAGTAGTCATATCTACAAAGGTCCAAATTATTATCTTAGCTATTTGCACAGCTAATCCTGCCAGGATAGCGGCAATAGAAAACTTTAAAATAGAAATTAAAATATTCATTTCTTTAAATGAACCTAACTTGATACGTAGGGATATCCAAAGTAAAAAGAAATTTAGTATCATAGAGATTGAAAATGATAGAGCTAAACCTGCTACGCCCATAATGCCAGCTAAATAAAAAGAAAGAAAAACATTAACTATTACAGAAATTAAGCCCATAAAAAAAGGTGTTCTAGAATCATGATAAGCATAGAACATTCTCACCATTAAAGGTAGGGTAGCTTGAGCAAACAAACTTAAGGCAAAAAAGCCTAAAGTATCAATGGTTAAAACAGTATCTTGCCAATCAAATTTACCTGCCCCTAATATTACACGAATAATTTGTGCTCTAAGAGTGATAAGTAAAACAGTAGAAGGAATAATAAAGAAAAGTATTTGCTTAAAGGTTTTATTAAATACTTTCTTTATCTTCTCAGTTTGTCCTGATAGTCTAGAAAGGGTAGGAAAAGCAGCGATAGCAAAAGAAACACCAAACACACCTAAAGGAAAAGATTGTAAATTATTAGCAAAATTAAACACTGCTAAAGATCCAACAATAAGAGAAGAAGAAATAATAGTTACAACTAATAAATTAATTTGACTAATAGCTAAAGTTAAAGTTCTAGGCACCATCATTTTTAATATCTTTCTCAGTCCACTATTTTTAAAATCAACTTTTAACTGCCAAGTAAATCCTGAAATTAAAGCTGAAGGAACTTGAATTACCATATGCAAAAAAGCACCTAAGATAACACCCCAGGCTAAACCAACTGGACCTAAAACTTTAGAAAAATACACTGCTCCTAATATTATACCTAAATTATATAATATTGGAGCTAAAGAATAAGCAAAAAAGCGCTTATATGACTGCAAAACTCCAGACAAAACACTGGAGATTCCTAAAAATATTGGTGATAAAAACATTACTCTAGTTAAGGTAACAGTTAAATCTCTTTGCTCAGGTCCAAAACCAGGAACTAAGGCATCAACTAAATAGTTAGCAAATATCATACCTAATATTGATACTGCCACCAGTGATATCATTAAAAGATTTAAAACATAAGTACTTAAAAGCCAGGCTTCTTTATTCTTCTCCCTACTTTCTTTTCCACTTACAGAAAAATCTTTAATATATTTGGTAAAAACAGGAATAAAGCCAGCGGACAATGCCCCTAAAACAATTAGATTGAAAAGTAAATCAGGCACTCTAAAAGCGGCAAAGTATGCATCCAACGTCGCGCCTGCGCCAAACTCACTAGCTAAAATTTTGTCTCTAATTATACCTAAAAATCTAGATAGCACAGAAAAAAATGCTACCAAAATAGCTGCCGAACTAATGGTTTTAGTTGATTTGGAAAATATTTTTTTAAGCATTTCAAGTAATTACCCTTACATCTCCAGCTTTAACTTGGTTTTCTTGAACAAATAAAGGATTAATATCTAATTCTTTAATGTTTGGATTTTCCTTAGCTAACTTAGCTACATATTGTAGTGTTTTAGCTAAAGAATTTAAATCATAAGATCCTTTACCTCTGTAGCCAGAAATTAATTGGTATATTTTTAATTTTTTAACAATATTTTTAGCCTCAGAAAAACTTAAATCATCAGTACTGTAAGCTAAATCTTTAATGACTTCAGCATTCACCCCTCCCCAACCTATCATAATCAGTGCTCCTAAATTCTTTTCTCTTTTAAAACCAAGTATTAACTCTAAAGAATCTTTTATTTGGGGCTGATAAACTAAGTAATCATTTTGCTTTAATTGTTTTGTTAATTTTGTACTATAAGTATTCAGCTGAGCTTTGTTTTCTATATTAGTTATAATAGCTTGCTTATCACTTTTATGATTAAAGTTAGGACCAACTGCTTTCAACACTAGAGGGAAATCAGAAGCTTTAATCTTATCTATATTATTATCTAATTTCTTAGTTTTAACTGTATTAATGTCATAATTATTTAAAAGTTTAAAAGATTCTAAATAATCCAAAACTTTATTTGTATGTTTATCTTTTAAATTATTATCTTTTACTTCTGTAATTTCTTTCTTTTTTATATCTGTGTTAATTTTGTTTTTTTTATATAGTCTTATTTTATCTTTACTGCTAAAGTAATTAGATAATTTACTAAGTGCAAAAATAAGTGGTTCTAAACTTTCGTAATTTGGTAAACTATTATTAGAGAATATCTCTCTAGCGCTTTTTAAACTGCTTCCGCCAATAAATACTGGCAACACTATCTTGTCTTTATACTTTTTATTTAATGATACTATTACTTTAGCAGTAGCTTCTACCTCACTAGAACTTTGGGGGGTTAAAATACAAATTAAAAGTTTTGTTTCTTTTTCATTTAAAAAACTTTTTAAAGTTTGCTTGTATTTATCCGCACCTGCATCTCCTAAAATATCTAAAGGATTTTTTAATTTAGAGTTTGTAGATAAAGCTCCTAATTTAAAATTATACTGATTCAATGTATCTAAAGCTAACACTAAAGCGCCACCGGCATTAGAAACAAAATAAGGTCTAAGGTCTTTTAATATCTTTTGATAATCTTTATTTAAAAGAACTGGCCATAAACTTAAAACGCTAAAAAGCTGATCTAAATTATCTAATAACACAGCTCCACCTCTTTCTAAAACAGTTTTAGAAGCTTGCCAAGAACCAGCTAAACTACCAGTATGACTAAGTGCCATTTTAGAGCTTACCTGACTACGACCAGATTTAATTACTAAACAAGGTTTTTTCTGAGTTAATTTACTTAAACTAGCCATAATATCTGGGCCTGAACTAATTTCCTCTAAATAAAGTACTACTAAATCTATATCTTTATCATTAGCTAAGTAATCAAGTATCTGACTTTCCTTTATTACTGCTTGGTTGCCTAAACTAACAAATACATCCAATTCTAAACCCTTATTATCAAACCAATCCAGCATTGCACTACCAATCGCTCCAGACTGTGAAACACCAGCTATTTTACTTTTACGTCTTTTCTTTTTTTTATCAACAAATAAAGCACTGAAGCTTAAATTTAAATTAGCGTTATTATTAATAATACCTAAACAATTAGGGCCTAATATATTAATGTTGTTCTCCTTAGCTATTTGTATAATTCTACTTTCCCGATCCCTACCTTCTGTACCACTTTCTTTAAAACCAGCACTGATGATAATAACATTTTTAACTCCTTTTTGAGCACATTTTTTAATTTCTTCTTCAACAAACTTAGCTGGAATTACAATTAAAACTAAGTCCAATTTTTCTTTTATGTCTAATATAGTGGTGTACACTTTTTCTTTTAATATAGTCTTAGCACTCAAATTAATTGGATATATTTTTCCTTTGTAACCTGAGTTTTTCAGGTTACTTAAAATCTGCCAACCCAACTTCTCTTTATTATTGGAGGCCCCAATTATTGCAATACTTTTTGGTTTAAATAATTTGTCTAATTTCATGTTATGTTATTTAACGATCTATACCTTTAAACATAGGCATGCCACTGTCAGGACTAACAGGAACATAAATAGTACCTTCTCTTTCTTTTAGCTCTTTAATGTAAAGATAATATAGATAATTAGGTGTTAAACTTTCATTAATAATTGTTTGAGCATCTCTTTGACCTTCAGCTTCAATTAATTTTCTTTGTTTTTCTTTTTCTTCTTTCTGTAAAATAAATTCGTATTTTTGTGATTCTTGCTCAGCTTGTAATTTTTCTTGAATACTATTAGCTAAATTGGTTGGCAACTGTACATTTCTAAATAACACCTCTTCAGTAATAATTCCTCTATCAGCTAATAAAGCATTTAAATCTTCATAAATACTAACCGTAGCCTGTTCTCTTTTTTCGCTATAGATATCTTTAGAATTATAGGTAGCAATAACTTCACGAATAGTGCTTCTAATAACTGGACGAATAATTTTTTCTTCATAATCTAAACCTACCTCTCTATAAATATCAGAGGCTTTAGCTTCTTCTAAGCGATATAATACTGTAATATCTAAATCAACCTCTAAACCTTCTTTGGTTAAAGCAGAGATTGAATCTACCCCTTTCTTATTTCCTTCATCGCCAGTAAAACTCATAGTATAATCTTCAGTTCTAATAGACATGGTGGTTATCTTGGCTAAAGGATTAATAAGGTGAAAACCAGAAGAAACTTCTTTGTCTTTAACTTTTCCAAATAAGTGATAAACACCTGTTTGTCCGGCCTCAACAATCACAATAGAAGAGAAAAATAGCCATATAATTACTACAGCTATTACACCTAGACCTAAAAACTTTTTTACTTTCTTTAGATCTTCTTGTTTATTGACATTAATTGTATCCATATTTTTATTATTATTTACTTTAAATATATCTAAATTTAATTTATTATTAGCTTTTAATATATATATGACAATGTAAACCAACAAAAGCACAGTTAAAAAACCAGTAAAAACTTGTCCAGCTACGCTAGTGAGAAAAAAATAGGCTATTATTACAAATAACAGGTTTTTTCTTCTAAAAATATCCATATTATATATTCAAATTATTTATTTTTCTTTATTAACACTAGTATCAATATACCAATTACTAGCCAAACAAGCAATAGAAAATTGAGGTTTAAATAGGCTAAAATTAATTTAGGTTTAATTAATTCTAAAATTATAAAACTGAGTAAAGCTAAACCTAAAATTCTAAAACTCTCCTCTAAAACTATTATTATTTTATTATTTCGTTTACCTTCTGCCATATATTTTTACCCTTTAAGCTTATGTCAATTGAATCTATAACTAAGGCTGTATTTGGTTTATAAGAAAAGTTAGGAAGTGAAAATATAAAACTATATTTATTATCCTCACTATAAGCATTACTTAAGTCGAACTTGGTTGTAGCTACATGCCAATCACCTTCTTTTTTTATAGGCTTATAATCCGCAATAATATAATCAATAGTAGATAAATTACTACTATCATCTAAACTTATCATTTCTGGGTTAAAAGCAAGTTTTTTATCAAAACTAAACATACTATTATTAGAAAGTTTTAAGTTACCTTTCTTTAAATTAATCTCTTGCCAAGCATCTTTAAGTTCAGCGTCACTTTGAAAATAATGTTGTTTATAAGTATTGGTTACTTCAAAACTAGCACCAGCAAAACTTAGTTTTTGTAAGCTAGCAGATTTAGTTGTTGTAACTTTTAAATAAGCATTATCAGTATAAAGTTTTAAGTTGTTATTACTTTCCCCTAAATGAATACTATTAATAAATGCTAACTTATTACTGCTTGTCTTGATTTGTTTAATAACTATATCATCACTAATTTTTATTTGTACTTTATACAAGCCTTCACTTAAATCATTAAGTTCTAAATTTAAATCTTTAATACCAGAGACTTCCTTAGAATCTAAAGAAACAATACTATCAAGAGATTCTTTAGCAATAACTTGATCTTGATAAAATAAAATCATCTCTATTTTATCCTCATCCAAATTTCTATTAAGATCCTGCACTTTTATATCTACACCAAAATCATTACCAGGATGATATATATAAAGTTGATGATGACCAATCAAACTTTGTTCTAAAGTATAATCTTTTATATTTTCTTTTTCTTCTTCATCTAGACTAAATTCAGAAACGTTTAAATCTTTAGTGTTAACATTATAGACAGCAGTGCTGTTTCTAGAAAAATCACTTTGCAAGAATTCATTTAAAGAATTAAAGTTTTTATTTTTTTGCAAAAACATTAAATTATCACTTTTGGATAAATGCCAAGTATTTATAATTTCTTCTAAAACAGTGTTTTCTAGTGGTTCTAATTTATATTGCCACAAATCTTTATCCGCTAAGACTCCTATCTCTAAAATCTGCTTGTCTACATTTTCCCATCTATATTTTAACTTCACTTCAGCCTCTTGAAATTGTCTAGGATAATGCAAAGAAAAATAAACTGGATCAGCAGTTATTTTTATGTTATCAGAAATATCATTAATTCTTTCTTTAGGAGTAAGGTTATATATAAAACCTGTACTTTTAGAAAAATCAGAAGAATATGTAATTACGCCACTAGGTACAATTAATCTAATAATAAAGAAAGCTAAAGCTAAAACCCAAACAATAACTAAAAGTATTCTAATTTTTATTCTAAAATTATATTTCATACTATTATTATATATCAGAAAAGACAAAAGATAAAATAAAAATCATTCCCATAGGAACGACTTTTTAACATACTTTTTCTAAACACAAAAAGAATTAAAGAAAGAAAGTGAAAAAATCAATTTTGGTTTAAAGCTAAAATTATTAGTTTTTAACTCAAGTCTTTTTTTTGTTCTCAAATTCTTCTTTGTTAATTTCACCTTTTGCATATCTCTCCTTTAAAATATCTAAAGCAGATGTATTTCTATTTTCAACCCTAGTTTGATCTAGCGCCCATTTTATCAAAGCCACAATTCCAATTATTATAAGCACCCAAAAGAGAACCATAATAAGCCATACAAAAGGAACAAGGTTAAAATTCATCATACAGAAAATGATTAAATTTATTAAAATTTACTTTTCTATCATTATTTTAATTGTATGAAGTTTAGAACAATTATGCAAATAAATAAATATTTTATTTTTTCTATAAATACGATTGCTATAATAATGACTATTGGTTCTATAGAAATTTTTAGAAGTATATATTTAATTTACAAAGTCTTATTATTGACATTGTAATACATTTGTAATACAATTATATTATAATAATTAAGCATAAACATATGCGCCAAGTGTTAAGTTTATCACTACCAAAACAGTCCAGTGAAAAGATAAAAAAACTATCAAAAAAACGTGGCTTTAAATCAGTTTCTGAATATATAAAATACTTAATAGACTTAGATTCCAATCTTATCTCTGATGCTGAACTTTTAAAATCAGTTAAAACTGCTCATCAAGAATATAAAACAGGAAATACTATAAAAGCTAATTCAATAGCTGATCTTATATGATAATAAAAGAAATTCACTACTCTAAAAGATTTGTTAAAGACTTAAAATTACTATCAAAAAATATTCTTGATTTAGCTATAAAAAAAGAAGAAATATTTAAAGACAACCCTTTACACCCTTCTTTGCGTTTGCATGAGCTTCATGGAAAATTTAAAGGTATTTGGTCTATCTCTATTACTAGCAACTATCGTATAATATTTGAAAGGATGAAAAATGGAGATATCTTATTTATTTCTATTGGTAAGCATGATATATATAAATATCTTTAAACAACTAATCATTCAAATACAAAGAGACCTTCAAATTGAAGGTCTCTTTGTATATTTTCTTATCTATTCGCTTTAATTTATTTTATTTCTCATAAACATCTCTTTTTCTTTTACCAGTATAACCTGTTCCTGCAGGGATTAAGCGACCAATAATAACATTTTCCTTTAGTCCTTCTAAGTAGTCTATCTTACCATTAATAGCAGCTTCAATTAGAACTCTTGGAGTTTCTTGGAATGAGGCAGCGGATAAGAAACTATCAGTACTTAATGATGACTTGGTAATACCAAGTAGAAGTCTTTCTGACTTAGCTGGCTTTTTAACATCTTTGTTAGCCTGCATTAATACATTTTCTTCAATAACTTCTCCTGGTAATAAATTAGTGTCGCCAGATTCAGTAATTACATGTCTAGAGAACATTTGTTTAGCAATAATTTCAATATGCTTATCATTTAAAGGTTGTCCTTGAGAAGAATATACATATTGAATTTCTCTAATAATATATTTTTGAGCTTCGAGTTTATTTCTAAGCCTTGATAACTCTCTTAAATCTAAACTTCCCTCTGTTAATTGATCACCTCTTTTTACCTCATCACCATCTTTTACCATAATAGTAGTTCCTCTTGGTATAGCATATTCCTTTGTTTTATTGGCCTCACTAAGTATAGAAACATATTTTTTAGTAATACTGACATCTCCTTTAACTTTAGCATTTACAGGCTTACCTTCAATGCTAAATAATTCATCTCCTTTATTTACCTTATCGCCATCTTTAACTTTTAGTTTTGGTTCTATTTTCTTTTTACCTTTTTTACCAGTCTCTAATTTATATTCATTAATAGCTTCACTAAAATAAGATTTATCACTAACCGTTCCTTTATATGTCAAACTAATAACTTTAGCTTGAGGATTATCAACTAAAATATCTTTGCCATCCTTATCTTTAATGTTTTTCTTAGCCATTTCAATTTTTATTTTACCAGAATTTTCAACTAAAATACCTTTTTTCTTTGGCGGTCTACTTTCAAAAATTTCTTCAACACGTGGTAAACCTTGAGTAATATCTTCTTGACTAGCAACACCACCACTATGGAAGGTTCTCATTGTTAACTGAGTACCAGGCTCACCAATAGATTGAGCTGCAATAATACCAACTGTGGCGCCTTTCTTAACTATTTTATTATAGGACAAATCATAACCATAACATTTAGTACAAACACCTTTTGGAACTTTACAACTTAAAACTGAACGGATAACAACTTCTTGAATATTCTTTCCTTCTAATTTTTTCATGTGCTCTTCATCCATAAGCTCACCTTTTTTAAAGATTACTTTACCTTTATCATCTTTTAAGTCTTGAGCCAAGTAGCGTCCAATTATTCTCTTTTTAACATCAATACCGATTTTCTCACTTTCCTCTTGTGTATATTTTATACCAACATCATCACCACAATCATCAGTACTAACAATAATATCTTGAGCCACATCTACTAATCTTCTAGTTAAATAACCTGCGTTAGCAGTTCTCAGAGCAATATCGGACAAACCTTTACGTACACCATGAGTAGAAATAAAGTATTCTAACACACTAAAACCTTTCTTAAAGTTTCCTTTAACAGGCAACTCAATAATTGATCCTGAAGGTGA
>Ga0102929_1001118_pt1 | contig 16026 bp, 12 predicted proteins | sample SalPonR1_B_D2_MG_FD_78510 | JGI IMG/M metagenome (GOLD analysis project Ga0102929, IMG submission 78510) | Salt pond soil microbial communities from South San Francisco under conditions of wetland restoration - Salt Pond MetaG R1_B_D2_MG | ecosystem: Environmental > Aquatic > Marine > Intertidal... | reverse complement strand
CACAAGGACCTTGGAGGTTTCCTGCGCAGGGAACTGGATTTCTACATAAAAAACGAAGTGATGAACCTGGATGACATTGAGAATGCGGATGTTCCAATTGTAGAAAATTATTTGTCCAAAATAAGGGTTTTACGCTCAATTGCAGGAAAGCTGATTGATTTTCTTGCCCAGCTTGAGGATTTCCAGAAAAAACTCTGGCTGAAAAAGAAGTTTATCGTGGAGACAAATTATTGTATTACCCTCGACCGTGTACCGGAAGATCTGTATTCTGAGATAGCTGCAAATGAAGCCCAATGTGAAGAGTGGATAAAACTTTTTGCTATTGATGAAATTGAGGCGGACCTTATAAATCCCGGTTTTTCCTCTCCTTTGACTATTGAGTTCCTAAAAGCCAATGACAAGCTGGTTTTGGACACCAGGTTCTTTGACGAGGCTTTCAAAGCAAAGCTGCTTTCCAGTATAGAGAACTTTGATGACCAATGCGATGGCCTGTTGATTCATTCTGAAAATTTCCAGGCGCTGAATCTGCTGCAGGAGAGATACCGTGAGCAAGTGAAGTGTGTGTATATTGATCCGCCTTATAATGCCCAATCGAGTGAGATTCTCTATAAAAACGCCTATAAACATTCTTCTTGGCTTTCTTTAATTTATGATAGAGTGCGAGCGTCATTTCCATTCTATACAAACCCCTTTGTTCATATTACAGCAATTGATGAGGTAGAGAATTTCCGTTTGGGACTAATTTATGAAATTCTTTTCCCCGAATGTGAACATTCATGTATTTCGATAGTTCATAATCCAACGGGCCAGCAAGGGAATAATTTTTCTTTTACTCATGATTTTGCCCATTTTAATTTCCCTAAAGGTGTAAATTGCATAGGTCTTGAGGATAGAAATGATTCAATGCGTGAAGCTTCTCCAGACATTAGACCATTGAGAAATGTATCTTCTGGCAAGGACCATTTACGAGAATCAGCGGCTAATTGCTTTTACCCAATTTACGTAAAAAATGGGGAAATAGTTGGCTTTGGCGAAGTTTCTAATGATGATTTTCATCCTAACAGTATAAATATCACTAGAGAGGATGGAATAATTGAAATATACCCAATAGATTCTCAAAATATTGAAAGCAAATGGGTTTTTGCACGTCATACTGTAGAATCAATAATGGATGAACTCCGTGCGGAATATAACAGTAAAACAAATGTTTGGGATATCATTAGAAAAAAAAGTAGATTTAGATATAAATCTCTTTGGTCAGATAAAAGATATAGTGCAAATAGTTGGGGGAGTGTTGTTCTTAATTCAATAATACCAAATAGCCCTTTTAAATATCCAAAATCAATTAATACTGTTTCTGATTGCATTGATGCTGGGTTAAATAACATGACAAAGGGTTTCGTACTTGATTATTTTGCTGGTTCCGGCACTACCGGCCACGCCGTCATTAACCTCAACCGAGAGGATGGAGGCAGTCGTAAATATATCCTTGTGGAGATGGGAGATTATTTCGATACTGTTCTTAAACCGCGTATTGTCAAGGTGGTCTACTCCGAAAACTGGAAGAATGCCAAACCTACAGCTTGCCAAACCGGCATATCCCACTGCTTCAAATACATTCGCCTGGAATCCTACGAGGACACCCTCAACAACCTGATTTTTGAGAACAATTCTATTCGTTCGGCCTCCCTTGCATCTAACTCATCTCTCAAAGAAGAATACATGCTGCGATATATGCTTGATGTAGAAACTCGGGGTAGTCAGTCTTTGCTTAATATTGATGCCTTCAAAGATCCGACTGCATATGGATTGCTATGTAAAAAACCTGGAAGTGACGAATATGTTGAAAAGAATGTGGACTTGATTGAGACCTTCAACTATTTGATTGGACTTCGACTTGAACATATAGATGTGCCTCAAACTTTTAACGCTGAATTTGAAAGAATTAGTGACCCGGAACTTCCTGAAGACCAGAATATGCCTTTGTCAATCAAGGGCTGGCAAGAAAATTCTGAAGGTTTAATTAATAAAGGTACGTTTAGGAAATCAAGCCAAGGGAAATGGTGGTTCCGAAAGGTTGAAGGTTGGGTTCCTGGGGACCCTATGAAGCCAAATAATGGTAACAAAGAAAAGGTCTTGGTCCTTTGGAGAAAACTTACAGGAGATCTTGAGCAAGACAATCTTATGCTTGATTGCTGGTTCAAATCTCATCGAATAAATACGTTAGACTTTGAATTTGACACTATTTATGTAAATGGATCCAACAACCTACCTAACCTCAGAAAGGAAGGCGAAACCTGGAAGGTTCGCCTCATTGAGGAAGAATTCATGAAACGTATGTGGGAGGTGTAATAATGAGTAATGAATACTTACCCACAAAAAGTGAATTCCTTATTTATCAAACTGATGATGGCCAAGTTCGAATCGAAGCTAGATTACAGGATGAAACTATTTGGCTTTCTCTAAGTCAAATGGCAGAACTGTTTGATGTTGATAAATCTGGGATTAGCAGACATTTGAAAAATATATTTGAAACAGGTGAATTAGACCGGAATTCAGTTGTTGCAAAATTTGCAACAACTGCCGCTGATGGCAAAACCTATAAAGTTGATTATTTTAATCTTGACGCCATTATCTCAGTTGGTTACCGAGTAAACAGCATTCGTGGTACCAAGTTCAGAATTTGGGCAACCCAAAGGCTGAAAGAATATCTTATTAAAGGTTTTACCATGGATGATGCTCGTCTTAAAGAAGCTGGTCAAAGCCGCTACTTTGAAGAATTACTTGCCAGGATTCGTGATATTCGCTCTTCTGAAAAAATCTTCTGGCGCAAGATACTGGATATTTATGCGACCAGCATAGACTATGATCCCCAAAGTGAGGAATCTCGCGTCTTTTTTCAACAGGTCCAGAATAAAATGCATTGGGCTGCTCATGGCCATACAGCAGCAGAATTGATCTTCCAAAGAGCGGATGCAGGCGAAACCAATATGGGCGTTACCAACTATCCAGGGAATAAACTTCTCAGACGAGATGTAGAAATTGCCAAAAATTATCTTACAGAAGATGAACTCAATGTGATGAATCGAATTGTAACTGCCTACCTGGAAATGGCAGAATTACAGGCCCTCAATAGGATTCCCATGACCATGAAAGATTGGGCAGAAAAATTGAACCAATTTCTTACCATGACTGGTAGGCAATTGCTTACTCATTTGGGCAAAATTAGTCATGAGCAAGCTTTAAAGAAAGCTCATGAGGAATACGAAAAGTATCGCCTAAAACAATTGGAAGAGCCCACTGTTGTGGAAAAGCATTTCATTGAAGCAGAAAAACAAATCCAACAGATTGATTCGAAGCGAAATAAGGAGAACGGGAATGGCAAATCGTAGATCTAGACGTCAGAAACAACACTCCTTTTACGATAAACTCCTTTTAAATCAATGGCTGATCAGTTTTTTTGGGATAGATCCTCTTACCGATCATACTCTGCATGGCAAAAAGGTCCGTCCTTTTTCGATTCTCGTTGATCCAATAAAGGATCCTCGCATGGAAGGACTGGATGCGGATAATCTTCACCGTTTCTATCACAATCTTGTTGGAAGCGAGCTTTTCTGGAACGATAAAGCTCAGATTAGCAAGCTTCAGCTATTGTCTTACGAAGAAAATATCGTTAGCCATACCTTTCGAATAAATGAAAAACGCCAAAGGCCAGTTCAATGGAAATATTTCCAATGGCTTAGCCTTCTTTTTTCGGAAATCTTTCTGGATAAATACTTTAATCAGAGAGATTCTCTTTTGTTCGATCTCAATTCATTTGTAGCAGATTTCAACAACCGTTGGTCCAGCTATAAAGATGTTCCTGACTATACGGAAGATGACCTAAACAAGTTATGTATCCAGAATGCCACTGGTAGCGGTAAAACCCTGCTTATGCATGTTAATCTTCTCCAATTTGGGTACTATGCCAAAAAGGTTGGTAAGGATAAGCAGCTTTCCCGGGTAATATTGCTAACACCTAATGAAAGGCTCAGTGAGCAACATTTCGAGGAATTTAATCAGAGTGGTATTGATGCATGTCTTTTCTCACAGGGTCGTAATGGTCTATTTACCCAGGCTACAGGGCTTGAAAGAGTGGACATTCTGGAGATTACCAAACTTGCCGATCAAGAGGGGCCGAATACAATTGCCACTCGAACTTTGGGTGATCAGAACCTTTTGATAGTGGACGAAGGGCACAGGGGTATGAGCTCCACCGAAGAAGGAGCCTGGTTTTCACGGCGAGCGTCATTATGCGAAAAAGGTTTTACCTTTGAGTATTCTGCCACCTTTCAACAAGCGGTTTCAGCGGCAAAGAATGAAAAGTTTGAAGAAAGTTATTCCAAAGCTGTTTTGTTCGATTATTCGTATCGCTGGTTCTATGAAGATGGTTTTGGTAAGGATTATCAGATTTTTAACCTCCCGGATTCATTTCAACAGGTTAGGGATAATTATTTAACTGCCTGTCTATTGAAGTATTACCAGCAGATACTTATATATGAAGAAGAAAAAAATCAGATTAATCCTTTCAACCTCGAAAAACCTCTATGGGTTTTTGTTGGGAGTACTGTTACTAAGGCCAAGAAATCAAAAGATGAAGAATATGTAGTTGCGGACGTGGCTCAGATTCTTCAATTCTTAGCAGATTTTCTGGCTAAGTCGAATGAATTTAAGAATGTCATAACTACAATTATGGAAGGCACAGGACAGGACACTGGGCTGATAGATAAAAATGACATTGACATATTCGAGCGATCCTTTCCATACCTTGCAAGAAAAATGAGTGCGGGGATGACCGTTGAGAATATTTACAAAGATATTCTTGGGAGGATTTTTAATAACTATGGTGGGGGACACCTTGAGATTGTACGAGTAAAAGGTGATTCCGGTGAAATATTGCTAAGGCTTGGGAACGCAAGGGAGATTTTTGGGTTAATTAATGTAGGGGATGCCAGCGGTCTATGTGAACATGTCCAGGAGGTCTGTACAAATATCCAGGTCTTGGAGAGCGATTTCAACGAGGCTACCTTTAGTTCTGTAAAATTATCATCTTCTCCAGTAAATATTCTTTTAGGTTCCAAGAAATTCGTTGAGGGTTGGGATTGTTGGAGAGTTAGTACTTTAGGGCTAATGCACGTTGGAAAAAGTGAAGGAAGTCAGATCATACAACTTTTTGGTCGAGGTGTTCGTCTGAAGGGGTATAAATGGTCTTTGAAAAGGAGTGCTCATTCCTTTGCTCCGGAACATCCGCCATTTATCGAAGAGTTGGAAACTCTTAATGTTTTTGGAATAGAAGCCGATTTTATGGATAAATTTAGAGACTTTCTCAAAGAAGAGGGTCTTCCTGGAAATGAGAGGAGAAAAATCTTCACAATCCCTTTGAATATGACCTATGACTTTGGGAAAAAACTTCAAATACTTAGACCAAAGAAGAAAAAAAGAGATGGAAGAGAATATTCTTTCAAAAAGGATGGGCCAGTTCCTTCGATTGGAGATATTCCAGAATATCTCCAACATCATAAGGTTGATGTAGACTGGTACCCAAGAATTCAGAGTATCTCTTCTGGAAGTAACATTTGCAGAGTAGGTCAAAAAGCCAATTTTATTCTCAGCGAGGAACATTTATCCATGCTGGACTATGATTCTATCTTCTTTGTCCTTGAACGATTTAAAAGGGAAAGAAGTTGGCACAATCTGAATATATCTAAAGAAGGCATAAAGAAGGTGCTTTCTAATCCCAACTGGTATAACCTTTATATTCCAAAGGCACCATTGGAGATGAATAGCTTCCATGATGTCGCAACTCTTCAGCAAGTAGCTTCGGTACTTTTAAAAAGATACTGTGATCACCTTTATAACTATTGCAAAAGGTCATTTATGGAACCTCGCCTGGAACTCCGTGAATTGTCTCAAGATGATGCAATATGGCCTCCCAATGAAGGTAATAAGGAGAATGACCCTTGGGGAAGTTATCAGATCATTGTAGATGGTCAAGAAGAACGTCTTATCAATCAAATTCAACAAATTAGCAATGAAATAAGACAAAATAAAGATTATTTACGGAAGCTATCAGATCCTGGTGATTTAAAGGCTTGTAACTGGAAGGGGCATCTGTTTCAGCCTCTTTTCCATGCAAGGCCTAGATCTGAGATTTTAGTGGTTCCTGTAAGTTTAAATGAAAGTGAATATCAATTCGTGGAAGACCTACAAATATGGTCTAAGAAAAATAAAGATACTTTAGAAGAAAATAATTGTGAGCTATTTCTGCTCCGTAATAAGAGTAGGGGGAAAGGTGTGGGTTTCTTTGAGGCTGCTAACTTCCATCCAGATTTTATTCTATGGATCTTGAAAGACAATAAGCAGTATGTCAATTTTATAGAACCCCATGGTTTGCAACATGAAGGCCCGGCAAGTGAAAAGATTTTGTTCTATCAGAGGATTAAGGATGTGGAGAAGCGTTTGAATAATGAGGAAGTGATTCTTAACAGCTTTATCCTGTCATGGTCAAGATATTCAAACTTAACCTGGGGCCTAAGCAAAAACAAGTTGCATGAGGAGCATGTATTGTTTATGACGGATGATAGGTATACATACATTGATAAACTTTTCGAGATTATAGTTCCTATATAAAGTTGGAGGTGTTATGGTGCTTTATTTTGCTTATGGATCGAATCTTGATAGGATTGAAATGCAAGAGTATTGTCCTACCGCTTCGTTTCACGGGATAGCATATGTTGAGGATGTGGAGTTGCAAGTATTGAAGAGAAAGCAGGTTCAATAGTATGGGGTGTTGTATATGAGATTCGCCTTGAAGAGGAAATCAAACAATTAGACTGCAAAGAAGGCTATCATGGTGAAGGAGAGAACAACTCTTATGACAAAACTGACATTATTGTCACCATGAAAGAAGATTCTTCAACTATTCAGGTGAAAACATATATTGCTCGTAAAGAAGAAAACCCTCCCTTGCCGAATAGAGAATATCTTAATTTAATTATAAGTGGTGCGGCTTATTGGGGGCTTCCTGACGATTACCGTGCTTTATTGAATACAGTAGAGGTTCAGAATTATTAATTTCCTCGATTTTCTACAAAGGTAATCCTTGAGACACTATTTCTGGTCTCATTGATATGGTTAAGGTGAGAACTTTAAATTGCAACAAGGAAGATATATGTTTGTAAGTAACTCAACTTTTGCAGTACGAAATAGTGAGTAAAGACAATATTTGTATGAGCTACAAGAGGGTCAAATGAACGGACCTGCCTGAAGATAAAGATCGTGTTAAGAGACGAAAATATCTGCCAGTACAGGCTCGTATTTGCAGTGGGTTGGGAGGATATCTTTTGAATTAAAGATCTCTTTACTAATTGGATATCTTTATGGTAAGATTCTACTTAATTAAATAAAGGGTAAAACCACCGAAAGGTGGTGACACAAAGCCACGGGTCTGAAGCCAGATGGTATGATAGCCGGGTTGCCAGAAATGTATTTATATTGTTGGTAGCCCTTGAGTTTCAGGGGCTATTTTTTTATGAGTTAAAAAATATGTAAGGAGGAGACTTTCTTATGATGAAGAAGATAATATGTATAATGCTTTCAGTGCTTTTTGTTATATTTACAGTCAGTTTTGCCTGTGCGGTGGAGGAAAATGATGAAACAGTTTCTTTGCCTCGTAATGTGATCAATCAGTTTGATATTGCTCAAATAGCATTGTCTCTTGAAAACGATGATGTAGATGAAGAGGACGGGACAGATGAGAGTGAGGAAGAGGAAGACCCTGAGGAAGAACAGACTGCAATGGAACTGGCAGAAAGGCATGCTTTTATTGGATGGGCCCAGCTCAACGGTCTTCCATGCAGCAGAAAATTACAGGAAGATCTGTTTCATGATGCATGGGTTAACAATGTAACTTCTGTTACGGAAACAGAAGTTACAGAAGAAACAGAGGAAACAGAAACTACTGGATTGGATATATATGAACTCATGACCTCTGAGGCCTTTTCGATAGAAAACCTGTATGGAGATCCTTCCTCGCTACCTGAGGGATTTTCTGAACTGAGCAAAGGTCAGAAAATGAAAGCTTTGAGACAGGAAATCGAGGAGGAGTATGCCAGTAGTGTGAATTCTCGGGCAAATTCGAGGGAAAAGAAAATGAATGCCAATTCGCTTAATGAAAATAATGGTAAAGCAAATGGGCATGCTAATGGTAATAACGGGAATGGAAATAGCGACAATGGTAACAACGGAAACGGCGGTAATGGCAACAATGGAAATGGAGGCAATGGTAACAATGGAAATGGTGGTAATGGCAACAATGGAAATGGTGGCAATGGTAACAACGGAAACGGCGGGAAATAAAATTATTTACCAAAATTATATTTAACTTTGGGAAACGCCTAAAATAATAACCCGGATCATATATATTTGCTTACAGATGATCCGGGTCTGATTTTTTTCTGTTCAAGCTGTCAAAAATGAACCAGATTTTCAATTATTCAAAAGCTGATTTGCTTTATTTCACAAAGATTTCTCTCAGTTTAAAGATCAAAGTTCTACTGGATCAACCCGTTGAATGATCCCCAGGAACTGTTGTCCTGGTATTCCCATCTGCCCAGAAGCCTCTTCATAAAATCGATCCTGCCATTGAAGTACATTGGAATATCTGCTCCTTCAACGGTGTAAAATTCGGTCGTGCCATCAGAACTTACTCTGCCCTGGAAAACAAGGTCACGTGAATATATCTGAGATTGACCGGTACCGTTGATTGATCCGTCTGGATTAACTGTGATATGAAATACGCCGTAATTTCCTGCTCCCGTAAATACCCCCTGATATTTCCCTGCTAGATCGCCTTCGACAGCAGCAAAAGATGCGAAACTGAATATTAAGATTGCTGCAAATGCAATAAACCATGTCTTTCTGTTAAACATTGCGAACACTTCCTTTAACCTGAGTTTATTTAACTGTGTTGTATTATAGCACAAAAGGGATAAACCAGTAGCAATGCAACTTCATAACGCATAAAAGGCTGGATAACACAATCAACTACTGAAACAGGAATAATTGTATAAGGCTAAAGGCCATTGAGCCTGAAGGTTTCTTTGACTTGACTTTGAATGGGTGAGTCCTTAGTTTTTTTAATATTTCTGAAAGAAATGCCTTGTAGGGAGGAGACCATGAAAAGAAAACATAAGATCAAGGTTTATATCGAAAAGCCCATTGGGTCTGTCTGCTGAAGCAACTTCAATTTTGGGGAGGAAGAGATGAAGTCCTTTCCAATGAAGGACAGCCGTGTGCTGGTTGGGGATCTGCTCGGCAGAATAAAGAACAAATACAGGGATTTCTTTGATCTCAATATCTGTGATCCAAAATGTTATATCTGGTTTTTCGACCTTGTGAGGTTCAACATAAAACCTACTGAAGTTGTGTGGATCATGGACGGAAAGCTTCTTGCAAGGGGAGTGCCGTCCTGGACCGAACTTGAAGGTCTTATTGAAAGGCGACTGGGTGTAGTAAGGGATTCTATTGACTGACAGACTTGCAGTTGTTTTGTGATCACGGCTTTTATTGCACGGGCCAGTAGTAGGGTATTGTAGTGTCTTCCTTCCATCCATACTGTTTGTAAAAGTCGTAGTTTTTCCTCAGGAGGTTCGACCGATGGGAGCTGTGAAATTCTTCCCATCCGAACCAGAAGGGATAAAATCCCCTTTCCCTTGACATATCCCGGAGAGTTTCCTCAGTCCAGGTTCCACTAAGATTCCTGTTCAGAGCGAGGAGTATCTTTTCCCTGCATGTATCCTTGTAGCTTTTGCTGAGCCATACGTTGACACAGATGATGCCGTAGAGGGAGAGGGCAGGTATGTTCTCCTTCCACATAAGTACTGCCGGATGATTTCGCCACCCTTTCGGTTCCGGATTGAAAAGGGTATTGATTATCTGCAATACTTCTACACGCTGTTTTCCCAGTCTTTTGTTGTCCAGGCATGTAGCCGATCGGTAAAAGTCCGCATAGGGTAAAAAGGTCTGCATATTTTTTGTAATTAATTTCTCCTTTATAATAAGCGATTTTAATTCATTTCAGGTTGGTCTTGTTACATTTTCACATAACTGGTCAAAGTTTAACAATGCAGATCTGAGGATTAATGGTGATGTTCACAGATCATCATTACAAAAACTTAGTTTTTTACTCTTTTTGCTATTGAGAAAATTATCTATAGGAGGAATTTTTTCAGGAAGATCTAATTTATCTTCATTCCTGCAGTATCATAGATACAGCAATAGAACCGGGTCCTGAATTGATCCCTATGACAGTGGATATGTCCATAATATATTCGGGGTCCTGTTTTATAATTTCTTTAAGCCTTTCTGCAAGGTCTTCTGCGCCTTCCCGGGCATGTGCATGTACCACTGCATATTTTTCTATGCCTTTTTCTGATAGCAAACTTCTGGAAGTATTAAGGATCTTTTTGAGATTTCCTCTTTTTCCACAAGCATTTCCGTAATGAATTCCCTTTCCCTCAGGGTCAAGTGAGATGAGGGGTTTAAGGTTCAAAAGCTTTGCCATTTTGCCTTTAAGTGGGCTTATTCTGCCTCCTCTGATCATGTATTCAAGTGTTTCAAGACTGACAAAGATCTTTGTTCTTGAAGTGCTTTCCTCAATGATCTTTAAAGTTTCTTCGCAGTTCTTTCCAGAGGCAATTGCTTCCGCTGCTTTCAGAACAAGAAGACCAAGTCCCGAGCATAAATTTTTACTGTCAATAACGTGAATAGTTCTATCATTGAAAGAGGAAGCAGCCTTAAAGGCAGAATTCCAGGTGCCGCTGAGTTGACTTGAGAGGTGAAGAGATATTACAGAGTCATAGTGATTTAAAAGAAATCTGTAGAGTTCGGTAAATTCAACAGGTCCAGGCTGGGATGTTATAACTGATATTTTATTTTCGCCAATCAAACGATAGATCCTGTCGGGTTTAATGGTTATCTTGTCGAGGTAGGTACTTTTATCAAGGGTTATCTTCAGTGGGATCATGTGTATCTGGTATTTGTCCATGATGTGTTCCGGAATGTCGCAGGCCGAATCTGTGACAAGTGCAATTGATGATGCCCTTTTGTTTTTGACCTGAACCTGTCTTAACATATCATCTGCTTTTTGTTCGTTCAGGGTAGCTTTTTGTGAAATTCTTTCGAATACTTTTTCAGGAGTATTTGTATGGATATGGATCCTGAATTTTTTGTCGTGTCCCCCGATTATTACAGAATCTCCCCATGATGAAAGCTCATTTTTAAGTTCATTTCTCGAGAGATCCGGGCCTTCAACTATAGCTTCAGAGCAATATCTAAATTCTGGGATCTCTTCGACAGGACCATGATCCGGATGCTGAATTGCTGTTACAGGTTTTATGGTTCCAAGATCCCTTAGATCTCCACTATCAATGAAATCTGCTATACCCTGCAGGAAGTCCACTAATCCCTGGGCTCCTGCATCAACTACTCCCTGCTGTGAAAGTATATCAAGTTGAAACTGGGTTCTTAAAAGAGAATCTTTAGCTGTAACAAGGGATTCTGGTAGCAGAATCCCAAAATCCTTTATTTTCACGCTCAGCAAGAACATCTTTTCAGCCCATTCTCTCAGAACTGTAATAATAGTTCCCTCAACAGGTGTAATGAGAGTTTCTTCGGCAAAGGGAATTGCCTTCACCAGGCTTTCTGAAAAGTCCACAGTATTGATAGTTTTTTTACCCCTGATTGCAAAAGAAAAACCGTAAAGATACTGGGCCATTATGAGTCCGGAATTACCGCGCGAACCCATAAGAGCTGCTTCTGCCATTGATTCACAGGTAATTGAGAGGGATTTGGAAACCTTTGTTTTAGCGGCTATATATCCGAGAGTGGAAGCCATGTTATCTCCTGTGTCGCCATCAGGTACAGGAAAAACATTTATCTGATTCAGTTCTTCTTTTCTTCTTTCAAGTTCTCTTGTTCCTGCTGTTATTGCGTTATGTAGCCTTATGCCGTCGAGAAAAGCTATTTTAATTCCCGGTCCTTTCATTTAAGACTCCTTTTGTTTTTTTTGAAGAAGATAATGCGCAACCAGCCATTCACTGCCATTATTCATGCCGAATAGTTCGCTGCATGTCATAAGGAATATTCTCCAGCGACCCATCCATGACCTGTGATCATTATTATAGATCCTTTGCAGGATCATCCTTATCTCATTGTTATTGGCATCCATTTTTTTAAGCCATGATTCAAGGGTCTTTACATAATGCTTCCCATTTACCTCCCAAGAATTCTTGACGTAAAGGTCCTGTTGAAAGAAAAGTGGCAAGTCAAAGCCTGGCATCATTCCAGCTGTAAAAAAATAATATCCCATCCAGTCCGAAGGAGATGAATCACCAAAAAGATAGGGCCAATTCCTGTGACAGAAAAAATGCAGAAAGAATTTGCCATCAAACTTTAACCATTCGGAGATCTTTCTAAAAAGAAGCTTCCAGTTTCTCATGTGTTCAAACATTTCAACCGAAACTATTCTGTCATATTTTTTAGAAGTATCGAATGTTGATACGTCTGCTTTTTTTGCATGGAGATTATGCAGAACGTATTTATGTGCCATTTCGTTGATAAATGATACCTGAGAACTGGAATTAGACAAAGCATGAACTTGTGAGAGTGGAAATTTCTCTGCTGCCCAGATAGAGAAGGCTCCCCATCCACATCCCAGGTCCAGAATAGTATGGCCGTTTCTTATATCCCCCCTGAAAGCTACGAGTTCAAGCATATTCATTTCTCCAGCTGCAAGGTTTCGAGTGTTTTCAGGCCAGTAACAGCAGCTGTATTTCATGTAGGGGCCCAGGAAGATCCGGAAAAAATCCTCCGGGATCTCATAATGCTGATCATTGGGTCTGGACTGTTTCAGTGCTGCAGGACTTTGTTCAAGATCGGAGATGAATTTTTTCTTCCGTATCTTGAAATTTTCTGAGTTTTCTAAAGGAATTTCCCGGAGTATGTTATTCAGTCGTTTACGTATTTCTTTTCGTATAAGAAAATCAGGCATAAGGCCTTTTTCTGCCATCTCTAAGGTGTTCATCAGCTTTATGCCTTCCTGGGAAACCATGGGAAGAAAGCGTTTGTAGTTTCCTGGTATTTTGCATAACCGGGCTGGCTTTCTGCCAGTTTTTTTTCTAACATAGGTATTCCTGACACTTTTAGAAGAAGAAAGGTTATTGCAATAGGACTGATTATCGTAAACAGTCCTCCTTTTACCGATATTGCCATGATAAAGATACCCCACCACATTGTGGCTTCTCCGAAGTAGTTTGGATGTCTTGTGTATTTCCAGAGTCCATATTTCATTACCTTTCCTCGGTTCTCAGGATCTTTCTTGAACTGAAAGAGCTGAAAATCTCCTGTTGTTTCGAAGAAAAAACCTGTGATCCAGATCAAAAGGCCAAAGCCATCGAATATTGTCAGGCCTCTGGAAGGATGGAGATTAATATATATTGCAGAAAATGCGATGAGGAGCAAGAGTGCACCCTGAAGCATAAAAACCTGGAAATAACTTCTTAAGAGGAAAAACCTTCCCCATTCCTTTCTCCATTTTGCGTACCTGTAATCTTCTCCTCTTCCTTTGTTCCTGAAAAATATATATATTGCCAGTCTTGCCCCCCAAAGTGTAACCAGTCCGGTTACCAGAACCTGTCTTGCTTCAGCATAACCATGTGCAAGAAAAAAGGAAAGAAAAGCAACAAGAACAAATCCTCCTCCCCAGGCGATATCAGCAAGTGAGTTATCCTTCCGAATAACTGCAATAACGAAGAAAACCGACATATAGAAGAAAATAGTAATTATAAAAAAAACTGTCAGGTTCATTAAAAACACCTCCTGAAATTATATTTAACAGAATATTTCTGGCTTTATCCTGAAACAGGCAAGTCTTTATTTACACTTTAAATTATGATTCAAATTATGTTTCAGGAAAAGATCTCTCTTTGGTATTGATATAATTTTATCATGGCAATATATCTTTTCTATAAATAAATAAATCTATAAGGGGGGGTGTAATTTGTTTATTAGAAATATTGGAATTGTGTTACATCTTTTTATCTTAATAGCGGTTTTTGGAGGAAAGGTATATTCCCTGAAAGGACCTGATATTGATTCTCTACCAACGGATCATTTCTTTGGTATTGAAGATGGTCTTCCTGCACCCTGCAGAGAAACTTCTAACTGCGTATGTACAGATCATGGTGAGGGTAATTACATGGACTCCATTCCTCTTGAGGACTCAAAGCACTAAATATTTCGAGATTCAGCAGAGGCTCTTAAAAAATGTCAAGTGGTGGAGAGTACTGATAATATCTTCGCCTGGAATGCAAGACTGCATTTTTTAAATTTATTGATGATGTTGAACTATTCCATGATATAGATAAGGAAATTATAAGTTTCCGCTCAGCTTCCTGGCCTGGATATTATGACTTTGGAGTAAACAGGAAAAGAATGGAAAAACTCAAGGAGTAGCTTGAAAATAAAAGATAGATATTTACTACTCACATAGATCGGATTTTGTGAATTGACTAACAAGTTTAGTTTTGTTAACATACATGGTAACAGGTTAGCGTGATAAACATTTATGCTTATCTGAGAAGGAGGTTGAGAGTAATGAAAGGTTTTGCGATGCTCGGTATAGGAAAGGTCGGATGGTTAGAGAAGGATAAGCCCAAGGCCGGGCCGGGGGATGCCGTTGTACGTCCCCTTGCTGTTGCTCCATGTACTTCGGATATCCACACTGTATTTGAAGGAGCGCTCGGAGAGAAAAGCGACATCATCCTCGGCCATGAGGCCGTAGGAGAAGTTGTGGAAGTTGGTAGTGAGGTAAGGGATTTCAAGCCTGGAGACAGGGTCGTCGTACCCGCGATAACTCCGGACTGGAAAACACTTGATATACAGAGAGGCTTCCACCAGCATTCCGGTGGACTTTTAGCTGGATGGAAATTTTCTAATATAAAAGATGGAGTATTTGGAGAATATTTTCACGTTAACGAAGCTGACATGAACCTCGCAATTCTGCCCGAAAATATTCCTCTCGAGGCTGCTGCGATGTTTCCCGACATGGTTACAACAGGCCTGCATGGGGCAGAGCTCGCGGAGATCGGTCTGGGCGATACTGTGGCTGTACTTGGTATCGGGCCGGTAGGATTAATGGCTGTGACTGGGGCAAGACTTAGAGGAGCTTCCAGGCTGATAGTCGTGGGGACACGTCCCAACTGTGTGGAAGTTGCTAAAGCATATGGAGCTACTGATGTTGTCAATTACAAAGTGGCCCCTGTAGAGGACCAGATCCTCGAACTCACCGGAGGACAGGGTGTTGACGCTGTGATCATTGCCGGAGGTAATTCGGACATTCTTGTTTCTGCAGTAAAAATGGTTAAACCTGGTGGTAATATTGGTAACATAAACTACTTTGGAGAGGGAGAGACCCTGCCATTGCCGCGTCTTGAATGGGGATCCGGTATGTCTCACAAGACAATAAGAGGCGGACTTACTCCAGGTGGGAGACTGAGAATGGAAAAACTTGTAAGCCTTTATGAGTATGGAAGGATAGATCCTGCAAAACTTGTCACTCATGTTTTTGAGGGATTTGAACACATTGAAGAAGCACTCATGCTCATGAAGGATAAACCGAAGGATCTGATCAAGCCTGTTGTGCTGACCAAATAACAATATTCCGGTTACAGAAAGCCAGCAACGAAAATTTGGGAGGCAGGATACAGTTCTGTCTCCCTTTTTTTGAGTTAAAATTGCAAAATGGAAAGGGGAAGTTTAAACTATTCCGGAAAGAATAATTTAAGCTTAATTTTCAACAGTGCGGGGGGGTGTCCCTTTGGATGTAGTTTTTCTTGCAAGACTGCTTTTGCTTTCTGTAATTCTTATTGGACTCTGGGGTGTGCTCTTCAAGAAAAACCTTATCATGAAGATCATAGCCATGGATAT
>Ga0102929_1001117_pt1 | contig 16027 bp, 12 predicted proteins | sample SalPonR1_B_D2_MG_FD_78510 | JGI IMG/M metagenome (GOLD analysis project Ga0102929, IMG submission 78510) | Salt pond soil microbial communities from South San Francisco under conditions of wetland restoration - Salt Pond MetaG R1_B_D2_MG | ecosystem: Environmental > Aquatic > Marine > Intertidal... | reverse complement strand
CACGCTTTACTGCTCAATGTTTTCCGGAAAATAAATACCCTTTACTCACCCCCCGTAGAAAGTTTCCATGCACATGATTTGTCGACCTAAACTTTTCTCAAATAACCACTTGTTTCCATTGAATTAATTATCAAACATATTCCTTCTCATCAAAGGCACATGGGGGGGTGATTTTAAACTCCATTAAAAATTCCCTATTTTCTTCAATGATCATTCTTTGGACTTAAAATAAGTATGCAGGAAAATTTCAAAAACTCGTGGCAGGAAGTAATCAATCGTCTGGAGGATTGGCTTGAACTCCTGATAAAGAATTTGCCCAATATTCTTTTGGCGATTCTGGTGATTATATTCTTTTTCATCCTGTCCCGTTACCTAAAAAAATGGCTTCGTCGTCCGGTCAAACATTTGACAAAGCAGGAATCTGTGCGCGATCTTCTAGTCAGGGTAGGCAGCATTGTCATGATTGCATTAGGCTTTTTATTGGCCCTGGGCATTCTCAACTTAGATACAGCCTTGAAATCTGCCCTGGCAGGTGCCGGAGTCGCGGGCCTAGCAATTGGTCTGGCCCTTCAGGGCACGCTCAGCGATACTTTTTCAGGAGTCATGTTGGCTGTAAGACAAGTAATCAACGTGGGCGACTATATCAAAACGAATAATTACGCTGGATTCGTTGAAAAAATCGAACTGCGCAATACCTGGATTCGGGAATCAGATAACAACATAGTAGTTATACCTAATAAGGATGTCTTGGAAAAGCCTTTTAAAAACTACGGACTTACGGATAGAATTCGCGTTACCTTGAAGTGCGGTGTGGCTTATTCCTCTGACCTGGACCGGGTTATCCAAGTGGCAGATAAGAGCATTCAGGAAAAATTTCCGCAGGAAAACGGTGAAATTGAGTTTTACTACACTGGTTTTGGAGAAAGTGCCATTGAGTTCAAGCTCCGTTTCTGGGTCAAGGCCATCAAGAATAGAACCATCTTATCTAGTCACAGTGATGCCATTAGATTGCTGAAAAAAGGGTTTGACGAGGCGGGCATTACAATTCCTTTTCCCATTCGCACCCTGCATATGCATCCCCAGAGTGAAAAATTTGCTCGGGATCTGGTGTCTGAAGAGGGCGAAAAAAAAGAGGACAGTTCCAACTGAGTGGAGTCTAATTCCATCTGTAATTGAACATCAGTCGTCTACAACAATTCTATTGATAACAAAAAATTAAAAGCTACCCTCATTTATGTCCTATCAACTCTGGAAAATTATGTTGATCGCTCTGCTCTTTCTTCTTGCCCTTCTGGCAGCTTTTATTTTTCTGCGAAAACCAGTATATGACCCAAAAGCAGAACTGAGTTTTGGGCCGGAGGTTCCGGGTCATATGAAAGCCATAACGCATGATTTAATACAACAATATCCACAATTGCAGGGGACCTGGATCAAAATCAGGCGCCAACATTTAAAAAGCAGTACCATGCGTGCCTTCCCAGGAATTGTTTACCAGTGGCCCTTCCATTGGAGACAAGTCTATTATATAGATGTCGCTATTCACGTGAGAGATCGCGAAGACTTAATGGTCAATGACTTACCCTACGAAGTATTGAAAGGTTGGATTGCCCATGAATTGGGGCACCTTGCAGATTACCGGGAGCGATCGTTACTGGGCATGATGATTTACGGTCTGCGCTATGCCCTTTCCTCATCCTTTCTACAATCCGTCGAGCACAGGGCAGATGAATTGGCCGTACAGGCTGGATACTATGCAGAGGTAAAAGCGACAAAAGAATTCATTGAAAGAGAGCTTTTTAATGAGAAAAACGCTTACTCCAGTAAATTGAGAAAAAGATACATGAGCATTGAAGAACTGGATATATGCAACCGCAACTGGCTGGAGCGCAAGATTAAATTCAAAGCTGGCAAAGAGGGCATTTAATCCCAGTCCAAGACTTTTTCAAACTGCTCATTTGTCTCGGGACTCATGACTTTTTGAATTTTCACTTGTCCACCCAACTTATTTTGACTTTCCAGGTAAGTCCGGTATTTTTTAGGATTCAGCCTCCTGCAAATGACTCCTTCTAAAGCCTTGCTTCGCGCAACTTTGTAATTTTTATTCACATCCTTTAAATGATGATCAATCTCTTCCGCCACTTCATCCAAAGGCAATTCTGCTTCTGATACGAGCGTCCATACGTGGAAGTAGTGGCCGTCGATTTTTTTGCATGTCACCATGAATTCATTAATGTCTACTTCAAGATGGGAAGATACGTGGCGAATGGCTCCATTGATCTTTTGCTCTGACAATTGAGCACCCACCACGTTGAGAAAAAACTTAATTCTTCCTGTCAGCACCATTTTAAGCGGGCTCAAAGAGGTAAAAGCTACCGTATCGCCAGGAACATATCGCCAAGCCCCGGCACAGGTTGAAACTACAAGAATGTATTCCCTGTCTTTTTCTAACTGGTTCAAGCCAATTGTTGGAGCGTCCGATTGCACCTGACCTTTCTCATCAATATGCTCACCGGTAAATGGTATGAATTCATAATAATAGCCGTGCTGGGTTGCCAATTTCATTTCCATAGGCGTTCCCGCACTACCATAAGCAAAGAAGCCCTCCGATGCAAGATAAGTATCGACAACAGTGAGTTGTTTTCTAAAAAGCGCTCGAAAGCTATGCTCATAAGTAGCAAAAGCTACACCTCCACTAATAAATACCCTTGCATTTGGCCACAAATCATCAATATATTCAACACCCTGTCGAACCATGATTTTTTGCAGACAAAGTTGGACCCACGAGGGGATCCCACTGATGAGGCCAATGTTCCAATCCGCCGCTTCTTCTGCCATACGATCAGTGCGCGTCTCCCAGTCGTCGATCGCTGCAATCTCTTTTCCGGGACGAAAAAACAATTCGTACCAATCAGGCAGGTTATTGATATTGATACCACTGATTTCTCCTTCGAAATTACCATTTCGTTTGTCCAGGTTGGAACTACTGGAAATGGCCAAAGCTTCTGATTGAAAAACTTCCTCCGGCAACTCCAGTTTGGACAATTCCGTAAGCTGATCCAGAGATACCTGCCGCATCGACTTTAGAAAATCTTCCGTAACAGGCAGTCTTTTACTTGAAGAACCGGTGGTGCCACTGCTGAGGGCAAAATATTCGGGTTTACCAGGCCATGTGATGTCGGGAAAACGCAATTGCTGATCCCACCATCTTTCTCGCATAATATCATAATGCACAATCGGCAGTCGCTTCTTAAACAGCGCCTCCGGGTCATCACTTTCTCTAATACTGTCAAAATGATAGAATTTCCCAAAGGAGGTTTTCCTGGCGGCATCCAGCAATTCAATCAACTGTTGCTTTTGAGCCTCATAAGGAGATTTTCTATTCCCCAAATATTCCGCTTTGAATTGCAGAATTTTTTTTATTGTACTTCCTATGAGCGCCATTTTTTTGAAATATTGAAATTGATAATAAAACAGGAATAGCTGAATCGATAATAATTAAATCTCCCTACATTCTGGTAATTAGCTATCGATAAATCCGATAATTTTAGGGATTCTGTCTTCTTTTTCTTATCATTTCTTTTTATCAAGCGAAATAATATTCTCCATAAAAATTATAAAATGAATAGTTGCTACGCGCTCATGGGATGGAGCCTCCCTGTTATTGAAAGTATGAAGAATTCGGGCTTGCCTTTTGTTGTTGTTTCCTTTCCTGATTTTGAACCATATGCCAAGGAAAACGACATTCCTTTCGTCTCCTATGAACTCAAAGATTGGGGGGATAATGTAAACTCCCTGGATCTAGCTCAAAAATTGAGCCCATTCGGTGTAAATGTCGCGGTGCCTCTTTTCGAGGAAACGGTTGAATGGGCAGGAGCCCTTAATTCAATTTACAGGGACGACCCCAGAGTCCTAAACCGTGCATTTTTATTCAGAAATAAGGCGATGATGAAGCGAAAAGCCTTATTAGGCGGACTTAAAGTAGGTTTATTTGAAGAGGTACACAGTATGGAACAGGTCCATCAATTCCTCGACAGACTGAATGAAGCCAACTTACAGCTTCAAGGAGAAGAAGACGCATGGTTTCATGCAAAGCCATTTGCTGCGGCAGGTACAGTCGGTCATCATTTCATTAAGTCAAGAGAGCAAATTGAACAAAAATTGAGCTTCAAGGATTTTCCCTGCCTGGTAGAAAGTCATTTGACAGGAAAGGAATTCTCATGCGAGGCGTTTGTGCGCGATGGAAAAATAAGGTTTCTAAATATCACCGAATATGTAAAATTGGGTTACTCGAATTTTATTCCGGCAGGCCCGACATTAGAATCTAAGCGAGACCTGATCCACCGAGAGGTACAAAAACTCATTGATATTTTTGGTATTGAATACGGAATGATCCACCCTGAATGGTTTCTTACGGACAATGATGAATTGAATTTTGGAGAAGTCGCTTGCAGAATTCCCGGCGGGCATATTTTGGAGTTGGCCTCGCAAGCATATGATAAAGATATGCTTTTGGCTTTCGTGGTTTCCCATGACCCAAATCTGCCAGAGCACGAGCTAGACCGGTTCTTCCCTTCTACAGAGGAAACTTTTGATACCTATTTTGGCAATGTGATGATTTACCCCAAAGGAAAATCTCAAATTAGTAAATTGGAGTTGCCTGAAGAATTGCTGGAAGAACCTTATTTCCTTGACCACAATTTGGTACCACCAATGCAAGGACAGAAAATTTCTGAAAGGAGCGGATTTGGCAATCATTTTGGAACAGTCAACTTCAAAGGCGATGATCCTGAGAAAATGAAGCAGCTCCTCAAGCATTACGAGGATGTACCTTTTTATGTCTGATGAGAATTGCACATAGAAATTCAATTGAACTTTTTGTTCCTTTGCACGCTTAGGTCCATAGAGGATCGAAAAACAAAAAAGCTGAATGACGCTAATCACTACGGCAGAAACACAACATTTATTTGATGAATTGGAAGCGCTATCCTCGGCAGGCGTTTATAAACAGCGGCAGACTTCCCGAGTCCTGAAAACGCTGGATCAATTAACCAGAAACGAGGAGGGCCTGCAATTCATCTACGATCATATAGAAAAGATCGTGGAGGCGGGTCTTTTTCTGGACACCAGTTGGGCTGATCCGGACAAATTGGTACCCACTCTTGTGAAGGGTACGCTTATAAGTGGTTTCCCTATGATCATTTATGAGACGGTCAGTGAGTTAAGAATGCTGAAGATCGCAGAGGGAGAGTGGGATCATCCGGATCTCGACCAGGAGCAGGCCCGACTCTTTTTGCAGGAAGCCCTGATCTCAAGCTTCGAACTTATTTTTCAGAGTTCCTCAGAAGAGGTGCGCACCAAGCTTACCAAGAATGAGCAGATGCGTTTATCACTTATGTTCGGCTTCATTCTCAGACGCATGCCCTTGAAAGAAATGCTGCCGCGCCTGACACGTGAAGTAAGCGTTATTTCTGGGCAACGGCCGATCAAAACAGATCGCATCCGTCAAATACTCAAGTTAGTCAACGACCATGTGGATCTGGAAGGAAATACAGAAAGCGAGATTGAACTGAGTTTTTTTGTGGACACGCTGTATCGACCAACAGCCAAAACCCAGGAGTACAGGGGGATTGAAGCCTACAAGGGATTTCTGGAGAAGGCATCCCTTGGCGATTTACGCCACGAAGCAGAGCAAATGGGCCATCGCATGAACAAAACAGGACTTGTATCAGCACATCAAGTGGCTCTGGTTTTGATGCTAACCCAAAAAGCTCCGGAATTATTGGCCTATGCCTTGAAGTTAAATAGTCATGGTCGTGCAGAACTTGAGAGACATCAACATTTTGTGCAGAGTCTGATAGAAAATTACGTGAGATTTGACCACAAACAAGTGGTATATGGCTTGAGCAACCTTCTCAACCGAAATTTACTCTCACGAAAAGCAGTACTCAATGCCATCAACAAGCTATTCACCATCCGCTTAAATCCTGAAATTGAAAGAAGACTCAACAAAAGCAAAGAAGAAGGATCTGAAATAAGCCCAAAAGATCTGTTGTGCGGTGGCTTGATTCGTATATTAGGACAACCCCTTGGCGTGGGACAGGGCCTCAACCCGACCTGCCAGTCGGCAAGAGGACTGAGCATGTGGAGCAGACACAGCCCTGAAAAGCTGTTAAACATGATCATTAATGCTGCGGTAGCCAACAAACTCAATTTTCGATACGAAGGCGAATTGATTAATTCTACTGGTTTACTGAATGAACAGACTTTTGACTATAATTTGGATCCCGTTTCTATCGTACTCGTCCCTCACCTGGACGAGATATACCAAAAAATGATGCAAAAGGCTCAGCTGAAACACCCGGCACAGGACCCACATGTATCTGTGAATCCCGCATTTTATGGCCATTGGATTCAAACAGGATTCATTTCTTGCTACAATCCACTATCGAATCGAATTGAAAACTACGAGCACTTCGTCAAATTATTTTATGCCTCTTTTCATCCTGAATATAACGGTGGGTACAAATTGATCTACCCGATCCCTTTGGGTATTTTCATCACGAGCTCCCATGCCGAATTTTTAGGGTATCACGCCGTTTCCCTTCTCAGAGTTATTCGAGGCCCGGGAGGCGAATGGCGGGCGTACTTCTACAACCCGAACAATGAAGGAAGACAAAATTGGGGACAAGACATCATACCGACAGTTGCCAGCAATGACGAAAAGTACGGCGAATCATCTCTGCCTTTTTACCAGTTTGCGTCCAGAGTATATGCCTTTCATTATAATTCCCTGGAAGCTGGTACAATCGTTGAAGAAATAGAGGTCGAAGAGGTCCCCATCGTTGACAAGCTGGCAAGGGAAAGTTGGGGATCACAGTATTTTTGGGATTAATTCATTTCTATTTTTTTAACAAGCGCAATATGGTTCGACATTCCTCAAGAATTTTTCTCAGTCAATCTGCACTTAAAAACAATGTCAATTTTCTCAGGAAAAAAATTGGATCTCACCCGGTTTTTTCAGCTGTCGTCAAAGCAAATGCTTATGGCCACGGTATTGCAGAAATGACGAAAATGTTAGAGCGCTGCGGCGTGCATCACTTTTCTGTGGCTTCGGCTCATGAAGCTGAAGAGGTTCTGGAACACTGCTCCAAGAGTTGCCACATCATGATCATGGGTATTTTATACAATGATGACCTCGAGTGGGCAATTGAGAATGAAATTGAATTCTATGTATTCGACTACGATCGACTGCAAAAAATAAAAGAAATAGCAAAGAAGGTCGGTAAGAAAGCTGTCGTACACATAGAAGTAGAAACAGGCACCAACAGAACCGGTATGGAACCTGCTGCTTTTTCCAAGACCATTACCTGGCTGAAACGCAATAAAGAACACGTCAAGTTCGAAGGGGTTTGTACGCATCTCGGCGGGGCTGAGAGCTTCGGAAATGAATTCAAAACAGGACCACAGATCAAGCGATTTCACACCATTCTCAAAGAGCTCAAAAGGAAAAATTTCACCCCGCCCTATCGTCACATGGGATGTTCTGCTGCTGCCCTGGCCTATCCTGAAACGAGACTTGATCTGGTACGCATAGGTGTAGCCACTTATGGATTTTGGCCAAGCCCGGATATTTATTATGCCCATTTGAGAGATACCGGTAAGAAAAAAGACGCCCCTCTAAAAAGGATCATCACATGGAAGACGGACGTCATGGATATTAAACACGTAAGTGCCGGAGAGTTTATTGGTTATGGTACTGCATTCCAGGCAGTTCATGATATGACCATTGCAGTAATCCCTCTGGGATACAGTAATGGCTATTCAAGAGGATTGTCTAATAAAGGATATGTACTTATCCGTGGTAAAAAAGCCCCCATCGTTGGTTTGATTAACATGAACTTATTTATGGTGGATATAAGCCATATACCGGGAGTAGCAGTAAATGATGAGGTCGTTTTGCTCGGAAAGCAGAAGAACAATGTTATTCGCGTGAGTTCTTTCACCAATCGCACCCAGTTGCTGAACAATGAATTGTTGAGTCGTTTACCATCAGCAATTCCCAGGAAAATCGTTCGCTAAATCCAAAACAGAAGTACTTGGGCTTGTCAGACCTGCCCAAATCAGTCTTGCTAACAAACGAAATCTCCTGAGGTATATTCAGCCAATCAATTCTCTCAATTGCTCCTCAGTAAACAAGTGTTGAATATGCTGGAAGACCTTCCTTTCTTTGGTTCGAATGTGTTGTTCTAGTAATATGCCCAAATCATGCAAATTTTCCTCATTTACCGCGGTCGATGAAAGTTGTATAAATGCATGGGCGATCATTTTTTGTTGATTCCTCATCAGCTCTATATATTGGTCCAACTCCCCATCCCGGCCGCTCAAACGCGACCAAATCTGTTGTTCCATTTTCTTAAAATATGGACGCAATTCCTCCTCCCAGAAATGAATGGCATAATTCCATTTTCCTGGAAGAGAATTGGGATACCCTTTTAAGGAGGGACCATTCTTCTTTGCCAATAATGCCAGGAAAAGGACAGACCGGTGAAACCGGGAATAAGGAATAAGGGGACTAAAACGTTTCATAAGTCCGTAATTTCAGACATATGATGGAATTATCCTGAGGGTAATCGTACATTTTTTGATGCTGTATGAAGAAAGTCTTATTTTGATATCATGAGAATCACCACAGCTGAAAAAGCAGTAGAAGAAATTAATAGCGGCGATCACGTTTTCATTCATTCGGCGGCAGCCATACCACAAGTACTGGTAAATGCCATGACCGCAAGACATGCCGAGTTGAGAAATGTACATATTTATCAGATCCATACGGAGGGTACCGCACCATATTGTAAACAGGAATATGAGGAATCTTTTTCGGTCAAAGCTATGTTCGTAGGACCCAGCACAAGAAAAGCAGTCCAGGATAGGAGCAGTAGCTACATACCCATCTTTCTAAGTGAAGTTCCAGGATTATTTCGCCGGGAAATCATCCGCCTGGATGTGGCCTTGATTTCAGTATCACCCCCGGACAAACACGGTTTTTGCACCCTCGGCCCATCAGTGGATGTTTCCGTAGCAGCCGCAGAAAAAGCCAGATTAGTGATCGCTCAAGTCAACCGCCATATGCCGCGCACACTAGGAGATGGAGTGATTCATACCGATCACATCGACTTGGCAATAGAAGCAAATGCTCCTTTGCCTGAGGTCGCTCCACCTCCAATGACGGCTGCCTATAAAGCCATTGGCCAACAGATTGCAGAAATGATTGAGAATGGGAGTACACTACAGATGGGGATTGGCGGTATTCCGAATGCCGTATTGACCTTTTTGGAGGGGCATAAAGATCTTGGTATACACTCAGAAATGTTCACGGACGGCATGCTGCCCCTGGTCCAAAAGGGGATCATCACCGGCGCCCTGAAGAAAAAACACCCCGGTAAAATCGTGTCTTCATTTGTCATTGGGACCAAAAAATTATACGACTTCCTGGATGACAACCCTCAAGTGGCTATGCTGGAGTCCGACTATGTCAACAATACCGATGTCATCAGGAAAAACCCCAAGGTTGTTGCCATCAATAGCGCCATAGAAATTGATCTGACAGGGCAGGTTTGCGCGGATTCAATCGGAAAAAACATCTATTCCGGGGTTGGTGGTCAAATGGACTTCATACGCGGAGCATCTCTATCAGAAGGGGGAAAACCCATCATTGCTATGGGCGCCAGAACGAGCAAGGGACAGCCTAAGATTGTACCGACGCTGAAAACTGGAGCTGGTGTAGTCACCACTCGGGCACATGTTCATTATATCGTTACCGAGTTTGGGGTAGCTCATTTATACGGAAAATCCATAGAAGAAAGAGCTCGGCTGTTGACCCAGTTGGCGCATCCCGAAGATCGAGAGTTATTAGAACGGGAAAGCAAAAACATATATGGATAAAATCTAAATATCTTTCTATCCTTTTGTTTTTGAAATAATGCGGGATTATCTGTAGTATGCACCAGAATGGATATATCACATAGCTACATTGATTTATTACAAAAAGGCGATCGAAAGAGTTTTGAAAGGCTCTATGACAATTATGCCCCTAATTTATTAGGTGTCGTATGTCAAATGCTCCACGAAAAACCAATGGCTGAAGATGTTTTACAGGAGTCGTTCATCAAGATTTACAAGAATATTGAAAGCTACGACCCCGAAAAGGGAGGTCTGTTTACCTGGATGCTCAATATCTGTCGAAATAGCGCCATCGATAGAAAAAGAAAAATCAATCGTGAAAGAGAAAAAGTGAACCGCTTTGAATCTACAGACGTATCTACAAATGAAGCACCGGAGCTTTGGATAGAAGATACAACCATTGCCGAAAAAAGAAAAAACTTGAATGAGGCACTTGAAGAGCTCCCTCAAGAACAAAAAATAGTGATAAAAAATCTTTATTTCGACGGGTTAACTCAAAGAGAATTGGCCAAAACTAAGGATATTCCCCTGGGAACCATTAAAAGTCGTGTGCGCCTGGGCATGAAAAAACTTAGAGAGAGCCTCAAAATACAGCTCTTGTGGATGTAAAAAAATATATCGAGTCCGGCATAATTGAAGCCTATTGCTTGCAGCAAACAGCTGAAAAGGAAACCCGGGAGGTGGAATGCCTTTCAAAAATATATCCCGAAATACAGGAACGTATTTATGCATTTAATGAAGAACTTCATGAATTAAGTGCCAAAATGGCCATCTCACCAATTCCCTCTCTAAAAGCCAAGATTTTTGAAGAAATAGATCGTATCCCAAAGATGCGAATTGAAAAAAATGAAAATGAAGCTAGTGTCAAACAGGTAAATACCAATTGGCTGGCAGCCGCCTCTGCCTTGCTACTTTTGGGACTGGGTTTTCTACTTTATCAATTTTCCCATCTCCAAGGAGACTATCAACAATTGGCAAAATCCTCTGCCGAGATTCAAGAAAGGAATAATGACTTGCGCAGTCAAATAGAGCAAAGCCAGGAGCAATTGGCTTTTCTAACGCATAGTGCTACTCAGGAATGGGTTTTATCTGATCCAAACCAAGCTGATCTTATTAAGGCAATAGTTTATTGGAATCCTAATAACCAGAAATATTTTTTAACTGCAGAGTCCCTGTCAGATCCAGATCCCCGAAGCCAATATCAGGTTTGGGCCATCATCGGTGACCAGCCTGTAAGCATCGGTCTAATAGAACCTGGGGAAAAATTCATCGCACTAAGCCATATAGAACTTTCAGACATAGATGCTTTTGGTATCACCATGGAAAAAATGGGTGGTAGCAAGCAACCTACCATGAGCCAACTCAAGGCAATAGGAACCTCCGGGTAGAATTTCTCTTCTTTTTTTTAAAAAAATCTACGAAAGGTGATCCACCTGAAAAATGGCACGTATGTATGGTAGATTATTTCATAAAAAACAAAAGAATGAAAATTTTAAAAATCTTATTTATTGCATTGTTAGGTCTCATAACTTTTTCTTGTGAAGACGATGACGACGACATGATGAACCCGGGGCCTACAGGTGACGAAATGGTTTATGAACTTGGCTCAAGGGACGTCCAGGGAATGTCCGGAACGGCCACATTTGTGAAAAATGACGACCAGTCTACTACCATCATTCTGGAATTACAAGGCGCTGTAGATGGCGACAGCTATCCCGCCCATATTCATGATAATACTGCAGTAGAAGGAGGGGGTATCGCTGTTTCTCTTGAGCCAGTTGAAGGATCTAACGGGAGAAGTGAAATTACCATTTCAGAATTAGATAATGGACAAGCCATCACTTACGAAGAATTGCTACAGTACGATGGATATATTAATGTTCATAAATCTGCTAATGACCTGGCTACAATTGTTGCTCAGGGTGACATTGGACAAAATATGCTAACCGGGGAATTCCGCTTGTACCAATTGGGTGAGAAAGATGTAGATGGAGTAAATGGTTCCGCCCGATTTGAGGAAAGAATGAATGGAGAAGCTCTTGCTACTTTGGAACTTAACAACAGTACAAGGTCGGAAGATTCTCCAGCACATATTCATATGAATACAGCTGCGGAGGGTGGTGCTATTCTATTCACTTTTAATGCTGTAGATGCTGATACAGATATGAGCATGACCAATGTTGCAGAATTGGACGATGGCAGTGCTTTCGGATACGATGATCTACTTAATGTGGATGGTTACATCAACGTCCACCAATCAGCAAATGATCTTGCAACCTTGCTTGCACAAGCTGATATCGGACAGAATGAATTAACAGGCGAATCAAAGGTATATGTACTGTCTGAAAAAGACGTAGACGGTATAGAAGGTACTGCAACGTTTATGGAACGTTTAAACGGAGAAGCACTGGCTGTTCTTGATTTAGAGAATACACCTCAAGACGGGGAACATCCTGCACATATTCATAGGAATACTGCCGCAGATGGTGGTCCAATTGCCCTGACTTTTAATCCAGTTATTGGTGCTACCGGCATTAGCCACACAAACATTTCTGCAATAGATGATGGTACGACTATCGGATACGATCAAATACTTGATTTTAACGGTTATATCAATGTCCATTTATCCGCGGAAGACTTGGCTACAATTGTTGCCCAGGGGAACATTGGAGTGAACGAATAATGAATTCATGATTCAATGAGAATCGAAATCATGTGATTTGAATTTAGAAAAGCCTGCTTCCTAAGAAGTGGGCTTTTCTCATATATAATATTGTACTGTATCTGCCATTTAACTCGGACCAGTGCTTATGTATTGAGAACAACTGTATATAAATCTTTTCTGCAACGGAACAGGCCAAGCTCACACGCATAGCGACATGCCTGCAAAAATGATAGTAGACTAAAGTGCTGCTATTCAATCTATAATCGCACGATAGGATGGATCATGGAACTAAATTTTCAACATTCGCAGCGAAATAGGCTCCAGGTCTTTTTAGATAGAAAAAGAATCCCTTAAAAAGAAAACCATGAAACAATTCCAAATTACTTTGACTTCTTTCTGCCTATTTGTACTTTTTTACTCTACTGGACAGACACAAAATCTGAACTGCCAGGTGAGTATTGATCCCATACCGGCACAAGGTGGACTATTCCTGGAAGCAATAACTGATGGTCATGCGCCATTTTCTTACAGCTGGAATACTGGGCAAAGAAGTCCGATTATTTTTGCTTCAGATCCGGGAGAATACTGTGTCTCAGTGACTGATTCTCTGGGATGCAGTGCGCGTTCTTGCTACCAACTCTCTCTAGATTCCTGCTTCGTGGTGTTGACCGATAGCTCTAATTTAACAGGAGACATCTATGCCTATCCCTTTGGCCAGGAACCCTTTCATTATCAATGGAGTACTGGAGACACTACTGAATTTATCACTATTGATCAATCTGGCATATACTGTGTGACCGTCACCGATGACAATGGGTGTGAGTCTACCAAGTGTGTGGAATCTATTATCGATAGTTGCTTCGTTACAATTCAAAAGATAAAAAGTAATTCCGGCTACCTTCTTTATGCTGATTACAGAGGACTGGGAGGTCTTGCACCCTATAGTTTCTCCTGGAGCACCGGCGAAACCTCGGAAAGCATTAATGTCGAGCAACCCGGCAATTATTGCCTCACAATCACGGATGCAAGCGGTTGCACCGCAGATGATTGTATCCAAATTACCCGAGATTCTTGTGAAATTATACTAAACCTACAGTCCAATCGCCGCGGATCAGGACTGTATATTACTGCGGATGCCACCATGGGCCAGGAACCCTATCAATACAATTGGAGTAATGGTGAAAATGACCAAACTATTTTAGTATCTGATAATGGAACCTACTGTGTCACTGTGACTGATGCACAAGGCTGTCAAACCAGTGGATGCGATGATTTTTTCACAGAGACTTGTTCAGTGAGTTTATCTGTCGAAGAAGTCAATACAGGAAAAGTGCTAAAGGCAGTTGCAGGAGGCGTTGCACCTTTCAATTACAATTGGTCTACAAGAGAAACAGGATCAGAAATTATAGTAAGAGCCAGTGATTTGTACTGTGTGACGATTACAGATGCCAATGGGTGCACAGCAGATACATGTATCTGGGTGGATTTAGAAAATGACCAGGACTCCTGTGGTGTATTCATTAAAGAAGTAAGAACCAATACCGGCTGGTTTTTGGAGGCCGTATCTAATGGGAACAGTCCGATAACTTATGTCTGGAGTACGGGCGATAGCAGCGAAATGATCAGACCTGTTGCCCCTGGCACTTATTGCGTGACCATAAGTGACGCTACAGGTTGTCGGGCGGAGGATTGCATCCGATGGGAAATTCAAGATACTTGTTCAGTCCATATTCAAATGACAAGTACACGAGTTGGAGATTTTCTTGTCGCTCAGGCAAATGGTCATGCGCCGTTCCGTTACAATTGGAGCAATGGAGATACCAGCAGACACACGGTAGTCATTCAGGCCGGAACGTACTGTGTAACCATAACAGATGCCTATGATTGCGAATCGGAGGACTGCTACACTACGAGTTATGACAGTTGTGTAGTGTCTATCCATGATTGCACCGATATCGATAAAGGCCTCATTGCCTATTCCAGGGGTACAGCACCTTTCAGATATAGTTGGAGCACAGGGGATACCACTCAACAAATTTCTGTAGATATGGACGGCACTTACTGTGTTACGATTACGGATGCCAATGGATGTGAGGCACGGGCGTGTATAGATATTGGTGGGAATATGGGAAGGGAGCGCATTGTCCATGGCTCAGTTATTCTCGATTCTTTATTCACACCCGGTGAGATAGTGAGAATGGGACCAACTATTGTTTCTCTCTATTTACTGGAAGCCAATGGGTTGAGCCTTGTGGAAGAGCAAGAGCTTCCGGGTATGAGCAATACCGGAATTCGGTCTTTCAGGTTTGAGGATTTAGCTGATGGAACCTATCTCTTGCGCGCTTCCCAAAGAGGCAATACTCCCCTGGCAGACCTACTCGCACCAACTTATCACCAGAGCAGTTTATTTTGGAGTGATGCCAGGCAGATTCAGATTCCTCAGGCCAATCCTCAGGCCAGCAACATTTACCCATTGCGCAATCCCAGATTATCCGGAGGCAATGGGCTTATTCGTGGAAATGTCATCGATACGGATGGACTATTGGAAGATAGTGACAGGATGTCCCGCAATGGATCTGACCCGGTTGCCGGTGCGACCATTCTGCTGTTTGATGCCTTTGGCTCCCTGATGCACGTTGACATGAGTCTAAGCGATGGCAGCTTCCTATTCGAAAATATTCCTTTCGGCCGGTATGAATTGACAATAGATGTACCTGGATACGATAGAAACTCTATTTGGATAGATCTTGGACCGGACAATCAAAATGAAGAGGGCTTGCTGTTCGAAATCGAGAAAGATGGAATTTCAACTTCTGTAAGGGAATTGAACGAGGAGAACTTGAAAGTCTATCCCAACCCGGCAGTTTCCAGTTTGCTTTTTACTTGGTCAAAAAGCACCAAAGAAAGACATCAACTGGTAATCACAAATTCGACGGGACAGCGATTCTACAATACATCAATAAATCCAGGTAGTACCCAATTGTCCATAAATGTATCCAATTGGCCAGCAGGACATTATTTTTACAGAATTCAGTCTGCAAATAATATGCACACAGGTAAGATCGTCAAAATCCATCATTGACCGCAAACCGTGTGAACTTTACAAGGGTATCCCAAAAGGGATGCCCTTTTTTTGTTTTCAGAATCCTGTAGTGCCAGGAAATGAATGTACCTTGTTCTGGCTATGACTAGAGAGCGCTTTCCCATTCTGGCAGTCAATTTCATCGGAATCCTTGGCTATTCCGTGGTAGTTCCAATTCTCATTTTTCTGGTAGAAAAAATGGGCGGCAATGCATTTATTTACGGCATTTTGGGGGCTGTTTACCCCACTTTTCAATTGGTTGGTTCTCCCTGGCTCGGTCGTTTGTCGGACCGCATAGGACGAAAAAAAGTGCTATTTCT
>Ga0102929_1001116_pt1 | contig 16036 bp, 12 predicted proteins | sample SalPonR1_B_D2_MG_FD_78510 | JGI IMG/M metagenome (GOLD analysis project Ga0102929, IMG submission 78510) | Salt pond soil microbial communities from South San Francisco under conditions of wetland restoration - Salt Pond MetaG R1_B_D2_MG | ecosystem: Environmental > Aquatic > Marine > Intertidal... | reverse complement strand
GCCGGCCGCACCATCGAGAGGCCCCGATCGAAGCATGATCGGGGCCTCTTCGTATACTGGAGCATGAGCGACGACCCCACGATCGAGGAGATCGAGCGAGAGCTGCGACGCGCACGGGCCGATGAGCTTCGCGCGCAGATCGCCGAGCGGGAGGTGACGGAATCCAACCTGCCCACGCGGGTGGACGAACCCGCCTCGCCCCTGCCCTACCTCGGTGCGACGGCCATCAGCTCCGTCGCGCTCGTCGCCGGTATCGTGTTCGCAGGGCTTCCGGCGTTCGTCGCCACGCAGGTGGCGCTGACCTTCCTGGCCGCCGCGATGATCTTCAAGCGTGCGGACGACATCCCGACCGATCATCCCAACGCCCTGCTCCGGTGGGTCGGGGACCGTGTGGATCGTCTCGGCGACAGGTTCGGCGTCGAACTCTACGGCCTGATGGGGCTGACCACCTTTCTCCGCTCGGAGGTACAGTCACTGTCGTCCTCGACCGTGAGTCTCGCGGAGATCCTGGCCAGCCCCATCGCCGGCCTTGTCCAGTGGTTCATCTCCGAGATGATCGAGTCGATCATGAACGCCATCTGGGCGGCGATGTGGTGGCTTCCGCTGTTCACGAACCTGAGCTGGGAACTGGGCGTCGCGGTGATCGCCGCTGCGTGGGCCGTGCTGTGGGTCCTGGACCTGCCGGAGCGGGACGAGGACCACGGCACGGGGAAGATCGCCCGAATGGACCAGGAGGAGGCGGGCGGGGAGATGCAGGCAATCGCGGATGGCGGGACGCCGCGCGGACGTCCTGCGCAGTCGATGGGGAGCGACGCGGCCGGACTCGACGGAACGCCCCGCACCGGGAATCCCTGAGGGCGCCACCGTCGGCGAAACCATGGTACTGCCTTCGGAACCATGGTACTGCCGACGGGCCCATGGTACCATCGACGGTGCCCTCCCTGGGGGGACGATCCACCGAACATCCCGCGGTGGCCCATCGGGGCCCGACGCGCTTGCCGCACGCCGCGCCGCTCGGGTACGTTCGCCCTTCTCCGACGGCCTCGGTTGAGGAGACCGCTGGACTCCCGCCAACCTCCGAACCATCCGCCCATGTTCGACGACGTCGTCCTGATCGACGGGGTCCGCACCCCGATCGGCCGCCACGGAGGCGCACTGGCCGGTGTCCGCCCGGACGACCTCGCCGCCACCACCATCACCGCCCTGCTCGAGCGGACCGACCTGGATCCGGCGCGCCTCGACGACGTCATCTTCGGCTGCGCGAACCAGGCGGGCGAGGACGGCCGCAACGTGGCCCGCATGGCACTTCTCTCGGCCGGTCTCCCGGTCAGCGTGCCCGGACAGACCGTGAATCGCCTCGGTGGATCGGGGATGCAGGCCGTACTCTCGGCGGCCCACGCCATCCGCGCGGGCGAGGGCGATCTCTTCATCGCCGGGGGCGTCGAAAGCATGAGCCGGGCCCCGTGGGTCACGCTCAAGCCCGACCACGGCTGGACTCGTGGTGCGCCCGAGACCGCCGACAGCGCGCTCGGCTGGTGCTTCCCGAACCCCGCCTTCCCGGACGACTGGACGGTCGGCATGGGTGAGACCGCGGAGCGGGTCGCCGAGACGTACGGCGTCACCCGCGAGGCGCAGGACATGTTCGCCGTCGAGAGTCAGGCGCGCTGTGAGCAGGCCGTGGCGGCGGGACGCTTCGATGGGGAGGTCGTCCCGGTTACGGTTCCGCGGCCGAAGGGTCCGGCCGTGACCGTCGACGCGGACGAGCATCCGCGGCCGGGGACGGACCTCCCCACACTGACCCGTCTCCGTCCCCTCTCCCGGACCGATGGCAACGGGACGGTCACCGCCGGCAACTCGTCGGGCATCGGCGACGGTGCCGCCGCGCTGCTCGTGGCCCGCGCGTCCACGGCGGAGCAGCTCGGCCTCGAACCCAGGGCGGTCCTCCTCGGGGGCGCAGTGGCTGGTCTGGCTCCGGATCGCATGGGCATGGGCCCGGTACCCGCCACGCGAAGAGCCTTCGACCGCCAGCGCTGGCAGGCGGCGGACATCGACGTGGCCGAGGTCGACGAGACGTTCGCGGCCCAGGTGATCCCCTGCATCGATCAGCTCGAGCTCGACCCCGCGATCGTGAATCCGAACGGCGGCGCGATCGCGCTCGGTCATCCGGTGGGCGCGAGTGGCGCCCGCATTCTCGTCACTCTCCTTCACGAGATGTGGCGCCGGCGGTACGCGGGCCGCGACGGGAAGGCGGAGCCGGCGACCGTCCGCGGGCTCGCGACCCTGTGCATCGGGGCCGGTCAGGGCATCGCGAGCCTGCTCGAGACCGCCTGACCGACGCCGCCTGACCGACGCCCCATGATCGACGATCTCGAACTCATCCCGGACCCGAACGATCCGAACTCCGAATGGTACGCGCCGAAGGAGGAGGATCCGCGGGCGTTCACGCGGGTCGCGGTGCTCGGAGCCGGCACCATGGGGCATGGGATCGCCCAGGTCTGCGCCATGGCCGGATGGGGCGTGAGGCTCCACGACATCGACGTGGTTTCGGTGGAGATGGGCATGCAGCAGATCAGGAAAAACCTCGACGAGGGTGTGAGGCTCGGAAAGGTCGCGCCCGCCGTCCGGGAGACCACGCTCGCCACGATGGCCACCACGACCGATCTCGACGAGGCCCTGGAGGACGCCGGCCTGGTGATCGAGGCCGTGCCCGAGAAGCTCGAGATCAAGAAGGAGCTGTTCTTCAGAGTCGAGGAGAAGGTCGCCCACGATACCATTCTCGCGACCAACACCTCGTCGATCTCGATCGAGCGCATCGCCAGCGTGCTGGACCATCCCGGGCGCTTTCTCGGCCTCCACTTCTTCAACCCCGTCTTCATCATGGAGCTGGTGGAGGTGGTGGTCGCTGAACAGACCAGCCAGGAGACGATCGACGTCGCCGCGAAGTTCGTGCGGCGCCTCGACAAGGAGCCCGTGGTCGTGCGGGACACGCCGGGATTCGCGAGCTCGCGACTCGGTGTGGCGCTGGCGCTCGAGGCGATGCGGATGCTCGAGCAGGGCGTGGCCGGCGTCGAGGCCATCGACCGCGCCATGGAGCTCGGCTACCGGCACCCGATGGGCCCCCTCAAGCTCTCCGACCTGATCGGCCTCGACGTGCGCCTCGGCGTCGCCGAGTACCTGTACGAGGAGCTGGAAAGCGAGGTCTACCGCCCACCCGAGATCCTCGAGCGCATGGTGGCCGAGGGGAAGACGGGCAAGAAGTCCGGCGTCGGCTTCTACGACTGGCGCGAGGTCGGTCCGGGGGGCGAGCTGCAGTGACCGCGACCTCGCCCGCCGGGGGTGTCGGTTGGACGACGTGTGATCCCGAACTCCGGATGTGGGTCGAGCAGACGATCCGACGCGTCGAGGACGCGCTCGGGCTCGCCCATGTCGGCACGTACCTCCACGGATCCCTCGCATCGGGCACTTTCCGCCCCCCGAAGAGCGATGTGGATGTCATCATCGTCGTGGACACCACGCTCGACGTCCCGTTGCGACACCTCTGCGCCCGTACCATGGCGCTGATGAACGTGATCCGTCCCATCGTCGGAAGCTTCGAGTGCTCGATCGTCCGTCGGGACGCGCTGAGGCCGCCGACCCACCCCATCCCGTACGAGGTGTACTTCCGGGAGGAGATGACGGACCCGATCCTCGCCGGCACCGCAGATCTCGGCGGAACCCCGCTCGACTTCGACCTCGTGGCGCAGGTGCAGGCCACTTGGGAGTTCGGGATTCCGCTGTCCGGCCCGCCCGTACGCGAGATCTTCATGCCTCCGGACCCGGAAGACGTCATGGACGCCCTCCGCAGCGACCTCGAGTGGATTCTCCGGGGCGAACACATTCTCGAGAGTCCGTACCACGGCGTCCTGAACGTGGCTCGAGTCCTCTGGGTCCTCGAGGGCCATGCCGATCGTCTCGCACCCTCCGGGGAGGAGGCGGGCGAGTGGATGCTCGCGTGGGTCCCGGAACGGCACCGTGACGTGGTCCGGCTCGCGCTCGCCGCCTACCGGGACGACACCCTGATCCCGGAGGAGGAGCGGCGCACCGCCGGGATGGACTGGCCCCGCGACGACCTCCTTGCGTTCAGAGACTGGGCGAGCGGGCGGACGCGGGATCTCGCCCCGGATCCGATCTTCCGAAGTGAGGCCTGACCGACCCCGTCGCGTCCCGGAGCCGTGCGCGTCGAGGCATGGCGATGTAGCCTATCCCGTCTCCCTCCCCGAACCCGGACGCACACGCATGCGCACGTCGGCTGCCCTCGCGCTCTTCACGCTGTTCGCTCTCGCCCTTCTCCCGAGCCCCGGCGCGGCGCAGGTCCGCTTCGACGGACTCGACATCTCGGGCGGCTACTGGGGCTGGGAAGGTCAGGACTTCACCGACGTGGAGGCGGGGCCCCGACTCGGCGTGGCCCCCCTGCTCCGCATCGGCGAATTCTGGAATGTCGGCGTGGAGGCCGTCTACGCGACCGCCGAGGTGCAGCTGGTGGCCATCCCGATCGACATCAAGGAGACCGGGGTGAACGGAATCGTCCGTCGCTACCTCGCCGACCCCAACGACGTCCACGCCTACGTGCAGGCCCGAGGCGGCTGGAGCCGGCTCGAATCCGACATCGCCGAGGGGCTCGAGGGCCAGGTACTGTCGTACGAGCAGTCGGGCCTCGCGCTCGGCGCCGAGCTCGGGGTGGGCTTCCCGGCGGGCCGCTACATCGACGTCCTGTGGGCGGGAGGGTTCGGCTGGAACAGCTACACCCAGTGCGAGGTGTTCGGACAGAGCGGCGGGTATCGGTACATCCAGTTCGGCGACGACTGCTCGGCGATCCGATGGGGCGTGCGGGTGGGGATCGTGCTGGGACGGTCCGACGGATGAGCCGCCGCGCAGTCACGATCTTCGCGATCGTGTTCCTCGTCGCCCAGGCCGTGGCGCTGACCTGGCCGGCGATCACCCTGTTCGACGACATCGACACCCGCGTCCTCGGGCTTCCCCTGCCCTTCGCGTGGACCGCCGGCTGGGTGGCGGCGACGTTCTTCGTGATGGGATGGGTGCTGATGGTGGATCGGCTGGAAGACTCGGAATGAAGGCTGCCTGAATGTCCGACCTGGAGACCCGCCTCACCCAGGCGCTGACCGGCCGATACGCCATCGAGCGCGAACTCGGCGAAGGCGGAATGGCGACGGTGTACCTCGCCCGCGACCTGCGACACAACCGCCCCGTCGCGGTCAAGGTTCTGAAGCCGGAGCTCGCCGCGGTGGTCGGGGCCGAGCGGTTCCTGGCCGAGATCGAGACCACCGCCAACCTGCAGCACCCGCACATCCTCCCCCTCTTCGATTCGGGCGAGGCGGACGGTTTCCTGTTCTACGTCATGCCCTACGTCGAGGGCGAGACGCTGCGGGACAGGATCGACCGGGAGGGCCAGCTGCCGGTGGACGAGGCCGTGGGCATGGCCACCTCGATCGCCAATGCACTCGAGACCGCGCACGAGAAGGGCATCGTCCACCGGGACATCAAGCCCGCCAACATCCTGCTCAGCCGGGGCGAACCACTCGTGGCGGACTTCGGCATCGCGCTCGCGGTGCACGCCGGTGGCGGCGGCCGCATGACCGAGACGGGTCTCAGCCTCGGCACGCCGTACTACATGAGCCCCGAGCAGGCCACGGGCGATCAGGCGGTGGGGCCCGCCAGCGACATCTACGCGCTCGGGTCGGTGCTGTACGAGATGCTGATCGGCGAGCCCCCCTACCCCGGCAACTCCGCCCAGGCGGTGCTCGGGAAGATCCTGCAGGGCGCGCCGCCGTCGGCCACGGCCACGCGGCGGTCGATCCCGCTCAACGTGGACGGGGCGATCCTCAAGGCGCTCGAGAAGTTGCCGGCCGATCGGTTTGCCACCGCGCGGGACTTCGCGAACGCACTCTCGAACCCGGCGTTCCGGTATGGTGCGGCGGCGGCCGGGGCGGTCGAGGGCGGGCGGCGCTGGGCCCCGATCGCCGGGGTCCTCGGCACGACCACCCTCCTGTTCGCCGCACTCGCGGCGTGGGGCCTCACGCGGGGGCCCGCGTCGGACGCGGTGAACCAGCTGGCGCTCGATGTTCCGGAAGCGGTGAGTGCCTCCTTCAATCTCCCGGCGGCCGGTCGCGTGCAGCTGAGCCCGGACGGGCGGCGTCTCGTCTTCGTAGGTCCTGGCGCAGGCTTCGAGACGCAACTCTGGCTGCGGGACCTCTCCCAGCTCGAGCCGAGGCCTGTTCCGGGAACCGAGGGCGCCGTGATTGCATCGTTCTCGCCGGACGGGCTGGACCTCGCCTACGTGACCAGCACCGGGAACGCGCGGCGTCAGCTTCGACGCATCCCCCTGGACGGCGGACCGTCCATCCTGCTCAGCGATTCGGTGATCGATCTCGGCGGAATCTCGTGGGGAGTGGACGGGTGGATCTACACCGATGCCAAGCTCCACGGGGACGGGTTCGCCCGCGTGCCCGATACGGGCGGGCCTCCCGAAGCGCTCACCCAGCCAGCAGCGGATGAAGACTGGCACAGCGGACCCTTCGCGCTGCCCACGGGCCGTGGCGTGCTCTTCTACATCCAGGGCACTAGGCAGATCGCCATCCTCGATCTGGAGACGCGGGAGTACCGGCCCCTCGTGAACGGGATCTGGGGGGGCTACGCCGGAAGCGGGCACCTGCTGTGGGTCACGGAAGGCGGAACGCTCATGGCACAGCGTTTCGACCCCGCGTCCTTCGAACTCTCAGGTCGCTCGATTCCCATCGCCGAAGGGCTGGTACGACGAGCGGACTTCGGGGGCGCGAGCGTGACCATGTCGAGAAGCGGTGACCTGGCGTACGTGGCCGGAGACTTCGCGGGGGGGCTGGAGACTCGGCTCGTCTGGGTGGATCGTTCCGGCGACGTGACGCCGCTGGACACCGCCTGGAGCCGTGACTTCGAGGCGTTCGCGATCTCACCCGACGGCAGCCAGATCGCCGTCAATATCGTCGAAGGTGATGGCTCCGACATCTGGGTTCGCCCCATCGACACCGGGCCCGCCCGCAAGCTCACCTTCGAAGGATCCGTCTCGGACCCGGCCTGGCTCCCGGACAGCGAATGGGTCGGGTACTGGTCGGACGGCGCGATCTGGCGCCGGCGCGCCGACGGCTCCGGGGGTCCGGTGCGCGTCGCGGACAGCGAGGAAGCGCGCTACCTGCAGTGGACCCGAGACGGCCGGTGGGTGACCTACAACGACCAGAACGCCATCTACCTCCTGGAACTCGACGACGAGGGTCTGGCCACCGGGGAGCCACGGATCCTGATCGACGACCTCGCCGCCGGGTTCGAAGGCCAGGCCACCGTCTCGCCGGACGGCCGCTGGATCGCCTTCATCAATCTCGGAATGGGGTCACCCCGGACCTTCGTCCGCCCCTTCCCCGACGTCGACGCCGGAGACTGGCTCCTCACCGACATGCCCGCCGCGTCCCCTGCCTGGTCGGCGGACGGCACCGAGCTGCTGTTCCGGGCGACCGAGACGAACGAGCTCTGGTCCGCTGCGGTCGTGCCGAGCGAGAGTTTCGCGTGGGCGGCGCCCCGGAGGCTGTTCGACCTGGGTGGCCTCGCGCTCGCTCGCGGCGGCCGGGGGCCGATCACATCGGCACCGGGTGAAGATCGGTTCCTGGTCCGTGAGGACCCCGGATTCACCGAGGACCAGCAGCTCGTACTGATCCAGAACGCCTTCCGACTGCTCGACGAGCAGGTCGGAAACTAGGCCGCCGTCATGGAGCAATGGGTCGTCGTCTCCATCGTCATCGCCCTCTATCTGGCGGTGACCCTCACGATCGGGCTCGTCTCCGGCCGGCGCGCGTCGAAGAGCGTGCAGGGCTACGTGGCGGGCGACCGCAGCTTCAACCTGCTCGTCATGTACTTCGTGACGGGCGCCATGGTGTTCAGCGCCTTCGCCTTCCTCGGTGGACCGGGGTTCGCATACGGACGGGGTGCGGCGGCCTTCTACATCCTCGCCTACGGGGCGCTCGGGATGGCGCCCTTCTACTGGCTGGGGCCGCGGGCGGCGAAGGTCGGGCGACGCCATGGCTACGTGACTCAGGCGCAGCTCGTCACGGGCCGCTTCCCCTCGAAATGGCTCTCCGTGGGGCTCGCGGTGATGAGTGTGGCGGCGTTCGTGCCCTACATCACGCTGCAGATGCGCGGCGCGGGCATCGTGATCGAGGTGGTGACCGAGGGACACGTCCCGCTCTGGCTGGGGGCCGCGCTCTCGTACGGGATCGTGGTGCTCTACGTGCTCAAGGGGGGCGTCGCGGCGGTCGGATGGACCAACACCTTCCAGGGCATCATCATGCTGGTGATCGCCTGGACCTTCGGGCTCTGGCTGCCCTTCGAGCTGTACGGCGGGGTCGGCGCGATGTTCGAGCGGATCGCGACCGAGCGACCCGACATGCTCACCCTCCCGGGCCTCGCCACCGCCTGGATCGGTGAGGACGGCGGCACGCCGTGGACCTGGGGCGCCTACTCGAGCTCGATCCTGGTCAGCGTGATCGGGGTCACGATGTGGCCGCACCTCTTCATGAAGGCGTTCACCGCCAAGGACGAAAAGACGCTGCGTCGCACCGTCGTCCTCTTCCCCACCTTCCAGCTCTTCCTGATCCCGATCTTCCTGATCGGCTTCGCGGGGATCCTCGTCACCGGGCTCAGCCTCGACAATCCCGACTACATCCTGCCGGAGCTCATCCTCAACACCGGGCTTCCGCCGATCATCGTCGGGCTGTTCTGCGCCGGTGCGCTGAGCGCGTCGATGTCCACCGGGGACGCGCTGCTGCACGCCGCGGCGAGCATCACGGTGGAGGACGGGATCAATCCGCTGCGAGGAGGGAAGCCGACCGAGGGGCACCTCGCCGGGTACGCAGACCGGCGCGCCGACGGACCGGAGGACGAGGTCGGCGGCTCGGCCGGGACGCGCGACCGGCGTCCCCTCACCGACGACCAGCAGCGTCGTCTCATGCGGTGGCTGGTCGTGATCATCGGAATCGTGGCCTACGCCTTCGCGCTCGACCCCGAGTCCAGCCTCGTCATCCTGCTGCTCTCCGCCTACGGGCTGATCGCCCAGCTGGCGCCTCCCGTCTGGGCCGCCCTCTACTGGAAGCGGGCCACCACGAAGGGCGTGCTCGCCGGCTTCGTCGCGGGTGCCGCCACCACGCTGCACTTCTTCTACTGGTCCAACCAGAAGCCCTTCGGCATCCACGAGGGAATCCTCGGGCTGCTCGTGCACGTGCCGGTGCTGATCATCGTGTCCCTGCTGACGCAGCCGCAGGGCCGGGAGCAGATCGCGCGGTTCTTCCCGGAAAAGAGCGAGGGCCCAGCCTAGACCGCCTCGCCCCCCGCGACGATGCGTCTGTGGTAGTCGATCTGCCCCAGGTGCCAGCCGAGGTGCCATGTCAGGTGGGTGAGGAAGGTGGTCGCCGGCGTACCTTCCCCCCCGAGTGACGCCGGGAGCGTCGCGGGATACCCGGCGAGGAGCGCCTCGTCGGTCATGCCCTCGAGGGTGTCGCGCATGCTCTTCTGGCACGCCCGGATGCGCCGCACGATCTCCGCGCGGGGCACGTCCCGATCACCGAACTCCCCCTCCCGGTCCCGCACGTAGCCGGTCTCGCCGAGCACCGAGCCCACGAAGTGCTCGAGGTTGCCGGCGAGGTGAAGCGCGAGCGTTCCCGCCGAGTTCTTCACCGAGCCGGGCGTGCGCCAGAGGTCGGCCTCGTCGGGGTAGGCCTCGACTTCGCGGATGAGCCGGTCGAGCTCGCGGACGATGATGGAAGCCCAGGCGGGGCCGAGGGTGGGGTCGGTCATGTTCTCATGTCAGGTGGTGGACGGGAGCGAAGAGGGGGTCGCGGGCACCCCGACGAAGCGTCGGCGTCGGTCTGGCGGGCGGCACTCGACGAGCGAGGATAGTGCCGGCCGCACTCCGTGAAGGCCAGCCGGGGGCCGCGTAACCCCGCGAGAGACCTCGCCTCGCACCATGTTCGCCCCTATCCTGTCGATCATGACCGACTCCGACATCGGCGCCCGCGGCGTCCCAGACCGGCTCGCCGCCGCCCTCGCCGACCGCTACCGCATCGAGCGCGAGCTCGGGCAGGGCGGCATGGCCACCGTCTACCTCGCGGAGGACCTGAAGCACAACCGCCGGGTGGCGATCAAGGTGCTCAAGCCCGAGCTGGCGGCGGTGGTGGGCGCCGAACGATTTCTCGCCGAGATCGAGACCACCGCCCAGCTCCAGCATCCGCACGTGCTGCCGCTGTTCGACTCGGGCGAGGCCGACTCGTTCCTGTACTACGTGATGCCTCACGTGGACGGCGAGACGCTTCGCGACCGGCTCGAGCGGGAGCGGCAGCTTCCGGTGGACGAGGCGGTCACGATGGCGGGCAAGATCGCGTCGGCCCTGGCCTACGCACACGAGAACGGCGTGCTGCACCGTGACATCAAGCCGGCCAACGTCCTGCTTTCCCGCGGCGAGCCACTGGTCGCGGATTTCGGGATCGCGCTGGCGCTGGGGTCGGCGGGTGGAGGTCGGCTGACCGAGACCGGACTCAGCCTCGGTACGCCGTACTACATGAGCCCCGAGCAGGCGACGGGCGATCAGTACGTCGGCCCGCCGAGCGACATCTACGCGCTCGGCTGCGTCCTCTACGAAATGCTGGTCGGCGATCCGCCGCACGGCGGAAGCACGGCCCAGGCGGTCCTCGGCAACATCATCGCCGGCGATCCGGTGAACCCGAGGAAGAAGCGCGCCTCGATCCCGCCGAACGTGGATGCGGCCATTCGGAAGGCCCTGGAACGGCTCCCGGCCGACCGCTTCGCGCGTGCCGACGACTTCGCGCAGGCACTCCGGGATCCGGGCTTCCGGCACGGGGAGGCGCACTCAGCCGCGGCCGGAGGCGGTGGGAGCGGGATCTGGAAGCCGCTCGCCATCGCGGCCTCGGTCGTGGCGCTCGGCGCGATGGGCTGGGCCCTCTCGAGCGGGGGCGGCCCCTCGTCCGGCGTCCGTGACATCGGTCTTCCGTACGAGGCTCCGCTGCTCGCCGGCCGGAATTCCCCTGCGATGGCGGTCGCACCCGACGCCTCCTTCGTCCTGTATGACGCGCCTCAGGGGGAGGGAACGCAGCTGTGGTACCGAAGCCTGGAGGGACTCGAGGCTCGACCGATCCGCGGGACGGAGGGCACGCTCGGAGCACCCATGATCTCGCCGGACGGCACGCGCGCCGCCTTCTACGCCGACAACCAGGTCAAGGTGGTCGACCTCGCGTCGGAAGAGGTCACCGTCGCCGGCTCGGCCGACATCGTGCAGGGTGGCCGGTGGCTCGACGACGGACGGCTCTTCTTCTCGACCGACGACGGTCGCCTCCTGCGCTGGTTCGATCCGGAGGCGGGCGAGGTGCGGCGGGCCGAGGCCGACTACTGCCTCTACCCCCTCCCTCTCGACGGGTCCGACCGCGTCCTGTGCAGCGGAGGCAGCTGGAAATTCGCCTTCGCCCGTGATCTGGCGGATCCGCTGAAGCACGAACCGTGGACGCGCTCCGCCGGCGCAGGGCGGCCCGGTGCGAGCGTGCGTGGCGTGCAGTTCGAGATCGTCGACGACGAGTACCTGGTGTATCTCGCGCTGGACGGCGCGCTCACCGCGGCTCCCATCGTCGATCGCGCCGCTGGCACCGTCGGCCGCTCGGTTACCCTCGTTCGGGGCATACGGCGCGAGAGCTACTCGGGCGCCGGGCAGTGGGACCTCGCCGAGGACGGTACGCTCGTCTACGGCCTCGGCATCAATGCGGAGACCGGCCGACTCGTACGGATTTCGCAGGAGGGCGACATCGCGACGCTGAACGTCGACGAGGCGGTGCACCTCCGGTATCGCGAGAGCCCCGACGGACGCCGCCTCGCCACGGTGGTCGAGGTCCTGGAGGGACAGGAGCTCCGCGTCTACGACCTCGAGACCGGCGCCTACGAGACCGTCGAGGAGCGCTTCTTCATCGGCATGCCCCAGTGGAGCCCGGACGGTACGCAGCTCGTCTACAACATGAACGACGAGGACGGCTTCGACGACACGGCGATCTTCATGCGGCGGCTCAACAGCACCGAGCCGGCCCGACCGATCCTCCGGATTCCCGGCGGGGGCGGTGTGCAGGCGAGCACCTTCCTGAGTGCCGACTCGCTCCTGGTTGGCGTCGGGAACGTCGAGGAGCGCTCGTATCTCCTCGATCCGACCACCGACCCGGCCGAGGTCGATACGCTGCCGATCCGCGCGGGCTTTCTGGCCATCTCGCCCGACCGCCGCTGGATCACCTTTCAGGAGCCGGGCACACCCGGTGTCTATCTGCAGCCGTGGCCCGACCTGGATCGCCGCTACACCGTGGTGACCGACGGCGCCGAGCCGCAGTGGCTCTCGGACGGCCAGCTCGTCTACTACGCGGAGGCGGGCAGCCGGACCGGCGCCCGCGGCGCCTTCGCCTTCGACCGGGTTCAGATCAGCGCGTCGAGCGACCCGCCCCACGGTGAGCCTGTCCCCATGATCCGGGACCCCCGCTTCGCCGACACCCCCGGGTGGTCGCACGCCCCCTCGAGCGACGGCCGGCTCATCTACCTGCAGGGCCCCGAGGACAACCTCGTCCGCTATCTGCGGGTCGTCCCCGGCTGGGTCGACGAGATGAAGGCGGCGGTAGACGAGGCGAACCGGTAGCCGTTCAGGGCTACTGCTCCACCCCACGGAGCACCGCCGCCAGCGCATCGCCACCGTCCACGCTCGGCCGAGGCGCGTCCGTCGTCACGATCGTCCCGTCGGGTGCGATCACGATGAAATCGGGAGTCCCGGTGACGGCCCACGTCGATCGAATCTCCTCCGTCGAGAGAATGTGCTCGCCGCCCAGCCCGAACTCCTCGATGGCATCTCGCCACGGCCCGTCCTGGTCCCACCCCAGATTGAGGAAGACCACGTCGGGGTCGGTCTCGGCCATCCGCCGGCGGAGCTGCTCGAGGTGCGGCATCTCGCCGCGGCTCCACGGGCACCAGCTGCCCCAGACCGTGAGGAGGACCGTGCGGCCCTCGAAATCGGCGAGGCCCAGCTGCCCTCCGTCGACGTGCTCGGCCACGAGGGCCGGTGCGGCCTGGCCCGGCGCAAGCTGCTGCCGCTGCGCTGCGGCCCACTCGATGAAGGCGCGGTCGTGCTTGCTCGAGGCCGTACGGGCGAAGTCTTCCACCAGCTCGCTGACCTCGCGCGTGTAGTCCTCCGAGCGCAGCATGGACGCCATCACCTCGAGCGCCAGCGCGTCCTTGAGCGCCGGAGAGGAGGTGGCGGCGCGTCGAAAGTGATAGAAGCCGGACGGTGCGGCCGTTCCACCGAGGGCCTCCACGGTTTCCCAATAGGTCCGATCGAGCTCGTCACCCAGCGTCTCGACGTAGCGCATCGCGTACGCCGCGCCCGGGGCGTCGGCCCGCGCCAGGAGCGCCGCGCGGCTGATGGACCGGATCTCCGCCTGCAGCTCCGGCGAGTCGTCGAGGATGTCGGTCGCCCACGCCCGGATCCGATTCACGCGCGCAACGTTCTCGGCGAGGAGGATCTGCTCGTACCGCTCGGACAGGCCGGCGTCCTCCACGAAGACATCCATCTCGAGGTGGACGGCCGCCGCATCGTCGAGATACCGGGCCAGCTCCATCCCGCCCGGGCCCGCCTCCGTCCTCGCGTAGGCCGCCTGGAGGTGATCCTTCCAGGTCTCCTCGTACCCGCCGGTCACCAGGAGCGCCGGACCTGCGGCCCCCTCTCCGGTCACCTGCAGCGTGGCTTCCTCGCCTTCACCCGACTCCTCGAACCGCACGTCCGCCCCGGGCTCGAGCCAGAACGGATTGAACTGCCGGGACGCGGTACGCATCAGGACGAAGACGGGACTGGTGGCATCGAGCGAGATGCGGAAGTCCCTCGCGGGCTGCGACTGCATCTCCATGTTCTGTCCCGCGGCCCCCAGCATCACGCGGAGGACGCCGACGTCCACGGTCCCTTCCTCGCTCAGGGATCCGGACAGTCGGATCTGCTGCGCGGAGGCATCGGCCGGCTGGAACGGGAGCGCGAAGATCGCGAGCAGAAGAGTGAGTCGGAAACGGCGCATCGGGTGTGTCCGGAGTGGGGGATCAGGCGTGGGTATCCGGCCCACCTACGGTGACTCCGCGGACGATGTTTCGAACCGACGCACGGCAGGCGTACGGCGACGGATGCGCCGTCGACAGCTGCAGAGATCGCGCCGCCGAGGGGTCGCCGAGGGTGGTTCGTCAGGCGCGCTGGACCAGCTCGAGGTCGGTTTCGGGAAAGTCGTCTCCGACGCACAGCAGGGGCTCGCCCGTGAGGCGTGCGACCGCATAGGTCATGCAGTCGCCGAAGTTCAGCCCGGCGGGGTGCCGGCCCTTCCCGAAGCGGCGGAAGGCATCGACCGCCTCCCGCCAGTGCACCTCGCCGAAGCGGATCTCCTCGATCTCGAACTCGTCGAGCAGTCGCTCCAACAGGCCCGGTGCGCGGTCACCGAGTCGAGCCTCGAGGACGATTCCGGTCTCGGTCAGGGTCGGCGTCCCGACGGCGGCGATGTCCGCGCCCGCAAGCGAGTCGACGAGGCGTTCGTGACCCGGCTCCCGGAAGACGACCGCGAGCAGCGCGGAGCTGTCGACGACCACGCTCAGACCCCCGCGTCGCCGTAGCCGAGGATCTCCTCCCGCTCGGCCTTGGAAGGGGCCCGCGCGCCATCCGGGATCCGGGACCAGACTTCCCGCTTCAGGAATCGCTCGAGTCGGTCGGTCCGTGCCCGCTCGTCGATCCGTAGCCGGAGCCGCCGCAGGCGGTCGTCCATCGCCCGCCGGACCGCTTCGGTCTTGGACTCGCCGGTGAGTTCCGCGACCTCACTCACGAGACGTTCGACCTCCGGGTTCTTGATGTTGAGCGGCATGAGACCCTCTCCAATGGTTGAATTACCCCACAATGGTGTATCCGCGAAGTCCGCTCAAGGATTCGTGGATCGTCTTGCCACCGTCGAGGTCCCTGCGCACCCTGAGTTCGACGCTCGTCCCCGTTTCACACCCCCAGGCCCGCGCCATGGCTTCGCTTCGCAACTCGACTACCACTTCCCCCGCACGGACTGCACGTTCCGCGATCGGGGTCCTCCTCCTTGCCGGCCTTCTGGCGCCCGTTCCGGGCACTGCCCAGGCGGGTCCCGGCGCGGACACCGGCTACTTCTTCCCCGAGGGCACGACGTTCGACGCGTCGATCCCCTCCCCGGAGGAATTCCTCGGCTACCCGATCGGCAGCTTCCACACGCGGCACGATCGGATCGTGGCGTACATGGAGATGCTCGCGGAGGCCTCGGACCGGGCGTCGTTCCAGATCATCGGGTACACGCACGAGCATCGGCCGATGCCGGTGCTGACGATCTCCGCGCCGGAGCACCTCGAGCGGCTCGAGGAGATCCGTGTGGCGCACATGGCGGCCACGGAGGCGGAGCCTGGAGATGGCGGATCGGACGCGGCGGGCCCGAACGGAAACCTCCCCGTCATCGTCCACCTCGGCTACGGCGTGCACGGTAACGAGACGTCCTCCTCCGAGGCGGCCATGCTCACCGCATACTGGCTGGTGGCGGGCACCGGAGCGGACGTCGTGCGCTACCTCGACGAGGGCGTCTGGCACGTCGAGCCGGTGCTCAACCCGGACGGGCGCGACCGGCACACGAACTGGGCCAACATGCACCGGTCCGAGCCCTTCGTGACCGACCCCCTCGACCGCGAGCACAACGAGGTGTGGCCGGGCGGCCGCACGAACCACTACTGGTTCGACCTGAACCGCGACTGGCTCCCGCTCGTGCATCCGGAGAGCCAGGCTCGCATCGATTTCCATCAGGCGTGGCGCCCGCAGGTGGTGACCGACTACCACGAGATGGGCACGTCGAGCACGTACTTCTTCGAGCCGAGCGAGCCGGTCGGGTCGTGGAATCCGCTC
>Ga0102929_1001113_pt1 | contig 16045 bp, 13 predicted proteins | sample SalPonR1_B_D2_MG_FD_78510 | JGI IMG/M metagenome (GOLD analysis project Ga0102929, IMG submission 78510) | Salt pond soil microbial communities from South San Francisco under conditions of wetland restoration - Salt Pond MetaG R1_B_D2_MG | ecosystem: Environmental > Aquatic > Marine > Intertidal... | reverse complement strand
TTGTCCAGCTCCCAGGTTTCCAGGCTGAAATTGACCCGGGCCTCGACCAGGGGCTGGACCTGGTGAACGCCGTAGCCGACCTTACCGGACTTCTGGGATTTCGGCATGGACAGCCTGCCGAGCGTCACGCAGGAATGACCGATACCGTGCGGGCCGTCGACATCGACGAATTTCCTGGCCGACAGGTTGGCGATCAGGGTTTCTTTGGCCATCTCGTCGATTTCGTCCCAGCCCTGCGGGCTGATGGGCGCGAGATTTCTGCGAAGCAAATCCATAACTGCCTCCTTTAAAGCGATGCGTTATTTTTTCAGACTGCCGATGCCGAGTCCTTGACCTGCGGAAGCGGACGGCAGAGACGCTTCCTGGCTTTCTCCCTTGCCTTCGGCTGTTGCTGCCGCATCGGCGCCACCCAGAAACTCCTCTTCGACCTCCTGGGCGCCCTCCTGGTAGAACTTCTCTTCCTCCGGCTCGATTTCCATGAGCAGGCGCAGAAATTCACCGGCATGAACCTTTTCCTCATCGGCGATGTCCTGCAAAACTTTCTGGGCCAGCACATTGTCGGTCGACTCGGCGAGTTGCTGGTAAAGTTGGATCGCTTCGTATTCCGCCGCGATCATAAAGCGAATGGCACGCACCAGCTCTTCGTGGGTCACCATGCGGTCATGCTTCAGGACACTGAAAGGGTTGCCGAACTCGGGCATTGCACTCCTCCTTGGTTATGACACTCTTTTTGTCAAATCCGGCCGCCGGGCCTGCCTGCCGGTTCACGTGATCGGGTTCCAACCACAAATATAACGGAAAATCTTCGTACCGCCAGCCGCCGTCCGCCGGCTTATCATCCGGCAAGGCAGGCTTCCGGCAGGCATTTATGTCCTTTCCTGCAGAAAATCAACCACCCGCTCGCCGACCTGGTTGGAGGCGTTGACGCAATCGTTGAGACCGACGCCAAAGAAGGCATTGCCGGTAAGAAACAGGCCGGGGAGAGCTTCGAGTCGCTCCCGGGTTGCCGCGACCCGCCGGGCATGGCCCGGCACGTACTGGGGAATGGCCCGCTGATGGCGAAAGATCCGCAGGAAATCCGGCTCTTCCTTGATGCCCATGATCTTCTGCAGATCGAACAAGGAGCGCTTCAGGATTTCTTCGTCGGACAGTTCGATCGCCTTGGGATTGGTGGCGCCGCCCATCATGGAGCGCAGCAGGACATGTCCCTCCGGCGCGCGCTCCGGGAAAATGCTCGAATCCCAGAGGGTTCCAAGGATGTTGCAGCCCTCCCGCTTGGGAATCAGGTAACCGAAGCCATCCAGATCATGATTGATCCGGTCCCGCTCATAACCAAAGCAGACCACATTCATGGGGGCATAGGGAATCGCCGCGCAAAGATCGGCGAGCTCCGGATCGACCGGGCGGACCAGCTTAGTCAGGACATGGGCCGGGGCCGCCGAGACAACGATCTCGGCATCGGTGGTGCTGCCGTCGGCGAGTTCCACCTGCCAGCCGCCGTCGACCCGTTGCAGGCCGGTCGCTGCGGCATCGGTCCGCACCTGTCCCTGGAGACCTTCGACAGTCGCGTCAGTGAGGGCCTGAATGCCCTCGACGAAGGAGGTCAGGACGCCGCCGGGCCCGGCCGCGCTGGCCACCTGCTTGCCGGCCTTGATTTCGGCTTTTTTCTGCTTGCCCAGCTTGATCATTGCCCGCAGCAGGCCGCCATACTCCTGCTCGAGTTCGTGGATCCTCGGGAAACAGCTGCGCAAACTCATGTTTTCCGGGTCGCCGGCAAAGATTCCGGAGACCATCGGTCCGATCAACTTGTCCAGCGCTTCGCTGCCGAGCCGCCGCCGGGCGAATTCTGCCAGGGTTTCATCGGCGCCGTCAGTGCGCTTCGGCACGACTATTTCGCCCGCCAGCCGCAGTTTGCCGGGCCAGCTGATCAGCTGCGACTTGAGAAACATCGGACCGTTCTCCGGCAGCTGGTGCAGGGTCCCTTCGCTGTAAATAAAGCGCTTGCGGGCATTGTCGTTGGACCGTTCCAGGTCGCCGCGAATGCCCAGATGATCGCAGAGTTCGAGCGTCATCGGCTTGCTGTCGAGAAAGCCGTTGGGGCCCCACTCGCAGAGATAACCCTCCTCCTTGATGCTCCAGATTTTGCCGCCGGTCCTCTGGTCGCGCTCGAGAACTTCGGTCTCGACCTCAACCCCGGCCTGGGCGGCCAGCCTTTCGATCGCGTGGGCGGTGGACAAGCCGGAAATGCCGGCGCCTATAATGATAATACGGGTCATGGTTTCCTCCGGAAATCGGGGCACGGAATGCGGCCCGCATAACGCAAACGTGCTGCGTGCAAGGCTTTTTCTCGAACCGTCCCCGAATTGCTTAAGCCAGATTTTTCAAAGCGATACTCATTACGCAAAACGTGCCCGGCCCGAGCTTTGATGCCGAAGACCTGCTCGTGCTTGACCGAGGCTTCAATGGGCCAGTGAACCCAGGTAACCCATATGGGGATCATCGAGTTGGGCGGCGATGTTTTTCAGGCCCGCCTCCAGGTCCGGATATTGCAGTTCCACAGCCAGTTCCCGGAGCATTTTATGGTTGTTCATGCGCCGCGACTCCGAAAGATAGGACATCATCATCGGATTCATGACTTGCCGGGCCTCCGCCAGGGAGACCCTGGGCGGCCGGTCGAGGTCGAGCAGATCGGCGACTGCGTCGAAATACCCGGTCATCGTCCCCGGCTGACCATCACTGACATTGTAGATCTCGCCGTCGCCGGCCCGCTGTGCCGCGGCAACGCAGACGACCGCCAGGTCGTCGGCATGGATACGATTGGTCGGCGGTGAATCTTCCTCGGCGAGGACCGGATGCCCCTGCCTGATTCGGGCGATCGGCAGCCGGCCCGGTCCGTAGATGCCGGTCACGCGCAGAATGACGATCGGCACCCCGTTGGCCTGCCCCCATTCCTGCAGACGGGTTTCCGCATCCAGGCGCCGCTTGGCCCGGCTGGTCTGCGGATTGACCGGTGTCGTTTCATCGACCTGCCGGCCGCCGCAGTCGCCGTAAACGCCGCTGGTACTCATATAGAGGATTTTGGCGGGAGCCTGAAGCTGCTCCAGCGCCTGGCAGAAGTTGCGCATCCGCGTATCCACAGGCCCACCGCCGGGGGGTGGAGCCAGGTAGAAAATCTGTCGGCCCGCTGTGGGCAGACCGACGAGGCTCTCCGGGCGGTCGAGGTCGGCGGCAACCGGCTCGATTCCCTCACCTTTCATTCGCTGTGCACTCTTCGGGGATCGTGCGACGGCCGCGACCCGGCGTCCGTCAGCCCGCACCAGGCGGGCGACCCGAACCCCGATATCACCGCAGCCGACAATCAAAGCATCTTTGGACATCTGCCACTTCTCACTCATTGCTGAGGCCTCAATTTTGCCGGAGTGATTTTTCAATCATCTCGCCGACATCTCTGGACAAGCCTTCGCGCCTCCGGATTCTCTGCAGCTGGGCCCGCATCAGGCCTTGCCGTTTTTGATCGAACCGCCGCCAGCGGATCAAGGGCCCGACCAGCCGGGCCGCAACTTGGGGATTGAAGGCATCCAGTGCCATCACCTGGTCAGCGACGAAACGATAGCCTTCTCCGGTAGGAACATGCAAGGCGGCCGGGTTGGCATGGGAGAAGGCACCGATCAGGGACCGCACCCGATTCGGATTCTTGAGGGTGAAGGCCGGATGTCGGATCAGCTCCTGCACCTGAGCGAGGGTTTCCTCGCCGGGGGCGATGGCCTGCAGGGTGAACCACTTGTCGACCACCAGCGGGTCGTCCTGGTAATGATGGTAAAAAGCTGCCAGGGCTTCCTGCCAGTGAGGCAGCCGGTTGTGGACCAGGCAGGTTAAAGCCGCCAGACGGTCGGTCATATTGTCGGCATCGGTGAACTGTTGGAAACAGTGGTCGGCAGCGGGCCCGGTCTGCAGCATGGTCAGGTAGCCGATGCAGAGATTCTTGAGACTCCGCCGGCCGATTTCTTCAGCAGTCGCGGTATAGGAACGCCGGGAGATCATGCCGTGCATGACCTCGGCAAAAGCGCTTTCCAGCTCCTCGGCAAGATTGCGGCGCAGCTTCTGGCGCGCAGCATGAATGGCGCCGGGGTCGGCAACCGCCATAGCTTCGGCCAGTTCGATCTCGCTCGGCAAAGTCAGGACCAGACTCAACAGGGCCGGATCAGCGTCACGATCGGTCAGTGATTTACGAAAAGCATCCGAAAAATGGGTCGGCACCGGCAATTGCTGCTCGTTCCGGAAGGCCTCGGTCATCTCCAGCAGCAGTTCCCGGGCCAGGCGCTGCCCGGCTTCCCAGCGATTGAAGGCATCGCTGTCGTAGGCAAGCAAAAAAGCCAGGTCGTCCGACCCGAGCGGGCATTCCAGCCGGACCGGTGCCGAGAACTCCCTGAGCAGGGAAGGGACCGGTGGCTGGGCGACTCCTTCGAGAAGAAAGGTCTGCTCCGGTTCCGTCACCCGCAGGACCAGGGTTTCTGCCGGCGGATCAGGGGACCCGGCCAGGCGGATAAGCTGATCCCTGCCGTCCCGGCCCGGCAGGCCGATGGCCAGCGGAATCAGGAAGGGCTTCTGCGGCGTCTGCCCCGGCGTGTCCGGACAGCTTTGCCGAACGGTCAGCCGGTAAAGCTGGTCATCGGCATGGTAGTCGCCGCTGACTGCCAGCAGCGGCGTCCCGGCCTGACTGTACCAGCGGCCGAACTGCGCAAGGTCCAGGCCGCCGGCTTCGGCCATGCAAGCCAGAAAATCGTCGGTGGTGACCGCCTGCCCGTCGAACCGCTCCAGGTAGAGACGAACGCCGCGGACGAAAGCGTCAGGGCCGAGCAGGGTCCGGTACATGCGGATCACTTCGGCACCTTTGTGGTAAACGGTGGCCGTATAGAAATTGTTGATTTCCACATAACTGTCGGGACGTACCGGATGCGCCATGGGCCCGGCATCCTCCGGGAACTGCGCATTGCGCAGCAGCCTGACGTCGCTGATCCGCTTGACCGGCCGCGAACCCATGTCGGCGGAAAACTCCTGGTCGCGGAAGACCGTCAAGCCCTCTTTCAGACTGAGCTGGAACCAGTCCCGGCAGGTGACCCGGTTGCCGGTCCAATTGTGGAAATACTCGTGACCGACCACGCCTTCAATGGCCTGGAAATCGGCGTCCGTCGCCGTCTCGGGGTTGGCGAGAACGTACTTGGAGTTGAAGATGTTCAAGCCCTTGTTTTCCATGGCTCCCATGTTGAAATCGTCCACGGCGACGATCTTGTACTCTTCGAGGTCGTATTCGAGACCGTAGACCTCTTCGTCCCAGCGCATGGCTCGTTTCAGCGACTCCAGAGCATGGTCGCACTTGTCGCGGTTGCGCTCTTCGACGAAAATCTGCAGATCCACGGTTTTCCCCGAGCGTGTCGTAAAGCTGTCGCCGACCGCAGTCAAGCGCCCTGCCACCAGGGCGAACAGGTAGCTGGGTTTGGGGAATGGATCCCGGAAGGCCGCGTAGCGGCGGCCATCGTCCAAATGCCCGGAATCGGTGCAGTTGCCATTGGCAAGCAGGACGGGATTGTCATGCGCATCGGCGACCAGGGTGACCTGGAAGCGTGCCATCACATCCGGGCGATCGGGATAGAAGGTGATCTTCCGGAACCCCTGAGCTTCACACTGGGTGCAGAAAAGGCCGCCGGAACGATATAGCCCCTCCAAAGCCTCGTTGGCGGAGGGATCGATGGCGACCCTGGTTTCCAGGCGGAAGCAGTCGGGAACCTCCGGAATGGTCAAGCCCTCATCGTCAAGCTGATAGTCGGCGGCGCTCAGGGTTCGGCCATCCAGGGTCATGTCCAGCAATTCCAGCTGCCGCCCATCGAGTGCCAGGGGATTGCGAACCTTGCCCGCGGCCGGATTGCGGCGCATCTGCAGGATGGCTTCGACCTGGGTCCGGGACGGATGCAGATCGAAACGCAGTTCGACTTCGTCCACCAGATAAGCGGGAGGACGGTAATCTTTAAGGTAGTGGGCCTGAAGGTCTTGCGGCATAGGATATCCTGAAACAGTCTGCTCGAAGCAAGGGTTGCCGGTCGATTGCGGATAAGTCCACTGAGCAGATTATCGCAAATCGCCCCGAAGGGTAAAGAACAACCCGCGCAGAATTTCCGTTGTAGGTTTTTGCCAGCAGAACAGGCCTGATTTCCCCCAAGCGCTTCAGACGATCAGCAGGATCCGCAGATCCATCACATTGGTATTGGTCGGACCGGTTTTGAAAAGGTCGCCCAGTTCTGCGAACAGATGGTATGAGTCGTTTTCCTGCAGGGCCTGCCGCAGGTCGAGTCCGAGCGCTTCGGCGCGTGCCAGGGTCGAACTGTCAGCGAAGGCGCCGGCCGCATCTGTCGGGCCGTCGCTGCCGTCGGTTCCCGCACTGAGCAGAACGATCGAACCCTTCCGGTCGAGCAAATCCGCCGCCGCCAGAGCGAACTCCTGATTGCGTCCGCCCAGTCCCGAACCCTTGATGGTCACGGTGCACTCACCGCCGGACAGGATACAGGCAGGGGCTTGCAGGGGATGGCCGCTCTGCAGGATTTCCCGGGCAATGGCGACATGCATGGCGGCAACATCCCTGGCTTCTCCCTCGATCAGAGAAGAGAGAATCAAGCTCTCGTAGCCGAAACTCGCGGCCTTTTCGTGAGCGGCGGCCAGGGCGTCGAAATTGCGGCCGACGAGAAATGTGAAGGTCCGATCGAAGGCCGGGTCGCCCTGCTTGGGTGTTTCTTCCAGCTCGCCATCGGCACCGGCCCGCAGCCGGCTCATCACCTTGTCTGGCAGTTTGTCTTCGATCTGGTATTTTTCGACAATCCTCAGACAGTCGGCAAAGGTTGTCCGGTCGGGCACACAGGGCCCGGATGCGATGGTGTCGAGATCATCGCCGACCACGTCGGAGAGCACCAGGGCAACCAGGGTCGCCGGGAAAACCGCTCGGGCCAACTGCCCGCCTTTGATCCCGGAGAGATGCTTGCGCAGCGCGTTGATCTCATGAATGGTTGCGCCGCAGGCCAACAGGGTGCGGGTGGTGGCCTGCTTGTCCGCCAGGGAGATGCCTGCGACCGGCATCGGCAGGAGAGCGGAGCCTCCTCCGGAGACCAGAAAGATAACCAGAGTCCCTTGGTCTGCGCCTGCCGCCAGGTCGAGGAGACGGCCGGCGGCCTGCTCGCCATTTTCATCGGGAACCGGGTGCCCGGCTTCGCGGATGGCCACCTTCCGCACATCCGCCAGGTGATCGTATTTGACGACAACCAGACCCCCATCGATCCGATCGCCGAGCAGGTCCTCCACGGCTTGGGCCATGACGGCGCCCGCTTTGCCCGCTCCCAGCACCAGAATCCGCTCGAATTGAGTGAGGTCGTAGATCTTCTCCCCGACCCGCAGCCGCTCTCCCTGCAGGTCGCAGCAGCGCATGATGGCGGCATGGGGCTCAACGGCCCGCAGGCCGGCCCGAAAAATCTGTTCGGCATGCTGCCGCATTTCCGTTAGCTTTGCAGGTTGGCTCCGCATGGATAGCTCAGTGCACTTCGAAGAAAGGGCCGGTGCCGACCCGGTGGATTTTCACCAGGTTAGTGGTGCCCGGGTCGGAAACCGGGCTGCCCATGGTGATAACGACAACGTCGCCTTTCCGGACCAGTCCGGCGGACAGCACGGCTGCTTCCACGGAACGGATCTGTGCTTCGGTATCGCCCCTGATATCGACCCGCACCGAGCGCACTCCGGCATAAAGGGCCAGCCGCCGGCGCACTTCCTGGTTCGGCGTCACGCCGTAGATCGGGATATGCGGCCGGAACTTGGAGACCAGGGCCGCCGTGCTGCCGGTCTGGGTGAAGGCCAGGATGGCGGCGGCGCCGACGCTGCGTGCAATCTGGCAGGCGGCCTGACCGATCGCTTCGGGCAGATGCAGGTAACCGCGGTCCCAGAGAACCGGCTCAAAGACCAGCTTGCCCAATTCCGGATCGGCCTCGACGTCCCGGGCGACCCGCACCATCATCGCCACGGCTTCCCGCGGATAGGATCCGGTCGCCGTTTCGGCTGACAGCATCACCGCGTCGGAGCCGTCCAGAATGGCGTTGGCGACGTCGGAGGTTTCGGCCCGGGTCGGCCGCGGGCTGCCGACCATGCTCTCCAGCATCTGGGTCGCTGTGATCACGGGTTTGCCGAGCTGGTTACACTTGCGAATGATACTTTTCTGGATCAGGGGGACTTTCTCGGGCGCCATTTCCACACCCAGGTCCCCGCGCGCCACCATGATACCGTCGGCGACCGCCAGGATTTCGTCAAAGGCCGTCACGGCCTCCGGCTTCTCGATCTTGGCGATCACACGCAGTTCGGCATGCCGTTCGATAAAGTGGTTTTTCAATTGCAGAACGTCTTCGGCGGAACGAACGAAGGACAGTGCGACATAATCCAGTTCGTGATCCAGGCAGAAGGCCAGGTCATCCAGATCCTGTTCGGTCAGGGAAGGGGCCGAAACCCTGACTCCTGGCAGATTAATGCCCTTGCGGTCCTTGAGCAGGCCGCCGACCACCACCCGACACCGCACATGGGGTGCAGACACTTCCTCCACCCGCATCTCCATCAGGCCGTCATCGAGCAGAATCCGGTCTCCGGGGCAGACGTCTTCCGGCAGGTTGCCATAGGTCGTCGGCAGCATTCCCCCCTGGCCCAAAATATCCTCGGTGGTCACCGTCACCTGTTCGCCGGCGACCAGCATCATCCGTCCATCCCGCAGGCTGCCGACCCTGATCTTGGGTCCCTGCAGATCGCCGAGAATGGCGACCGCCCGCTTGCGGTTGGTGGAGAGATCGCGGATCGTAGCAACGATCTGAGCCATCTCGCTGTGCCGGCCATGGGAGAAATTCAGTCGGAACACATCGGCCCCGGCCTCCATCAGGTCATGCAGAACGGCACGGTCGGAACTGGCCGGACCTATGGTTGCGACAATCTTGATGCGGCGAAAGATGCCTTCTTCAACGGTCATGGTCAAAGAGCTCCGTATCAATAGATGAAATCCCGAAAAGTGTAACACATAATGCTGCAAAAGAAGATGACCGGCAAACCCTGCCTTGACTCATCTGTCCCGCCGGGTCAAAATGCCGCGAATTCTAAAGAAAGCCTGCCGAGGGATCATGATCTACTCCCCGCCGTTCTGGGCGATGGCGCTGGCCAACCTCGCCCATACCGCCAGTTTTACAGCATTTTTCCTGTTGCCCCTGTACATCCTCGAGCAGGGCGGCGACCAGGGCGATATCGGCATCCTCATGGGGGTTTTCACTCTGGCCTCCGCCCTGTTCCGGCCATGGATCGCCGACATGATCGACCGGCTCGGCCGCAAGCGAAGCTATACCCTCGGCACCCTGATCATGTTCGGACTTCCCTTGTTGTATCTGCTGTTCGATGATCCGCTCGGCCGAGCCTACCCGCTCTTTCTGCTGATCCGGATCCTGCATGGCATCGGCATGGCAACCTGTTTCACTGCCGTATTTACCTATATCGGCGACCTGCTGCCTGCCAATCGCCTCAATGAGGGGATTGGCATGTTCGGCATTTCCGGACTGGTCGGCATTGCGCTCGGCCCGTTTTTAACGGAAATGGCCTTGGACCGTTATGGCTTCGCGGGTCTGTTTGTGACGGCCTCGGCCCTCGGCGCCGTTGCCCTGCTGGCGCACCTGCCGCTCAAGGAGAGCTTTCGATCGACGGGCGTCAAGGGTCCGAGCTTCTTCGCCCTTCTGAAGCAAAGAAAACTGCTGACCGTCGGCCTGCTTGCCGTTCTGTTCGGCATCGGCATCGCCGGCACCAGCAATTTCGTTGCCCCGCTGGCTGAGCAGCGCGGCCTGTCGCTGATTTCCGTCTATTTCATCAACTATTCGGCCGGCGCAATTATGACCCGGATCGTCGGCGGCCGCCTGGCCGACCTCTATGGTGAAACCAGGATCCTGCCCTACGGGATTGTAATTTATGCGGCCGGCATGCTGCTGCTGCCCCTGGCCGCCAGCCTGCCCTACCTGGCCGTGATGGGCGTTTTCGCCGGCATCGGCCACGGGATATTGTTCCCTTCTCTCAACAGCATGGCTATCCGCGACCAGCCGGCAGAACTCCGCGGCAAGCTGACGGGGATTTTTACCGGTGGAATCGACAGCGGGGCCTTTGCAGGGTCCTTGACCTTGGGCTATATTGGCCAGTGGTTGGGCCTGAATGCCCTGTTCCTGTTTGCCGGAGCCCTCATGCTGACGGGTGTGTTCCTGTTCCGTTTCCCCCGGGGCAGGTGACGCTGGCCCTCCGCGGGGATGCCGTACTGCACACTGACCTTGAGCCCCTTGCCGGGAGCCGGGCTTTCACTCCAGAACGGATGCGAAATCATGAATATCACGCATTTCTTCAAGCATGATGCCTATCACACCCAGCCCCGCCCGATCGGTTGGCTGACCAAAACCTTTCCGAGCGTCGCCTTCTACCGCCAGATCCTGGCCCTGGTCCTGCGCAGCAGCCGACTGGCGACCCGGGGAGATTACGACCTCGCCGCCTGGCAGGCCAGCAGCATCGAATCCCTCAAAATCCTCGAAAATGTCGGCTGCCAGATTCATATAACCGGCCTGCAGCATCTCGCCGAGATTGATGAACCCTGTGTCTTCATCGGCAACCACATGAGTACCCTCGAAACCTTCGCTCTGCCGGCCATTCTGCTTAACGGCAAGACAGATCTGACCTACGTGGTCAAGCGCAGCCTGACCGAGTACCCTTTCTTCAAACATGTTATGAACACTCGGAACCCCATCGTTGTCGACCGGGTCAACCCTCGGGACGACCTGAAGGCCGTCATGACGGAGGGAACCCAGAGACTGGAAAGCGGTTATTCGGTCATCATTTTCCCCCAGCATACCCGGTCCGTGGAATTGACCCCGGACACCTTCAACAGCATCGGCGTCAAACTCGCAGCCAGAACCGGCGCCAAGGTGGTGCCGGTCGCACTCCTGACCTGGGCCTGGAGCCAGGGCAGGTTCCTCAAGGACTTTGGCCCCCTGATCCCCTCGCGACCGATCCATTTCGCCATCGGCAAGCCGATGGCGATCTCGGGCAAAGGACAGCAGGAACATGAACAGGTGATACGCTTTATCCAGGAGCATATGGAAAAATGGCGGAAATAAGTGGCCCCGGGAGCCTGTCGGGCTATACGACAGACTCCTGGCGGCCCTTGATTCCGTCGGACGGCATGACTATATTGAACAGCGCTAAAGGAAAGCGTTAAAAAAATCGACCGTTTATGAACCGGTCCTGAAAGGTTCCACCATGGCCAAAGATTATTATTCAGTACTCGGCGTTGAAAAAAAAGCCAGCCCGGAGGATATCAAGAAAGCCTATCGCAAACTGGCCCTGAAATACCATCCGGACAAAAACCCGGATGACAAAGAAGCGGAAGCGCGCTTCAAAGAAGTCAGTGAGGCTTACGCCGTGCTTTCCGATCCGGAGAAGAGAAAGCAGTACGACCAGTTCGGCGAAGACGGCTTTCACCAGCGCTTCAGTCAGGAAGACATTTTCCGGAATGCAAACTTCGAAGAAATTTTTCGGGAATTCGGCTTCGGTGGCGGTGAGGACATCTTCAGCCACCTGTTCGGCGGCCTGGGTGGACAAAGATCCGGCAGGCGAACTGTGCGGCAGCGGCCCGTTAAGGGCCAGGACTATCTGATGCGCATCGCAATCCCCTTTCGCCAGGCGATCCTGGGCGGGGAACGACGCATCGACCTGGACCGTGACGGCAAAACCGAACAGATCCAGGTCCGGATCCCGGTCGGCGTCGAAGCGGGGCAGAAACTGCGCATCACCGGCAAAGGCGGTGCAAGCCCGACGGGTGGCCCGCCCGGCGACCTCCTGCTGGAAATCCAGATCACACCGGACCCGCGCTTTCGGCGGGAAGGCAAAGACCTCTTGCACACGGTGAGAATTCCCTTCACCGATGCATGTCTCGGAACGACGGTGGAAGTGCCGACATTGGAGGAAACCAAGCGCGTCAAGATCAAGCCAGGCACGCAAAACGGCAGCAAGGTTCGCCTTCGGGGATTCGGCGTCCCCGGGCGTGCCGGCCAGCAGGCGGGCGACCTCTACGCCATTATCGAGGTCACGGTCCCGCAACATCTGACCGATGAACAGCAGGAACTACTTAAGAAGCTTAAGGAAAGCGGCATTTAAAAGCACGGCATGAAGAGTAAGGTGCGAGCAGGGATGTGAATCTCACTGCTCGCACCTGATCCTCGAACCCCTTCACATTCGGGTTTGTGATCTTTTTTCCCGGTTCCTGCGTTTCTGCCTATTCCCCCCGGTTGACCATGGCCTCGACCTCGAGGCGAACGTCATCGATATTGACCTGGGTGACCAGATCCCCTTCCATTTCCGCCCTGACCAGACCATCTTCGACCCAACGTTTGATCTGCTCGAGTTCCAGACCAAACTTGGCTGCGGCCGACTCAGGTGTATACCAGGTCTTGACAAGTGACATAAATTTCCTCCCCTCGGAAAGAAAAGGTTTCTCTTTCACTGATGCGCATTTGACAAAAGTATATCGGAAAAACCGCTTGAAGCAGATGAATCTTTACAAATCCCCTGGAAAAATAGTACATACTCCCTCGGAGAGAGAGCATGCACCCCACCCTTCTGATCATTGACGACTCGGCAACCCTGCGGCAGCAGGTCATAGAAACCCTTGAAAACGCCGGGCTCTTCAAAAACTTCCTGGAAGCCGTTAATGGCATCGACGGTTTCAAGATACTGATCGATCACCAGATCGACGTGGTTCTCTGCGACCTCGAAATGCCCGGCATGGACGGCCTTAAATTCCTCGACATGCGCAATGGCCACGGCCGGGTGCGAGACACCCCGGTGATCCTGCTCACCGGGCGGGAAGGTCAGGAACAGAAAATCCGGGGCCTGGAGCGCGGTGCCAGCGATTACGTGACCAAGCCATTCGATCCCGGCGAATTGATCGCCAGGGTGAAAGTGCAGCTGAAAATCAAGCAACTGCAGGACCATCTGCGAGAGCAGAACAAAAAACTCGAAGAGCTTTCCAACACCGACCCCCTGACCCAGCTGGCCAATCGGCGCTTTCTGATGCAAACCCTCGAAAAGGAGTTTCGGCGCAGTGTGCGCAACAAGCAACCGCTGGCGCTGATCATGGCCGACATCGATCACTTCAAACGGATCAACGATACCTGTGGTCACCAGCAGGGCGATGTGGTCCTCAAGGCGGTCGCCGAAGCGCTGACCGATGAACTGCGCGAATACGACCTTGCGGCCCGTTTTGGCGGCGAGGAGTTTGCCCTGCTCCTGCCGGACACGGAACTGTTCCAGGCAAAGGTCGCCGCCGAAAGAATCCGCAAGCGGGTCGCCCTTCTTGAGTTCGAAGGCTGCCTCAAGGAGATCGGCCTGACCATCAGCCTGGGGGTCGCCGCCGGCCCGCGGCAGGACATTCGGGAAATCGACGATTTGGTAAGACTTGCTGATGATGCTCTTTACGCAGCCAAGCGCGAGGGACGCAATCGGGTTGTGATTGCCGATGTCGCTTAATCAACCCAACGGGTAAATTCCGATCTGCCGTATGCACCCAACAGTCCCGAAAGGCCGCACCGGCTTGACCCTTCCCCCCCGCCCGGATCCCCGTTAGTTTCGAGGCCGACGTCCGACGCCTCTCCGGATCTGTCGACCTTCAGGAAATCTTACCTTCAGATATTTTTCAGGAGTAAAAACATGCCCGATAATTTTCTCGCCATGCCCGACGCCCGCGGCTATTTCGGTGAATACGGCGGACAGGTCATCCCCCCGCAACTCAAAACCATCATGGACGAGATCGATACAGCCTATGAAAAAGTCCGCAAGACTGAGGCTTTTCAGCAGGAACTACGCGAGCTGTATACTGATTACGTCGGGCGCCCCAGTCCGATTTACCATGCCAGACGACTGAGTGACAAGCTCGGTGGGGCCGGTATTTACCTGAAACGCGAAGACCTGAATCACACCGGTGCGCATAAGATCAATCACTGCCTGGGCGAGACCCTGCTGGCGAAACACATGGGCAAAACCAAGGTGCTGGCGGAGACCGGCGCCGGCCAGCATGGTGTCGCCCTGGCGACCGCCTGTGCCCTGGTGGGCATCGAGTGTGAAATTCACATGGGCGAGATCGACATCGAAAAGGAGCATCCCAATGTCACCAAGATGAAAATTCTCGGCTGTCGGCTGGTGCCGGTTTCTCGCGGCACCCGCACGCTCAAGGATGCTGTCGACAGTGCCTTCGAGGAGTACCTGAAAGATCCCGAGAACTTCTTTTACGCCATCGGTTCGGTGGTCGGGCCGCATCCCTTCCCCAAAATGGTGCGTGATTTCCAGCAGATCGTCGGCCAGGAGGCTCGTAGCCAGTTCCTGGAAAAATACCAGACACTGCCGGATCGGGTCATAGCCTGCGTCGGCGGCGGATCCAATGCCATTGGCATCTTCAGCGCTTTTCTGCATGACGAGACTGTGGAACTGGTGGGGGTCGAGCCGGGTGGCAGAGGACTGGAAACTCCTGACCATGCCGCGACCCTGACTCTGGGCAAAAAAGGCGCCATCCACGGCTTTCAGTGTTATAACCTGCAGGACGAACAGGGAGAACCCCTGCCCGTCCATTCCATCGCTTCCGGTCTGGATTATCCGGGCGTCGGTCCTCAACACTGCTATTTAAAGGATATCGGCAGGGTCAACTACGTGACGGTCGATGATGATGAATGCCTGAAAGCGTTCATGACTCTGTCGCGCATGGAAGGCATTATTCCCGCCCTGGAGAGCGCTCATGCCGTCGCCCACGCCATGCAGCTGGCGCCGACCCTGGCGACCGACCGGCGCATTCTCATCAACCTGTCAGGCCGCGGCGACAAGGACGCCGATTTCGTCGCGGAGCGGCTTAAACTTTAACCCGGCGGACTGAAAAACGTGGCCCTGCTGCGCCGCTTTTTGCCCCATAGCTCTGGCTATGAGCCTGCAGACGAGCTGAAACCTGCTCTCAAAGGCTCGAATTTTCGCTTCATTCCGTATAGACCGGCAGCCTCCTGGGAGATGAACGAGTTCATAAGCCTGCTCCAAATCCAGCGCCGACGGCGACGGCCGAGCGTACCGCATCTTCATGGAAGCCGTAGCCGAAATAACTGCCGCAGAACCAGGTTCGGCGCTGGCCGTTGAGCTGCGGCAGGTGCGGCTGGACCTCCAGCGCGGCGAAGTCGTAGCGGGGATGATGATAATCGAATTCGGCGATAACGGTTTCCGGCCTGAAGTCATCCCGCCGATTGAGCGTAACGCAGTAATCCCTGGTCGCCTGCAGACCCTGCAGGCGGTTCATGTAGTAGGTGACGAACACCGGCCGGCCATCCTCCTCTGCAGCTTCCCGGGTGAAATTCCAGGCGGCCCGGGCGGCTTTCTGCGCCGGCAGCAAAGAGGCATCGGTATGCAGCACCGTCCGGTTGCTCTGATAGGTCCAGGCCGACAGCAGGCGCTGCTCCTCGCCGCTAGGATCACCCAGCAGGCGCAAGGCCTGGTCGGCATGCCCGGCAACCACGACCTGGTCGAAAGACCGGATTTCACCGCCGGCCAGCTGCAGGCGAATGCCGTTTTCCTGCCGGAGAATCCGGCGGACTCCGGCACGCAGCCGGATGTCGCCCCTGAATTCCCGCTGAAAAGCCTTGACGTAGGCATGGCTGCCGCCGACCACTGTCTGCCACTGGGGACGGTCCTGAATGGACAGCAAGCCATGATTGCTGAAAAATCTCAGGAAGGCATGGGCGGGGAAATCGGTCACCCGGAGCGCTGGTGTCGACCAGATGGCCGCGGCCATCGGCAGCAGATAGTTTTCGATCATGGTTTTGGAGAACCGACCCCGCTGCAGATATTCGCCGAGGGTTACCGCCGGCACCCTGCTTTGCTGCAGGTAAACCCGGGCGCGGTTGTTGAACCGGCCGACCTCCATCAGGAAGCG
>Ga0102929_1001111_pt1 | contig 16055 bp, 19 predicted proteins | sample SalPonR1_B_D2_MG_FD_78510 | JGI IMG/M metagenome (GOLD analysis project Ga0102929, IMG submission 78510) | Salt pond soil microbial communities from South San Francisco under conditions of wetland restoration - Salt Pond MetaG R1_B_D2_MG | ecosystem: Environmental > Aquatic > Marine > Intertidal... | reverse complement strand
AGGGAGCGCCCAGCGACAGCGCCGACAGGCAGAGAACCATTTGCCGCAGACGCTTGGAAACTTTCATTGGCCCCTCCTAGTGGATGCCTGTTGCCGGTTCTTCAGGCGGAGACGGGAGACGGATTTACCGTTCGCGTATTTTGGCCAGCAGGCGCAGGATCTCGAGGTAAAGCCAGACCAGGGTAACGATCAAGCCGAAGGCGGCATACCACTCCATGTACTTGGGGGCGACGCCATGGCCCCGCTCAATGAAGTCGAAATCGAGAACCAGGTTCAGTGAAGCGATGACCACCACGAACAGGCTGAAACCGATGCCGATCACGCCGGACTCGTGGATGTAGGGCATCTGGAAGCCGAAAAAAGATCCGACGAAACCGATCATATAGACGAGAAAGATACCGCCGGTGGCAGCGACGACACCCAGACGGAAATTTTCCGTCACCTTGATCATCCCTGATTTGTAGGCAACCAGCAGGCAGAAAAGCACGCCGAAGGTCAGAGCCACCGCCTGCACCACGATATCGGGAAAGCGCGCTTCGAAAAACGCCGAGATCCCGCCCAGGGCCAGTCCCTCCAGAACCGCATAGACCGGAGCCGTGAAGGGCGACCAGGTCGGCTTGAAGATCGTCACCAGGGCCACTACCAGACCGCCGATCAGACCGCCCATCATCCAGGGCTGCACGGCCGCGGGACCCTGATTATAAAACAGGTTCCAGGTATAGCCGGCGCCGATCACTACCAGCGCCAGCATGATAATCGTCTTGTTGACCGCACCCTGCAGGGTCATCGGCTCGGCATCGGCCAGACTGCGGGTAAAGACGTTTTCCTTCATCATTGGATTACTGGTACGCATGAACGTTCCTTTCAGAAAAACGCACTCTCTTGCGCAAAAATCGACGAAGGGGGGAGCACGCATGCTCCCCCCGGGTTGTTCAACGGGTGTTCGTCGGCAATTCCAGTTTATTCCTCGTATACCAGAACCCGGATCAGGCCGCAGGTCGAGCCGCCTTCCTGGGTCGTGGTATCGCTCACCGAAATCACCCGGCCGATGCCGTTTTCAGCGATGAAACTGTTGATGCGGGCATCCAGTTCATCGAGTTCGCGCTGCGCCTTGAAGGGCTGCAGCGGTTCGCCGAAGGTTTTTATCTTGAGCATAACAGTCTCCCCCTTTACACTTGGACAACTTCCTTGACACCCTCGACCCGTTCCACCAGAGTCCGCTCGATGCCCATTTTAAGAGTCATGGTCGACATGGGGCAGGAACCGCAGGCTCCGGTCAGCCTGACGCTGACCACCCCGTCATCGGTTACATCGACCAGTTCAACGTCGCCGCCATCCGCCTGCAGGTTGGGGCGGATCAATTCAAGCACTTCCTGCACTTGTTCTTTCATCAGGTTCTCCTTGGTTGGGTTTGTTTTATCCGTATTATACCGCGTCCGCCCGGCATCGGCAATTCGCCCGGAGCGGCCGGCTGCGCGACAATCTTTTTGCCGCCTGTCCGTTTTCGCCGGAACTATTCCTAGAACCCCATGCCGGGAAAGGGCAGATCCCGGAGGGCGCGTGCACACAGCAGTTGCGGTTGATCAACCTGCTTGCCCTGCACCAGGACCTTGAAGGTTTCACCCATGCCGGCCTCGGGCATGATCAGGTTCTTCAGCGTCAGCCGCAGGGCGCGCGCTTCCTTTTCATCGGCAGTTCTCTCCTGCAGACGCAGAAGTTCCTCGACGAAACCGAGCGCCATCAGAAAGCGATACTGCTCACCAAACCAGAGCGACTGCAGACCGGCTTCCGCGCCGGCTTTCTGCAGGGCGGTAAAGTCGACATGAGCGGTAATGTCCTTCTCACCGGGTTTTTCGTAAGGATCTTCATCAGCCTGGTGCCGATGGTAGCACATCAAGGTGCCGCTGCGCCGGTGCGGGGCGTACAATTCTAAAGCCGGATAGCCGTAGTCGATCGTCAGGACGAAGCCCCTGCCAAGCCGCTTGCCGGTCTCGCGCATCCAGCGCGGCGCGGCGAGATTGACTTCGCAGCGGTTGCCTGCCACGGGTTGCACCCCGAGCCAGTCGAAATGATCGGCCAAATCCCGGGTCGACAGCTCACGCAGTTCCTCGCCAAACCTGTTTTTCTCAGCATTGACCACGAACACTTCCTGCAGCCGCCCCTGATGCTTTTCCACGAGGTGGACCGGAAAGGCATCGAGCAATTCATTGGTCAGCAGGCAACCGCTGTCAAGTGACCAGTTTTCATCACTCCAGCGGACTTTTTCGGCATGACCGGCAAGCCGCTCGGATTGGCGGCGGCGGCTGACAGGGCTGAGTTCGATCAGGACATAATCCAGCCGTGCATAGACTGCCGGAGCCTCGGCGGCGAGGGCATCGAGGATATCAAGGGCCAGGTAGCCCTCTCCGCCGCCCTGCTCGAACACCTGGAAGGGCCCCTCTCCGAGCAGTTCTGCCATCTGCACCAGCTGCCTGGCAATCAACCGCCCGAACAGGGTATGGACACTACTCGACGTAAAGAAATCCCCGGATTTACCGATCCGCTGCCGGCCGGTCATATAATAACCGTAAGCGGGGTGGTAGAGGCATTGCCGCATGAATTCGGCGAAAGGGATTCCCTCCTCCCGGGCAATCTGTTCCCGCAACAGCTCTGTCAAAACCCTATTTTCTGTCGACTCGGGCATCTTTTCTTCACCAGCAATCGCTGCCTGTTAAAAGCTGGCAGTTTAGCGCAGACTGCAGGCCAGTACAAGGTCGATCGCCGCGGACCGGACGGATCAGCATCGCCAGGCCGCTATCATCCGGCCGGGATCGTTGGTGAAAATCCCGGCAGCGCCCTGGCTCACCAGACGGCGGGCGGCCAGGGGGTCGTCCAGCGTCCAGGGGAACACCGGCAGGCCAAGCTGACGGCTGCGGGCGAGCAGGGTTCGGCTGACCAGGTCGATACGGGGGTGCAGGGCCAGGGCTTTCAGGTTTCCCGCCAGGGCCAGCGCCCGATGCCAGTCGGGCTGATCCAGTAGGACCGCCAGAGGCAGGCGGGAATCGGCTGCGCGAAGCTTGCGCAGCAAAGGCCGATCAAACGATGAGATCACCATATCCCCGCGTGGATGCTTTGCCAGCAGATTCCGGACCTGCCGCCCGGCACCCATGTCCTTGATCTCGACATTCAACTTCAGGCGACCGGCAAAGCCGACCAGAACTTTTTCGAGTGTCGGGACCTTTTCACCCTGCCATCGGGGTCCGAACCAACTGCCGGCGTCGAGATCATGGATCTCGGCATGAGACAGGTCACTAATCCGCCCGGAGCCATTGGTGGTCCGATCGACGGTTTCATCATGCATCACCACAGGCACGCCGTCCCGGCTCAGATGCACATCCAGTTCAATGCCATCGGCACCGGCTTGAAGCGCCGCGGTGAACGCGGCGAGGGTATTTTCGGGAGCAACGGCCGAGGCGCCGCGATGAGCCCAGATAAAAAATCGAGCCATGATTTGCTATGCTCTCAAAAAGAAAAATCACCCTGCCGGCCACAAGCAGGATTCCATCCGGCAAGCAAAGGATAATCCGAAATGAAAAAATCCGGCTGCAACGTCTGGCTGCTGCTTCTCGCCCTGCTGCTGATCCTGGCCATGGTCCTGACCCTGCTGTACGGCCACAGGGGAACCAGTCGTCACGGTTATGGTCGCGAACTTTCCACGCCGCCTTACCAAGGAATGGCGGTCATCACCCACCCGGACCGTTCACCTGTGGCAAGCGGAAACTCTGAATTCGTCTCTCGCGACAGATCGGCTCCCCAAGTTCTCAAGGGTTAACCGACAAACTAGGAGCCTGTCGACAGACTCCTAGTATTTTAACTTTGATCCGGGCCCTGACCAACCTTAAAATGATTTGTCTTTCCCCATAAAAAATGCCATCATGCTGAACTTCTTGACAAAACCGTAATCCGAGGAGGTCTTGCGATGGACCGCAACCTGGCATTGGAACTGGTCAGGGTCACCGAAGCAGCCGCCCTGGCCTGCGGCCGTTGGGTCGGCAAAGGCGATAAAATGGCAGCCGACAGTGCTGCGACCGAGGCGATGCGCCGGACTCTGGAATCGATCGAGATGAACGGTACGGTGGTGATCGGCGAGGGCGAGATGGACGAAGCGCCGATGCTGTATATCGGCGAACGGGTCGGCAACGGCAAAGGTGCCGAGGTGGATATTGCCGTTGATCCCCTGGAAGGCACCAACATCTGCGCCAAGGGCAAAAACGGCTCGATCGCGACCATTGCCCTGGCCCGCAAAGGCGGCTTTCTGCATGCGCCCGACATGTATATGGAGAAAATTGCCGTGGGCCCCGCGGCGTGCGGGGCCATTGACATCAATGCCTCTCCCACCGACAATCTCCAACGGGTCGCCGAAGCCAAAAACTGTTACGTGGAGGATCTGACCGTGGTCATCCTCGATCGCCCCCGCCATGACAAAACCGTTGCCGAGGTCCGCCGGGCCGGTGCCCGGATTCATTTGATCAGCGACGGCGACGTCGCTCCCGCCTTCGCCGCGGCGGTTGAAACCAGCGGCATCGACGTGCTGATGGGCATTGGCGGGGCACCGGAAGGCGTCCTGGCAGCTGCCGCCCTCAAATGCATGGGCGGCGACATGCAGGGCCGGCTGGTGTTCATGAACGAGGAGGAGAGAAACCGCGCCCGGCAGATGGGCATCGAGGATTTCGAACGGGTCTACGACTGCGAGGAGATGGCTCGCGGTGATGTGTTTTTCGCCGCGACCGGGGTGACTAACGGCGACCTGCTGCAGGGCGTCCGGTATTTCTCAGGCGGGGCCGAAACTCAGTCGATTGTCATGCGCTCGAAAAGCCGCACCGTCCGATTCGTCGAAGCCCGACACAGCTTCGATTTCAAGCCTGTTTACTGAGCCCGTCCCCGCAGGCTTAATGCTTGCCATATGCACAACAAGTTGGTAACATTGCGGCGATTTAATTCTGGAGTTGCGAGGTTTCATCATGGCAATCATCACCATTTCACGACAAATGGGCAGCGGCAGCATTCCGATCGCCCACGAGCTCGCCGACCATCTGGGTTATACCCTGGTGGACGGCGAAGCAATCATGGAGGTTGCCGACTCCTACGGTCTCTCGCGGGAGTCGGTGGAGCTGGCCGATGAAAAGCCGCCGCATTTCGTGGAAAAACAGGACTTCCAGCTGGAACTGGACCTGCATCTCATCGAACTGATCGTCCTTGAGTATGCGCTCCGGGGAAATGTCATCATTTACGGCCGCGGCGGCCAGGACCTGCTCAAAGACATCCGCAGCGTCCTGCGGGTTCGCATCATCGCCCCCTTTGAAGAACGGGTGGAACGCTGGGCCGAGCGGGAATGGCTGGACCCCGACTATGCCCGCGTTCTGGTTCGCAAGAGCGATCAGCAGCGAGCCGGCTTCATCAAGTATTACTTCGACCGCGACTGGGACGACCCACTCGCCTACGACCTGACCATCAACACCCAGCGGCTCTCCCCGGAGATGGTCGTCAAGGTCATTGCGGAGAGCGTCTACGACCAGAATCTGGTCGAATGCAAGCCTGAATGCAAACAGAAGCTTTCCGACCTCATTCTTCGCAAGCGGGTGGAAATCGCAATTCTGGCCAAGAGCGAAATCGATGCCTTTCTGCTCGACATCGTTGCCCGGGACGGCATCGTCAGACTCTCCGGCCAGGTTCACTCCCACGCCGAAAAGAACAAGGCCATCTCCCTGGCCAAAAGCACGGATGGCATCAAGGAAGTCATCGAGAACATCAAGGTGGTGGAATTCCGCGCAACTCCGCGCGAAGATTAGCTTTGAGGTTCCATGGTCCCTCAGAGAGCCGGCCGTTCGGCCGGCTCTCTGTCGTTTCGGGCCGGCAAGCTTGTTGCCGATCTCTCTTCATGATAGGATATTTCGCCTGTTTATCAGGATCTTGCGACACGATTATTCTCCAAGGAGCATTCCTTTATGGCTGGCCATAGCAAATGGGCAAACATCAAGCACCGCAAAGGCGCTCAGGACGCCAAACGGGGCAAAATCTTTACCAAAATCATTAAGGAAATTACCGTCGCCGCACGCCTCGGCGGCGGCGACCCGGACACAAATCCCCGCCTGCGGACGGCCCTGGACAAGGCCAAGCAGGCCAACATGCCGAAGGACAATATCGACCGGGCCATCAAGAAAGGCACCGGCGATCTGGACGGTGTTAATTACGAAGAGGGGGTTTTCGAAGGCTACGGTCCCGGCGGTGTCGCCCTGATTGTCGAATTTCTCACCGACAATCGGACGCGCACAGTGGCCGATGTCCGCCACATTTTCAGCAAGTATGGCGGCAACCTCGGCGTCAGCGGCTCGGTCAGCTTCCTGTTCGAACGCAAGGGCGTGGTTTCCTTCAAAACCGAACTGGACTTCGACCGGATTTTCGATGCCGCCCTCGAAGCCGGCGCCGAAGACGTCAAGGATGAAGGTGACACCTATGAGGTCATCAGCGACCCGGCAGATTTTATCGAAGTTCGCGACCATTTGCACGAAGCCGGCCTGGAATACGAAACTGCCGAGGTCGCCATGATCGCCGCGACCCTGACGCCGCTGGAAGACAAACAAGCCGAGACCATGCTCAAGTTGATGGACGCCCTCGAGGACAACGACGACGTCCAGAACGTTTATGCCAACTTCGACATTTCCGACGAGGAACTGGCCAAAATCATGGACTGACGCCATGATCAAATTTGACTTTTGAATTCTTGATTTTTAATTCAATTCAAAATTCAATTCAAAATTCAGAATTAAAAATTGAGAATTGAATTCCTATGAGAATTCTCGGCATCGACCCAGGCACGCGGATAACCGGCTACGGCATTATCGATGTCGAAGGCAACCGCCTGCGGCATGTCGAAAACGGCATTGTCGCCACCCGCAGCAATCAGCCCCTGGCGGACCGCCTGAAAATCATCTACGATGGCCTGCAGCAGGTTATTGCAACCCATGACCCGGCGGAAATGAGCATCGAGCAGGTCTTTCTGGCGAAAAACCCCCGAGCGGCGCTGACCCTGGGCCATTCCCGCGGCACGGCCATGCTGGCCGGCGTCAATGCCAACCTGCCGGTCTGCGAATACTCGGCCCTGCAGGTCAAAAGTGCGGTCGTCGGCTATGGCCATGCCGGAAAACAGCAGGTGCAGCAGATGGTCAAGGCCCTGTTGAATCTTCCGGAAATTGCTCAGGAGGATGCAGCTGATGCCCTGGCAGTAGCTATTTGTCATGCCAACAGCCGCACTTTGAACCAGGCCGTTCTACAGACCGGGCGTCGCTAGGAAACCAATGCATCTCATACGTCACCACATAATCAACCCTTTAAGTTGGACGCCATGATAGCTCTGGTCAAAGGCGAACTCGCCTACAAATCGGTCGATCACGTCATTCTCGACGTGAATGGCGTCGGCTACCGGCTCTTCATCCCGCTCTCGACCTTTTATAAGCTGCCCGACAGCGGCCGGATTCAGCTGTTCGTACACACCCATGTCCGGGAAGATGCCCTGCACCTGTACGGTTTCCTCTCCACCGATGAGAAACAGCTGTTTGCCCTGTTGATCAGCATTTCCGGCGTCGGCCCCAGGCTGGCGATCAATATCCTGTCACACATCCCGGCCGCCGACCTGCAGGCGGCCATTGCCGACGGAGACGTCAAACGCCTGTCCGCACTGCCCGGCATCGGCAAAAAAACAGCCGAGCGCCTGGTCCTCGAACTCAAGGATAAAATCGGCGACGCCGAACTCTCCCAACCGCCGGGCAAACCATCGACAACCGGCGGCGGCAAGACGAAGCCCCTCGACGATGTGGTTTCGGCGCTGGTCAATCTCGGTTACAAGGAAAACCAGGCCCGCAAGATCCTGGAAAACATGGAAATTGCACCGAATACACCGATGGAGGATATCCTCAAGGGCGCGCTCAAGGTTCTGGTCAGGTGAGGCTGAAGGGATTTCACCATGGATGAACGCATCATCACCCCCCAGCCACATGGGGAGGAACAACTTTTCGAAGCCTCCTTGCGTCCGCAGACCCTCGAGGAATATATCGGCCAGACGAAAGTCAAGGCCAACCTGAAAGTTTTCGTCGCCGCAGCCAGAGGCCGTGGCGAAGCCCTCGATCATGTCCTTTTCTACGGCCCGCCCGGGCTCGGCAAAACCACACTGGCCCACATCATCGCCAATGAAATGGGCGTCAACATAAAAAGCACCTCCGGACCGGTGATTGAAAAGCCGGGAGACCTGGCGGCGGTCCTGACCAATCTCGAACCGCACGACGTGCTGTTCATTGATGAAATCCATCGACTGTCGCCGATTGTCGAGGAAATCCTCTACCCGGCCATGGAAGACTTCCAACTCGACATCATGATCGGCCAGGGACCATCCGCCAGAACCATCAAGCTGGACATTCCCCGCTTTACCCTGGTCGGCGCCACCACCCGGGCAGGCATGCTGTCTTCGCCGCTGCGCGACCGCTTCGGCGTTTTCAGTCGACTGGAGTTTTATACCGGCGAAGAACTGGCCAGCATTGTCGCACGCAGTGCTCGACTGCTGGATGTGACTATCAGCGCCCAGGGGGCCCGGGAAATTGCCCGGCGCAGCCGCGGCACACCACGCATCGCCAACCGACTGCTGCGGCGGGTCCGGGATTTCGCCGAGGTGGACGGCGACGGCACCATCGAGGAAGGGTTGGCCGACCAGGCCCTGCTGCGACTCGAAGTCGACAAACAGGGCTTCGACCAGATGGACCGAATCCTCTTGCAGACGATTATCGACAAGTTCGGCGGCGGGCCCGTCGGTGTGGAAACCCTGGCTGCTGCCATTGGCGAAGAGAAAGATACCATTGAAGATGTGATCGAACCCTTTCTGATCCAGCAGGGTTTTTTGAACCGTACGCCGCGCGGGCGCATGGCAACAGCGGCGGCCGTACAGCATCTGGGTCGCAAGTTGCCCGGTGAACAGGGGCCTCTTTTCTCCGGAAAAGAAAGGCCGACCTAGAAAGTACTTGGCCTGCGGCGCTGGCCTGTGCTAACGTTTTCGACTGCGGGGGGTGCTCATGCAACTAGCCCTGCTGTACACTACCCCGAGGGCCGTCACGGTGACGGCCCTTTCCTATTCAGGACCGACCGGCCCCGGCCGTTTTCAGGTCTCCCCAACGCCACGTCAATCGTCATGGATCAGCAAACGCTGAACAGTTTCCGCGATCAAATCCACATCTGGATCCAGCAGCGCCTCGCGACCGGCCGCTATCCGTTTCGCCGCGTTGAGACCCGCCCCGAGCTTTTCTGCGACCAGGGCTCGGAAACTCCGGACCTCGTCTTGTGGATTAATCGCTCCAGTTGTCTGGCAGGCGCTGTTATCCTGATGCCGCCCGGCAAGGATGCGGAAAGCTTCCGGCACGGCCAACGGGCCGCATCGGCCCTCGGCCTGACCAATTTCGTGCTATGGACCGCCAGCAATGTTTCGATCTGGTCCGTTCACCAGGTGTGCGACGCCCCGCTCGAGACCCTGGAGCTGGCCGCCAAGCCGACGGTCACCGCCCGGGATTTCGAGGATATCCTGGACCAGCTGCTTGCCCGCCTCAAGATCTTCGCCGTCAGTGGCCTTATGGGGCCGGAGGACCTGCCGCCCTATTATTTTGCCAACCTTTGCCGGTTGACCCTGAGCGAAGCCCTGCGCGCCCAATGGGAGGTCAGCAGAACATCTGCAGACGGCACCCGCTCGGACAACTGGGTCGCCAGTTCGTCCCGGGAGAAAGTCTGGCTCAGCCTGTGGCGGCTGCTGCTGCTTCTGTCCGAGGACCGCCTGCCGCCGAGCATCCAGCCACACCGGCTTGAACGGGTCATGAGCTATGCTTTGGCCGACATCGAACTGCCACCGGGAACGGGGCTGACCATCGGCGATGGCGAACCGCAACTTTCCGGGGAAGCTTCCATTTGCTTCCATCATCTCGCCAACCGGATGGAACAGCTCGGATGGGCCTGCAATCGAGCCAGGGCTGCTGAATCCATTGCCATCCTTTTGCATTATGCCGCAGATTTTTTCGACGTCGCCCCACTCTCGCCACCGGCTCCCGACCCGGGCAAAAGCTTGGCGGTCAACGTTGCCTGGCCTCAGCTCCCGGCCAGCCGAATCCTGGTTTCAGCAGCCGCCTACCGCTCCGGCATGGACCTGCTCGCCACCCTGAAGACCACTGGTTGGCCGGAGATGCAAACCGGCAGCGTCGCCGAATTGCCCGCAACAGCGGCACCATCTTGCGCCATCGCCTATCTAGCGGACCCGGCGCCTGCTGACCCGGAAGACCGTCGGCGGCGCCTGCTCAAGCTGCGTGAAGTCTGGCCCAATCACCGCTTCAGCCTGCCCGCAAACACTCCGCTATGGGTTTGGGAGGCCCTGCATCTGGCCGGCCTCATACCCGCTTCTGCTTCGCTGCAGCTGATGCTCGACCCAGGTTGGGCCTTCTCCGCCGGCGCAAAGCTGCTTTGGGCATATTTGCTGAACCGGCAGCAGCTGGCAACCTGCACCATCACGGCAGAAGGCCGAACTCTCTTGACCTTCACCCCCCGGAACGGAGAGAATTTCCTGGAGCTGCGGCGCCGGGACGGTTCGGTTCGCATTGTGCCTGCAGCGGTTGATATCGGTTCGCCGGCTTTAATCAACTTTTACCTGGCCTGCGACCGGGAAATGCTGGAGCTGGTATTGGCCGGCCAGCTGCAACCTTTTCAGCTAACGCCCGAAAAAGAGCTCTCTCAGCAATGGCTTCGTCAGGCCTTTCTTTTTTTCCACTCCGCGGCCGGTCTGCACATCCTGCAGCACCAGCTCGGCAGGGAGAACCCACCGCCCCTGGCACAATTGCCGGAGATTCTGACTGACTCATCTCTGCTTCTGCCTGCCGAAGATGTTCTTGGCGCATTTGCCGTCCTTGACTGGACTGCCGGAAAAAAGCAACCGGAACGATCCCGCCTCGACCGGGTCCTGCGCGCATGCTGGGGCAAACTGCCCGCTCTGGCGGTGCCAACTTCGGATCAGCCTGGCAACCGGGGCCGGCCCGGCCGACGCCAGAGCATCCGCAGACAGATTGCCGAGGCAGTGTTTGTGGACGGCATCCCGCAGTTTCCGGAAGACTACTTGAGACACCATTTCCGTCCGACGCTGCAGGAGTTTGTAATTCCAGGACCTTTGGAACCCTTCGACAGCTTCTTCGGCAAGGTGTTTTTGCGTTCGGCTGACGGTTCGGAAATTGAAATGGACAGCGAGGCAATGTCGCGAGCTTTGCAGGTGGCGTCCCGGCTTGGCCGCGACCGAGTCGAACTGCCAACGGATGCCGCACTTGCCGAACAGATTCTGACCCGGTACCTGGAGGACATGGATACGCTCTGGCGAGCCCTGCTGCGGGAATGTCGCAGGCAGGTTCCGGTCAGAGCCCAGGCACTGTCAATGGCCCGGAGCATCTGGAAGCAACAGGGCCTGCCGCGCATCGACAACCTGCTGGCTGATTTTCGCTCCTGAGCGCAGGGCTCTGAACCCCCTCCGCGGTAAGCCTTTTTTTGCGTGCTTACAGCAAAATATGTTACATTGTCCGAGCCATTCAACCAAGTCCGCGGTGCCTCATGAAAATTCTGCTCCATATCTGTTGCGCTACCTGCGCCATTTTGCCGATCAGGATCATGCGGGAAGCCAATCAATCCGTCACCGGTTTTTTTTATAACCCGAACATTCATCCCTACACCGAGTTTCGAAAGCGTATCGAATCGGTCAACGACTATGCCAAAGCGTCCGCACTGGAGGTTTTTTTTAACGAGGAGTACGGCCTCGAGGACTTCCTTGCCCAGGTGGCCCAGGACCCGGCAGGGCGCTGCAGTTTCTGTTACGAAACCCGCCTGCGAACCACTGCGGAATTCGCGGCAGCCAATGGTTTTGACGCCTTCAGTACCAGTCTGCTGGCCTCGCCCTACCAGGATCACGCCGTGATTCGTGCTTTCGGTCAGGAATTCGCAGAGCTCTTCGATATCTCGTTCTTATATCAGGATTTTCGCATGGCCTGGGACAAAGCTCACAAGACCGCTCGGGACCTGGATCTCCATCAGCAGATGTATTGCGGTTGCATCTATTCGGAAAAAGACAGTTTTTACCCGATTAAACCCAATTAGTGTCCATCCGGAAACTCCGGATGGCGCGACTGCAGTTTTCGATCCGGAAACGAGCAATTTTTCGCAAGGTCAAGGAAATCAAGAATTTGAGCGGAGGCGTAGTCCTTTACGCCGCACAATCAAATTCGCCGATTGACGCAGAGATTGCGGAAAAGGGCCGTTTCCGAACGAAAACCAATTAGACAACAGCTGGCCGAAGCGTGCAGGAATCTTGAAATCATGTAAGGCATGGGAAAATCACTGATCATTTTAGGGGTGTGCCTGGTCGGCGCCGGCCTTTTCCTGTCCTACGGCGGCAAGTTGCCCTGGCTGGGCAGACTGCCCGGTGATATCCGGATCGAACGGGAAGGTTTCTCTTTTTACTTCCCCCTTGGCACCTGCTTGCTGGTTTCCGCTCTGATCTCTTTCCTTTTCTGGCTGTTCCGGCGCTAGGAGACTGTCGGACGATCCGGACTGAAGCGAAAATTCGAGGCTTCGAGAACAGATTGCAGATCGTTTGCAGGCTCATAGCCGTAGCTATGGGGCAAAAAGGAGCTGAAATATGGGCCGAAGGATCGAATTTGCAGCCAGTTCATGGGTCGTCCGACAGCCTCCTGGGAGCCGACGGTGAGCGAACCGACATCCTCCCCTCACCGACTGGGCCTGGCTCTCGGCAGTGGCGCCGCTCGAGGGCTTGCCCATATTGGCGTTATCAAGGTTCTCGAAGAAGAGGGGATCCATTGCGATCTGATCGCGGGCACCTCCATGGGCGCATTCATCGGCGCTCTCTATGCCGCCGATGTCCCGATTCACCGCATTGAGGAAACGGCTCTCGCCATCGACTGGAGGCGGCTGACCCGGCTTCTGGACCCCGTACTGCCGACCTCCGGTCTGATCGACGGCAAAAAACTGATGGCCTTCATGGCCGAACTGCTTCCGGTCAGAACTTTCGAAGAGTTGACCATACCGCTGGCGATCACCGCCACGGATATCGAGACCGGCGAAGCAATCATCATCAGGAAAGGCGATCTGCTCGAAGGTCTTCGGGCCGGCCTGGCGTTTCCGGGCATCTTTTCCCCGGTCCGCTTCGGCGACCGCTTCCTGGTGGACGGCGGCCTTTGTCAACCGGTCCCCACGGATGTGGCTCACAGCTTGGGGGCGGAAGCCGTAATCGGTGTGTGCGCAATTCCCGAGGTCAAAAAACAGACGCCCGAGGCTTTTCTTCCGGCCGGTCGGAACAGGACCCAGGCTGCTGGTCCGCTGCGGGATCTTTTCAGCGCCTCAGGCATCGAACAGCTGGCCCGCCGCATCACAAGGCAGCCTGAACCATCGGCCTCGCTTCAGGAGGAAGGCCAGCGGCGGGTACCCAACATCTTCCGGGTCTGCGCCCAGAGCGTCGCCATCATGGAAAACGAGATCAACCACTTGCGGCTCGCCAGGAATACGCGCGACCTGGTGATCAGGCCGAACCTCAACGGCATTAATCTCCTGGAGTTTCATCGGGCCGATGAAATCATCACCGCAGGCGAAACTGCGGCGCGCGCGGCTTTATCATCGATCCATAATTTGATGCTTTCACAAGAAAGCAGATGATGCGATGGCTAAGCAAAAAGCGCCAAATGCAAGGCGCGATTGTCGAGCAATGAGGCGTAATTACGTACGTCGAAGCAGCGAGAGCAATTGCAGCAACGCAGCAGTTGACGAGTTTTTGCGACGCCATCATAATTTGCCCACGGACAATTGAAAGCCGGCCTTTTTCTGTTATGCTTTTCTCAAAGTCTCTTTTATTTCAAAGAGTTATAAAGCGAGGAGGTTCAAAATGATTGAAATGTTCGAGAAAACCCTACTGACCGCAGTTGGAGCAATGACCCTGAGTCAGCAAAAAGCGGAGGAATTAATGGCTGAAATGCGTCAGAAACTCAATGTTTCCGAAGAGGAGGGACGGGCCTTCCTGAAAAAGGTTCAGGATGCCGCCGAAGAGAACCAGAAGAAGCTGGAAAAAATGGCCCAGGAGGAAGTCAAGAAAGCTTCTGAGCGCATGGGGCTGGTCACCACTGAAGAACTCGCCAAGCTGAAAAGACGCGTGACCCAGCTTGAAAAAAAACTGAAGGAATCCAATTCCTGAAACCGGTTTCCTGTCCATGCTGCCAATAATGCGCGTCCCCAGGAACATCCGGACCATCCGACGCTACCGGACTGTCCTCGGGGTTCTGATCAAATACGGCTTCGGCCATTTCGTCGAGCAGATGAATATCGGCTATTACATCGAGCTCGGCCGCCGACTGATGACTTTCGGCAAAACCGACAAGTCGATCGAACGCCTGACTCAACCGCAGCGCATGCGCCTGGCGATGGAAGAACTTGGCCCTACCTTTATCAAGCTCGGGCAATTGCTCTCCACCCGCGCCGACATCCTGCCGGCCCCTTACGTCGACGAATTCCGCAAACTCCAGGACAAACTTCCGCCCGTCCCCGTCTCTGAGATTAAAGGTCTCATGCGGGAGGAACTGGAGGAACCGGTCGAAAAAATCTTTGCCGAATTCCAGGCCAAACCGATCGCCACGGCCTCGATCGCCCAGGTGCACGTCGGCCGACTGCACTCCGGTGAGCAAGTGGCGATCAAGGTGCGACGGCCGGGCATCGTCAAAACCATCGAGACCGATCTGGATATTCTGGCCGGACTGGCCTATCTGATCGAAGAACATATCGAGGGCGCCGACCGCTTCAGCCCCTGCGGTCTGGTCGATGAATTTCGTCGGACCATCACCAGGGAACTGGACTTCAACCGCGAGGGGCGCACCGTAGAGCGTTTTGCGGCAAATTTTGCGGAAAACGAAACGGTCTATATCCCCAGGGTTTTCTGGGAGCATTCCCGGGCAACGATCCTGACCATGGAGTTCATTCCCGGCATCAAAGTCTCAGAGTACGAAGAATTGCGGCGGCGCGGCTACGATCTTCAGAAAATCGCGCGCCGCGGGGCCGACATCTTTCTGGAGCAGGTCCTGGAACATGGTCTGTTTCACGGCGATCCGCATCCCGGCAATATCTTTATCCTGCCCGACAACGTGATTTGCATGCTGGATTACGGCATGGTCGGGCGTCTTGGCCAGGATCTCAAAAACGAGCTGATTTCCCTGCTGCAGGCCATCCTGGAACGGGACGTCGACAGCATCATATCCCAATTGCTTTATTCCGGTGAACTCACCGACGAGGCCGACATGAAGAGCCTCCGACGCGACCTTGATGAGTTCATCGACGAGTATTACGATATTCTGTTGCAGGACATCAAGGTCGGGAAACTTCTGGCGGAGTTTCTGGAAATTCTGGTTCAGCACCACATCAAGCTCTCCCCCGATCTGATGTTGCTTGCCAAGGCCTTGATCACCATGGAGGGAATTGGCCGTCAGCTTGATCCCGAATTCAACATGATCGAACACCTGCGGCCGTTCGTCGAGCGCATTGTCCAGCAAAAGATGCACCCCGGAAACATTTCCCGCGATCTGTGGAAGGTCATGAATGCCTACGGATCTCTGGTACGCAACCTGCCTCGGGATATCAAGGAATTCCTCAACCGCCTGAACCGCAATCAGTTCAAGATCGACCTGGAGCACCGTGGCCTGGAAAGGCTGGTCACCGATCTGGACCGTTCCAGCAACCGGATTTCCTTTTCCCTGATTATCGGTTCATTGATCGTGGGTTCTTCCCTGATCATTCAAACCGACAAAGGTCCGATGCTTTTCGGGCTTCCGTTGCTTGGCCTGCTCGGCTACCTGATTGCAGGAGCCATGGGGCTCTGGCTGGCCATCGGCATTCTCAGGTCCGGCCGTCTCTAAAGCAACAGCTGAATTTGGCGGGAATCCTTGAAAAGCCTTGCTGGTATTCTTCCT